>Ga0209167_10000512_pt1 | contig 27683 bp, 19 predicted proteins | sample Coa_R1_9_FD_187154 | JGI IMG/M metagenome (GOLD analysis project Ga0209167, IMG submission 187154) | Surface soil microbial communities from Centralia Pennsylvania, which are recovering from an underground coalmine fire - Coalmine... | ecosystem: Environmental > Terrestrial > Soil >...
CCGGCCCGCTCAAGCGCCATCTGGAGTATCTGGGCGTCGGCTGGATTATCTTCGATGATAAGAATTCGGAACATCCTATAAATATAGGAGATCAATTGCAGACTAGCTTTGTTTCCGTTTGGGCAGGCTAAAGTAAAACGTGGCGCCCTGGCCGGGGCGGGACTCGACCCAGATGCGTCCGCCGTGCCGTTCCACCACGCGCTTGCACACGGCCAGACCGATTCCAGTGCCGGGATACTCGCCTCCGTGGAGCCGCTTGAAAATGGTGAAGATATAGTCGGTAAACTTGGGATCGATGCCGATACCGTTGTCCCGCACCGAGACGATCCACTCGGGTCCGGCATCCCGCGCCGACAGATGAATCCGGGGTGGTTCCTCGCCGCGATACTTGATCGCGTTGCCGATCAGATTCTGGAGCAGCCGCAGGAGCTGGGTTTCATCTCCGGGAACCACAGGCAGGGGATCAAACGTGATGCCGGCGCGGCTGCTGTCGATGGCGAGCTGCAGGTTCAGAATGGCGGTGGACAGGACCGATTCGATGCTGACCTGCGTGAACCGCATTTCCGCGCGGGCCGCCTGGGAGAAACCCACCAGATCGAGAACCAGTTGCCGCATGCGCGCGGCGGCGGTGGTGATGTGATGAATTTGCTGGTCGGCCCGAGGTCCCAGTTTGCCTTCCTGTTCGGTCTGGAAGAGCTCCACAAAACTGGTGATGGTCCGCAAAGGCTCTTGCAGATCATGCGATGCCGCAAAAGCGAACTGCTGCAAATCCAGGTTGGACTGGCGCAGCGCTTCTTCATTCCGTCTCCGCTCGGTAACGTCGCGAACGTTGACCTGAATAAAGGAGACGCCTTTCACGCGATAGCTGTTCCCAATGACGTCGACGATCACTTCGCGTCCGTCCCGGCCGCGCAGGCGGAGCGAATCGTGGTGTGTGGTCCCCTTTTCCAGCGTCTCTGCCACCACGCGCCCCATCTCCTCCGCGTCGCGGAAGGGTGGGATTTCCGTAACTGGCTTGCCCAATAATTCTTTTTCCGGATAGCGTGACAGATCGAGAAAGTAAGGATTCACGTCCACGACCGTGCCAGAGGGCGCTTCCACGACGATGATTCCGTCTTGGGCGGACTCGAACAGCCGCCGGTATTGGATTTCCGCGGCCTCCTGCCGATCCGTCACGTCTTCGATGGCCACCAACAGAGTATGGGTAGTAGCCGCATCCGGATGGACAATCCTGCGGGCGTTGAGACGCATGATCCTTCGGCCCAGGTTCGGAAACTCGTGAATGACCTGGAAATCGCGAAAAGGAACGTCTCCCAGCAAAGCCTGCTCCAACAGACGCCGCAATTCGGGGAATTTCCATTGGCCGTTCCCAAGATCGTCAACGGTTCGTTGCAAGGTGTCCTCCGGGCGAACCTCGAAGGCTTTGTAAAAGGCCGCGTTCGCACGTGTCACGCGAAGGTCCGGATCCAGCACCAGCAGCGGATGCTGCACGGTTTCGACGATTCCTTCCGCAAGCGTGCGGGCAAGCTCGGCTTGTTCCAGCGCGCGGATGGTGTCGTCGATATCGAATAAGGCGATCACCGCGCCATCGATCCGGTCATCGATGGTGCGATAAGGCCGCACGAACAGAAGATACCAGCGGCCGTCGCGATCCTGGACACGGCGTTGATCCACGCTGAGGGTCCGGATCGTGTGTTCGACGAGCTGGTGAAGGTCTGCGAGTTGCAAGGTGTGATGCAGCTCGGAGACGGGCTGGCCGATGTCGCCGGCTACAAGTCCGAGTACGCGTCCCGCGGCTGGGGTAAAACGGCGCAATTGCAGATCCATTCCCACCATCGCGATGGGAATGGTCACGGCGTTCAAAATGTTGCTGAGGTCGTTGCCGGTTATGGCGAGCTCCTGATTGCGATGCTTGAGTTCATCGTTCAGCGTGAGCAGCTCTTCGTTGGAGGATTGCAACTGCTCCTTCGCGGTGCGGAGTTCCTCGTTGGTGCTTTGCAGCTCCTCATTCGCCGAGCGCGCCTCCTCATTGGCGGCTCGCAATTCCTCCGTAGTCGCTTCATGCTGCTCCATGACCGTGCGAAGATATTCGCGGGTTTGCGTCAATTCGCGCTCGGCCACGGCAAGGCGTGATTCCAGGCCGCCGGCGTCGCCGATGGGTTGGTGCATGCGTGCGGGCCTGCCGTTCCCGTCCGAGGGCTGTTGTTCAAACAGGACCATGCAATAACGCGCATCGTCGGTGAGGGGAATCACGTTGAGCTTGATTTCACGAGCTTCGCCGGAGTGTTCCACCTTGATGCCCGCCTCGTGAACGGGTTGCTTCCGGGCGAGCGCCGTGGCCACCGCCTTGCGTAACGGATGAACCAGGCCTTCATGCGCCAAACGGAGCAGGTTGAGGCTGGTTTCACCGGGAACCTGCTCCAGGTAAAAGTCGGTCTGGCCATGGCTGTGGAGCACCTTGAGATCGCTGTCGATCAGGACGCCGGCGGGCGCATATAAATCGCGGAGGATGCGCGCACCTCTTCCCTCCAGATCCATAATGGTGCGGACTTGAGTCTGCTTGGGAGGCCACGCGCCGGAAGGCTTTTCCGCGGGATCGGCGTACGCCTGCTCGACGCCGAACCGGGATAAAACCGGCTTCTTGCTGTAAATCTTGTTTTCGTTGTCGACGATGCCGAACAAGTCCGACCGGCTTCCCACGGTTTCAGCGCTGCCTAAGACGAGCAACCCTTCCGGCTTCAGGCTGTAATGCAGAGCCGGCAGAATGCGCTGCTGCAAGGCCGCGTTCAGATAAATAAAAACGTTCCGGCAACTGACCAGATCCATGTGCGAAAACGGGGCGTCTCTGGTGAGATCGTGTTTGGCGAAAACGCACCTCTCGCGGATCTGCTGATCGATGCGGAAGCCGCTGTCCACGCGGGAGAAAAAGCGCCGGAGCCGCTCCGGGGAAAGATCCGCCTGGATCGTCTCGGAATAAACACCCGCGCGCGCAGCGTCAATCGCGGAATCGCTGATGTCGGTCCCGAAGACCTGCATCGCTACAGTCCGGCCGGATGCCTGTAAGACTTCAAACACCGTGATGGCAATCGAGTACGCCTCTTCTCCGGTGGCGCAGCCCGGAACCCACACGCGGAAGACGTCTTTTCCGTTGCGGTTCTGAACATATTGCGCGATCGCCGTGGTAAGGGCGCGGAACATCTCCGGCTCGCGGAAAAACGAGGTGACGTTGATCAAAAGATCCCGATAGAGAGCGTCGATTTCGGAGGGATGAGTGGCAAGAAACTCAGCGTACTTGCCGAGCTCGTCGAAGTTATGAACGAACAGGCGGCGTCCGATGCGACGGCGGATGGTGCTCTGCTTGTACTGCGCGAAATCGACGTTGGTGGCGCTCCGCAGAAGGTCGAGAACCTTCTGGAGATCGCCATTCTCTTGCTGGCCGTTCTCTTCCCGAGAGAGCGGGGGCTCTTCCAGCGGCTCCTCCGGGGCTGCCGGATACGGATGCGAGGCGAGCTTGGCAAGTTCTTCGGCGATCCCCGCGGGGGGCAGCACGAAGTCGACCGCGCCGGTGGCGACGGCGCTATGCGGCATGCCCCCGTATTTGGCGGACTCTTCATTTTGCGCAAACGTGGTTCCGAAATGCTGCTTGAGGACCCTGATCCCGAGTGCGCCGTCGGATGCCGCTCCGGAAAGCACGACACCCACGGCGCACCGGCCTTGATCCGCGGCCAGCGATTGAAAGAAGATGTCGATCGGATTGTGCGGCGTGAGGCTTTTCGAGCGCGGCGCCAGATGCAAGACGCCGTCCTTGATAACCATCACAGTGTTGGGCGGGATCACGAACACGTGATCCGGCTGAACCAGCTGTCCCTCTTCGGTCTGAATGACGGGCATCGGGGTGGCGCGCGACAGAATCTCGGCAAGCTGGCTGGTATAGGTCGGCTCCAGATGCTGCACGATCACGAACGCCATGCCGGTATGAGCCGGCAGGGAATGCAACAGTTCCCGCAGAGCCTCGAGGCCGCCGGCGGAAGCGCCAATTCCGACGATCAGGAATCGCTCCTGGGGTTTCGACGATGCCGTTTCGCTGGTGTTCGCGGAGGCCATGCGCCCTAGTTTGGTCTACTGGGACTCGATGATGCTAGTCTACGCCCCGCGCCGGTGCGCCGCCAAGCGGGACTATGGCCGCTCGACGTGGGCAGGCCGTTCGGAATCGTCAGCGGTGTAAGGAGTGGGACGGGATCGCAGTAGCTCACGAACCCGCTGGAGCATGGATTGCGGAGCCATCGGCTTCGTGAAGACGGCCTGCGCGCCGAGCAAATCGGCGGCTCTTAAAGTGGCGGGGCCGAGCGCGGCGGCGGTCGCGATGGCGATGACACTCAGCTGGGACCGATTGGCGCGGAGCACGCGAATCGCGTCCATGCGTTCCTGTTCCGGAATCGCCAGGCTGAAGATCACCAGGTCGATGGGGTGAAGACGCGCTTGTGCAACGGCATCCGTTCCATTGCTCGCCGTCGACACGTCATAAGCGGCGCCGGTCAGGACGTTCTTGAGCCAATTGCGGGCTGCGAGGTCAGGGTCGGCGATCAGAATTCGCTTGACGGGGGAGCGGATGGCCATGGTCACTCCGTCAGGACTGCGGGTGTCGCCGACGAAAAGCACCAGTGGAACGGCATCGCCAAGGGGCGCGTTCGCGGGCACGCGAAAGTTCACTTGAAAAAAACCAGCTACGGCGTTCGGCGCCTCGCCGGCATATTCGATCTTGGCCGGCTTCCCGCCAACAGTCACGCGTACGGGGAGCCGCGGCGCGGGATAATCGGCGATGCGGTCATGGATGGTGACGCTTCCGGTGATGCCGGGTGGCGTGGTCTGACCTTCGCCCGTGCCATACAGGACGGCAGTGCTGCCGAGCGCCGCGGGATCGTGGGCGGAGTTGCAGCAGCCGGTTTCGTTCAGCATGGCCGCTTGCCCCTTGCCGGTGGAATCCAGAGTGAACAAGGCGGGCGCGCTTTCGACGACGTCCAGCGTCACAGGGGGCGAGCGCTTCCCCTGATACTCGACCACGGCCTCGGTTTTGGTGCGGCCCCAGATCTCGTAAGGGACCACGGCCATCACGTCGCCAAGGGCGGAGTAGGCGAGCGGCGCGGCGAAGCCATCGAACCAGACGCGAGTATCCGACAGCATCGTGGTCACGATTCCGTGGCTGTCGAGCTGTGCACCGAGCAGCACAGGCGGGCCGGCGTTGGCGGGACGAAGCCGGACGATTTCACCTGGGGCGACCCTGCCGGTGGAATGGTCGGCCGCGCTTTCGACGGTGGGCGCGGACGGCTCCGGTTGGGCCGCCGCAGGTAAGCATAGGCTGATCGTAGCGAGAATGGGAGCGACGAGTCGCATGGCTCGCAAATTTTGATTGTATCGGATGTGTGAGGCGATCAAGTTAGTGCCGGAGGACTAAATCCGGGGCGGAGAAGCGGCCGAAGTTGGAGCCTTGCCGCGCGGAGGCACGTAGTGAAACCGCACCAGAAAAACATTCTCGCCTTTCCCGTGTTTGGCGACCTTCAGAAGATCGATGACGCCCAGGAAACCCGACTCTCGCGCCAACTGTGGTGTAATGTCGGAAAAACCGATCGGCTCGATGGAGTCCACTTCGATCTCACCTTCGTCCATACGGTAGCGGGCGCCGGCTTGGACGTGGGGGCGCAGCCAGATGCGGACGCTGCACGTGATCTGTCCACGGCGAACTCCCTCGCGAAGACGCTTCGTGAAGACCATGACGAGAGTCTACACCCGGGGCGAGCTTCCGGGAGTTTCCGCTTGACCTGTCGCTTACTACGCTGTACGATATTACGCAGTACGTAGCACCGGCACGCATGAAACGGTTGATTTGCTTTATCGCACGGCTGTACCCGCGTTCCTGGCGGGAGCGCTACGGAACGGAGTTCGCGGCTCTTCTCGACGATACCGTGACGAATCGCATCGCCGCGGACGCGCGTACGGCGTGCAACGTTCTGATCGGAGGCATCGCGATGCAGGTTCAAACCTGGAAAAAACGAGGCTGGGCGGCGCTGGCCGGGGCGGCGATTCTCGCCCTCGCATCCTGGTGGGCGGGGCGGAGGCCCATCGTCTCGCCGGGAACTCACATCACCCTCTATATGGATTCGGGCCCCGGAGCGATGGTGGGGCTCCTGGTGACGATGGCGGCGGTGCTGGGCGTTCTGCTCTCGGTGGTGCTGCTTGCGTGCGGAAAAACAGGCGCGGCCGCGGGCGTCGGCAAGGTTTGCGGCTGCGGCTTCGCCGCATACCTCGCTGTGGTGGTTCTGATTTCGCTTCTCACTCCCCGAACCATAGTGAGCATCGGCGACGGTTACTGCTACGACCTCTGGTGTATCGGCATTCAGCAGGTGAACGCCGCTCCACAGGGTGAGAACGTCTTGTACACAGTCGACCTGCGAATCTTCAGCGACGCCAACCATGTGCAGACCAGGCATGAGAAAGATTCGCTGTATGTGCTGGATGAACAGGGCCACCGTTTTCGTCTGGAGCAGGATGCATCGGCCACTCCTCTGGACGTGAGCGTGAGTCCCGGAGAATCGGTGAATACGTCTGTGACTTTCCTCGCGCCCGCGAATGCGCGAATGCTCTATCTAACTGCCGACGACGGGAAGCCGGCGTGGGTGCAGCTCTATCTCGGCAGCGACATAAGCCCGTTCCATCGGCGCACGCTCCTGCGTGTGTTGTAGGCGATTCAGCAATCGCTCCGGCGGCCTGCATGCTGTGCCATTCTTAAGGGACAATTCCGAATAGGAGCGCTACGTAGGGAGCTACGCATGAACGATTTTCTCAGGGATGTAAAGCATTCGATCCGGATGTTCGTAAAAAGTCCGGGGTTTACGTTCACGGCGGTCGCGGCGCTGGCGCTGGGGATCGGCGCGACCACGGCGATCTTTTCGATTGTCAACGCGGTGCTCCTCAAGCCGATGCCGGTCTTCGATCCGGACCGCTTCGTGATGCTCCAGAACACATTTGTTTCCGACAAGGGGGAGGCGGGTTCTGGCCCCGCGGCTTCCCCGGCGAAGTTCATGCACTGGCGCGCCCAATCCAGCGTGCTTCAGGACGTCTCCGCGTTTCGAACCGGCGTGATGAATTACACCGGTGGCGAGGTGGCGGAACAGTTGCGGTCCATGCAAATGTCGGCGGACAGCTTTAAAGCCTGGGGCATGACGATCCTGCGTGGGCGCAGCTTCACGCAGCAAGAGGATTTGCCGGACGGGCCGCACGTCGCACTGATCAGCCAGGATCTGTGGCAGCGGCGCTTCGCGAGCGATCCGCAAATCCTGGGCAAGACGATTTCCTTGAGCGGAGACCCGTACACAGTGATCGGAGTGATGGCGAGCAATCCGGCCATGCTGGAGTTCGGCCTCCCTACGGAAGTGTACGTGCCGTTCCAGTTGGATCCGAATACGACGGACCAGGGCCATTACTTTCAAGCGGTGGGGAGGCTGAAGCCGGGCGTCAGTATCGAGCAGGCCAAGGCTCGCTTGCAGGCGTCAGCGGGCGAGTATCGCGCCAGATTTCCGAACGCGTTGGGACCAAAGAACGGATTCTCGGTAGCGCTGTATCGCGAAGCCATTGTCGGCGACATTCGTTCTGTGTTGCTGGTGCTGCTAGGCGCGGTGACCTTGGTGTTGCTGATCGCGTGCGCCAACGTCGCGAACTTGCTGCTGGTGCGTGCCACGGGCAGGAGGCGCGAGATCGCCATCCGGACGGCGATCGGGGCGGGGCGGGGAAGGATGATCCGCCAACTGCTTACCGAGAGCGTGCTGCTTTCGTTTGCCGGCGGCGGGCTGGGTTTGCTGCTGGGCTACGCCGGAATACGTGCGCTGCTGGCGGTGAACACGGCCGGTCTGCCGCGAGTGGGCGCGGACGGAATTGCCGTGGCGATGGATTGGCGCGTGATTGCATTTGCGGTGCTGGTGTCGCTGGCGACCGGAATTATCTTCGGATTGTTTCCGGCTCTGCAAGGGTCGCGGGCGGATTTGAATACGGTGCTGAAGGACAGCAGCGGGAGATCCGGCACGGGACTGCGGCAGAACAAGGCTCGGGCGGCGCTGGTGGTGAGCGAGGTAGGGCTGGCGGTGATTCTGCTGGTGGGCTCCGCTCTGCTGATTCGAACGTTCGTGGCGCTGTACGCGGTAGATCCGGGTTTCGACACCAAGAATGTCATCACGATGCGCATGTCGATGACGGGCACGAAGTACCTGAAGTCGATGGGCGTGGCGGATTCGATGCGCGATGGATTGGAGCGGATTCGGGCGCTTCCCGGGGTGCTGCTGGCGAGCGCAACCTGTTGCGTCCCGCTGCAAGGCGGCTACGGTTTGCCATTTAACATCGTCGGCAAGCCGCCGGTGCAAGGTCCCTACACGGGAGGCGGCGGATGGTCGACGGTGGCTCCGGGATTCTTTGAGGTGTTCAAGATTCCGGTGAAGCGCGGCCGCAGCTTCAACGACCGGGATGACGACAAATCTCCTCCCGTTGTGGTCATCAATGAAGCCATGGCCAAGCAATATTGGAAGGACGCCGACCCCCTGAAGGACCGGATTCTCATCGGAGGCGGCGCGGCCAACATGAAGGAGCTCAAGGACGAGCCGGCGCGGCAGATTATCGGCATCGTGGGCGACGTGCGCCAAGGCGCATTGAATTCGCCGCCGGGTTCGATCATGTACGTTCCGCAGAGGCAAATCACGGACGCGATTAACGCGCTGAATGTTCGCCTGACGCCGGTGGCATGGGTGGTGCGGACGCAAACGGACCCGCATTCCCTGGTCCCGGCGATTCGCGAGCAATTGCGGCAGGTGACGGGGCTGCCAGTGTCCGACGTGCGTTCGATGGACGAGGTGGTGTCGCTATCGACCGCAAGGCAGCGCTTCAATATGCTGTTGATGACGGTGTTCGGGAGCGCTGCGCTGCTGCTGGCGGCGATCGGGATTTATGGATTGATGGCGTACTCGGTGGAGCAGCGCACGCAGGAGATCGGAATCCGGCTGGCGCTGGGCGCGGAGGCGGGCCAGGTGAGAAACATGATTGTGAGGCAGGGAATGGGGCTCGCGCTGGTGGGGGTGGTGGCGGGCATCGGAGCCGCGTGGGCACTATCGCGCGTGATCGAGAGTTTCCTTTTCGGTGTGAAGGCACGCGACCCCCTGGTGTTCCTCGCCGTTCCGGCCGCGTTGAGCGTGGTCGCGCTCCTGGCCGTGTGGCTGCCGGCGAGCCGCGCCAGCCGGGTGAATCCGGTGGAATCTCTTCGGTACGAATAGCGCCTCGTAACCAATCCGTCAACGAAGTTTAACGTAAAGTTAACTCGCAACTGGTACTCTTTTCACTTTGCTGCTACCAAAAATGGAAAGAGGATCATCCCCTATGAAAAAAATCGTATCGATCGCGGTACTGATTGCTGCATCTCTGCCAATTGCTCAAGCTGGAGTCATCACCGCCTGGACGTTCGAGAACGATGCGATCGCGGTTAACAACAGCCCGTCTCCTTCGACCGGCTCGGGTACCGCCAGCTCGATTGGCATGGCCACTTACGCGACGCCAAATATCGGAGTAACCACCGACGACGTTACTCTGGGCGCTACCGGCGATACGGGTACGAACAATCTTGCCGATCTCACCAATATTTGGCGCGTCCGTGCGCAGGCGGGTCCTTCCGGGATGGCAGCGAATGGCTGGTCGAGCACCGCGCCGATCGGGACGCAGGGCGCCATGTTCGCCGCAAGCACAGTAGGCTACACCAACATTACTGTCAGCTTCGACTGGTATGCGACGACTCAGGGCGAGGCGAAGCTGCAACTTCAATACACCACGGATGGAACCACCTGGCACAATGTGCCGCTGACCGTCCCGGCAGCGGATACCGGGTTGGCGGCGATGACCAACAGCACTTCCGCCAACACGGTCATGGGGTCGTATGTCAGCATCACCGGAATGGCCGGGCAGAATTGGTTCCCGGGGTTGACTGCGACCATCAGCGATGCCAAGGCGGCAAACAATCCCAGCTTCGCTATTCAGATTGTGAACGCCGCGACGGGCGCCGACAATATCGCCGCCGCGGGAACCGCCTTGAATAACAGCTCCGGCAACTGGCGGTTTGACAACGTCACGATTTCGGGCCAGGCTGCTGGTTCCAGCGTCTTCAGCCCGGGGAATCTGCTGCTCTCCCGTAGCGTTTATTCAGCCGACGCCAGCGCCGTCGTCGTGGGTGAGACATTGCCGCCGGTTTGTCCCGCCAGCGCCAACACCGCCGCGCCCGGGGCCTGCGCCGCGAAGGCCACCGACAACGGAGCATATGCTTCCACCAGCAGCGCCAACAACGTTTTTAACAACAACAAAGTCGATGGAAGTTTTGGAATCACCTCGCCGATTTTTCTGGATCAGCTCACGACATCGGGCACGTTGGTCAACACGCTCCCCATTCCAAGTAACATGATTGTCACCAGCTTCAGCTCCAAATCCGAGCTTGCGCTCAATCTCTCGACGGACGGAAGTGTGGTCACTTTCATGGGTTACGTCACGGCGCCGAACACGGTGGACGTTTCGAACTCCAACACACCCGGAGTCTACGACCCGACCAATCCTTCGGGCGGAAGTTATTTCCGGGCAGTCGCACAGGTGGGCGCCAATGGTGCGATCCAGGTCACGCCCACGAATGCCTACAGCGGCAACAATGGCCGCGCGGCGATTCTGGCCAACGGGCTGTATTACATGGTGGGCAACTCCAACAATGGAGCGGGCACACCGGCCAACGTAACCACCTCGACAGGAGCTGAGATCGCGACGCCGGGACAATCCCAGACTACGGTTCCCCAACAGATCGGCAACTTCAGCATCACGTCGGTGATCAACCCCGCCACGGGAATGAATTACACCACCGCTGATAAGGCCGGCAAGGATAACAATTTCCGCGGACTGACCATCTTCAACAATACGATGTACGTCAGCAAGGGCAGCGGCAGCAACGGAATCGACACGGTTTATCAGGTCGGAGCGGCGGGCACCCTGCCGACTCTGGCTACCGCCGCCGCCGCGCCGATTACCGTCCTTCCCGGATTCCCCACCGCCTCGGCAAAGACCGCCGGCGCCACCAGCGATTATCCGTTTGGTCTCTGGTTCGCCAACGCTACCACGCTCTATGTTGGCGATGAGGGCGACGGCGTGATCGCCGACGCCGCCGGCAGCAAGACCGCCGGTTTGCAAAAGTGGGTTTTTGCCAACGGAACCTGGACCATGGCCTATGCGCTTCAAAACGGCTTAAATCTGGGGCAGCCGTACACGATCGCGAACTATCCCACGGCGATCAATCCGTCCACCGACGGCCTTCGCAACATAACCGGCAAAGTCAATGGCGACGGGACCGTGACCATCTGGGCGGTCACCTCCACGGTGAGCGCGAACGGCGATCAGGGCGCGGATCCGAACATGCTGGTCAGCATCACGGATACGCTGGCCAACACCACGGCCGCGAGCGCGTCGTCTGAAAAGTTCACCATCGTCAGCACCGCGCCGGCCGGCCAAGTCTACCGCGGAATTTCCTTCACCCCGAGTTCAACCAGCATGCCGAACGTTCCTCTGATTCTCTCGGCCGCAAGCCCCAGCGTCAACACGATCGCGCAAGGCGGGCTGGCCTTCGCCATGGGGCAGAACATGGCGCCCGAAGCCGACGAAATCCTGGGACCGCTGCCCACGGACTTCGATAGCACTTTCGTCAGCATCAAGGACTCGGCCGGCAACATCATGAATGCGCCGCTGGCCTTTGTCTCGCCCAACCAAATCACCTTCCAGGTGCCCCTCGGGGCAGCTGCTGGAAATGCCACGGTGACGGTGAACGCTCCCGGGTCGACCCAGACCGCGACCAACGTTGTGATCGCTCCCGTCGCGCCCGCGTTGTTTACGGTCAACGGGCTGGGCCTCGCGGCGGCGTATGCGACGCGCGTTTCGGCGACGGGGGCGGTGACCACCGAGCCTGCTTTTGCATTGAACGCGCAGGGATCCTATTCGGCGGCCGCGATCAACATGGGCTCGTCGACGGATAAGGTTTACCTCACGATTTACGCCACGGGCGTGGCGGCGGCGGGAATGGGCAACGTCACCGTAACCGTGAACGGAGTCACCACGCCGGTGTTGTATGCCGGCTACGGAGGCTACAGCGGCGTGGATCAGATTAACGTCCAGCTGCCGGCGTCGCTGGCGGGTTCGGGAACGGTGGCGGTGCAGGTCACGGCCTCGGGCATTCAAGCGAACACCGTGCAGATCGATATTCAGTAAATCGGGGGCGCAACCGCTCCCGATGGTCGCGGCCCGGAAGGACCGATTCTGAGCCGCGACCGTCAGGGAGTGGTTGTGAACTATCCCCAAACCTTGCGCGCAACCTCGACGACAAGATCGAGTTTGCGCCATTGATCGTCCATCGATAGCAGGTTGCCGGCGGCGACGGAGGCGAAGCCGCACTGCGGGCTTAGGGCCAGATGCTCGAGGGGCACGTATTTCGCGGCTTCATCAATGCGGCGGCGTAGCAGGTCCTGAGACTCGAGACGGGGCTCCTTGGTGGTGACCAGGCCCAGGACCACGTGTTTGCCGCGAGGGATGCTGCGCAGAGGCTCGAAACTTCCGGAGCGCTCCGTATCGTACTCCAGCAGGAAGCGGTCGGCGTCGAGAGATCCGAACAACTTTTCGGCGACCAGATCGTAGCCGCCTTCGGTGAACCAGCGGCTGCGGCTGTTGCCCCGGCAGACGTGCACGGCAACGGTGACGCTGTCGCGCGGAATGCCCTCCAGCGCGGCGTTGTCTCCGGCGATGCCTTCGGCCAATTCACGATCGGGATTGCGGCCTTCGGCGGCGAGTTGATCGCGATGCAGGGGATCCAGATAGTGGGAGTAATAGGGGGCGTCGAGCTGAATGTAATTGACTCCCTGTTCGACCAGCCACTGAATTTCGTCCCGAACGATTTCCACCAGATCGTTCAAAAGCGCGGCATGAGTGGGATAAAAGCGCTCCGATAGACCGGCCTTATAGCTCGAGATCACGAAATTGGATGGCGCGGGGAGAGTGATTTTGAACGGTCCGGGCGCGGCGGCCTGAAGCAGCGGGAGCTCCTGCGCGGTGAGCTTGCGGTGTTTGCGCAACTTGCCACCCACAGCGTTGGCGGAGCTGGCCTCGAGTCCGCCATCGGGCCCTTTCCAATCCAAGGTGACGCGATCAGGGACAAAGCCTTCGACCGCTTCCGCCATATCGGTGAGCCAGGAGCCACGCCGCATCTCTCCATCGGAGTAAACGTCGAGGCCAGTGTCACGCTGCCGGCGAAGAGCCTCGGTAATGGCGCGGTCTTCGAGGGCCCGGAATTGGTTCTCTTCGAGCCTGCCCTGCGAATAGGCATCGCGAGCTTCGAGTAATTTAGGTGGACGCAGCAAACTGCCAATGTGCTCGGCGCGGTAGTGGGGCTTCGTGGGCATGGGCGTGCGGAGGCTCCAGTATATAACGGGCGAGCGATGTTCCTGGATGACACGCCGAAATAAAAAAGCGTTCCCGCCCGTGGACGGGAACGCCATTAATGGTAACCAGAAGAATGGGCCTAGCGGGTGGCCCTACGCTTGCGGGCAAAAAATGCGAGCCCAGCCAACCCGGAACCTAGCAGCGCCATCGAGCCGGGCTCAGGAGTCGTCAGAGATGTCCCGGTGACTCGGCCTTCCAGGTCAAACCAGGTCGACTGGCCGGAGCCCAAGCCGGTAGATCCGTTGATAAGAGCGGTGCCGCAATCGGTGTCGCCTGCTCCGCAGAGACCGCCTACCGTGAATGTGACGGGCAACACGGTGCCGGCGACATTTGTCTCGCTGCCGTAACCGGTTGGGTTCTGCGAACTGTTCCCACACTCCGAGGAGGTAGGCGCTGGCGTGTAGGCTCCAGAACAGGCGCCGTCATTGTCAAAACCGAAGATGTTTCCCCCGACCCCGCCGAACAGGTAGATTGATTTCACCGCGCTGGAGGTTCCGTTGGTGATGCCAATCAGCGTATCGTCGTTACCATCGAAAGGCCCGTGGTCCGGAGAATTGGTGGCCACGGTAAACGCAGTTGCCATGCCCGAGCCGTTGACGGCCGTAACCGTAATTAGAAGCTCACACCCGTTGGTGTCGTTGCCGACGTTGGGACACACAGAGAAAGAGACAGGCGCGGCGCACGCCAAAGCTCCTCCGGCCACCATCGTCAAAAAGATCGTTGAAAACTTCATGCTTATGCCTCCTAAATTGTCTTGTAATTATTTTCAATTACCGTTCGAGTGTAAGGGCTAACCCTCTTAGAATCAAGACATGAAGGAGTGGAAAAGTAATAGGTACGATCACACCAGTACGATCTGGGCAAATAAAGGATCAATATTGCCCGGAGTACTAGAATTAAAGTCCCGGCAAGTACTTTGAATGCGCGGACACGCCACCACAGCATACGGAAAGAGCCCGTCCGCGACAAGATAGCTCGAACGAGTTCGATCGCCGGCGAATGGTGCCCGGATCTCGACCGCGAGTTTCGGGACGGCGAGATTGTGGAGCGCACTCTGCCGGATCGATTACAATCCAGGACCCAGGTCCTGATCGCATTTTCCGGACGCTCCGCCGCTGGTGGCGATCGAGATTCTCTGTGCGGACGACCGCCTGACTGCGGTGCGCGAAAAGCTGGAAGAATATCGCGCATGGGGTGTGAAGCATGTGTGGCTGGTGGATCCGCATGCGCGGCGCATGTACACATGCAACGCGGGATTGACCGAGGTTGCCTCGCTTCGCGTCGAGGAGATCGGCGCCGAGATCACGCCGGCGGATCTTTTCGAGTAAGATCGGCGGCCTATGCTTGCTTTGCATCGCGATGATGATCTAACTTGGGAGTGTGACCGCGGAACAAAAAGCACTGCTCGATGAGGTTGTTTGGATCGACCCTCAACGTCTTAGCGGCGCTCCTTGTTTCAAAGGCACTCGCGTTCCCATTCAGGCCCTGATTGACCACATCGAAGGCAACGCCACGCTCGAAGATTTTCTAGCGGGTTTCCCTTCCGTCAGCCGAGATCAGGCGATTCAGTTCATTGAGCTAGCCAAAGATAACCTCCTGGCGTGCATATCCGCATCCTCTTAGACGAATGCGTCAATGCGGGAGTCCGCGCCGCATTTCCTGGCCATAGAGTAAGAACTGTCACGCAAGCGGTATGGCACGGCTAATATTAGACTTGGCGAGGTCGCGCATGTCGGCCGTGACTCACGCTGACCGGCCACCCAAATCACGCCGCGAATCGGTATTCCGAGTCTGGCTTCAGACTCATTGGCTACAGTAACAGGCGGCGCGAGAAAATGTCTATTGACCACATCCCGCAGTTTGGAGCGAGGTCGCACCTGAAATAACATCCATGCGCAATAGAGATGTCAACATGCGGACCTCCCGGTTCTCGGCGCGCGGAAGGAGATCGCAGTCAGTAACGTAGGCGCTCGCAACGCGAACCGGACCGTCCGTCGTCCCTATCAAATGTTGCAGTGATTGCCGATGCTGCCGGGTGTCGCCATCCTCCGCAATTACCCTGTACTCAATGGATGGCAAGGAATCGCCTCCCGACCGTGGCCTCTAGACGCCCCAGCAGTAGTCTTCGATGGCGCGGTCGATGTTGGAATCCTGCTCGTGAAGGCGCATGAGCTCCAGGCGCAGGGCGTCGACCAGGGCGAACCAACTCGCCTCGATGACGTTTTCGGAGACGCCGACGGTGGCCCAGCTCTTCTTATGATCGGTCCATTCAATGAGCACGCGGACGCGGGCGGCTGTGCCCTTCTTAAAGTCGATCACGCGAACCTTGTAGTCCGTTAAATTCACGTCGGCGATCGTGGGATAGAGTTTCGACAGGCACTGGCGCAGTGCGAGGTCGAGAGCGTTGACCGGTCCGTTGCCGGCTGCGGTGGCCGAGTGGACGCCGTCCTGAGCCTTCAGCGTCACTGTGGCGGTCGAGGCGCCGGTGGTCTTGGTGGTGGTTTCGTAGCTCATCACCTCGAAGAGTTGCAGACCCGGCCGCAGGGCTTCGCGCACCAGCAGCTCGAAAGTTCCCTCGGCCGCTTCTAGCTCGTAGCCCTGAAACTCGAGCTGCTTGATGCGATCGAGCAGATCACGGCGCGCGGCGTCGTCCAGGCGGTCTTCCAGACCGTGCTGTTTGAGTTTGTAGAGCACGCTGCCGCGGCCGGACAAATCGCTCAATAGAACGCGCTGGCGGTTGCCGACCACGTTGGGATTGATGTGCTCATAGGTGTTGGAATCCTTCAGCACCGCGCTGACGTGCACGCCGCCTTTATGGGCGAAGGCGCTATGGCCCACGTAGGGTTGATCGTTGCGCTGGGGAAGATTGGCCAGCTCGGCGATGAAGCGCGAAGCTGCCGTGAGACCGGCCAGGCGCTCCTTGCCGATGGTGGTGTGGCCCATCTTCAGTTCGAGATTGGCGAGGATTGAGACAAGATTGGCGTTGCCGCAGCGCTCGCCGTAGCCGTTGATGCAGCCCTGCACGTGAGCGAAGCCCTGCTCGATGGCGGCGAGGGCGTTGGCGACGCCCAGGTCCGAATCGTTATGAGTATGAATGCCGAGCACGCCGTCAAATCGGCGGCGGATGTCGGCGCAGACTTCGGAGATCTGGGAGGTGAGCATGCCTCCGTTGGTGTCGCAGAGGCACAGGACATCGGCGCCGGCTGATTTCGCGGCTTCAAGAGTCCGCAAGGCGAAATCGCGATTTTTGGTGTAGCCGTCGAAGAAATGCTCGGCGTCGTAGACCACTTCCTTCCCGTGAGCCTTGAGATACTTCACGGTGTCGGTGATGATCTGGAGGTTTTCCTCTTCGGTGATGTTGAGGGCACGGTGAACGTGGAGGTCCCAACTCTTGCCGAAGATGGAGACGACGGGTGTACCTGCGTCCACCAGTGCGTTCACGCTGGGATCGTCTTCAACTTTGTTGCGAGCCATGCGGGTGGCTCCGAAGGCGGTGAGGCGCGCGTGCTTGAGCTGGGCGTCCTTGGCGCGCGCGAAGAAATCCTTATCCTTGGGATTGGAACCAGGCCAGCCGCCTTCAATATAGTCGATACCAAGCTCGTCCAGCTTGTGCAGCACGAGCATCTTGTCGTCGGATGAAAAGCTGACGGCTTCACCTTGGGTGCCGTCGCGTAACGTGGTATCGAACGTAAAGACTCGCATAACGAATTGGCGTCAGGTTAAGTTGCAGCCGGTACGCCAACCTCCTTTTTCTTTTTGAGAAACGTCATCATTTTGCGCAATTCCGCGCCGACTTGCTCGACGGGCTGATGCTGGGCGGCTTCGCGCATGTGCAAAAACTTCTTGCGTCCGGTCTTGTTTTCATTGATCCAGTCGCGGGCGAACTGGCCGGACTGAATCTCGGAAAGGATCTTCTTCATTTCGGCGCGCGTCTCTTCGTTGATGATGCGCGGGCCGCGGGTGTAATCGCCGTATTCGGCAGTATCGGAAACCGAGAAACGCATGTAGCTGAGACCGCCCTCATAAATAAGATCGACAATCAGCTTCAATTCGTGTAGGCACTCGAAGTAGGCGATTTCGGGCGCGTAGCCGGCGGCTACCAGCGTCTCGAACCCGGCGCGGATCAATTCCGACGCCCCGCCGCAAAGCACGGCCTGCTCGCCAAAGAGGTCGCTCTCAGTCTCTTCCTTGAAGGTGGTCTCGATGACGCCGGCCTTGAGGCAGCCCAGGCCCATGGCGTAAGCCAGAGCATTTTCGGTAGCGCGTCCGGAAGGATTCTGATGAACCGCAATCAGGGCGGGGACGCCGACGCCTTCCGTGAACAGCTCGCGGACACGATGACCGGGGGCTTTGGGCGCGATCATCGACACGTCGACGTTGGCGGGCGCGGAGATCTGCCCGAAGTGAATGTTGAAGCCGTGGGCGAACATCAGCGTCTTGCCGGCGTTGAGGTGGGGCGCGATGTCTGTGGCGTAAAGGTCGCCCTGCACATGATCCGGAACCAGGACCATCATGATGTCGGCGGCTTTTGCGGCCTCGGCAGTGGGGAGCACTTTCAGACCGGCGGACGTCGCCTTGGCCCGGCTGTGGCTCGATTCGGGCAGGCCAACGATTACGTTGAGGCCGGAATCGCGCAGATTCAATGCGTGAGCGTGACCTTGGCTGCCATAGCCGATAATCCCGATGGTTTTATCTTTGAGGAGGCTGACATTGCCATCCTGTTCGTAGTAACGCTTTGCCATTTATTTGAGAACCCCGTCTGATTTAATTTCGACTTCTAGATCCTTCTTAATTGGGGGAGCGAGCTTGAGCTTTTTCGCTTCGAGCGAAACCGCCACCAAGCCGGAGCGAGTGACCTCGATGTCCCCGTAACTCTTCATGACTTCGATAAACTCGTCGAGCTTTTCCGAGTCGCCTGTGGCTTCGAGAGCGAAGCCCTCGGTGGAGCTGTCGACCGCGCGGGCACCGAATATCTCGGCCTCTTTGAGGATGGCGGCACGATTTTGCATACTGGCGCGGACGCGCAGCAGCACCAGCTCGCGGCGCACAGCCGGGCTCTCCGTGAGATCGGAGGCCTGCAGCACGTTGATCAGCTTGTTCATCTGCTTGATGAGCTGGCCGCGCTGGGCAGGTTCGATATCCACGACGATGCTCATGCGGGAAAGCTCCGCGTCGAGGGTGCGCGCGACCGTGAGGCTCTCGATGTTGAAGCCGCGCGCGGAGAGAACTCCGGTAACGCGCATGAGAGCGCCGGGTTTGTTCTCGACCAGGAGTGAAATGAGTTGCAGCATGGAGGTTCCTTACACTCCCACTGGTTGCACCGGACCCAGCACCATCTCATTGATGGCGCCTCCGGCCGGAACCATGGGATAGACGTTTTCGAACGGCGAGACGCGCACGTTGAGGAGATACGGGCCGGGCTCGGCCACGGCGGCTTCGAGAGCCGAGCGCAGCTCATGGGGCTTCTCCACAGTGCTGCCCTTGAAGCCGTAGGCTCCGGCGAGCTTCTCGGGATCGGGGAACGAATCCAGTTGCGCGGAGCTGATGCGGTTGTTGTAAAACAATTCCTGCCACTGGCGGATCATGCCCAGATAGCCGTTGTTCATCACGATAATCTTGACCGGCAGATGCTGATTGGCGACGGTAGCGAGCTCCGGGATGGACATCTGGAATCCGCCGTCGCCGACGATGGCGAAAACCAGCTTGTCGGGGCAGGCCATCTGAGCGCCGATGGCGGCGGGGAAGCCGAAACCCATCGCCCCCAGGCCGCCGGAGTTGATCCACAGGCGCGGGTGATGGAAGCGAATGTATTGGGCGGCCCACATCTGGTGCTGGCCGACGTCGCTGCACACGATGGCTTCGCCGCCGGAGATGCGGTCGATTTCCAGCATCAGGTGCTGGGGCTTGATTTCCTTGGTGGAGATTTCCGTGTCGAAGGGATGTTCCTGCATCCAATCGCGGACGCGGGCACGCCACGCGGCGCGGGCCGGCTCATTGCGCGACTTCATTTCCGCGGTATCGGCGAGTTCCTGATTCAATTTCTCAAGCACGCGCTTGACGTCGCCCACGATGGGCACATCGGCGGCGCGATTCTTGCCGATCTCGGCCGGATCGATGTCGACGTGGATGACTTTCGCATGGGGAGCAAACGCGGCGAGCCGCCCAGTGACGCGATCGTCAAAGCGCACGCCGAGAGCGATGATGAGATCGGTTTCGGTCATCGCCATGTTGGACGCGTAGCTGCCGTGCATGCCCGGCAGGCTGATGAAATTGGGGTGGCCGGAGGGCAGCGCTCCCAGGCCCATGAGCGTGCAGACGGCGGGCGAATCGATGCGCTCGACAAATTCACGAAGGTTTTCGGAAGCGTCGGCGGCGAGAATGCCTCCGCCGGCGTAGACCATCGGCCGCGCGGAGTCCCAGATCATTTGCGCGGCCCGGCGGATCTGGCCCGCGTGGCCTTCGGTGTAGACTTTATAGCCGGGCAGATGGATGTGCGAAACCGGCGAGTAATGCGCGGTGGCTTGGAACACGTCCTTGGGAATGTCGACGAGCACGGGGCCGGGGCGTCCGGTGGCCGCGATGTGGAACGCCTCGTGGATTGCCTGCGGGAGCTCCGAAAGCTTCTTCACCAGGAAATTGTGCTTGGTGCAGGAGCGGGTGATGCCGAAGGTGTCGGCTTCCTGAAACGCGTCACTGCCGATGAGCTTGGTGGAAACCTGGCCGGTGATGGCAACGACGGGGATGGAATCCATCATGGCGTCGACCAGGGCGGTGACCAGGTTGGTGGCGCCGGGGCCGGATGTCGCCAGGCAGACGCCGACCTTGCCGGTGGCTCGGGCGTAGCCTTCGGCCGCGAAGCAGGCATTCTGCTCATGCCGCACCAGGACGTGCCTCAAAGGGTGATCGTAGAGGGCGTCGTAAAGCGGCAGCGTAACGCCGCCGGGATAGCCAAAAATGATTTCGACCTTTTCCCGCGTGAGACATTCCAGCAGGATCTGTGCGCCGGTCATGAGTTTTGCGCTGCTCGCTGACATTCCATTACCTCCAAATAACACAAAAGCCACTGTCGAGGGTTTTGCTCCCCCGCCCAGTGGCCAAGATTCGTTAAAATCAGGCCGTTCAGGCGGGGCCGGTTACACCGACCCCAATAATCAGAACGAGCCCAACTACGATGATTCCTGTAAAGAGAGCAGTGGCGCTGGTGCGGAGGGCCTGGTTGGGTTCCGAGCGAGGCATCATGGTCTCTTCACGAGTAGAATAACCCAACAAGCGGAGCAAATGCAAGGGGGGATGGGGATTACAAATAGTTATGCGAATATGATTTGGGTACGGCCGCTGTGGCTCGATCTCGGCTTGATATAACCTCCTGGGGTTCCTAACCCTTTGATTTAACGAAAGGCCTCTCGCCCGTCTTGACTACCCGCAAGGGGACGGGACCGCTCAGTACAACCCTCGAACGGCAGAGACTCATCGATTGACGATGACGCGAGTTTCCTAGGACTGCAACGCCCACGTGGCCGGGAGCCGATGAGGGACCCGGACTCTTACGACTTGAGGGTAAGGCATGGATGTGCGAAGTGGGGTCGAGGGAAGGTGGGAAGTTATTGAGGGGCAGGGAAATAGAGTGGCAATAATTAACTTGACTCATCAGGATTCTTGCCTCATACTAGATTCATGGCAAGCGAACCGAAGACCCTTCAAGATGCAATCATCTACTTTGCGGACCCTGACAACTGCGTTTCCTATCTTGTGGCGCGGCGCTGGCCTGACGGTACGGTGATCTGTCCGACGTGTGGCCGTGCCGATGCCGCCTACATCCCCGCACGTCGTGTTTGGCAGTGCAAGACGCGGCATCCCAAAGCTCAGTTCAGCATCAAGGTTGGCACCATCTTCGAGGATTCCCCTATTACGCTCGACAAGTGGCTCATGGCCATGTGGATGTTGGCTAATTGCAAAAACGGTGCGAGTTCCTACGAGCTTCACCGGGCGACTGGAATCAGCCAGAAATCGGCTTGGTTCGTTCTCCATCGCATCCGGCTTGCATTGCGCGACGATCAGTCCGCGAAGTTGGGTGATGAAGTCGAGGCCGACGAAACCTATGTTGGCGGCAAGACTACAAACATGCATCGACGCAGCAAGCGCAAGATGCAAGCGATGCAGGATGGCCACTGGGGTAAAACCATCGTGCTCGGATTGTTGGAGCGTGAAGGCCGTGTAAAGGCCGCTGTTGCCCCGACGCGCAAACACTACGAACTTCATTCGAATATCATGGCGAATGTGGAGGTGGGGACCACGCTGTACACCGATGAGTACGACGGGTATCAGAGCTTGCCTCCCGGCACCTTCACGCATGAGATCATCAATCACTTGGAAGGCTACGTTAAAGGCCGAGTTCATACGAACGGTATGGAGAATTTCTGGAGTCTGCTCAAGCGCGGATTGAAGGGAACTTACGTGAGTGTCGATCCCGCGCACTTGCAAGCCTACGTCGATGAGCAGGTGTTCCGTTTCAACAATCGGAAGGATCTCGACGGACAGCCGTTGACTGACAGCGAACGCTTCGACATGGCGGTGCGCCAGATCGTCGGGAAGCGACTGACGTGGAATGAGGTCACTGGCAAAGTAGCCGCGACGCCATTGAACTAGCCCGCACCGCGCTAAGCGAGGTCCGAAGCGGAAGGCTTGACTGCTTTCCGTTTCGGCTTCGGCCCACGCCGATTCGGATTCTGTGCGGCCTGCTTCCGATGTTCCTCTACGCGCTGTTTGATGATGCTGTGTGGAACCGCGAGGACGCGATCCACTAGCGCCGTGAAGGCTTCGTATTCGACTGAATGTTTCACGCGACTCCATTCTATCTCTCTACGTCCGGTTCTGGCGATACTTGCTTAATAGCCGCTGCTTCCATGGCTGCTCTCATCGCGACAAGGTGAGGATGGTTAATAGCTTCGAGAATCTTGTGAGCCGGAACCACAACAGCGATTCCCATATTCACGCCTCGCTGTCTGTCCTGAATGAAGGTCGGACTATTTATGTCAGCTTCCCGAACATCCCAATGTCCATGTGTTAATCCAAAAAACCAAATATTACCTCGTTGATCAAACGAATCAGTCCCATCTGGTAAAATCTGTCTCGTATATGCCAACTTGTTAATGAACACGGGCGATCCACTCATCCCACCAATGGAACGCGCCTCCACCAGATGCACCTCGCTAAATCTGCCCTCAACCTGAATGCGTTCCTGGGGTAGCATCGCGATATTTCCAATCCTAACGATTGGCTGATTTCTGGAGACACCTGGCGCTGCACTAAAGAGCCCTACCATGAAAATCTCATCTCCGATTCCAAGCGATGCTTTGGTCGCAATCTCCGGTGTTATAAAAAGGGATTCTGGAATAGCCATAATGTCGTAGGTCGGCTCTATTATACAGGGCGTCACCGCTACATCGACGGTGTCATCGTTCGGGTGGGGCCACCATGTGGGCAACATCTTGAGGGTGGTGACGCCTCCATCCTTAGTATTTATGATGACTGTACTCCTCTTTTTTTGAAGGTCCATGGCCACGTGCTTCGCTGTCACGAAGTAAGCAAACCACATATTAGGAATCACCCTCGATGGAATATTTACGAAAAAGCCCGTTGCTACTCGGTCAACTGCTTCCGCGTCCGTATCCTCACTCAAAACTTCGGCAACGTATGCGACGACTTTTAGTGAGTAGTCCGGGACGCGCACTTTTTCACCTTTCGGCTTGGGCACGCGAATCAGCCCAGGACGAAACTGCGGGCTCATCGGCCACCGCCAAACTCATCATCCCATGCCTTGCTTGATGAGTCAACGTAATTATTGCCAATAGAGTTGGAAGATTTTGAGGAATGCGGGAATTGCGGGGTTGAGTTACGCTGAAATCAGACTCGGAGGAGATTTTGCCCATGACTGTAATTGAAATTCCCGATCAACAGGCGGCGGCTCTCAAGGCCAGAGCGGCGGCCCGCATTCTCGAGTTGCAGAAGCGCGTGAAGCCCGATCCCGAAGGGTGGACTGTTCACGATTACATGAATCGTGAACGGTCCTGACGGGTCTGGTCCAAGCATTCCGGGCGTTCCGGGACCCGTCTATCCTTGTTCACCTTGCCCCGGGTTTTTCGATTTTGGCACATTGAAGTTGGACACTGCCGGATCATCCTCGCTGAACCCCAAAATCACCCAGTCGTCGTCTTCTTCCGGGAGACGTTCGAAATGGACGCTCTTGATCATCCTCCCGCGGGCCTGATAGAGGCTGAAGATGTTGTTGTCGCCGCCCATGGCATGATTTTCAGCGAAGCGTTTCTGATCGAGCCTCCCTGCAAGAAGGTCGAGCAGTTCCCTTGCTGAAATTCGAATCTCATTTCCTCCCACTATCGACCCTCCCAGATATGGCTTCGTTCGTATTGGCGAGCGATTCCAATGCATACTGAGCATTGCATTTTCGGGTGTTTGATGTATCTTCGGTAGGGACTGCGTGACTTGGACGATTAGGCGATCCAAGCCCAGTGCCCACGCTTCTCTCCCGTGTGCGCCTCTCACGAACAGTTTCGGATCGAAATCATGATGAATTCTTCCACCGGATGTCAATGGCCTCGATCTGACACCGATCGTCAGGACGAATGATACGGAACTATGTTGCCGAAGGAAGTCGTTCACCACCTCACGCATGTTGAAGGTTGACCAGTTGGACATCTCGGTAAAGATGCGCGATCCACCATCGCAGACGATAATTCCCCGAATGCCTCGGTATCCGCTTTGCTTTAGCTGAGCGGCCTTGCTCTTCAATGCGTTGAACAGCGGGTTGTCGTCCTTTACTGTGGTGCTTGTATACGATCCGAACGAAGAGCTCCCCGCTCCTCTTCCTAGTCCGGGCTGGTACAGGATGGTTAGGGTTACTGCGGGCGAAAGTTGCCGCACATGGTAGCCCAGTGGATGTTGAGGTTCCTTTCGGATCGTCTCGATATACCTGTCGAAAGCTGCATTAAATATGTCAGTTGGAAATTGGCTGACCGGGGGCAGCGAAAGGCGTCGCTTTCTCCCGGTGCCTCGACTGGCGATAGGTTGGTCTTCCCCCACCTGGAGTACGAAGCGCCCCGTATTGATCTTGGCTCGTTGAACCCTTTTCCTTAGCTCATCTTGGAGTCGATCAATCGGGTTCCTTTCGTGTAATGACTGATCTGATATTGCGGCAATGTCCGCTGCAAATTGCAGCTTTCCGTCGGATGACTCGAAGACTAAGTCAATGGGTCTTCGACCAAGCCGCGGCTCATGCCGGACCTTTCCGAATTTCGCGAATGCCCGAAGGAGGACCACCTCCCATTCAGTGGCAACATAGTCGTTTGAAACTTTCTTGAGCCTCTGAGCCCAATCCCATAGACGTTCCGTCGAGACGAACTCGGCGCTCTGGTCCAAACACGCTTGGACGACGCGACGAGTGAAAAGCGCCATGCATCCATTCATAGCACCTGAAGCGCGACGCACAGGCGAAATTGAGAGGGCGTTCTGCGGCGCGTTGCGGTCTCTGAGGTCTCGGTGGATGGTCGGCTACCGGGATGTTTGCGGGTGGCCGGGCGGTGAGCGGGCGGCCGTAAGATGACGCTACGATGGAGGAGGGCAAGAACATGGCAACTCTCGATTGGTCGCAGTGTCCCGCTGTCGAAAGTGTCCCTGGTAAGATGAGCGGAGCATGGGTTTTGAAAGGTACGCGGATGCCGGTGTCCGCTATCTTTGACAACCTGGAGGCGGGGGCCAACGTTGACGACATCATGGAATGGTTCGACGGGCTGGACCGGGAGCAGGTCAAAGCCGTGATGGAGTTTGCTGCACGCAGTCTCGACAAACCGCCCGCCTACGCGCCGCAGATATCGAAGTAGATGCGGATTCTTTTCGATTAGGCTACGCCTGTGCCGATCCGTCCGTATCTCGTAAACCATACCGTCCGGACAGCAGCACAACAGGGCTGGGATAAGCTCAGGAATGGCGATTTGTTGACCACAGGGAAGATGCGGGGTTCGATCTATTGCTGACGACCGACAAGAACATGCAGTATCAGCAGAATCTTACGGGCCGGAGAATTGCAATCGTGGTTCTTAGCAGGCAGCAGTGGCCGGAGCTTCGCGCGCACATTCAGCGGGTCATCGAGGTCATCGACGCTGCCACGCCCGGCAGCTACCTAGAGGTGGACATTCCTCTCGCGTAAGATGATATGATTTTTGAGCCACCCCTGTGCCATGAGTCCGGGAACCTCTCCAGCGAGCTACCCGCTCGAGGTGCTGTACACGCAAGCGGCTGAGGCCGCGCGCACGGGCTCGCCCAGTTTTTTCTTCGCGACGAAATGCTTTCCGCCGGAACTGGCTCGGGCGGCTCACGCGGTGTATTGGTATTGCGAATACACACGCAGCTTCGTACGCCAGGGGGGGACCGCGGAACAGAGCCACGCAAGCTTGGACCGTTGGGCCAGCATGGTCACGTCGGGACTGCGAGGCCATCTTGCTCGCCACCCGGTGCTGGACGTCTTCCTGGACACAGTGGAGCGATGTCACATCCCGGGCGATTATGCCCTGGAGCTGATCGAAGGCTACCGGATGGAGCTGACGCATTCGCGCTACGAAAGCTTCTCGCAGCTTCTGGAACATTGCCGTCGCGCCGGGGGAATGGTCAGCATGATGATGGCGCACGTGGTGGGGTATCGCGACCCAGCGCTCGACTATATGTCGGACCTGGGCGTCGCGGCGGATCTGACCGCCAACCTGCGCGACGTGGGCGAGTCTCTATCGCGCGGGTACGTCCCGATTCCGCTGGAGGAGATGCGGGCGTTCCACTACAGCGAAGCGGATCTGGCGGCGCGCGTTCGCAACTCCGCGTTTGACAGCCTGATGCGTTATCAAACCGACCGCGTCCAGAGCTACTACGAGAAGGCCGAGCCGGGGCTCGGGCTTCTGGACGAGCGAGGGAGATTCGCGGTGCGGGTGGCGTTCGATTTGTACCGAGAGACGCTGCGGCGGATCGAGACCTCGGGGTTCGACCTGTTTCGGCGGCCTACGGCGGTGCCCGCGATGTCGCGGTATTGGATCACGGCCCGCTCCATGGCGGGTCCGATCACGAGGCGGCTGTGGAAAGGCAGGAGTGCCTGACGGTCCCTGGAGTGTGTGGGCCGCTGCCGCGCTTGGCTCCATTCTCATCGTCCTTTTTGCGTTAGGGTGGCGAAGGTATCAGTCGCTGCCTTGCATCCCTGCGCCGGGGAACGCCGGGGCCAAAGCCTCAAGCGGAGCGCTCCCGGACTGCATGGTGGTGATTCCGGCGCGCAACGAAGAGGCGGCGATCGGGCGCGCTGTGCGCAGCCTCCCGCACGATACGGTGATCGTGGTGGACGATCATTCCGAGGATCGCACGGCAGAGATCGCGCGCGAGGCGGGCGCGGGTGTTCTTCCGGCTCCCGATCTTCCGAGCAAAGGGATCGGCAAGGCCAACGCGTGCGCGGCGGGGGCTCGCGCGCTCACTTCGCGCTGGGTTCTGTTCACCGACGCGGACACCTGGTTCGAGCCGGGATTTCTGGACGCGGTTGTCGGCGTGGCGGAGGCGAGCGGACTGTCTTTGCTCTCGATCTATCTCGACCCGGAGTTCCGCGGGATCGCGGAACACACGCTTGCGCCGTACGCGCGGGCGCTGGCGTTCTGCGGCCTCGGACTGGCGAACGACCCGCGCTCGCTGTTCACGGGCCAGTGCCTGCTGGCACGCCTGGATTCCTACCACTTTATCGGCGGCCATGGCGCGGTGACCACGCACCTGACGGAGGACATCAAGCTGTCGATGCTGGCGGTGCGGCACCGGCTGAAGCTGGCGACGGCTCGCGCGCCGGGGTTGGGGCACGCGCGCATGTACGAAGGCTATGCGGGTGTCCGCAATGGAATCGAACGGCAGGCGTTCCGCTTCATGATGGTCAATCCCATGATCGGCATTGTCATCCTCTGCGCGGCGCTGCTGGGGTCCCTGTGGCTGCCCGTGCTGGCGTGGCTGATCCGGGATCAGCAGTGGAGCGTGGCGGCGTTTTTTGCGCTGGTCCCTACGCTGTTGGTCTGGCCGTGGCGCCGGAGTTGGTGGGACGCGCTGCTGGCGCCGCTGGC
>Ga0209167_10000513_pt1 | contig 27651 bp, 19 predicted proteins | sample Coa_R1_9_FD_187154 | JGI IMG/M metagenome (GOLD analysis project Ga0209167, IMG submission 187154) | Surface soil microbial communities from Centralia Pennsylvania, which are recovering from an underground coalmine fire - Coalmine... | ecosystem: Environmental > Terrestrial > Soil >...
CGGCCCCCCGGGTAAATACCGCGGGCCATGGCGAAGGTGGCCGCAGGCCACCGAGCAGCCCCGGCCGCCTCGCCCCCGTAGGCGCTCATCCCTGGTCCGCCGCGCCCCCGCCGTCGATTCCGTCGCGGGGATGAGTCAGGAACACCAGGCGGAACTTGCCCACCTGCACTTCGTCGCCGCCGTTGAGACCGGCCACCTCGATGCGCTCCCGGTTCACATAGGTGCCGTTCAGGCTGCCCACGTCGCGCACGGTGAACGAACCGCCCTGCCGGTAGAACTCCGCGTGCCTGCGGGACACGGTGACATCGTCGAGGAAGATATCGCTCTCCGGGTGACGCCCGGCCGTGGTGAGGTCGCTGTCGAGCAGGAATCTGCTGCCCGCGTTCGGCCCGCGTTTCACGACGAGCAGCGCTGTGCCCGCCGGAAGTGCCGCCGCCGCTGCCGCGTCGGCTCCCGACTCGTCCGCCACCTCCGGCTCGGCGGACTCCCAGCCCCCGAGGGAGATCGTGGAAGTGGATTCGCCTGGCCGCTCGCCGCTGGTGCCGCGGGCGAGCGGGTTGCCGCAGTGTGAGCAGAATCGGGCGCCTTCGGGGTTCGGGCGGCCGCACCGGGTGCAATAGACGCTCGGCATTGCTTCGCCCGGCCTCCCATCAATCGGCCATGCAGTCGGGGCGGGACTGAGCCCGGTATGGCTGCCCCGCGGCGTGAACTCCGGTGATGAGGTCAAAACTACCCGGGCTCTGGTGGCGCGGTCCACGCGCCACGCGAGACGGCTCCCCCATCGCCTGTTGTGACCGCCCATCGTGCCGGGATTCTCTCACGCGGCCCCGCCAGGTGGTCCGCCTGTGACTACCTCGGTCTGTCCATGCGCTGTCCGTAACGAGTGTGTCAGCTCCCGGCCCGCTCCACCACCGCACCCCACTCGTCGAGCAGGGACTGGGCGGCGTCGTCGTCCTCGCCCTCGGCCCACAGGTGGGTCAGTGCCCCGGCCGGGTCGGGCAGCACCAGGACCCAGCCGCGGCCCGGCTCGACCACGCGCACTCCGTCGGTGGTGTCCAGTTGCCGGTCCCCGGCCGCCTCCACCACGGCCCGCATCACCCCGCCCTTGGCCGCCCACGGGGTCGGCATGGACAGCCGCAGCAGGTGCGCCGACGGGATTCGCGCGTCGATCTGGCTGAGCGAGAGCTTGGTCCGTGCGACCAGCCCGAGCAGCCGGGTGAAGGCGGCGATGCCGTCCATGGTCCGGCAGAACTCCGGCACGATGAACCCGCCGCGCCCGTCCGCCGCCAGGATCACGTCGCCGGCGGCCGCCGCCTCGGTGAGCGCGTCCATGGACGTGGCGGTCCAGTCCACCCGCACGCCGTGGAACCGGCACACCTGTTCGGCCACCCGGGTGGTGGTGACCGGCAGCGCCACCCGTCCCGACTTGCGCTCCGCGGCCACCAGGTCCAGCACGACGAGCAGCGCCCGGTCATCGGGGACCATCTCGCCCTTCTCGTCGAGCAGCGTGATCCGCTCGCCCACCGTGTCGAACCGCACTCCGAACGCCGCCCGCGACGACGAGACCAGCTCGCCGACCCGCTGCATGCCGGCCCGCTGCTGGGCCAGCGTCTCGGTGGGCGACACCTCGTCCAGCCGGGCGTTGACCATGAGCACGTCCATGCCCAGGCGGCCGACCAGGCCGGGCAGCACGAGCGTCGTGGTGCCGCCGGCGCAGTCGGCGACCAGCTTCAGGCCGGCCTCGCGCACCCCGGATATGTCCACGCAGCGCAGCAGTTCCCTGGTGTAGGACTCGATGATCCGGGGCGGGTAGGACAACTCGGCGATCTCGCCGGGGAACGCCCGCCGGAACTCCTCGCGGGAGAACACCCGTTCGATCTTGCGCCGTGCCGCCTGGGACAGGTCGGCGCCGCGCTCGTCGAGGAAGACCAGGTCAATGGACTGCGGGTCGCCCGGCGTGGTGCGGATCGCGATGCCGCCGCCGTAGGGGCCGCGCCCGGTCTCGAACCTGGCCACCGGCAGCGCCTGCGCCTCCAGGTCCACCACGTTGATCGCGCTCGAGTTCAGCGCCGCCTGCACCGCCCGCTTCAGCGTGCGGGCGGCCCTGGAGGCGTCGCGCGAGGTGGTGACCGTCGAGTCCTTCTTCAGCGTGCTGGCGTAGGCGCTGGCCAGCCGCACGCACAGCTCCGGCGTGATCTCGACGTTGATCAGCCCGGACACGCCGCGGCGGCCGAACAGCGTGCGCTGGCCGCGCGACTCCCAGATCACGCTGGTGTTGATCACCGCGCCGGCCTCGATGGTCTTGAACGGGTAGACCTTCACCCCGGCGGACAGGTAGGCCTCGGGCTCGATCACGCACTCATCCCCGACGACCGCGTTCTCCTCGATCCGTGCCGAGGCCATCACGTCGGTCTTCTTGCCGATCACGCAGCCGCGCAGGGTCGCGCCCTGGCCGATGTAGACGTTGGAGTGCACGACGGCGCGGTGCAGGAACGCCCCCTCCTTCACCACCGCGTTGCTGCCGACCACGGTGTACTCCCGCAGCGTCGCGCCGGCTTCGATCTTGGCATAGTCCCCGACGACCACCGGGCCGGTGAGGATCGCCTCGGGATCGACCTCCGCACCCTCGGCGACCCAGACCCCCGGCGACACCTCGAAGCCGTCGATGTCCGCCGACACCCGGCCGGACATCACGTCCGCCTGCGCCCGCAGGTAGCTCTCGTGCGTGCCCACGTCCTCCCAGTAGCCGGTGCCGACCCAGCCGTACAGCGGTGCCCCGCGCTTCAGCAGCCGCGGGAACACGTCCCCGGACCAGTCCACCACCTCGCCCGGCGGCACCTCGTCCAGCACCTCGGGCTGCATCACGTAGATGCCGGTGTTCACCGTGTCCGAGAACACCTGGCCCCAGTTGGGCTTCTCCAGGAAGCGCTGGATCCGGCCGTCCTCCCCGGTGATCACGATGCCGAATTCCAGCGGGTTGGGCTTGCGGCTCAGCGCGACGGTGACCAGGGCACCGTTCCGCTCATGAAATTTGACCAGCTCGGACAGGTCGATGTCGGTGAGAGCGTCACCGGAGATGACCAGGAATGGCTCGTCGCGCAGCGCATCCTGCGCGTTCTTCACGCTGCCGGCCGTGCCGAGCGGCTCTTCCTCGGTCGCGTACTGCAGGTTCAGCCCGAAGTCCTCACCGTCGCCGAAGTAGTTCCGCACCAGCGAGGCGAGAAACTGGACGGTGACCACCGTTTCGCTGAACCCATGCCGCTTGACCAGCCTCAGCACGTGCTCCATGATCGGGCGGTTGACCACGGGCAGCATGGGTTTGGGCTGGCTGGCGGTCATCGGCCGTAGCCGGGTCCCCTCACCGCCCGCCATGACGACGGCCTTCACGGCTGACGCAGCTCCTTTCCGAATGGCCGCGGGCCCGTCCAGCCCGCGAGCAGGCCGCGCACCTGGGTGATGTAAAGCCCCCCGGCGCACCAGTACAGTCCGGTACCCCAGATTGCGAACGCCCACCCGGTGACCCGCGCGAACGTCGCGGCCGGCCCGGCGTGCGCACCGAGGAACAGCAGCGGGAACGCGTACAGCAGGCACAGTGTCGCCGCCTTCCCGACGAAGCTGACCTGCAACGTGCCGAAGCCGCGCCGCCTCAGCGCGGCCAGCGCCACACCGACGGCCAGTTCGCGTGCGGCGAGCAGGCCCACCAGCCACCAGCCGATGATGCCCCGGACGGCCAGCCCGATGAGCGTGGCTGCGATGTAGAGCCGGTCCGCCGCCGGGTCGAGCACCTGGCCGAGCCTGCTCTCCTGGCCCAGCGCGCGGGCGATCTTGCCGTCCAGCCAGTCGGAGATCGCGGAGACGATCAGCACGCCGACGGCCCACGCGTCGGCGGTGGCCGTCCTCGGCCCGAGGACCAGCCACAGGAACAGCGGCACTCCGAGCAGCCGGGCCACGCTGATCCCGTTCGGGATGGTCAGTACCCGGTCCCCCGCCTGCGCTGGCCCGCCCATGTCTCCGGCGTTCGCCGGCTCACTCACCTCCGGCACCGGCCGCCCACCTCCCTGCCCGTGACCCTACCTGCCGTGCCTGTGTCCGGCTGGGGTGGGCATGGCGGGCATCCCGTGGCTGGCCTGCGCTCGCCGCCACGGAGAGTGAACATCTGCCGGAAATTAGATGGATAGCACTTCCTTACGGAGTCCGCGATGCCGGTGCACATCACACCCGCCCTGCCGATGACAGGGCCGCGGCGGCGGGGACTACGTGACTCCCCTCTCCCGGTCAGCACCGTTCCCATCTACCAATCGGGGCAGAAGGTAAACGAAAAGCCAACTGAATCGCCCCGGGCAGGCAGCCAGGTCAGGCGCGGCTGTGCCGTGAAAGAGGTTCCCCGCCCCGGGGCTGGGGGGCCGGTTCCCCGGGGCGGGAGAAGGCGTTCAGGACCCGGTGGAGATGGCCCAGATGCCGATGGAACCGTTAGCCACGTCGCTCGGCAGCGTGACGCTCGCGACCGTCTTCGAGCTGTCGACCGGGATGGTCTCGGCGAAGATGTAGGTGTTGATCGTCTGCGAACCGCCGCCGCAGTTGCGGTAGGGCAGCGTGGCCACGATCGTGTTGCCGAACAGCACCTGGCTGGAGCCCGCGGCCAGGGTCCAGTCGGACATCCCCAGCGGAGCCGTGGACGTGGACCCGTCGGTGTAGGTGATCGTCGCGTCGCCCACCGAGCCCGTGGTCCCGGCGTCGACCGCGCTGCCGAGGAACCCGATCTGGGCCGCCCCGGCCGGCGCGCTCACCGGCAGCGTCTGGCCGCCGGCGATCACGGCGTCCGGGTTGCCCGCCGTCACGTTGGGCCAGGTGTAGTTCAGCCCGCCCGAGGTGATACTGGCGCCCGGGGTCAGGCCCACGGCGTTCAGCGCCTGCTGCGAGTAGCTGCAGCCGACACCGTCGTAGTCCGCCGCGGACGGGTTGCTGTCGTCGCTGATCCCGGTGACATTCCAGTACGGTGACAGGTCACCGGGCCTGGCCACGATCACCGACAGCGGCACGGCGACGATGGTCCCGGCCGCGCTGGTCAGGTTGAACGTGACCGGGTAGGCCCCGTCCGCCGAACCACCGGTGACGCTGATCGTCGTGGCGGCCGTCCCGCCGGCCGGCACCGAGAGCGAGCCGCTCGCCGGGCTGACCGTGACCCCGCTCGGCACGCTGGCCGTCCAGTTGACGGTCTGCGCGCTGCCGGTCAGCGACTGTACCGTCAGCTTGGTCGTGGCCGCACCGCCCGGCTGCAGGTACAGCGCGGACGGGCTGAGCGAGGCGGTGGCCGCGAACACCGGGCCGTAGGACGGCGGGGCGTCGGCCGCCGCGCTGCCCCACGAGCTCGGCTGGGTGCCGAGCGTCCAGTCCAGCGTCGCGCCCTTGGCCAGCTTGGAGTAGGGCACGTAGAGCTTCTGGTAGCTCTTGCCGTTGAGCATCAGCGACTGGACGTAGAACCTGGTCGGCGACGCCCCTGGCGCGTTGATGCTGACCGTGTTGCTGTCCGGCAGGTTGATGACCACGTGCGGGAAGCCGGGGCCGGTGAACACGAGGTTCCCGCTGCCCGAGTTCTCCGGGTACATGCCCAGCATTTCCCAGATGAACGAGGAGCTGTTCGCGCCCAGGTCGTCGTTGTTGGCCAGGCCGAACGGGCCGGGCGAGTACATGCTGTTGCGGATGTTGTTGACCGCCTGCTGCGTGCCGGCCGGGTCGCCGGCGTAGTCCAGCGCGTTCTGCTCACCGAAGTCGAACTCGTTGGTGAGCTGTGCGTACATCCCGAAGCCGTTGGGCTGGGAGAGGTACTGCCGGAGTTCGGGCACCACCTTGGAGTCGCCGCCGAGCAGCGAGAACAGGCCGGCGTAGTCGTTCGGCACGTTCCACAGGTACTCGTAGGCGTCACCCTCGACGTAGGGCGAGCTGTCGGTCGGGGTGACCCCGGACTCGAACGAGCCGTCCGTCATGCGCGGGGTGAGCAGGCCGTTGGAGCCGTCGAACAGGTTGACCCAGTTGTTGGCCCGCTTCTGCAGCATGGCGGCGTCGGTGCTGTCGCCGAGCGCGGCGGCGAACCGCGACAGGGCGAAGTCCTCGTTGTCGTATTCAAGGAGGGTGGAGGGGAACCCGTGCGCGTTGCAGCACCCGTAGGAGCCGTTCTCCGGCAGGTAGCCGTACTTCTGCTCGAGCGCCTCGCCGGGCCGCACGTCGTTGACCGTGGTGGCCTGGGCCAGCATGTCCTTCAGCGCGGTCTTCTGGTCGAAGTTGCGCGCGCCGAAGGCGTAGGAGTCGGCGATGATCGAGTCCGTCGGGTCACCGACCATGACGTAGTTGTTCAGGTTCAGGTAGCCCCACTGCTGCAGGAGCTTGTCCTGCGCGTAGTAGTTGAGCTGTGACTGCGCCTGGTCGCCTGCCGCCCCCGGGTCGAGCATCGCCTGCAACTGGGACAGCGAGTGGTAGATGTCCCAGCCAGAGTAGATGCCGTACTGGTTCTGCTGCCTGCCCGAGATCTTGTGCACCTTCATGTCCGCGCCCATGTACTGCCCGTTCACGTCGCTGCTGATGTTGGGCTGCATGAAGTCCTTGTACAGCAGGCTGTAGAACTGCTGGGTCTGGGCGAACGTGCCGCCGGAGACCTGGATCCGGCCGAGCAACTGGTTCCAGGCGAGCTGGGCGGCGCCCTTGACGCTGGCGAAGTTCCAGTCCGGGTTCTCGCTCTGCCAGTTGAGCGTGGCGTTGGCCGTGCTCACGTAGGAGATGCCGACCTTGGCCTCGATCACCGGCTGGCTGGTGGTGTCGAAGGTGAGGAAGACGCCCTCGGGGGTGCCCGAACCGGACCCCGTGATCACCTGGGACGCGGTGAACGGGTGGTTGAACACCATGCTGAAGTAGACGGTGTAGAGCTGCACCTGGCCGTCGTTGACGGTCTCGCCGCAGAAGTCACCGCTGGTCACCGAGCCGGTGACCTCGTTGTTGCCGACAACATGAGCGGTCTCGTTGATGTCGCCGTTCTGGCTGTTGTCCAGCTTGATGAGGAAGTCGGCCGCGGTGGTCTTCGGGAAGGTGAACCGGCCCATCGCGCTGTGCGGCGTCTCGGCGAACTGCGAGGTGATCGTGTTCGGCAGGTTGCTCTCCGCCGAGTAGTAGCCGGCCTGGGCGACCTCGCCGGTGTTGGTGAACGACGTGGTCACGTTCGCCGGGTCCCCCGGGGGCAGCGCGCCCGTCATCGGCAGGATCGGGATGTCCCCGGCGGCGCCGCAGCCCGGCCCGCTGATATGGGTCAGGCTGTAGCCGGTGAGCTGGGAGTCGCCGTAGCCGTAGCCGCCGCCGGCGTTACGGTCTGGCATGGTGTCCGGGCTCCACTGGACCATGCCGTACGGCACGTCGGCGCCCGGGAAGGTGTTGCCGCCCCCGCTGGTCCAGGTGCGCGTGTCCACCATCGTGGCGGGATCGGTGACCAGGTGCTTGATCGTGGTCTTGTTCCTGGTGCCCGGCGGCAGGAGCCCGGCGTTCAGCGGGTGCGCGCAGTCGGCCGCCAGGTGCCCGTTCGGCTTCTTGGTGCAGGTCGCCGTTCCCACGTGCAAGGCTGGATGGCCGGGGTGGGTCGCGGCCAGTGCCGGGGCGACCCCGGACAGCAGTCCGGATCCGAGCACGCCGGCCGCCAGCAGGGCCGTGGCCATGCTGGTCTTGCCGGGACCACACCCTATGGCGCTTGTTTTGCCGGGGCCACACCCTGCGGCTGCGGCCGGATCCCGGGCGAAGTGCGACGTGAACGTGCGTCTCATGGTGAGAGTCCTCCTTGGGAAGGTCCGGGCGCGCATCGTCCGGCACCCCCCTGAGGCCCCCAGGCCCGTGTCCCGGCACGGTGTTTGCCTGCACAGTTTTCTTGCTGGCGCAGCCGACTGCTCTTGGGTGGTGTTGCGTCGTGGGTGAAGCTGTGTCTTGGTGGTGCTGACTGCGGGTGGGTGACAACGTTGTCACCCACCGGCGATTCTTTCCCGGATTCCAGTCGCCCGTCAACGGTTCCCGTTAAATCGCCCCGAATGGTGAAGGAAGGTCATACCTCCCCTGGCGTATGCCGGTGACACCTACGGCAGTAGTACCTCACCGGCCGGCTACCCCCTAAGGCGACCGCCAAGACGCTCCGCCAGGCCGACGACACCGCCCCCACCGGGCTGTGAAGATCGGTGTACCGGGCAGCCGAGTCCCAGCGGCCCGGTACGGAAAGGGGCATCCAATGACGGGAAGCACACCAGCGTCCGGACTGCGGGTATCCGACGCCGAACGCGACGCCGTAGCCGCTGAACTCGCCGAGCATCTCAGGGTCGGCCGGCTTGAGCTGGACGAGTTCGACGAGCGGGTGGGCCGGGCCATCGGCGCCCGGACCCGCGGCGACCTCGACCGGCTGCTCGCCGACCTCCCCCGCGCGCTGCCACCGCCACCCCCGGCGCCCGCCCGCCGCCCGGGCCCGCCGTTCCTCCTGCTGGCAATCCTGATCTTCGCAGCGGGCACGGCCATCCTTGGCGGCCTCAGCCACGCGCCAGCCACCTGGGGACACGGCGACTGGCACCAGCACGCCGTCTGGCCGTTCTGGCTGCTGTGGTGGCTGGTTCCGCTCGCCATCCTCGCCGCCCGCCGCCTGCGCAGCAGCAGGCGCTAACCCCGCGGCAGTTGAGGACCTCCCCAGCCAAAGGCCGGCCGCCATCCCGGGCACCGCCACGCGCACACCCGGTCGATGTGACATCACCTGGCACCAGCCAGCCCTCCAGCACGCGCCCGGCCGGTGCCGCGGCGCCCTGGCAGCTCACCGACAGGAGCCAACCACCCATGACAACGACCAGCAGCACAACCAGCCCCGCCCCGGCACAGCAGGCACGCAGGCTGGCCACCTTGCGCGGCGCCAGCCTTGGCGCCCTGGTCATGCTGATCGTGCAGTTCGGCCTGGGTGTGGGGGTCAACCTCTACGTCAGCCTGCCCGCGGCGGGCAGCGGCGGCCGCAAGGTCAGCCAGGCGTTTTCCAACGGGCCGCTGCTGGTCCTGCACGTCGCGGTTGGCCTGCTGCTCATCGTGGCCGCGATCAGCCTGCTGGTCCGGGCCATCGTGGCCAGGCACGTCCCGGTCATCGTTGCCTCGGCCGTTGGCCTGCTCGCCATCATCTTCGCCGCGACCCAGGGGTTCAGCTTCGTCCATGACAGCACGAACGCGGCCTCGATGGCGATGGCCACCGCCACCGGCGTAGCCATGTTCTGCTACGCCATCGCCCTGTTCCTGGTCCGCCCGTCATCCTGACCCGGAAAGGCCGGGGGGCCCGGCCCGGCTTCCCGCCCGGGCCGGGCCCCACGGCACCAGGTCAGCTCAGGCTGACCGCGAAGATGTGCATTGCGGTGATGCTCGATCCGACGCTGCCGCTCACGTCCGGGAAGGTGATCGAGGCTACCGTCTTCGACGAGTCGACCGGGACGGTCGTGGCGAAGACGTACATGGTGATGGACTGCGACGAGCCGCCGATGGAGTTCCGGTACGGCATGGTGGCCACGGCGACGTCACCGCCGCCCGGCGACTGCGCCCAGTCGGTGAACGACACGGTCTGCGTGGAGGACGTGCCGTCGGTGTAGTTGATGGTGATCGTGCCCTGCGACGACCCGTTGGTGGACGAGCCGAGCAGTCCCAGTGAGGTGGCACCTGAGGTCCCGTTCACCAGCATGGTCTGCCCGGCGGCAAGGATGTTGTCCTTGCCGCAGGCGGCCACGTTGGGCCAGGTGAACGTGTGGCCGTCGGCGGTGACCGTGGCGCCGGGTGTCAGGTTGTCCGCGGCCAGCGCGTCGGCCGAGTAGCTGAAGCCGTCGCCGTCGTAGTTGGCACACGACTGGTTGTTGTCCGGCGAGATGCCGGCATTGTCGTAGTAGTCGGCCGGGTTGGAGGTGGGCGTGATCTGCAGCACCGGGGTGTCCGACATCGCCCCGCTGCTGTTCACCACGGTCACCGAGGCAACCGTGCCGGGCGCCACCGCCCACACGCCGTTAGGCCCGCTGGGCGTGGGCACGGTGAAGGTGATCGCCGTGTCGCTCCAGCTGTCGATCTGGAAGGTGGCCAGGTTGCCCGGTGCCCCCCAGTTGACGCCGTTGTCGGAGAAGGCGACGTAGCCCGAGCCCTGGGTGGCGCCGAAGCCGGAGCCGTTGATCGTCACCTGCTGGCCCGCCGCCGCGGTGGCCGGGCTGAGCGAGGCCGCCACCGGCGGGCTCAGCGCCTGGCTGGAGGTGCCGATGGCGAAGATGTGCAGCGCGCCCCGGGTGGCCCCGTTGGGCAGCGTGACGCTGGTGAGCGTCTTGCTGGGATCCACCGGCAGCCCGGCGAAGAAGACGTTGGTGCTGACCGTGTCCTGCCCGCCCGGGCAGCCCGCGCAGTTGCGGTAGGTCATGTGGGCCGCGATCTGGTTGCCGTAGGAGGGCTGTGATCTGCCCGCGTTCAGCGTCCAGTCGCTCAGTCCCAGCCAGAACTGGGCCTTGCTGCCGTCGGAGTAGTGCAGCGTGGCCACCCCCTGGCTGGGCCCGTTGGTGGCCGAGCCGAGGAACCCGAGGGTCTGGGTGCCCGCCGGGGCGTTCACCGTGATCTGCTGCCCGCTGGCAATGGTGTTGTCCGGGTAACCGGGTGCGGGCAGCGGCCAGGTGAACGGCACACCGCCCACGGTGGTGGTCTGGCCGGCCGTCAGCCCGGCGGCGGCCAGCGCTTCCTGCGAGTAGCTGTTGCCGTCGTTGTCGAAATCCGCCACGTTCACGTCGGAGTTGCTGGAGATCCCGGCGTTGTTGTACGAGGCGAGCAGGCTGCCCGGCTGGGCCACCAGCACGGTGATGTTCACCGTCGGCAGCGCGGTGCCGCCATCGCTGAGCGTGACCGGGACCGTGTAGAACGTCTGCGTCGCGGACGAGCTGGCGCTCACGGTGAGCGTCTCGGTGCCCTGCCCGCTCGGCGGGACACTGAACCTCCCATTGCCCGAGCTCGTGGTGACGGTGAGCCCGGACGGGGCCGACACGCTGGACTGCACTTCCTGCTGGGACGTGGTCGCGTTCCGGCCCACGATCTGCACCGTGGCGGTGCCACCCGGGGCCACCGTGACCTGCTGGCTGGAGGCGGCCGCGACCACCGGCCGCAGGCCGGAGGGGTAGGACGGCGGGGCGTCCTGCGGGGCGGTACCCCATGTGCTTGGGCTGCTGCCCAGCGTCCAGTCCAGGGTGGAGCCCTGGGACAGGGTGGAGAACGGCACGTACAGCTTGCTGTACGGGCTGCCGTTGATCTTCAGGTTCTGCACGTAGTAGCTGGTGGACGAGGCGCCCGGCGCGTTGATGTTGATCGTGTGGCCGTTCGGCAGGTTGATCGAGGCCTGCGGGAAGTGCGGGCTCGCGAACACCAGGTTGTCCGAGCCGGAGTTCTCCGGGTACATGCCCAGCATCTCCCAGATGAACGTCGAGCTGTTGGCCCCGAGGTCGTCGTTGTTGGGCAGGCCGCTGGGCCCGGGCGCGTACATGGTGTTGAGCATGGTGTTCACGGTCTGCTGGGTAGTCGCCGGGTCGCCGTCGTAGTCGCCCATGTACTGCTCACCGAAGTCGAACTCGTTGCTCAGCTCGGCGAACATGCCGTAGCCGTTCGGCTGGGAAAGGTACTGCCGCACCTCGGGTGCGACCGTCGAGTTGCCGCCGAGCAGCGAGAACAGCGCCGAGTAGTCGTTCGGCACGTTCCACAGGTACTCGTAGGCGTCACCCTCGACGTAGTACGGCTCGCCGTTCTCGTTGCTGAGCGGGGTCTCGCCCTGCACGAACTGCCCATTCTCATACCGCGGGTTCAGCAGGTTGTTGTCCGGGTAGAACTGGTTTTCCCAGTTGTTGGCCCGCTGCTCCAGCATGGACGCGTCCTGGGTGTCCCCCAGGGCCGAGGCGAACTGGGCCAGGGCGAGATCCTCGGTGTCGTACTCGAGCAGGGTGGCCACGGTGCCGTGTGCGTTGCAGCACCCGTACGTGCCGTCGGCGGGCAGGTAGCCGTACTTGGCCTCCAGCGCCTCACCGGGCCGTACGTCGTTGACCGTGGTGGCCTGCTTGAGCATGTCGGCGAGGGCGTGCTGGGTGTTGAAGTTGCGCGCGCCGAAGGCGTAGTAGTCAGCGATGATCGACTGAGCGGGGTCGCCGACCATGACGTAGTTGTCCAGGTTCAGGTAGCCCCACTGCTGCAGGATCCCGTTCTCGTCGTAGTAGTTGACCAGCGACTGGGCCTGGTCGGACGCGGCCTGCGGGTCGAGCATGGCCTGGAGCTGGGACAGCGAGTGGTAGATGTCCCAGCCGGAATAGGTGCCGTACTGGTTCTGCTGGCCAGCGGCGAGCGTGTGCACCTGCATGTCCGAGCCCATGAACTGCCCGTTGACGTCGCTGCTGATGTTGGGCTGCATGAAGTCCTTGTACAGCAGGCTGTAGAACTCCTGCGTCTGCGCGTACGTGCCGCCAGACACCTGGATCTCGCCGAGCAGGCCGTCCCAGGACGACTGGGCGGCGGCCTGGAGGCTGCCGAAGTCCCAGCCGGGGTTCTCGGTCTGCAGGTCGAGCTGGGCGTTGCCGGTGCTCACGTAGGAGATGGCCACCTTGGCGTCGATCACCGGGTTGCTCGTGGTGTCGAAGGTGAGGAAGACCGCGGCCGGGTTGGTCTGCCCGGACTCGGTGATCACCTGGGAGGCGGTGAACGGCTGGCTGAAGACGATGTCGAAGTGGACCGTGTACTCCTGCACCTGGCCGTCGTTCTTCGTCTCGCCGCAGAAGTGGCCGCTGGTGTCGGTGCCGGTGACCTCGTTGTTGCCGACGATCTGGGCGCTGTCGCCGAAGTCGCCGTTCTGGCTGTCCATCAGCTTGATCAGGAAGTCGGCCGAGGTGGTCGGCGGGAACGTGAACCGGCCCATGGCGGTGTGCGGGGTCGCGGTGAACTCCGAGGTGATCGTGTTGCTGGGGCCGTTGCTCTGCGCCGAGTAGTAACCGGCCTGCGCCACCTCACCGGTGTTGGTGAACGAGGTCGTGACGTTGTTCGGGTTGCCGCTCGGCAGCGCGCCCGTCATGGGCAGGATCGGCACGTCGCCGGCCGCGCCGCAGCCCGGGCCGGAGATGTGGGTCAGGCTGTAGCCGTCGAGCGTGGTGTCGCCGAAGTTGTAGCCGCCGCCGTCGCTGCGGTTGGGCAGCGTGTCCGGGCTCCACTGCACCATGCCGAACGGCACGTCGGCGCCCGGATAGGTGTTGCCGCCACCCGAGGTCCAGGTCCGCGTGTCCACCAGCGACGCGAGGTCGCTCGGGCTCACCGCGTGCGTGATCTTGGTCTGGTTCCTGGCGCCCTTTGGCCACTTGGAACGCGGCACGGGGCGCGGGCAGTCGATCAGGTGGCCGCTTTGTGTCACCGAGCAAGCGGTGCCGTGGCCGGTGGCCAGCTTGCCGCCGAGCGGAGCGGTGCTCAGGCCCGGAGCGGCACTCGGGCCCGGAGCGGCACTGGCGCTGGCCGAGGGCCGCGGGCTGGCCGACGCGACCGGGCTGCCGGCCGCCATGCCGCCCGCCAGGACACCCGCAGCCGCCAGGACGGCCATGGCCGGCCAGCGGGCAGCGCGTGTCGCGAGCTTCCCCATCATGAAAGTCCTCCTAGGGCAGGATCCGGCACATCGTTCCGGCCCCCTAGGCTTCAGCCCGGCACCTCAGCCCGGTACGGTGCGGTAGCACTGATCTGACAACGTTGTCAGACTCGGCGCTCATCGTCTCTCCGTACACCGTTGGTGTCAATGGGCAGGTGCCCTTGGTAAAGATGCGGCCGGGCCGTCCGGAGGAAGTGCGGCGGCGCGGATAGGTTGTACGGGCAGGAGGTGAAACCCGGGATGAGTGCGGGGACGTTGGTCACGAGCGGGCCGCTCATCGTGGCCGTGCCGGTGGCCGCGGCGGCCGGGGCGATCACCTTCCTGTCGCCGTGCTGCCTGCCGCTCATCCCCGGCTACCTGTCCTATGTGACCGGCATGTCCGGCGCCGACGTCCAGGCCGCCGCCACGCCGGAGGACGGAACGGGGCAGCGCACCGGGCGGGGCCGGACGGTCCTCGGGGCGGCGCTGGTGGTGCTGGGCTTCTCCGCCCTGTTCGCCGCCTACGGCGCCGCGTTCGGCGGCCTCGGTTCGCTGCTGCTGACCCACCAGCAGGGCCTGTTCCAGGTGCTGGGCGCGGTGACGATCCTGCTCGGCCTGCTGTTCGCCGGGGTCTTCGACCGGTTCACGCTGGCCGGGCGGATGCTCAAGCCGTCGGTCCGGCCACGGGCCGGGCTGGCCGGGGCCCCGCTGCTCGGCGTGCTGTTCGGCCTCGGCTGGACGCCGTGCAGCGGGCCGACGCTGACCGCGGTGCTCGGCCTGGCCGCGACGACCGGCACCGCGGGCCGCGGCGCCTTCCTGCTCTTCATCTACGCCCTTGGCCTGGGCGTGCCGTTCCTGATCGTGGCGGTGCTGTTCCAGCGGGGGATGAGGGGGTTCGCCTTCGCCCGCAACCACGCCAGGCAGGTCATGCGCGTGGGTGGCGCCCTGCTGGTCATCGTCGGCGTCCTCCAGGTGAGCGGGGCCTGGGCGGACGTCATGATCTGGCTGAAGGTCCACTGGGTGGTCAGCTACAACTCGCCCATCTGAGGCCGCCGCTCCCGGTAGCTTCGCAGGCCCGGCAGCACGGCGGTGATGACGGCCACACCGGCGATGCACAGCAGGCCGCGGAAATCCGCCGCGGTCCGCAGCGGAGTCAGGTCCATCCGCAGCCCGCGCAGCCAGCCCAGGCGCCCGGTCATTTCGGTCTCTCGTGTTCGGGATCAAGGCTGGCGACCATACTTCGCCAGGAGCCGAACGGTCCACGGATTAATCTCGCTGAATGACTGCCATGGAGCACACCGAGACCAGCAACCCTGCCGCCGCGGTGGTGGCCGGTGTCCAGCGGATACTCGAACTCGCCCAGACCTGGCTGGCCTGGGACGGGACCCCGCACCTGGCCGGGGACGGGGTCCGGATCTATACGCCGGCCAAGGCCATCCGGCGGCATGCCGACCACCTGATCGACCATCTGGCCGAGATCGAGGCCCTGCTGGCCGGCCAGGAAACCGAGCCGGACGAGTGGCACGCCAGCAACGTCACGCTGGCCAGCGACTGGGCATCGTTCACCGAGGCCGACCTCAACGAGGCGAGGCAGCGGCTGCGCCGGCTCGCCCAGGCCTACCTGCACCGCCTGGCCGTCGCCGGGCGGCCGGAGTGGGATGCCCCGCGCGGTTCGCACTGGACGATCCGCGAGATCACCGAGCACGTCGCCGGTGCCTGGTACGCCGAGCAGGTCGGCGACCTCAGCAAGCGGTGAGCCCGGCGCCCGCCGCCCGTAGCGCACCGGGCAGCGACACGGCCGGGGGCCCGGGCTCAGCTCAGCGTGGCGGCAGCGGCGGGCGGCGCTTGCCGGGGCGCTGTGAGGTGTCCGGTGTGGTCAGTGGCGGCCTGGCGTCGAGGGCCTCCAGCGCGAGCTGGATGGCGGCTTCCAGCTGGCAGTCCCGGCCCGCGGCCCAGTCGTCGGGTGAGTTGAGCACCTCCACGTCCGGCTCGGCGCCACGGTTCTCCAGGTTCCAGCCGTAGCCGTCCAGCCAGGTCGCGTACCGGGGCACGCTGATCCAGGTGCCGTCCACCAGGTGGTGTCCCCCACCGTCCATCCCGACCACGCCACCCCAGGTACGGGCGCCCACGATCGGACCGAGCCCGAGGCCGTGGATGGCCGCCGTCACGATGTCACCGTCCGAGCCGGCGAACTCGTCGGTCACCGTGATGAGCGGGCCGCGTGGGGCGTCCCGCGGGTAGGTCATGGGGCGCAGCCAGCGCGGCACGCTCCAGCCGAGCACCCGGCGGGCCAGCTTTTCCACCACGAGCTGGGAGACATGGCCGCCGCGGTTGCCCCGCACGTCCACGATCAGCGCTCCGTGGGTCATCTCCATCCGCAGGTCGCGGTGGAAGTGTGCCCATCCCGCGCCCATCATGTCCGGCACGTGCAGGTAGCCGATCCGGCCACCGCCGAGCTCGCGCACCAGGCTGCGCCGGCTCGCCACCCAGTCCTGGTAGCGCAGCCTCTCCTCGTCGGCCAGCGGGACGACGACCACCCGGCGGGCCTCGCCGCCTTCGGCCGGGGCCAGCGTCAGCTCGACCGGCACATCCGCCGCGCCTACCAGCAGCGGACCGGGCCCGGCCAGCGGGTCCACCGGCTGGCCGTCCACGGCGATCAGGCTGTCTCCCGGCCGGGCCACCACACCCGGCGCGGCCAGCGGCGAGCGGGCCCGCGGATCCGAGGACTCGCCCGGCAGCACCCGGGCGATCCGCCAGCGCCCGTCGGCGCCACCGTCCAGGTCGGCGCCGAGCATCCCGACGTTCTCACCGCCGCCGCGGCTGGACGCCTCCCTGACGTAGGCGTGGGAGGTGTTCAGCTCGCCGAAGACCTCCCAGAGCAGGTCGGCGAAGTCGTCACTGCTCGCTATCCGGTCGAGCAGCGGCCGGTACTGGCCGAGGATCTCATCCCACGCCACGCCGGACATGTCGGCGACCCAGAAGTCGTGCCGCATGATCCGGCCGGCCTCACCGTAGGCATGCCGCCACAACGCGGCGGGATCGGCCATGAAGCGCGCCCTGGACAGGTCGATGCTGACCGTGTCCCCCGGCCCGTCGGGGTCCTCCTTGCGCTCGGCGGAGATCACCCGCAGGTCGCCGCGGTCGCTCACCACCATCCTGGTCCCGTCGCCGCTCACGTCGAACCAGTCAAGCTCGCCGGCCAGCTCGGTACACCGCCGCTTGTCCAGGTCGAACCGTTCGAGCGACGCCCTGGGCCGGGAGCCGTTGAGGTCGGCGGCGCCTTCGCCCATGGTCCCGGTCAGCGGTTCGCTGAGCCAGGCGAGACCACCCTTGACCGGCTGCAGGCTGGAGTACCGCGCCTCGGGGACCGGCACCTGCACAACCCGTCCGGCCAGGCCCTCGGCGTCCACCGTGACCGTCACAGGCCCGGCTTCCTTGTCCGGGCCATCGCCGTCGTCCGCCTGGCCCGCTGGCCGGCCTTCGGGTAGCGGCGCGAACGGGGACGGTGTGCCCGCGGCGAGCGGTACCAGGTACGGCCGGCAGCCGAACGGGAACGACAGGTCGAAGAAGTGCGCGTCGTACACGGGGTCGAAGCTGCGCCAGGACAGGAAGGCCAGGTAGCGTCCGTCGAGCGTGAACACCGGGTCGGTGTCGGTGAACCGCCCGTCGGTGACATCCACCAGCGGGCCGGCCGGCAGCCGGGCCAGCCGGATCCTGGTCAGCGGGCGTGGCCCGGGCTGCGACCAGGCCAGCCAGGCCGAGTCCGGGGAGAAGGACAGGCCCTCGACCGGCCCGTCCGATGACGCTGCCAGCTCACTGACCTGGCCCGAGAGGACATCGACGAGGAAGAGCCGCCCGTCTCTGGCCGCGATGGCCACCGTGCCGCCGTCCGGTGCCGCGGCGAGCTCCTCCGCCCGGCCGAACTCCCCCGCCGCCAGCCGGCGCGGCTGCCCCGCGGATGCGCCTGCCGGTGCGATCTCCAGGGCCTGCCCATCCTCGGTGTCGCTCACCCACGCGACCTGCCCGGTCCGGCCGAGCACCCTGGGCAGCCGGGCTCTCGGGGTCACGGCCAGCGCCCTGGCGGGACCGTCCTTATGGGTCAGCCAGTGCACCGAGCCGCGCACCTCCACCGCGCTCGCCTGGCCGGTATGGTCGCAGGACAGGTCGCCGAGATGATCCTCGGCCGAGACCAGCCCGCCGCGGCGGCCGAGGCCGGGCGAGCCCAGCCTGATGTCCACCGGGTGCGCCTCGCCGTCCAGGTCTTCGAGCAGCCAGATGTCACCGGCGCACTGGTAGACCACGCGCCATCCGTCGGTGCTCGCCTGGCGTGCGTAGAACCCGTCATGGTCGGTATGCCGCCGCAGGCCGCCGCCGTCGAAGTCGCAGGAGTACAGGTTGGCCGTGCCCTCATGGTCGGCCAGAAAGGCGAGCCGGCCGCCGACGACCATGGGGCAGTCGAACTGGCCGCCCAGGGTCTCGGCGATCCTGGCGAACGGCGCCGTCCCGTCCTGCCCACCGCGGCTTAGCCACAGCCGCCCTGCGCATCCGCCGCGGTAGCGCTTCCAGTAGGCGGGTTCGCGCGGGTGGCGCCCGGTGAGCAGCGCCACGGCGTCACGCTCGACCGCGAGGTCCGACACCGGGCCGAACGCCAGCCGCCGGGGCACCCCGCCGTCCGGCCGCACCGCGTGCGCCCAGGTGTAATGATCGAACGGCTGGCCAGCGGCGGTGACCACCAGCACCTCGCCGTCCGGCGACCAGCCCCGGACCCGCGTCGCATAGTCACCCCAGAACGTGAGCCTGCGGCCGTCACCACCGTTCAGGCTGGTCACGTACACCTCGGGTGGGCCGTCGCGGCTGCCGGTCCAGGCGACCATGCTGCCGTCCCGGGCCAGCCGGGGCCAGCCGGCCCGGGCCCGGTCGGTGGTCAGCCGCCAGGGCCGCCCGCCGGCGGCCGGTGCCAGCCAGACGTCGTCCTCCGCGATGAAGGTGAGCAGGTCGCCCTGGAGATGCGGAAAGCGCAGGTACCCGTCCGAAGTCACCGGAACATGTTAGAGCCTCGCCACCGGCCCGCTTCGGCCCGCCTTTGCCAGCCTGAGCTGACAAGCGCGGCCGCGACCGCGTCATCGAGGTGAGCGGGCGCGGGGACGGCGGCTGGGGGTCTTTTTACCTGGTGGCGGCCGCGGCGACCAGTTGCTGGAACAGGCGCAGGTCGTCCTCTTCCTCGGGATGCCACTGCACCCCGATCGCGAACGGGTGCCCCTGCAGCTCGACCGCTTCCACGATCTGGTCGTCGGCCCAGGCGACCGCCAGCAGCCCGGTGCCGAGCCGCTGCACGGCCTGATGGTGCCGGGTGGGCACCGAGGCGTTCGCGCCGAGGATCTGGCCGAGCTTGCTGCTCGCGCTGAGCTGCACGTCGTGCGTTGACAGCTTCACCGGATCGGGGGCGTGCCGGTCGTGCCCGACCGCCTCCGGCAGATGCTGGATGAGCGTTCCGCCCCTGACCACGTTGAGCACGTGCATCCCGCGGCACACCCCGAGGAAGGGGCGCCCGGCGTCGATCGCCGCGCGGGCCAGCGCGAGGTCGAAGGTGTCCCGCCTGCGGTCGGCCGCGGTCGTCTGGTCATGCCGCATCGCCCCGTACAGCCGCGGGTCGAGGTCGGGCCCGCAGGAGATCAGCAAGCCGTCGAGGCCGGCCACCAGCCGTGGCACGGAGTCGATGGGGACCGGTGGCAGGATGACCGGGATGCCGCCAGCTCGTTCGACGGCCCGGCTGAATGTGACCGGGGACAGCACTGCCTCACGCACGAAGTCGGCCCACCTGGCTGGCTCGAGGTAGCCGGTGATGCCGATGATCGGCCGGGCCATGCGTCCTTCTTCGCGTGAGGCCATATGCCCATGATGGTGCATAACGCCTATGGAGGGCGGCCACAACTACGGAACCCGCCAGCCCGGCCGCCCGGTGGGCCCCCTCCGGCCATGGTCCGCCACCGGGCTGGCACTCAAGTTAACGATCGGGGATTCGCTTTTCGGCCGGAGTTAGGAAAGCATATCTAACCGGTAAGCTATAAGCCCGCGCCGGGAATCTGCGTTCATGTCGCCCGATGGCATAACCGGATACATGGCCGCTTCCAGCGGCTAACCACGAGGGCGAATCTACTAAGTAAATCCGTAATGGAGAGCTTTGTGCTAACCAGACACCACCCCGGGCCCGGTTTCGGCTGCCCGGAAGTGGTTGTGACCGTTGCGTCCCTGGTGCAGACTCCTGCTGTGGCGAACAGGGAGGGGACGCCGGATGGCGATGCAGCGCTGAATCCCGCTGCAGTGAAGGAGTCTTTCGCGCACATCGAGCCGCACGCGGAGAAAGCCATGGCCTATTTCTATGGCCGTCTCTTCGCCACCAGCCCCGAGACGCGCGCGCTATTCCCGATGGCGATGGGCCGGCAGCGGGACCGGTTTTTCCGCTCGCTGTCCCGCATTGTGTGGAGCCTGGACTGCCCGGAGCAGCTGACCGCGTATCTGCGGGAACTCGGCCGCGACCACCGCAGGTTCGGCGTGGCCTCCCGGCACTATCCCGGATTCATGGACGCCCTGCTGGCCACCCTGCGCGAGTTCGGCGGCCCGGCCTGGTCCGGCGAGGCAGCGGCGGCTTGGGAAGCGGTGCTCGCCATGGTGTCGCGGGTCATGACCGAGGCGGCCGGCGAGGACGCCCGCCGTGCTCCCTCCTGGTGGCTGGCCGAGGTTGTCGGGCACCAGCGCCGCGCGGCCGACCTGGCCGTGCTGACCGTCCGTCCCGACCAGCCGCTGGACTACCGGCCGGGGCAATATGTCACGGTCCAGTCCGCCCGCTGGCCCAGGGAATGGCGCCCCTACTCCATAGCCAACGCGCCGCGCCAGGACGGCACTTTGACCATGCACGTCAGGGCCGTCCCCGGCGGCCTGGTCAGCCCGGCGCTGGTCCATCACACCGCCCCCGGCGACACCCTGCTGCTCGGCCCGGCCAAGGGAGAGATGACCGTACCCCGGGCCTGTCCCCGCGATCTGCTCTGCATAGCGGGCGGCACCGGCCTCGCCCCGGTCAAGGCCATCATCGAGCAGGCCGCCGCGGCCGGCGGCCCGGCCATCACCCTGCTGTTCGGCGCCCGCACCGCGGAAGGTCTCTACGACCTGCGGGACCTGGAACTGCTGGCGGCGTCCTGCCTCTCGTTCACGCTGGTCACGGTCGTCTCCGGGGAACCAGGATTCGGCGGCCTGTGCGGCAGCCTCCCCGAGATCGTGCCGCAGCGGCCCGAATGGCAGGACCGCGAGGTGTACATCTGCGGCCCGGCCAGCATGGTCTGCCAGACCCAGCATGTGCTGACCCGCCTGGGCGTGCCCGCCCAGCGCCTGCACTACGACGAGCCCGATCCCATCTGCCAGCCACCTGGCGGCACAGAGTTATACGGCAGAATCCCCGCTGAGATACGCACCGAAGAAGGCGAGGATCCGCCGCCATGAGTCGCTGGCATCTTCGGGGTCGTAGCGCATGCCCAGGATCTTGACGATCACCCGGTGGCTGCCCTCGTGCTCGTTCATGAACGCGTGGGTCGCCTTCGGGTAAACCTTGATGTCGTGCGCCACGCTCTGATCGGCCAGCGCCCGCTCCAGCCGCGGGACCTGAGCCCGGGTCCCCCGGTCCTTGCCCCCATACGAAGCGACGACCGGGCATGCCCCGCTGAGCAGTTCCGAAGCGTTCTTGGGCACCGGGGCATAGTTGACCGACACGGCGGAATAGGCCGGCTTGGGCGCGCACAGCAGCGCGAACCCGCCGCCTATGCAGAAGCCGATCACGCCGATCTTGCCGGTGCAGGCGTCCAGTCCGGCCAGCCAGGCCGCCGCCGCGTCGATCTCATCGAACACCGGCCCCGATCCGGACATAACCTGGCGGAATGCCGACTGGATGCAGCGAATCCAGGGCTTGCCGTGCCAGAAGTCCGGAGCCAGCGCGATATACCCGCCCGCGGCGAGCCGGCCGGCCTGGCGCCGGAGGTCAGGGGTCATGCCGAAAATGTCATGGACCACCACAACCCCGGGAAATGCCTTGGGCGCACCGTCACCATGGGCGCCGTCAGGCATCGCCAGGTAACCAGGCGCTGATTCCGCCAAAGAAGCATCAGCCATGGCAATGTACCTCATGCGAAATTCGCATTATGCAAAGTTCTTTCCTGGTGCTGTGCCGCTGACCTGGCCCGATCGCTCGCGCAGGCCCTCTGGGCCTGCACTCGTGATGCGGTTTTGCATAACGCTCAGTGGCGAGACTTATTCCGGGCACCCATGGGCGCGATCATCAGGCACGAGCCTGATCTGCGGGCATGGAGCCCGGTACGAGGGTTCCGGATAAGGCTCATCTTTCATACCTTACGCCACTTTGGTATCCACGCGCCATCGGTGACCGTATAGTCACCAAACAGCGCGGGCGCTTCCTCGCGCATCAGCTCCCCGATCTTGCCGAATACCAGCCGGATCTCTTCTTCGGCGCCCAGATCCGTCCTGGCCTCGATGGTGTGCCGCAACGTCCGGATATTGGCTGTCCAGACAATCCCGGTGCCCACTCCCTCGGGGGCAAACCTTCGCATAAACGACGTCTTGTGCTTTTTCTCATGCATCTTGACGCCCTCTTCGTCCAGCCCGAAGTGGTCCGCCATCCAGAGCTGGAATTCCTCGAGCTGCTGCAGCAGCGAGCTGGCCCGCTTCATCAGCTCATCGTCGGCCCGCGCCCAGTCAGGAAACCAGAAGGGTATGTCCTCCAGCCGGACGAAGCGCAACGACTCCTGCGAAACCGCCGTACCCGGCCTGTGCCGGACGAGCTCGTGAGTCGTTACCCGGCTGACATTGTGCAGCACGAACGTGAAGCTGGCGTGCTCCAATACCGAGCCGTGGGCCATCGACAGGATGTTCTCCAGGTACTTGACCTGGTCGGTGCGGACCCGCTGCACGTTCGGGTTCAGGCCGGGTTCCCAGGACCGGTAGCACATCTTGCCGGCGAACTCGGCCAGGTTCTGCGCGTCGTTGTCCAGCTCGCCGCGATCCAGCCGCTCCAGCCAGCTCTCCCCGCCGACTTCGCGCAGGTAGGCAGCGATCTGGCCGTAGTCGAGCCGCGGCTTGGCGACAAGGAAGATCTCTGGTTGCACGCTCCTCATGTCACCGCACGATACGGGCTGCCGGGCGGGTTCGCAGCGGCGCAACGCCCAGCTCACTCATGCCGTGAGGGGCATTACGCACTGTAGCCGCCAGGGTTCCATGGTCGCGAATTGCGTGGATGACTGCGTGGGTAATCGCGTGTGGTGACCGGCGGGGCCGCGGGCAAGAGCCGGCCCATCGGCAACAGCCGGAACGAAGGGAGCCCCACGAAGATCATGGGCAGCAAGGTCTGCAAGGTCCTGAATGCCAAGTGGCACCTGCTGTGCTACCCGGTGAGTCAGACGCCGGTCATCTCGCCGGTCTTCGACCAGAACCAGTTCGTCACGTCTCCGCCGGGCGGCGTTCCGGTCACCATCGAGCACACCACCTTCCTGTGCGTTCCCTCGACGAAGACAATCGCCGGCCAGCCACACCAGCGAAGACCCTGACCCTGCGGGGGCCAGGGTCTTCGCCGTGTCATGGAGCTGTCACGCGGGCCTGGCAAAGGGCCAGGACATTGGCCACCACCTGGTGACCGGTCCGGCCGGCCGCGGTCAGGATCGACTCGGGATGGAACTGGACCGCCCAGCGGGCGGCGGCCGGGTTCTCGATCGCCATGGCCACCTCGCCGGTCGTCGCGGTTACCGTGAAGCCGCTGCCGACGTCATCCGGGCGCGCGTACAGCGAGTGATACCTGGCCGCGATGAACTCGGCCGGCAGGCCGGCCAGCAGGCCGCTGCGGCCACACAGCCTGACCAGGCCCGGCTTGCCATGCGAGGGCTCGCCGAGCAGCGACAGCGTGCCACCGGCGTGTTCCACCATGGCCTGCAGGCCCAGGCACACGCCGAACGCGGGAAGCCGCCTCGTGTCAAGCTCGGTCAGCAGCGCATCGCAGCCGAAGTCTGCCGGGCGGCCGGGGCCGGGTGACAGAACCACCAGGTCCGGGGCCAGCTCATCGAGCAGCCCAGCGGCGAAACCGTAGCGCAGGGTCGTCACGTCCGCGCCATGCTGGCGGAAGTAGTCGCCGAGGGTGTGCACGAATGAGTCCTGGTGATCGACCAGGAGTACCCGCAAGCCGTCCCCGGGGGGCCGCGCCGCATTGCTCCATTCGCCGCAACCACGCCCCATGGCAACCGGCGAGTCCGGCCCCGTCCGTACGGGGGCCAGGGTCTCCAGCAAAGCCCGCGACTTGATCTGTGTCTCCCGTTCCTCGGCAGCCGGATCGGAGTCGAACAGCAGGGTCGCCCCGGCCCGCACCGCGGCTATGCCGTCGCGGATGTGCGCGGTGCGCAGGGTCAGGCCGGTGTTCATCGAGCCGTCGAAGCCGATGGTGCCGACCGCGCCGCCGTACCAGCGCCGTGGCGAGTCCTCGTGGTCCTCGATGAACTGCATCGCCCAGGCCTTGGGTGCACCGGTGACCGTGACCGCCCACATGTGCGTGAGGAACGCGTCGAGCGCGTCGAAGCCGGGCAGCAGCCTGCCTTCGACGTGGTCCACCGTGTGGATGAGCCGGCTGTACATCTCGATCTGGCGGCGGCCGATGACCCGGACGGTGCCGGGGACGCAGACCCTGGACTTGTCGTTGCGGTCCACGTCGGTGCACATGGTCAGCTCGGATTCGTCCTTGACGGAGGTGAGCAGCGTGCGGATGTTCTCGGCGTCGCCGAGCGGATCCTCGCCGCGGGCGATCGTGCCGGAGATCGGGCAGGTCTCCACCCGGTCGCCGGTCACCCGGACGTACATCTCCGGGGACGCGCCGACCAGGTACTCGCCCTCGCCCAGGTTGAAGAAGAACTCATAGGGGGCCGGGTTACGGTGGCGGAGCCGCTCGTAGAAGGCGGCCGGGGAGTCGCAGCGGCCGTAGAAGGTATGGCCGGGCACCACCTCGAACAGGTCGCCGCGGGCAAACCGCTTCTTGGCCTCGGCCACGACGCTGGCGTAGCGGCCCGGCTCCGGCTGCGGCGGGAGCGGTGGCTGCGGACGGCCGGGCACCGGAGCGGCGCGGGTCGCCGGGGTCAGCCGGGGCAGGCCCTCGGTGGAGGCGCCATCCACCTCGAAGTCGTAGCTGTACGCGAGCGCCGTCTCCCGCTTGCGGTCCAGCACGTAGATCTGGTCGGGCAGGTGCAGCACCAGATCCCGCTGGTCGGCCGGGCGGGGCAGGCTGAGCGTGATCGCCTCGAACTGGAAGGCCAGGTCGTAGCCGAACGCGCCATACAGGCCCAGGTGCTGCTCAGGCGAGGCGAACGCGGCGACGACCTCGCGCAGCGCGGTGAACACGGTGGGACGGCGGCTGCGCTGTTCCTCGGTGAACGAGCTGGCGGGCTCGGGGATGGCGACCGCCACCTCGCCGGTGGATGGCGCCGGGAACTCGCCGCTGCCCGCGGCGCGATACAGGGCCGCGCCCACCACCGGCAGCAGCACCAGGCCGCGTTCGTTCAGCGCCCGGGCGGCGATCCGCCTGCCGACCGCCACGATCTCCAGGCAGGGGTCCACATAGGCCATGTGCCAGCGGCTGTACCTGCCGGGGTACTCCATGCCCGAGCTGAGCACGCCGCCACGCCGCTGGTCGGCCTGCGCCGCGATCTGTTCGAGCAGCGCGGGATCGAACGGCGCGCCGGTCCTGGTTATCTCGATGCCACCGGCCGTGACGAAGTGGGCTTCACCCTCACCCGCCATAAGGTGTCTTTCCGGCAGATCAAGCACCGTAGGGTGTCTTTCCGGCGAATGGAGCGTTCTGTCCTGCCGCTGTCCCGGAACCATGCTGGCCCCCTACTGTCGGGCCCGGCCACGATGCGCGAAAAAGCGACCGCCACTGCCGGGCGATCGCTTCGGAATCTGCGCGCTGCGCGAACCTGCCACCGCCTACTGGCGGCGCCACCAGAGCAGGTCATGGTTCGCATGCACGGTGTGAGCTTAGCGGCCAGGCCGGCCCGGCGCCACCACACAGAGGATCTACCCGGGCCGGCCATGATGGACCCGTGATGCCACGTTCGACAATGCTGGCGGCGAGGCTGTACGGAACGGGTGACATCAGGCTGGAGCGGGAGCCGGTGCCGCAGGCCGGGCCCGGGCAGACCCTGGTGCGGGTCAGCGCTGTCGGGATCTGCGGCTCCGACCTGCACTGGTGGGATGAGGCCGGGATCGGGGACGCCAGGCTCGGCCATCCGCTCGTGCTCGGCCACGAGATAGCCGGGGTCATCGCCGGCGGGCCGTCGCGCGGGCGGCGGGTGGCCATCGACCCGGCGATCCCCTGCGAGCACTGCGCCCAGTGCCACCGGGGGCAGCGAAACCTGTGCCCGCGGGTGAAGTTCGCCGGGCACGGCGACACCGACGGCGGGCTCAGGGAGTTCCTGGCCTGGCCCACGGAGCTGCTGCACGAGCTGCCCGAGTCCCTCTCGGACGCCGACGGGGCGCTGCTCGAACCGCTCGGCGTCGCCCTGCACGCCCTGGACCTCGGTCATCCGCGGCTCGGCGGCAGCGCCGCGGTGATCGGCTGCGGGCCCATCGGGCTGATCCTCATTCAGCTCCTGCTGGCGGCCGGCGCGGATCCGGTCATCGCCGCCGATCCGCTGCCGCACCGGCTGGAGGCGGCGGTGAACCTGGGCGCGGATCAGGGCGGTCCGCATGACCGGCTGGTCCTGGCCGGTGTGGACACGGCGTTCGAGGTGGCGGGCACCGACGAGGCCGTGGATGCCGCGATCGACGCGGCCAAGCCGGGTGGGCGGGTCGTGCTGGTGGGCATCCCCGGCGGCGACCGGACGAGCTTCCGCGCCTCGGCCGCCCGCCGCAAGGGGCTGACGATCGCGCTGTCACGGCGGATGAACGACGCCTATCCGCGGGCGATCGCGCTGGCCGCGGCCGGTGTGGTGGATCTGGGTGCGGTGGTGAGCCACGGAATGCCGCTGACCGAAACCGCCGGCGCGTTCGGCACGGCCGCCCGCCGGGACGGGCTCAAGGTGATCGTCGAACCGCGTCAGTGACGGCCTCGGATCTCCCGCGCATCACATCCATCATCTGGTAGGGGGTCAGCGCCGGCACCGGCAGCGGGGTGGTCCCATCACGCCGGGGCTGCAGCCCGTCGAGAATGATCGCCAGGTACCTGCGCCAGATCCCGGGCTGGATGTGGTCGGCGTACTGGGCCGCCGCGGTCAGCATGAACTCGACGAACGGCATGTCGGTCGGCTGGATGTCGGTGCGCAGCTTGCCGTCTCGCTGCGCGCGCTCCACCAGCCTGGTGACGGCGGGCTGCATCCGTGCCCTGGTGCCCTCGATCCGGTCCCGGCCGTGCGTGGCGAACATCAGCAGCTCCCGCAGGCCGCGGTCGGCGGCCAGGATTCCCCCGGCCCGCTCCAGGAAGGATGCCAGCGCGGCCCACGAGTCGGGCTCCTTCCAGGCCTCGTCCGCCAGCTTGACGATCTGCTGGATCCGTTCCTCGAACAGCGCCTCCACCAGCGTTTCCTTGTCCGGGAACCGCCGGTAGACGGTGCCCACGCCAACCCCGGCGTGCCGGGCGACCTCGTCAAGGCTGGTGTGCAGTCCCCGGGTGGTGAACACCTCGGCCGCCGCCCGCAGGATCCGCTGCCGGTTCCGTTCGGCGTCCGCGCGCAGAGGGCGGGCCGTCGCGTGCTCCTGCAGGCCGGTCATCTTTTCTCCCATCGGGTCACAGATGGAGGTTGCACCTCCACTTAGCCTAATGTACTTTGGCTAAGTGGAGATACACCCTCCAGATAGGTGGGAATCATGAACGTCAACAGCCAGACACCCGACCCCCGGCGGTGGCTGATCCTCGGCATCGTCGGCACCGCTCAGCTGATGGTCGTCCTCGACGCCACGATCGTGAACATCGCGCTGCCCTC
>Ga0209167_10000514_pt1 | contig 27629 bp, 22 predicted proteins | sample Coa_R1_9_FD_187154 | JGI IMG/M metagenome (GOLD analysis project Ga0209167, IMG submission 187154) | Surface soil microbial communities from Centralia Pennsylvania, which are recovering from an underground coalmine fire - Coalmine... | ecosystem: Environmental > Terrestrial > Soil >...
GTAGCGACTGCGATTGTGAAGCTGGTGGCCGCGGATGCGTTGCCGGCGTTGATGGGGCCGACTTTTCCATCCAGCTTGATGGCACCGGCGCCAGTGAAGACCGCGGCAAGCGTGAAGGTGAACGGCGAATCGGCGGAGAAATCCTTCACTTCGATATTCAGCTTGTCGAGAATCAATGGTTGGGCTCCACGGGCAACCGTTTTCGCCAGCGTGACGCGGCCGTTCGAGATCTTGATGTCGGCCACGGAGAGACTTGACGCGGATTCAGAGGTCGCCGGAGCGGCGGGGGTGGGAGCGGCGGCCGATTTTGCGCCGATGCTCGAAAAGTTCCAGACGCCCGCCGGATTTTGCACCAGGTCAATTTGAGGTTGGTCCACCACGATGCGCGTGACGTTGAGCTTGCGAGAGAAGATCAGCGGCTGGAGCTCGACGCCCGCCTGGAGCGAGGAAGCGCGCACAAATGGGGATTTGCTGAAAGCCGGATCGTCGGCGATGGAAAGGTCGCTGGCAGTGACCGATCCGGAAAAGATGGAAAGCTGCAAGGCGCCTAGAGTAACTTCGCGTCCCAGTGCGTCACTCAACTTGCTTTGAAGCAGAGGGCGGAATTGGTTCGCGTCGAGAACGAAAGGGAGAGCGATGACGGCGGCCAGAAGAAGCGCCACCAGGATTCCGAGGATTTTAATTCCCCGTTTCATTGAACTCGCCCAAAGGGAGCGTGGCTCCGATCACTGCGATTGTATCAGGTCACTATGAAGATCGGTTGATTTCGCGGGAGCGATTTAGCCGCGGCGATCTTTAGCCGCCATCAGCTCGTTGATATTGATGAGCTCCGTGGGGTAATTGCCGGTGTAGCAGGCGTAGCAGTAATCGTGATTGAAGTCGGAAACCGCCTCGCGGAGGCTGCGGAGCGAGAGGTAGGCAACGGAATCGGCCTCGACAAAGCGGCGGATCTGCTCGACGGAGTTGTTGGCGGCAATCAGCTCGGCCGGAACCGGAGTATCGACACCATAGAAGCAAGGCGAAATGGTGGGCGGGCAGGAGATCCTGACATGAACCTCCCGGGCTCCAGCGCTGCGCACCATGCGGACGATTTTGCGCGAGGTGGTGCCGCGCACGATGGAGTCGTCGACCAGGATCACACGTTTGCCTTCGAGCAGGTGTCGGATCGGGTTGAGCTTGAGCTTTACGCCAAAGTCGCGGATGGCTTGAGAGGGCTCGATGAAGGTGCGGCCAACATAGTGGTTACGGATCAGCGCCTGGCGGAAGGGGATGCCGGCTTCGGAGGCGTAACCGATCGCGGCGGCGGTGCCGGAATCGGGAACGGGGACGACGACATCGGCGTCGACGGGGTGCTCCCGCGCCAGCAGGCGGCCGAGATTTTCGCGGGATTCCTGCACGGGGCGGCCGAAGACGATGGAATCGGGCCGCGAGAAGTAGACGTGTTCGAAAACGCAGTGGGCGTGATCGCGGATGGGGGCGTACCGCTCGCGAGTCATGCCCTCAGGGCCAACGATGACCATCTCGCCGGGATCGACGTCGCCGAGATAGACGGCGTTGATGAGATCGAAGGCGCAAGTTTCGGAAGCGAAGACGTAGCAGGTGTAGCCGCCGGAGAGTTCCATCTGACCGAAGGCGAGAGGACGGAAGCCGTGCGGGTCGCGCGCAACGATGATGCGGTCCTCAGCAAGAAAGACAAGTGAAAACGCACCTTCGAGTTGGAGCAGGGCGTCGCGCAAGGCGCCGGCCAGCGTGCGTTCCCGCGAATGCGCCACCAGGTGCAGGATCACTTCGGAATCGCTGGAGGCTTGGAAGATGGCGCCTTCGCGTTCCAGGTCTTTGCGAAGCTCGCTGGCGTTGGTGATGTTGCCGTTGTGGGCGACGGCGATGCGGCCCTTATTACAAGAGACGGAGAAGGGCTGGGCGTTGAGCAATACGGAGTCGCCGGCGGTGGCATAACGAGTGTGGCCGATGGCGATTTCCCCAGGCAGGCTGCCCAGAACTTCGGGAGTGAACAAATCAGCAACGCGGCCCATCCCGCGAAAATTGTGGATTTCGCGCCCGTCGCTGGAGACGATGCCGGCGCTTTCCTGGCCGCGATGCTGCAATGCGTATAACCCGAGGTACGCGATGTTGGAAGCTTCGGGATGACCGTAGACGGCGAACACTCCGCATTCCTCGCGAAGTTTGTCGAAAGGAATCTCTTCGAAATCGTCGAACTCTGTTTCAAGCATAGGCTGGCGCGAGCAAATCCTTGAGAGCGTTCTCAGAAACCTCGCGGAGCCGATCGACGGGGGAATCCACCCATGTAGCCGAGTGGTGATCGATTCGTAACCGCGTTTTCATTGTAGCGCCGATGCGTGGGCAGTTTACGCCGTGACGCTGGGCGATTTCCTCGACGGCTTCCGGATGGAGTGAAGAAACGAGGATGCGTGAAGAACCCTCGTGAAAGAGCGCGAATTCCGGACGGAGCCCACCATCGAGGCTGACGTGAGCGCCAATGCCGCCCGAGCAACATTCCGCGAGCGCTACAGCGAGGCCGCCATCGCCCAGGTCGTGAGTGGATTCGGCGAGACCAGCGCCGACGACCTCGCGCACCGCCGCCTGGACGCGCTTTTCGTAATCCATGTCCAGGGCAGGCGGCAATCCCCATATTTTGTTCAAAACAACTTTGGCATATTGTGTTCCGCCAAAGCGAGTCGCATCCACGGAGCCCAGGCCGCCAAGGAGCAGCACCGCCCGGCCTTCGTGCTTGAAGGGGATGGTGACGGGCGGAGCCGTCTTTAGCAACCCGACGACGCCCATCACAGGAGTGGGCCATATGGATTCGCCGAGGGTCTCGTTATACAGGCTGACGTTGCCGCCAGTGATGGGCGTCTCGAAGAAGCGGCAGGCTTCGGCGATGCCTTCGATGGCCTCGACGAGCTGGGCCATAATCTCGGGACGCTCGGGATTGCCGAAGTTTAGATTGTTGGTGGCGGCGACGGGAAGCGCGCCCACGGTCGAAAGATTGCGGCAGCACTCGGCCACGAGCAGGCGGGCGCCTTCGCGCGGGTCGAGCGAGCAGTAGCGGCTATTGCCGTCGACAGACATCGCGATGCTTGTACCGGTTTCCTTGATACGCACGATAGCCGCGTCGCCGCCAGGACCCGCGAGAGTGTTGGTTCGGACGCTGTGATCGTACTGCTGCCAGATCCAGCGTTTAGAGCAGAGGTCAGGAGAAGCCAGCAGCTTGAGCAAGTCGGCGGTCAGGTCGCGGGAAACCGGAATGTCAGGCGAATCCAGCGGAGCCGTACGATAGGGTTCGGCGTTATGCGGACGATCATAAAGAGGAGCTTCGTCGGCGAGTTCGCGGTTTGGAATTTCGGCGACGATCGCGCCATCATTCTTGACGCGCAGCATGCCGTCGCCGGTGACGCGGCCGATGGTGACGGCGTCGAGGTTCCATTTCTTGAACACCGCGAAGACTTCGTCTTCACGGCCCGCGTCGGCCACGATGAGCATGCGCTCCTGCGATTCGGAGAGCATGATCTCGTACGGCGTCATGCCGGTTTCGCGCTGGGGAACGAGGCTAAGGTCGATCTCGACGCCGGTTCCAGCGCGGCTGCCCATCTCGCAGGTCGAGCAGGTGAGACCGGCCGCGCCCATGTCCTGAATGCCCACGACAGCACCCGTGTGCATGGCTTCAAGGCAGGCCTCGAGAAGAAGCTTTTCCATGAACGGATCGCCGACTTGGACGTTAGGACGCTTTTCCTTGGACTCCTCGGTGAACACGGCCGAGGCCATGGATGCACCGTGAATGCCGTCGCGCCCGGTTTTCGCGCCGACGTAAATAACCGGATTACCGACGCCGGTAGCTCGACCGTAGAAGATTTCGTCGTGGCGAAATACGCCCAACGCAAAGACGTTGACCAGCGGATTGCCGTTATAGCAGGCTTCGAAGACGCATTCCCCTCCCACCGTGGGAACGCCGAAGCAGTTGCCGTAATGCGCAATGCCTCCGACGACGCCTTCGACAATTCTGCGATTGCGATCGCCCCAGGCGGGATCGTCAAGAGGGCCGAAGCGAATGGCGTCGAGCACCGCAATCGGCCGGGCGCCCATGGTAAAAATGTCGCGCAGGATGCCGCCGACGCCGGTTGCCGCTCCCTGGAACGGCTCGATAAAACTGGGATGGTTGTGCGATTCGATCTTGAATGCGATCGCCCAGCCTTTACCTTCGGCGTCCTGGCCAATATCGATGATGCCGGCGTTTTCGCCGGGGCCGACCAGCACGCGCGGGCCTTTGGTTGGCAGCTTCTTCAGGTGCAGGCGGGAGCTCTTGTAGGAGCAGTGCTCGCTCCACATGACCGTAAAGATCCCAACCTCGGTTGGATTGGGCTCGCGGCCGAGGATGGAACGGACTTTGACGATTTCCGAATCGGTGAGCTGGCTCATGCGGTACGGCTCGCCTGAGAAGATGGCATGGGGAAATTTCAGTTTAACAGAGCCGGGTTGCGGAAGCCGTATTCGGCGAGCGTTGGGAATTACTGAACGTCCATAACCTTACCGTTCACGAACGTCACTTTCAAATTCTTGTACGAGTAAATCTGCTTCGTGCCGGCTTCGGCCAGCATGCCGTCAGGCTTTCCGAGAATTGCGGCCACCTGGTCTTTCGTCATTCCGAGCTCGACTTTCGCCGTCGACTCTATCGAGTTGGGTTCCGGGCCGAACGTCACCTTCGACACATCGGCCTTGGGATACGTCCGAATCTGGTCGTTCACTAGAAAGCTGATCTGCCGGGCGTCCATTCCCATCCAGCTGCCGGTCACGGTGGTGCCGTTGCGGAGCGTGAGAGTATCTGCGTACGCGGACGCGAGCAGGACGACGAACAGGGCAGCTAAGTACTTTATCATCGGCGGCTCTCCGGATTGATCACAACCGGCTCCGTCAGCGTGTACGTGAACCGCGTCTCGGGCTTAATCTCGACGGGCTTTCCCTTCACCACTGCAACAGCGGTGCCTGCGGCGGCTCCGACACCCGCTCCAATGCCAGCTCCGACAGCGCCTCCCGCCATCGCGCCAACCGCGGCGCCTGTGGCGGCGCCGACGGCAGCCCCAGTGGCTGTTCTCTTCGCCTGCGAGCCGCTCTTGGAATCGACAGGCCCAGTCTTCACGTCAACCCTTCGCCCGTTGGCGGTGATCGCGACGAGGGAGATCGAGAGAGAGGCTCGACGCGTGACTCCCGAAGCCTGTACGTGAGACACCCGGAGGATGGCGGCGGCGTTCACGGGCACCAGCGTTACGCCGTCGACGACCACGGGATCGTCCAGCGTCGCCGCGTATTCTTTGTACAGATCGGCCTTCCTCGAGTCGATGGGCTCGATCGTGCGAACCGCGATCTCCGTGCCTGTCGGGAGTGTGATGCCTTGCGGCGCGGTCTCCGCTGGAGGAGGTGGCGCGGAAGGTGGCGTGGCTGAAGGCGCTGCCGCCGGCGGAGGTGTTGCTGGAAGAGGCGCCGCTGAAGGAGTAGGCGAAGTCGACGCAGACGCCGTCGACGGAGGCGCGGGCCCCTCTACCGGATCGAACTGGATCGACAAAATCTGATCGACCGGAACCATCTGAGACTTCTCGCCGACCCGGATTCGAATCTGCGAGGAGATCCCAAATTCGACGACTCCGGAAATCTGGTGGCCGTCCTTCAACGTGACGACGTCGGCGAAGGCGTTCGAGGCGGGCACCAGGCACGCTAGCCAGAGCAGGGCCGCCTTGGTCCCTTTCATACGCGTCCTCGCCATCTTCATACGCGTCCTCGCCATCGCGGAGTTGAATGTCATGGAACGACGCTCCAATGCACCACGCAGCGTTTCTGAGGGCCCGAGCTTTTGTTCTTGAGAATCAATCTTTGCGTCTGGCCTTCTCCCGGCGACAAGCGTGCGTCCCAGGTTTTTGCATCGTAGTCGAGCTGCAGTTTCACAAGCGGCACGTTGCGAAAAACGTATTCGGCGTTCTGCGGAATGGGGCCGCCGCTGCATTCGAGCGTCCCCGACCTCGGCCCGTCATAAGGCTGCGGCGACGCGGAAACCGACGCGGCCGGAAGGGGCGCCCGTGCCGGCGGGGCGGAAACGGCGTTCGCAGACGAAGCGTCCACGGCACCGGCCGGAGGCCACATGGTGTCGCTGGGGGCCCGCTCCGCCCTCGTGGTCAAGGAAGGCTGCGGACTCCTCTGCTGGCTTCTTCGAGGGTTTTGCCCGCTCGCGGGCGTGGGGGGATCGAACCTGAGATCGGCTCGCCATACCTCCGCCAGGTCTCGCTTTTCCGCATTGTCGGAGCGCAGATCCTGGGCCAAAAGATTCTCAGTGACCGAACGGTAATTCGGGAGGATCCGCAAGGCGCTCTTCCTCCAGGTTCTTATATCCGGAAGGTCCAGCAGAATCCTGCAGACGGCCTCGGTTTCCGGCAGTGAAAGAGCCAGCGACTGCTGGCCGGCTGCGGTACTGCTAGCCCCGAGAAGGTCGTCCAAAAAAGGTTTGGCGCCATCCGGCGAGCGAGTCATCAGATCCACGAACATCGGCGCGTAAGCAAGAATGAACGTCGCTTCCCGCTGTTGACGCCACGAGAACTCGACCACTGCGGCGGCCACTCGAGAGTCCGCGAGAGGTTTCATTACCGCCGCCAAATCTGCCCTTCCGTCGCCCTTTTGCCAGGCTGCAATCAGTTCTTCGTCAAGGATATCTCGATACCAGGCCAACAGGCCAGAGATCGTATCCAGCGTCTGTTGCCGGTTAGCAGGGTCGACTTTCCCCAGCAATGCCCTGATCTTCTGATGCGCTACCGCGTCCGAATAGGGAGCGGGACCGACCACCTTAAACTGTGCCTTGGCAGTAGTAACCGCCGCAAGGAATACGACAGACGAGATACCACACGTCGTGATCCAGGTCCGCAATCGCGTAATCCCCGAAAAACAGACTGCGCGGGATACGCTGGGGATCGCTGGCATGGAACTCTTCCTCCGCATCGCCGTCGTAATCCGAATGTAATTAAATCTATCTGCTGGGGGAACGGCTGGTCGATTTTACACCGGGGACGACCGCCATTTCAAGCTCGCCGTTCTGCATGACATCCGGAATTTCGGGAATGCCGCCACAATCCTCAGGTCGCCCGTTCATAGGTAACGCGTGAATCTGCGTTTGTCCACCGCCGCCACTCCCGCCGGTACATGACCGTCGGGAATCGGTTCGCCTAATTGCGTCCGGAGCGGGACGACGCCGGCCCAGACAGGAACTGACCAGTCGTCTTCGGTGTCCAGGGGCGGCCCCGATCGCACCTTGGCCGAGGCTTCCTCCAGCGGCAGCGCCAGGACTGTGGTGCTGAGCATCTCCTTCTCGTTGGGGCGCCGAACCTCTTCCCACCGGCCGGGCACAATGTGATTCGTGAAGCAGCGAAGCGCCGCCATTTTTTCGGCGGGATCGGTCACCAGCCGGGCTGTCCCCAAAATCACCACGGACCGGTAATTCATGGAGTGACGGAATGCGGATCTGGCGAGCACAAATCCATCGACAAGGGTTACGGTCACGCACACCGCGACGCCTTGTGCCAGCGAGCGCAGCATCCGGCTTGCCGCGGAGCCATGGATGTACATCTGGTCGCCCGAGCGCGCATACGCGGTCGGAATGACGTAAGGCTGGCCCTCGATTGTGAAACCGACGTGGCAGAGATACCCCTCGTCGAGAATCGCGTGGATTCGTTCGATGTCGTACACTCCGCGCTCAGGATGCCGGAGGACGCGGGTGCGATTGGTCGTCGTGATTGCGCTCATGATGTCTGATTGTAATCATGAAAGTGGCCCCTCAAAAGGTCCAGTTTTGATATTCTAAGGCAGTCCACTTTGAATTTCGCCTCCGTTCTCGACCGAGCCTCCTCCATTCCGCTACGCCATCAAATCTATGAGGAATGGCGCAGGGGGATTCTCGCGGGCCGCTTCAGCCCGGGAGACAAAGTGCCGTCAACCAGGGATCTCGCTGCCGCTCTGGGCGTTTCCCGCAGCACTGTATCCGACGCGTGGGAACAGTTGATCGCGGAGGGCTATCTTGAAGCGGCCCGCGGCTCCGGAACCTTCGTGTGCCGCGTACTCCCCGACAAGTTGCTGACATCGCGATGGAGGCGCGGAACCGGGGCCCGGGGCGAAGCTCGCGTGAAGCTGTCCCGCTACGGCAGCGGGCTCGACCAGGATTTTCGGCGCCCAGCGGCCAGTCCTGGAGTGATTCGCTTCCCTCCGGGGATACCGGATCGCGACCACTTCCCCGTTGCGCTATGGCGGAAGCTGCTGGTGCGGCATCTGCGCGACGCGCCGCCGGCGGTTTTCGATTACGCGGAGAGCTCCACCGGTTATCCCAGGCTGCGTTCAGAAATTGCGGCGTACGTGGCTCGCATGCGGGCCGTGAGTTGCACCGCCGCTCAAGTCATCATCGTGAATGGCTCACAACAGGCCCTGGACCTTTGCGCCCGGCTGCTGATCGAACCCGGCGACGGAGTTGCTTTTGAAAATCCCGGATATCAGGGCGCCCGCCGCATTTTCGAAGCGAATGGCGCTCGCCTGCTGCCGCTTCCGATCGACGCGGATGGAATCGTCATTCGCCAGCTCACCCAGATTGCAGGCCTGGTCTACGTGACTCCGTCGCACCAGTTTCCCACTGGAATCTCGATGTCCCTGGCGCGGCGATTGGAACTTATCCGGTGGGCACGCGCTTTCGATGCCGTAATTATTGAGGACGATTATTCCAGCGAGTATCGCTACAGCGGACCTCCGCTGCCGTCGCTTCAAGGCTTGGCGGGCGCGGTTCCGGTGGTTTATATCGGAACATTTTCCAAGGTCATGTTCCCCGGGCTGCGAATCGGGTATATCATCGCGCCCCGGAACTTGACCAAACGTTTTGAGCGTGCAAAGTGGCTGGCTGACCGTCACACTCCCGTGCTGGAACAATGCGCGCTCGCGGATTTTCTCGGCGAGGGCCATTTGGACCGGCATATCCGGCGGATGCGGCGGCTCTATGGGCTGCGCCGGGAGGTTCTCATGGAGTCTCTTGATCGCCACTTCGGGGATCAGGCAACAGTACTGGGTGCCGCGGCGGGAATGCACGCCATGGTGCGGTTCGCCGACGAGCGAATCATGAGCCGCGCATCGCGGAACAAAGTGCAGCTCGTGAGCGCGGACGGATACTATCTATCACGTCCGCCGGGCCGCGAATTCCTCATGGGCTTTTCCGCCATCGGAGAGCGCACGATTCGCGAAGGCGTGAAACGCCTGGTGCGATAACATTGACAAACGAGGTGATCCCTTGACGACCGATACTGCATATCTGCGCCGGCATTATGCGTCACTCTCGGACGAGGCGCTGCTGGACGTCGACGAGACAGACTTGACACAAGATGCGAAGCAGATCTACGACACGGAGCTCGCGGAAAGAGGACTGACGCGCCAAGAAACTGAGGGCGGCGACGATCCGAGCAGCACTGCTTCGCCGATCGATCGGGCGGGGGACCGCAAACCAGATTGGCTTGGCGCCGGGGCGGTGGTCGCCAGATTCACCCCACGTCCCGGACTGGATACAACGGACGGCGCCCTGGAGGCTCGGGATGCGCTGGAGGCGGCCGGAATCCCGTGCTACTTATCTACGCTCTGGGTCGATCCGCCGCGGGATACGGAACCAAAACAGGAACTCCGCCTCATGGTCCCCGGCAATTTGAATTTCGAAGCCGAAAGCGTACTCGACAAGGAGATTTTCAATCCGGAAGCCGAAACCATGTGGAAGGCGCATTTCCAGATGCTTTCCGACGAGGATTTGCGCGCGATGGATCTGCAGCTAGTCTTCGCTGGACGCAAGGACTGGATCGAGCGTGTAACCAGGGCTTACGAGGAAGAGCTCAAGCAGCGGCAGTAACCAGCGAGTTCACCATGGACTGGAAAATCACCCGGCCGTCCGTGGAGCCGAGCAGAGGGTCGGAGGAGCGGTCCGGGTGCGGCATCAAGCCCATGACGTTGCGGCGCTCGCTCAAGATTCCAGCGATGTCGCGTAGCGAGCCGTTGGGATTGTCGACGTAGCGCAGCACCACGCGATCCTCGGCGTCCAGTTGATCGAGCGTGCGGTCGTCGGCGAAGTAGCGGCCTTCACCGTGGGCCACGGGAAAGCGCAGAAGCTGGCCTCGCGCGGCAACGGAAGTAAATGGCGAGTTCACCGACTCCACTCGCAGGGTGACGGGGCGGCAGACAAATTTCAACTCGCGATTCCGCACCAGGGCGCCGGGTAGCAATCCGCTCTCCACCAGAATCTGGAAACCGTTGCAAATCCCGAGCACCAGTCCGCCATCGGCGGCGAATTTACGTACGGCAGCCATGACGGGCGAAAATTTGGCGATGGCGCCGCAACGAAGATAATCGCCGTAGGAAAAGCCGCCCGGCAGGATCACGGCGTCGGCGTTCCCCAGGGAAGAGGAATCGTGCCAGATGAATTCGCAAGGCTGGCCGAGATTGTGCGAGACGGCGTACCAAGCGTCGTGATCGCAATTGCTGCCGGGAAAGACGACAACGCCAAATCGCATGGAGAAGTTTCATTCTAGCAGAGGCAGCCACGCGGCACCGCACTGGAGGCGCACGGTAGAATGAAGAGATCTATGCGCGTGGCTCTGGCGCAGATCAACCCCACCATCGGCGATTTCCCGGAAAACACCGCACGTATCGTGCGCGCGGCGCGGGAAGCCTCCGGCCGCGGCGCGGACGTGGTGGTCTTCCCAGAGCTGGCCTTAACCGGCTATCCACCACGCGACCTGGTGGAAAAACCCAGTTTTCTCGATCGTAGCGAGAGCGAGCTGGAGCGCGTGGCGCAGGAGACTGCGGATCTGGAGCTAAGCCTGATCTGCGGGTTCGTGGCGCGCGCCGGGACCGAGACCGGCAAGCGCGCTTTGAATAGCGCGGCAGTAATCCAGCGTGGCCAGATCGTGTTCCGGCAAAGCAAGATGTTGCTGCCGACTTACGACGTCTTCGATGAAGCTCGCTATTTCCGGCCGGCCGAACGCGCCGAGTTATGCTCGCTGGGAGGACAAAGCGTCGCGCTGACCATCTGCGAGGACGCCTGGAACGATCGCCAGTTCTGGAAGCAACGCTTGTATCAGCGCGATCCGGTGGAGGAATTGTTCGGAGCCGGAGCGGAGGTATTGATCTGCATCAACGCCTCGCCGTTCCATATGGGGAAACGTGAAGTACGGCGCGGCGTGTACCGCGCGGTGGCGCGCAGGTACGGCAAACCCGTGGTCTATGTGAATCAGGTGGGCGGCAACGATCAGCTCGTGTTTGACGGATCCAGCTTCGCGATGAACGGCGCAGGTGAGATCGTGGCGTCGGCGCGGTCCTTTGATGAAGATCTGGTGCTGGCGGACCTCGACGCCGGCACGGGAGACCGTAACCAGAATTTCACAGATGAGTGCGAAGCTGTGTACGAGGCTCTGGTGACGGGTACGCGCGATTACATTCGCAAGTGTGGTTTCGCGCGAGTGCTGATCGGCCTGAGCGGAGGCATTGACTCCTCGCTGACCGCGGCGGTCGCGGTAGAAGCGGTGGGCAGAGAGAATGTCACGGGAGTGGCCATGCCTGGACCATATTCTTCGGAGCACAGTCTCACCGACGCGCGCGAAATGGCGGCGAGACTGGGAATCCGCTTTGAAGTGGTCACGATCACGAGCGTCTACGAAGGTTTCCTGAAGGAGCTGGCGCCCTTGTTCGGCGTGGCCGGGGAGGGTGTGACGGAGGAGAATCTGCAATCGCGATTACGCGGCGTGACGCTGATGGCGCTCTCGAATAAAAGCGGAGCGCTGGTGTTGACCACGGGTAACAAGAGCGAGCTGGCGGTGGGTTACTGTACGCTCTACGGCGATATGTGCGGAGGCTTGGCGGTGATCAGCGATGTGCCCAAGACCATGGTGTATTCGCTGTCGCGCATCGCTAACCGGCGGCTTGGAGACGTAATCCCCGAAAGTGTGTTCACCAAGCCTCCCTCGGCGGAGTTGCGGCCGGATCAAAAAGATACCGATTCGCTTCCGGAATACGAGGTCCTGGATCGCATCCTGGAATCCTATATCGAGAAGATGCGGACGCCGCGTCAAATCTCCGAGAGCGAAGGGCTGCCCATCACGCTGGTCCAGGAGATCGTCAATAAAGTGGATCGAAATGAGTACAAGCGGCAGCAGGCGGCTCCGGGACTGAAGGTAACGACGAAAGCATTTGGCATCGGGCGGCGGTTTCCGATCGCCCAAAAGTATTCGGGCTGACGGATTCGGGATGAGGTGTTTGCGATGAAGCACTGGCGGCTGGCATTGTTGATCGTCTGCGTGTCGGTTTTAAGCTCACAGCCTTCCGGCCGGGAGCAGGTGGGCAAGCTTCCCGACGGCAGCTTCCTGCTGTCGACGGGATGGCGCATTCAACCGGTGGGCACGCAACTGCCCGTGGATACGTTTCCGATGTCGTCGGCGCTTTCTCGCGACGGCAAGTTCCTGCTGGTGCTCAATGGCGGGTACCGGCCGCCTACCATTAGCGTTCTCGCCCTGGGTGGAATCAAGGGCGACCGGATGACGGAGATCGCCAAGGTCCCTGTGGCCGACGGCTGGCTCGGGCTCACGTTCTCTCCGGATGGAACGAAGGTGTACGTTGGCGGTGGGTCGAAATATTGCGTCTACGAGTTTTCTTTTTCGCCGGACGGGCAGTTGAGGCCCACGCGAGCGCTGGAAGTAACACCGGGAACAAAGCCCGGTGAGCTGGATTTTATCGGAGATGTCGCGGTGTCGCCGGACGGGCGCTCGATTCTTGCAGCGGACCTGTACCACGATTCCGTGGTGGCTTTCGATGCGCAGTCGGGGCGAGTCGCGGGACGCTACAAGACCGGCCGCCGGCCTTACCGGATTCTCTTTGAACCCGACGGAAAATCGTACTTTGTTTCGAGCTGGGCCGATAGCACGGTGTATCTCTACGAAACTCGGACGGGCTCGGAAACCACTCGCATCCGCTTGGGGCCGCATACCACGGACATGGTGTTGAGCGATCGTAAAATCTCGGATGAGGACGGGGATCAGCAGAGCGCCTGGCGCTATCGTCTGTTCGTCACGGCCGGAAACACCAATCAGGTTTTCGTCGTCAACGTGAGCGCCTCCAATGTTCTAAAGCTCCAGGAGACTTTGAATGTGGCGATGACGCCGCGGCAGCCGGTGGGCATGACGCCGAGCGGACTCGCGCTCAGTCCGGACCAGCAGAAACTGTTCGTCGCGTGCTCGGATGCGAACGTCGTCGCGGTGGCCGATATTGCAGAGGCCCATAGTCAACTGGAGGGATTCATTCCTTCAGGCTGGTACCCAACCGCCACGCGCGTTCTGGCAGACGGCCGCGTGCTCATTCTGAACGGCCGCGGCGTGGCGAGTTATCCCACCCGCTATCCCGGCCTGGTGCGGGCCGCGCAAGTTCCCGCTGACCGCAAAGAATACGTCGCCTACCAGCAGACCGGGACGATTTCGGTGATCGATCCGCTGACTGACGAGGCTTTGGAAGGATATACCAAGAGCGCGATGACTTTGATGCCCTATCGCGACGCCCAACTGGATGCTGCCAGCGCCGGAGCCAGCGTGATCAATGCGCCGCCTGGAACGCCAGCGCCGATCCAGCACGTGATCTACATCATCAAGGAAAACCGGACCTACGATCAGGTTTTCGGCAAGATCGGCAAGGGCAACGGCGATCCATCGCTGACCCTGTTCGACGAGACCGCCGCGCCGAATCATTACAAGCTGGCTCGTGAGTTTGTGTTGTTCGACAATTTCTACGTCAACGCAGACGTGAGCGCCGACGGGCACAATTGGGCGATGGCGGGCATCGCTCCAGACTACACGCAACGGTTGTGGCCCAACAATTATGCGCGCCGCTCACCGCATTACGCGTTCGAGGGTGGCGAGCCCGCCAACACGCCGCCGGCCGGCTACATCTGGTCCAACGCCATCGCCGCCGGTCTCAGCGTCCGCAACTATGGCGAGTTCGTCACGAACAAGAAGCAGGCCGGCCCGGATGGCGTTCAGGTGGACCATGTGAACGATCCTGCCCTGCAGGGAATCACAAACATGCGCTATCGCAGTTTCGATCTGGACTATCCGGACGTGGAGCGCGTCAAGGTCTTTTTGGATGACCTGAAACAGTTTGAGAGTAGTGGACAGATGCCGCGACTGATGATCGTGCGGATTGGCAACGATCACACTAATGGAACCACCGCGGGAAAACTTGCGCCCCTGGCGCTGTTCGCGGATAACGATTACGCGCTGGGCATGCTCGTGGAAGGCGTATCCAAGAGCCGGTTTTGGAGCAGCACGGCCATCTTCTCGATCGAAGACGACGCCCAGGACGGGCCGGATCACATCGATTCACACCGTTCCGTGATGCTGGCGATTTCGCCGTTCACCCACCGCGGCGTGATCGATAGCACGATGTACAACCAGTCTTCCGTGATGCGGACCATGGAACTGATTCTGGGCCTCCGGCCGATGACGCAGTTCGACGCAGCGGGGCATAGCTTGACGGCCGCGTTCGCCGCGACCCCGAATCCAACGCAGTACACCGCGGAGAAACCGCGCATTTCACTGACGGAGCGCAATCCGCCCGGAGCGCCCACGGCCAAGCGTTCCGAACGAATGAATTTCAAGGACGCCGACCTCATCGACGACGACGAGTTGAACGATATTCTCTGGGCCGCGATCAAGGGAACGGATGCGCCCGCTCCCGTCAGGAGTTACTTCTCACGCCCGTGACAACTCTCTGTTTCCTTTGGCACATGCACCAGCCGTTCTACAAGGATTTGTGGACTGGCGAATATAAACTCCCGTGGACGCGCCTGCATGCCCTGAAGGATTACGCCGGCATGGTAGAGATTTTGGCGGAGTTCCCGAAGATCCGACAGACATTTAATCTTGTCCCGTCGATGGTGTTGCAGATCGACGAATACGCCAACGGCACTGCCTCCGATCCATTTTTTGATTGCGCGGTGATGCCCGCTGAGGATTTTAGCGAGGCTCAGCGCGCCTTCGTGCTCAAGTATTTCTTTCAGGCCAACGTGCCGCGAGTGATCAACGGCAATCCCCGCTATCGCGAGTTGCATGAGCGTAGCGAACGATTCGCCGAGGGGAGCTTTTCGACTCAAGACCTGCGGGATTTGCAGGTGCTGAATCAACTCGCGTGGTTCGACCGCGATCTCTTGGCTCGAGATAGCGAGCTTCAGCAATTGACCCACAAGGGCCGCGATTACTCGCTCGCGGATCAGGCGTTGATGGCGCGAAAACAACGCCAGGCGCTGGCGCGGGTTCTTCCCGTGTATCGGGATTTCGCCTCTCGCGGGCAGATTGAGATTTCCACCACGCCGTTCTATCATCCGATTCTGCCGCTGGTGTGCGATTCTCAAATTGCCGGGATCGCGCATCCGGGCGTGCCGCTGCCATCGCGCTACCGCTATCCGGAGGATGCGCGCGTGCAGCTCGAGCGCGCCCGGTCTTACATGCACGAGAAACTCGGAGTGGCGCCCGCCGGGCTATGGCCTTCGGAAGGTTCGGTTTCAGATGAGGCGCTGGCGCTGGCGGCTGATTGCGGGTTCCGCTGGGCTGCCACCGATAACGGCGTGCTCGCGCGGACTCTGGGACGCGACGCCGGAGTCGACGTGACGTACCGCGCGTACGCGTGGCGGCAGGACGGACGCGAGCTGGGCATGCTGTTCCGCGATCACTATCTGAGCGACCTGATCGGATTCCAGTATTCGCAGATAAAGGCTGCCGACGCCGCGGAGCATTTTCTGTCGCGGATTCGCGAAAATAGCCACGGCAGGGATGCGCTGGTGCCGATTATTCTCGACGGGGAGAACGCCTGGGAATGGTTTGAAGGCGACGGCAGACCTTTTCTCCGGGAGTTGTACCGCCGGATTTCGGAAGATCCCGCAATGGAAGCAATCACTGTCGCCGAAGCGCTGGCGCGATTCGAGCCGCAGCCCCTGGATCACATTTTCCCAGGCTCCTGGATCAATGCGAATTTCGACATATGGATCGGCGCGGAGGAAGACAACCTGGCGTGGGAGCGGCTCTTGGAAGCGCGGAAGTTCTACGACAGCAAGAACGCCGCAGCCACCGAGGACGCCCGCAAACTGGCCTTCGAAGAACTCCTGATCGCCGAGGGCAGCGATTGGAACTGGTGGTACGGCCCCGAACATGGCTCCGACAACCGGCCCGAGTTCGACCAGCTTTATCGCGACCACCTGTCCAACGTCTATCGCGCGCTGGGAGCAGAACCGCCGGCGAACCTTTCTCATCCAATCCTGAAGTCCCAACCGGGCGCGTTTCACGAGCCGCCCTCGAACTCGCTCAACGTCGTACTGGACGGCGAAGTGACGTCCCCGTTCGAGTGGATGGGAGCGGGACGCTACCGGCCTGATCCGCGCTCCGGCGCGATGGACACCGGCGAGCATCCCGTGCGCGAGATCTTCTACGGCTGCGATTCGACCCGGCTGTTCGTGCGTGTCGACGGCTCGAAAGATGCGAAATTCGGAATCGAGTTCGAAAACGGTGCGGCGAAAGTGAAGATGGCGAGGGGCAAGATCGTGGAGTTAGAATCGCCACGCTCGGGAAATCGCTTCCGGCTGACCATCGCGCGGGACGGGCTGCCCCCGTTAGTGGTGCCAGCTGAGGGGTGGATCGAGATCCCGCCGCCTAAAGCCTCAGACTCAAAGCCTAAGCAATGACGCGCTCGGCTAAAACTAATCCGCCGAGAACTCCGGCATCATCTCCCAGCAGCGGCGGGACAATGTCGGGAGCCAGCACGTAGCCATTCAAGAATTCGCGAAGATGTTGGCGAATCATGGGGAACAACTCGAGGTTATGCATCACGCCACCGCCCACGATAATTCGCCGCGGCGAAAGAACGCACACCAGAGTCTCGAGACCCAGCGCCAGGTAGCGCGCTTCCAAACGCCAGGCGGGATGATCCGGCGCCAGGCGCTCTGCTGTGACGCCCCAGCGGCGTTCCATCGCGAAGCCGGATGCCAGCCCCTCGAAGCAGTCACCGTGAAAGAGACAGGCTCCCGGGAAAGGATCTTCGTCGCGGTTATGCGGGATGCGGATGTGGCCCATTTCCGGATGCATCAGCCCGTGCAACGGCGAGCCCTTCACAAGCGCGCCACCGCCGATGCCGGTTCCCACAGTGATGTACAGGATGTCGTCGAGACCGCTGGCCTTGAGGTCACTGGCGGCGCCCCATCGAGCCTCAGCCAGCGCCGCCGCGTTGACGTCGGTATCAAACGCCACCGGCACCCTCAGCGCTCGCCGCAGAATTCCGCAGATATCGACGTTGCTCCATCCCGGCTTAGGCGTTGACGTGATGAAGCCGAACTTCGGCGAGCCTGGGTCCAGATCCACGGGACCGAACGACGCCACACCCAACGCCGCCAGCGGACGTGGCTGAGCCAGAAAGAACTGGACCACGCGATCCAGCGTTTCGGCCGGCGTGGTAGTGGGAATCGTCGTACGGACCAGGTCCTGAGGGCCGCTTCCTGTTGCGCACACGAACTTGCCGCCTCCGGCTTCCACGGCTCCCAGGACCGGGGCGTGATTCACAGGAACGCGGTAGTCTTGACGCCGGAAATGTCGAAACGTTTACGGCAGCGTATGTTCTTGCAGACGGCCTTGTCGTCCAGCAGCACCATGTAGCTGGCGGCTTTGGCGAAGCGGGCGCGGTCGCGTTCGTCGGCGCCGCCGGGCAGCCGCTCGATCTTCTTGCGCACCACCCAGCGAAGCTCGTAGGTGTCCGCTGTCCTGCAAAACGGACAGTTCAGGGTCAGGGGCTTGGTGGCCTGGGATTCGCGGTAAAACGCTCGCTCGTCCATCGTTATATCTTAACGCCATATCTTAGCGCGTGCGCCGTTCATCATAGCCCCGGCCCACTCCCTGACCCGGCACAGCGTAAAATGTGTTGTATGATGCGGCGGTTTCTTGGTCTATGTCTAGCCGGCACGCTAAGCGCTCTCGCAGCGCCGATGGGTTGCGTCGGCAGCTTCTCGATCACCAGTTTCCGCCTGTTGGTGCAACCCGCGGGAAGCGCGGCTGCGGCGGCTATGCCGCTGCTTCAGGCGAACAACGTTCCGTCGGGCGCGCGCATCAGTTACCGCCCCCTCGATCTGCCCGCCGATATGAAGAAGGACGCCAAGCTGACGCTGGTGATGGTTCCGCAATCGCCGGACGGCCCGGTCACCGTGCTGGAGCCGAAGCTGGCGGCGAGTCCCGGCGAATGGCAGGCGCCCTTCGCCGCGCGCATCGTACTGCTGGTGTTCGCGCCGCAGGGCCTCGACGAAAAGCGCTTGACCAACCTGGTAACCAGGGATGCGGCCCTGGTGGCCACCCTCGCCGACTACGCCGATGAGACCGCGGACCTCGAGTCGCAACTGGAGACAGCACGGTTGATCCAGGAGGAATCGGAGGAGGGCGACACCCCCGCGAAACCGTATACGCCCGCGGAACAAGCGCTGTTCGCGCTGGCGCGCAGTTTGAATCCGGCGGTGTCAGGTTATGATCCGCTGGGCGTGGGCCGCCGTGTCGGAGCGACGGACTTCATCGGCAAAAGCGCGAACGAGTTCTTTGAGAACGCAGGCGGCATGGTCCCGTACGGCGGCATTCTTCCCATGGTCAAGCCCTGGCTGTTGCCCGACACCGAATTTCGCAGCGTGTACACGATTCCGGACGATCCGGACGGCATGACGCTGTGCACCAAGGTGCAGCTTCGGGGGAAGAACAAGCTCGCGTACTTGTGGGCTTACCGCCTCGCGGAAGGCAGCACGCCGGGAGTGCCTCTGGCGAAGGACCTGGACTTGCCGCTGGGACTGCGCGTCACCGTGCCCTTGAAGTTGGACGATCCCGCGAATTGGCGCCCCGTGTCGCGCATCTACGGCTGGACTCTGATTCCAGAAAGCGGATCGGAGAAGCCGCTGAGCATCCCCGTGCGTACCGCGCCGGATGAGCGCGTGTTGCATTTCGATCTGCGCAAATTCGCCGGCCCTCCGGGGACCTATCGCATTCAAGGCAAGTGGGACTGGGACACGGTTAAAGTGGACGGCACGGTGCGTCTCCATCGCCTCGACGACTTCAACACCGCGCGCCTGACCCCGGAAACACAGGACCAGTTCATCGCCGGAACCGGCCCCGTGCCGCTGGACTTGACCGGCGCCGATTTCATGTTCGTGGATCGTGCGTGGCTGCATCGCCCCACCAACCCGCGGCAGCTTCCGGCGGACCTTCCCCCAGTCCGCGTCGGTCCCTCGAATCAACTGCGGCTCGAAGTAGACACCGACGGATTGCATCCCGGTCCGTATCTTCTCGCGCTAGCCCGCGTGGACGGCGCGGTCACCGATCTGCCGATTCGTCTGCTGGCGCCGCCTCCGCGCGTGGATACTCGCGGTGCGCGCGTGAACACTGGCGACCGCCAGGCGCGCGTGACGCTCGCTGGATCGGGGCTGGACCGCATTGAACGGCTGGACGGCGAGAAGGCGGATATCGCGCTCGAGGCCGCGAGCGAAGACGGCACCACGCGCGACGCTACGATCCGGCTCCACGCCGACGCGAAACCCGGCGACCGGCTCGCGCTCGCCGCCAAAGTGGAAGGCATGACCGGACCGGTGCGCTTCCCCGGGGTGTTGCAGGTTGCGGCGGCGCGCCCGCGCATTGTGGATGCGAAGGTCTCGGTTTCGCCGGATTTGGTGGTGGCGGCGCGAGACGGCGAGATACCCGCCGGCTCCTGGGTCAGCTACGCTCTGCGCGTGGAGCCTTCCGGCGCCAGCGCTTCGCTTACGCTTCAGTGCGCCGAGCCGGCCCTGGCTGTTCAGCCGGTGAAGCTGCGCGTCGGCGAGAAGCAGGCCAGCGCCCAGCTCGCGCCCACGGGCGGCGATGGCTGGTTCCTCTCGCTCGACCCCGGAGCGGCTGGACAATCCGGCTGCACTCTTACAGCCGTAATGGAGACCGAGGACCTGGGCAAGTCGGATCCGTTTACGCTCGGCAAAGTGGTGCGGCTGCCGCGCATCGAGAGCTTCGCCATGACCGATGACAAATCGCCCGAAGGCTTTTACGGTGTGCTGAAAGGCTACGATCTCGACACCATCGCGAAGACCGGGTGGGACGGAAACGCAGGCGTGGCCGCGACGGAATTGCCGCGTCCGCTGGCTGGCGAAGGATCCAGGCAGACCTTGCGCATCGCCATGCCCTGGCCTTCGCCGACTCCCAAGGCGCCGCTATTTGTGTGGCTGCGCGGTGAATCCGATGGTCGCACCACCAAGGTAAGCCCCTGATTAGGTGCTATATCACGGACCGGTGGTCGTTGCCCTCCGGCGTTACTTTACTCGCCGCGATCTCCGAAGCCCTGACACCGAGCTGCAACCGTGAGGAAGCGGATTGGATCCAAATCCGCGAAAAAGATCTGTCCGCGCGGGATCTATTCGAACTGACGCGAAGCGTCCTCGCGCAGCCCAATCCGAGAGGAGTGAAGATTCTCGTGAATACCCGGATCGACGTCGCACTTGCCGCCGGAGCCTCCGGAGCGCATTTGCCCGCCAACTCACCCGCCCCTCTCGCATGGCGCGCGGTGACGCCCCCGGGATTTCTGTTGGGCGTCTCGTGTCACGCGCAAGAAGAGGTCCGCGAAGCTGCCGGTGAAGGCGCGGATTACGTTTTCTTCGGTCCCGTGTTTTCCCCGCTCTCAAAGCCCGCGCAGTCGCCTCCAGTCGGGTTGGGAGGCCTCTCGCGCGCGGTCGCCGCCGCAGGGAAGATCCCCGTGCTGGCGCTGGGTGGAATCACGCGCGCCAACGCTGCCGCGTGCATCGAAGCCGGCGCTGCGGGCGTCGCCGGCATCTCCCTCTTTCAAATAAACCAGCCGCGCCCTTTGCGGGCTTGGTAGAATCTCATCCGTGGCCGCCTCCGCGCCAACACAGGCGTATTCCCGCGCTGAAACTCGACGGCTCCTCAGCATCTCCGAACGTCAGCTCAAGACTTGGGAGCAGCAGAAGCTGGTCCCGCCTTGCGATTCCTACGGGTTTCGCGAACTGGTGGCCCTGCGCACGCTGGAGCGGCTGCGGCGCGCCCGCGTCGCGCCCGCGCAAATCCGCCGCGCCCTGGCGGCCCTCGCCAAGAAGCTGCGCCATATTCAAGATCCGCTCACGCAATTACGGCTGTATGTCGACGGCAAGCGGGTCCGTGTCGAAGTGGAAGGCCGCGCGATGGAGGCTGAATCCGGCCAGTTGCTGCTCGACTTCGATCCGGGCGAGCTCAACCGCCTCCTCGAATTCCGCGTCCCCGATCCCGGGCAGCTCGATCGCGAAAAGAAGCAGGAGGGGGAGCGCTGGTTTCAACGCGGCCTGGAGCTGGAGCAGACCGGAGGACCCGTCGAGCAGGTGGTCGAGGCCTACGAGAAGTCGCTCGAGTTGGACCCCGGCTCGGCCGGCGCCCTGGTCAATTTGGGGACCATTTACTTCAACACGCGCGATTGGAAAAAAGCCGAACGCTACTACTTGAAAGCGCTGGAAGCCGATCCCGAGTACGCGCTCGCGCACTTCGATCTGGCCAATCTCTACGACGAGCGCGGTGAGCAAAAGAAGGCCTTGGAGCACTACAGCGCCGCCCTGCGCATCTCGCCGCACTATGCCGACGCGCACTACAATGTCGCGCTGCTGTATCAGGGATCCAACCAGACCATGAAGGCGGTGCATCACTGGACCGCTTATCTGAAGTTGGACCCGGCCAGCCACTGGTCCAACATCGCGCGCCGGGAACTGTCGAAACTGCGGCAGGCCGCGCTGCTGCCCGGATCGCGCGGATGATCGAAGCTCCGCGCTAGGTCAGCCTCCGGTTTGCGCCGTTAACGCTGTTTTGAACACTCAGTTTTCGGATGGCCGCTCAGCTTTTTCGATAATGAGATTCTCAACGGCAACCCTTTGCGGCTCCAGCTTGAATCCGAGCTGATCCTCCACGGCCTCTCGAAGACGGTCAAAGGCGTCGGCTGGATCGGACCTAGGAATTCCTTCGACCACCACCGGAGGAGTGTTCTCCGGCGGTGTCAGATCGATCATGAAGTCGTAGGAGCCCTTTAATCCCGTCATGTCCACCACAGGCTGCCTTGCCATACCGGCTATGAAACTGACCAGTCCGGCGATCGGCATTTTTCGAAACGTCCTGAGGTATCCCGCTGTAGCGAAACCTAGCGCTTCATCTTCTCCGGCCAGCTTCAGCTTGGAGCCGTTCTTTCCAACTATCAGCGCATACCCGGCACGGTCCTTTGTCTCATGCTGCGTTATCAATTGGAATCGATCCGCAAGCAATGCCTGGAGCATGAGCATAACTTGCTCCTTGGTGGCATTCGGGTCTTCGGCCTTCGCAACCAGATCGAACCGGTCGGAATCGCACCAAGCCGGGCATCCCGAAATCTGGTCACGCGGAAGATCGTAGGCCTGCTGAATCAGATCCCTGAGCGTGACTGCCTCGAAGGTAAGTCTGCCATGGCTGAGTCCTGCGCCAAGCGAGATGGCCCTGGCACCGGATGGGGGATTGCGGTTCGGTTTGATGGTTGCGACCTCAAACATAGCGCGGGCGCGAGCTTGCGCCTCCGCTTGGGCCGAAGCCGTCTGCACTCCGGCGCCCACCATAGTAATAATGGCGCCGATCGCAAGACCAGGTCCTGGGCGTAAATGCTTTGACGACATACCTCGTGGATCGACACCGCTGGCCTCCAGAATGTTCCCGGTGCGTTACCAAGGAAGGGGCAGGCAGCCGATGGCGTGTTTGATTCCGATTTCCCAGGCAAAGCACCAACACTTCGCCCGGTGTCAATTCGGCCAGATAGCGCGACAAGTTAGTTTTTGCGTCCTGCATGTTGACCCTCTTCACAACTATTTCGTGAACTAGGAATCGAACGAAATCAATCGCTGCGATGCAGCCGGGAGATCGATCCCCTTCCAATCCTCCTCGCCCTCACGGATAGAATAGAAGAGTAGCGCGGACCCGCGCATTTTCAATCGAGGCCAAGTTTTGAACAGAATCTCTCTCGCGTTCCGTAGTTTTTTCTCCATCCTCTTCGGAGGCAAGCTTCCACCCGACATCGCTCAGGCTTTCGGATACGCCAGGGCAATGCCCGCAAAAGCGGCTCCCACTTCGGCCCCCGCGCCCAAACCCAAACCCGTTGCCGGTCCCGCCGATGGCGCTGTCCAAATCCTCGCGGTCTTGCAGCGCGACGCGCGCCTGGTCGACTTTCTGATGGAAGACATCAGCGCGTTCTCCGACGACCAGATCGGCGCGGCGGTGCGCGACGTCCAGGCGCAAGCTCGCGAATCCCTGGCCAGATACATGCGCCTCGAGCCGGTGATCGATGGAGTCGAAGGCACGTTCACCAAAATCGAGGGGCTCGACCCGGCGCACGTGAAGCTGATCGGCAATGTTCCTCCGGCTGGCAAGACTGCGGGAGGTCTGCTGCGCCACAAGGGTTGGAAAGCCGCCAAGGTAGATCTTCCGGAAGCTGCGCCAGGCGCGGTATTGGCGGCGGCCGAGCTCGAGATCGAATAAGCGTTTTCCAATGAACATCGGCATCGATCTGGGGACCACCAACTCCGCGCTCGCTTACATCGACCCGCTACAAGCCGCGGAGACCGATACGCCCGCGATTCGCGTCCTGGAGGTTCCGCAATACGTGGCGCAAGGCCGCATCGAGGCCCGCCGTACTCTGCCGTCCTTCCTGTATCTGGGCGATCAGGAGTACTTGGGCGTGTTCGCGCGTGAGCAGGGCGCCCTCGTCCCCACCAAGTGCGTGCATGCCGCCAAGAGCTGGCTTTCGAACCCCGAAGTGGATCGCACCGCGAAAATTCTCCCCTGGGATGCGCAGGAGGGTGGACGAGTCCTTTCGCCAGTGGAGGTGTCCACGCGCATCATAAACTGCATGGCGGACGCCTGGGCGAAGGACCGAGATTCCCTTGTCGGCGAGCACAACGTGGTCTTGACTGTTCCCGCGAGTTTTGACGAAGAGGCCCGCGAGCTGACGGTCGCAGCCGCGCGCGACGCCGGAATTGAGAAGCTGACTTTGCTCGAGGAGCCCGCGGCCGCATTCTATTCCTGGATCGCCAACGACCTGGCTCGTTCGCAAAAAAGCCTGTTCGACGGGCAAGTCGTACTGATCTGCGACGTCGGCGGCGGCACCAGCGATTTCACGCTGATTCGCGTGGGGCGCGAAGGCGATCGCGTCGATTTCACGCGCACCGCCGTGGGGAAACACCTGTTGCTCGGCGGGGACAACCTGGATCTGACCCTGGCATGGCTGGTGGAGGAGAAGCTGGGCAAGACGCTTTCCGTTCGCCAGCGCAGCGGTCTGCGCCGGCAATGTGCCGCCGCCAAGGAGCGGCTGCTCTCGGAACCGGACTTGAAGAGCGTCGAGATCACCGTGCTCGGCGGGGGATCGTCCCTGGTGGGCGGCACTCTTAAGACCGAGATTCTTCGCGAGGAAGTTTTGGAGCTGGCCCTGGACGGCTTCCTGCCGGAATGCGAGCTCGACGACCAGCCCAAGGAAGAAGAGAAGAGCCCGTATCGCGAAATCGGCTTACCGTATGTTTCCGACCCCGCCGTGACGCGACACCTGGCGGCGTTTCTCAAAGGCGCAGGTGGCGCAAAGCCGGATGCCATTTTGTTCAATGGTGGCTTCTTTATTCCCGAGGTCCTGCGCCAGCGCGTCGCCGACGTCATGGAGCACTGGCTGGGAACCCGCCCGCTGATTCTCGAAAATCGCGATCTGGATCTGGCGGTGGCCGTGGGCGCGGCGTATTATTCGTATGTCCGCTCTACCGGCGCGGGCCTGCTCGTAAGAGGAGGTTTACCGCGCGCGTACTTCATCGGCCTCGGCTCTTCCGCGCCGGTGAGCCGCGATGGGGAGAAATTACGCACCTTGTGCCTGGTGCCTCGCGGAGCCGAAGAAGGATCCACCATTGAGTTCGATCCTGGCACTCTGCAATTGATCGCCAACAAGCCGGTTTCGTTCCGCCTGTACAGCTCGCGTACGCGCACGGAAGACAAACCCGGGGACGTGGTGGAGTTCGAGCGCGGTGACCCCGATCTGCATTTGCACGCGCCGCTGCACGCCGTCTTGCGCTTCGGCAAGGCGGGGGAGCGCATGGTGCCGGTCAAGCTCGGGGCCAAACTCACGGAAGTGGGAACACTGGAGATCTGGACCGAGTCGAAAGTCAGTGACCACCGCTGGCGCCTCCAGTTCGAGCTACGCAAGGCAGCGTCCGCTGAGACGGCCGGCCGGCCAGCCGCGGTCATCACGGAAGAGTCGCTGATCGCGGCGGAAGCGCTCATCGCCGCCGCATTCTCAGAAGGCGGCCTTGAGCCGGAGCAGTTGCCCGCCAAGCTCGAACAGGCGCTCGGCCTCGGACGCAATTCGTGGCCGGTCTCAGCGATCCGCAAATTGGCGGACCGCATGTTGGAGCTTGCCGATGGCCGCAAGCGCAGCCCGGCGCATGAGGCGCGCTGGCTCAATTTGTGTGGCTTCTGCCTGCGGCCTGGCTTCGGTTTCCCCGGCGACGATTTTCGCATCGAACAGGCGCGCCGCATCTACGCTTCAGGATTGCAGTTTGCCAACCAGGTGCAAAACGAAATCGAATGGTGGATTTATTGGGGGCGTGTCGCGGGCGGACTCAACAAGAATCAGCAGACCGATGTTTTCCAGCGCCTCTCGCCGGCCCTGCTTCCGCGCGCGGCCAAACGCCAGCGCGTCAATCCCAGCTTGCTGCGGGAGATGTGGCGCGCCGCCGCAAGTCTGGAGCTGCTTCCGGTGCAGACCCGCACGCAGTTGGGCGACGAATTGATCGCGCGCATCGTCAAGGGCGAGTTCATCGATACTGGGTTGTGGTGCCTGGCGCGGCTGGGAGCCCGAAAGCTGTTCTATGGCCCCATCAATCAAGTGCTGCCGGCCACCACCGCCGCGCGTTGGATCGAGGCGCTTTTAAAGATTCCGAAAGCCGCGGAGGCCGTGGGCTCGATGGCTCAACGCACCGGCGATTCCACCCGCGATCTTCCGCCGCAAACTCTTGACCTGGTGCGCCGGGCGTTACCCGATCTGGATCTGGAAGGTGCACCGCGGCAGGATCTCGCCTCCATGGGTAAGATCTTCGGCGAGGAGCTGCCTTCCGGTCTCGTCTTCCAGGAATGAACCCGGCATGAATGAACTCGATTTGGTCGAGCGGATTCGCAAGATGGCCGGCCGCACTCCCGGGCTTGCCCCCGGCGGCATCCAACTGGGAATTGGGGACGATTGCGCCATATATCGTCCCCGATCGGGCGAAGAACTCCTGTTCACCACCGACCAGTTCATGGAAGGCGTGCACTTCCGCCCCGGTACGTCCGCGTCGGCCATAGGACAGCGTGCGCTGGCGCGCAGCTTGAGCGACATCGCCGCAATGGGCGGCGAGCCCCGCTTCTGTCTGGTGTCGCTAGCCGTTTCCGCACGGGAAACGGAGGCATGGATTCTCGGGTTCTACCGCGGTCTGATTGGTTTGGCGCGCAAGACCGGCACTGTGCTTGCCGGAGGCGATCTGGCGCGCGCCCCTGAGGCACAAGACAAAATCCATGTCGACGTGATGGTGTGCGGGGCCACGCCACAAGGCCGGGCTCTTCGCCGCGACGGTGCGCGTCCCGGCGATTCACTGTGGGTCTCCGGGCGTCTGGGCAAGCCTTGGGACCGCGGGATTCGTCCGCGGCTGGACCTCGCCGTCGAGCTGCGCGGCCGCGCCAGCGCCTGCATCGACATCAGCGACGGTCTGGCGCTGGACCTGCATCGCTTGTGCGTGGCTTCTGGAGTTGCAGCGGAGCTGGAGCGTGTGCCGATCGCACGAGGTTCAACACTGGATCGCGCCCTCCATGGCGGCGACGACTATGAGTTGCTGTTTGCGCTCCCCGCGAAAGCCCGAGGCCCTCGTGGATCGGTATGCATCGGTAGAACGGTACGTGGGCGCGCTGGAACGCTAAGCCTCAACGGTCAGCCGCTTGAACCCAGGGGTTATGACCATTTTGCCCCGATCACCTTGGAATCGCGAGCACGTAGTCGGTCAAGGTTGCCAGATCCGGGTCGCTGAGATTGTCGAACGCGGGCATTTGAGATCCCGGAGTATACTTCTCCGGATCGCTGAAGTGCCCCAGAACCCAGGCGCGGTCGTGCCGCGACCTCAGGCCGTTGAGCTCCGGGCCCAGCTTTCCGCCTTCCTTGTTCAACGTATGGCAGGTGGAGCACTGATTCGCCTGGTACAGAGTGGCTCCTTGCACAGGCCCAGCGGGCGCGGTTTTCCAAGCCTCGATGCCATTTTCGTCGCGCTTGGTCACCAATTGCACCAGAGCGCGCAATTGCGCGGTGGGGAGATCGGATTCGGGTGCATCCGCCGCGGGTTTGCGGAAGTGATCCATCAACCAGTCGCTGGGCTTGACGGAAACAGCCGTGAGCAGATCCGGACCAGCGCCGGAGCGGCCCAGAACATGACAGCTCGCGCAGTGGCCGGAGCGAAACGCTCCGATGCCGGCCAGTTGCGACGC
>Ga0209167_10000516_pt1 | contig 27556 bp, 21 predicted proteins | sample Coa_R1_9_FD_187154 | JGI IMG/M metagenome (GOLD analysis project Ga0209167, IMG submission 187154) | Surface soil microbial communities from Centralia Pennsylvania, which are recovering from an underground coalmine fire - Coalmine... | ecosystem: Environmental > Terrestrial > Soil >...
CAAGCTGGAATTCTAGCGTATCGGCTGGTTATCTGGTTCAGGCGGGAGGCCAATCTGACGTGCGAGTTTCTCGAACCGCGGATCGGAATGAAGCGGGTCCCACATCGGCTCAATGCGCAAGCCGGCCAGGTTGGGCATGCTTAGAATCCCGTTTGGGTCCTCTCCAATCCACTGCCACAACGAAGGATCAGTCTTATCAAGCTGAGGCAAGCGGGCAAAAGCCTGATCGAAGTCTCCGAGTTCGGCGTAGGTAGAGATATCGGCCCAGTGGAAGACCCACTCCGGACGTTTTTTTGCGCCACTAAGGTAAGCGTGCAAAGCGCCCTGGTAGCCACCGGCCATATAACCACGGCGAATCTCTTCCGCGAAGTCGTGAAATCCCATACAGGCGACGGCGCTGCGCAGTTCTTCGATCGACTCTTTGCGTTTGCCGGTTCGCGCATAGGCCACCATCAGCGCTTTATGAGCGATCGCATTTTCGGAGGTGTCACCCGGCGGGTTCGTGGCAAGAGCTCGGCGTTCGAGTTCAATCAGAGGGCCATACTCACGGCGAGAATACAGCGCCGCGCCAAGATGATCGTTCGCGGGGTCCAGTTCCTGCGCGCGATGGTACTCCTTAAGGCCTTCGTCTAACCTGCCCACGGCGTCGAGAAAGTACGCGTAACTCTGATGGGCCGGTGCGTAGCTTGGGTTGACTTCCATTGCCCGCAAGAACTCCTTCTCGGCGCCTTGCCAGTTCAAATCACGACTCAGCAGCACTGTGCCCACTTCGACATGCGCCTCGGCCAGGGTTTCGTCTAGCTCTAGCGCTTTTCGCGCCTCAACCTCCACGTCATCGGGGTCGCTCGGATCAGCGACGCCCAAATAAGCGGGAGCATAATTCGGGTCCGCCGTGATTGCTTCCCGATAATATTCGGCGGCTCGACGCCGATGCTCCTCAGCAGTAGACCCCATGTTTTGGTGATTGGTAAGGTCGTCGGCGAGATGCGTTTCGTGCAAACCAAGAAGGTAGGCTTCGTGGGCTTGCAGGTTCACCGGCCGGGTCGCACGTGGCTGAATTCCCGCGCTTGTGGCAATGCTTCCCTTAATCTCGCCGGCGATCGCCGCCGCCACGGCCGCCTGCACGCCAAGCGAATCTTCCAGGGTTCGGTCGTAGGTCTCAGCCCATAGGTTCGCGTCGGTCCGCGCTGAGATTAACTGCGCCGTAACTCGCACCCGGTCCCCTGAGCGCAGGACTGAGCCTTCGACGATAGCTTCAACGCCTAGTTCACGAGCGATCTCAGGCAGCAACTTATCAGTCTTTTTATAACGCATGACCGAGGTTCGTGAGATTACCCTCAGATCTTTGAGGCGTGAGAGCTCGGTGATGATTTCTTCCGTCATGCCGTCGGCGAAGTACTCCTGGTTAGGGTCGCCGGAGAGATTTTGCAAGGGCAGGACAGCGATGGAATGGATCGGCGCTGCCGCGATTCTGCTTACGGGACGCTCGCGGAAGAACAACGCTATTGCGATCAACAGCAGGCCCGCAACCGGTACGGCAATTATTGTTACTCGCAACCGATGACTGAAGGAAAGCGGTTTCCCGTTCGGGCCGCTGGCTGTTACTGGCAAAGCAGATGTCTCCGTCTCGCCTCCTGTCTTGCCGTTCACAGCCTGAACGATAGCGATGAATCGATAGCCACGTCTGGGAAGCGTCTCAATGTAACGGGGCGTGTCGGCCGAATCGGCCAGGGCTTCCCGCAGACGCTTCACCGCGTTGTTCAGCCCGCGATCGAAATCCACAAACGTGTCTGAAGGCCAGATCTGCCGTTCGAGTTCCTCTCGTGTCACGACCTCGCCTGCATGCTCCAGAAGCACCTGCAGAACGCGGAAGGGCTGATCCTGCAGCCTGATACGAATCCCGTGCTTGCGTAATTCTCCGGCTCGGACGTCTACTTCGAATGCGCCAAAACGCATTGTGTTGCGAGTTAAACTCGCCTGTTCCATGTGGGACACGCCCGAACTCCACTTACTGCGGCAATCCAACGCGACGGACCAGATCTTTGAATCGCGGATCGGAACGCAACGAATCCCAATCGGGATCGCAGTTCAGATACGCCATCATGCCCTCACGCTTCTGGAAAGCTATTTCCAGCCAGTGAAGGGCCTTTTCTTTGTCTCCGATTGTTATATAAACGTCGGCGATCCAGTCTTCTACGGAGATCGCTCCACTCTCCTGGAGCTTTTCCGTCTCGGAACAAAGCGCGCGCAGTGCTTTCGTGTAACCACCTGTGGCGTAATTGTGCCGCAACGACGCGGCGAGCTGCGGAAATCCATATAGAGTCAAAAATTGAGCGGACGTTTCGATGTACTCCTTCTGCATGCCCTTCTCAGCGTAGAAACCTGCTAGCTGGATGTAATGTACGCCTTCGCCGGGATTGATCTCGATTTGTTTTCGCAACCACTGGATTCCGCGATCATACTGGCGAGTACGGTAGAAACCGTTTGACAAATGGTCCGGAACTGCATGCGGATCGAGTTCTTCCGCCCGCTGCTGTTCGTCCAGACCTTCGTTCAGGCGGCCCATAGCTTCCAGATAATCGCCCAGCGCTTCGTGCGCTTTCGCATTACTCGGATTCAGCTGGATGGCCCTCGTGAGTTCCTTTTCCGCGGCGGACCAGTTCCATTCATACTGAAAGTAAACTCGTCCGAGCGCCAGATGACCGTCAGAAAGATCCGGGTCTAGAGACAAAGCCTTCTCCGCGACAGCTTTCTCCCGACGCATCACCTCTTTTGGCGGCAACATCTCGTCCTGCCAATCGAATGTTTCGGCAAGTTTTATATACGCTGGAGCGAAGGAAGGATCCTCATTAATGGCTTGCTGAAAATACGTTGCCGCTCGCTTCAGTTCTCCCGCGTCGTAGCCTTTTCCATAGTTGTTGAGGTGATGCTCGCCTTGGAGATAATCCTCCAGAACCTGGAGGCTAACTGGCCGGGACTGTGCCAGGCGAGCCTTCTCCTGGGGAGTCAGTTGCGCTTGAATCCCCTCAGCGAGTGAGTTCGCCGCTTCGGCTTCGAGAGTTAGAACGTCGCTTGTGTCTCGCTCGTAGCTTCTTGCCCAAATATGGGTATCGGTCGGAGCTTGAACAAGCTGCGCCGTGATCCGCACACGATCGCCCTCGCGCTGGACGGTTCCCTCCACGATGCCGTCCACGTTCAACTCACGCGCGATTTCCGGCAACGGTTTCCCCGTGTTTTTGTAGCGCATGGTCGAAGTGCGCGAGATCACCTTTAGCGACGCAATTTGCGCCAGGTCGGTGATCAAAGCGTCCGTCAATCCGTCTGCAAAGTACTCCTGGTTGGGATCACCCGACAGGTTTTGTAGAGGCAAGACGGCGATCGAATGGATCGACTGGACGGCTCCGGTCTTGCTCGTGAATCGCTCTCGAAGCGCTTTCTCGCTAAACGCTAGCGCGGTCAATAACACCAAACCGGCGCAAACCGCTGTCAGAAGCATCACGCGCGATTTGCGACTTTGCCCAAAGTACCTGCTCTGGTAAGCAGGATCTGCTTGTGTGGGCGCGCCTGCTTCCCGGGTTTCGGCAGTCGCGCCCGCTTCGCGGATTGTGCCGATAAATCGATACCCGCGTTTGGGCAACGTTTCGATATAGCGCGGCTGATCCGCGGAATCGCTTAGCGCTTCTCGCAGACGCTTTACCGCGTTGTTCAGCCCGCGGTCAAAATCCACAAAGGTATCGGACGGCCAGATCTGGCGTTGAAGTTCCTCGCGCGTCACGACCTCGCCAGGATGCTCCAGGAGCACGTGCAGGACGCGAAAAGGTTGATCCTGCAGCCTGACACGAATCCCGTGTTTGCGTAGTTCTCCCGCGCGAACGTTCACAAGGAATGGTCCGAACTGGATGGGCCCCGGCGATGGACTGGGTCCGGGCATGGACACTTCCTTCTTACTGGCTTGCGCGGATTTTACCACCAACCATCTTCAAGGCGATACCGGTCAGCATAAACCGATGTCTGTCAATCACTTGGGCCGATATCAAGGCGAGAGCGAGAAATTACCGGCCCGAGATTGACGTACTCCGGTCTCTTAAGCGAAAAGCCTCCTCATCGTCAGAGCAGGGAGAAGCGCCCCGGAATACGGAGCGCGCACTTGCTTAGAACATATCTCGCTGACTCGCTCGGAGCAAATCATGAATCGCAATCGTGCAATGTGGTCCATTGTTACGACTGTTGCGGCAGCCGCTCTGTTCGGCTGTGGTGGCAGCGCACCGCCTCCCATTCAGGTGAGCATCGCCTCGATTTCTCCTGAGAACATCGACGAAGGACAACAAGCCACGATAACGGCAGCGGTGAGCCAGGACACCTCCAATAAGGGCGTGACTTGGACAGTACACTGTTCCGCCTCTTCCTGTGGCACCGTTTCCGGACAGGTGGGGACAGCGGCCATTTATACCGCCCCCACCCCGCTAACGGCCAACTTGTCTGTCGAAATCACGGCAACCTCGGTGACAGACACCAGCAAGTCGGCCGCCAGCATGCTCACCGTTGTTGCGCCTCCCACCGTTTCGACTACGTCCCTGCCAGACGCCACTGGTGGCCAAACTTACAGCGCGGTGTTGCAGGAATCGGGCGGAATCGCCCCGTTCACGTGGATGGTCACTTCAGGCGTTTTGCCGTCCGGCTTAAACCTGAAGTCGGACGGCGCTCTCACCGGAAGCCCCAAAGCCGGCGGCACTTCCAATTTCTCGGTTCAACTGCAGGATTCTGGAAACCCAGCGCTCAGTGCTTCTGCCAACCTCTCAATCACGGTCACCGTGTTGCCTCTCTCTATCACTACGACCTCGCTCCCGCAAGGAGTCGTGGACGTCGTCTACAAGCAGCAGCTCCAGGCGACTGGAGGAATCCCGCCATACTTTTGGACTGTCGTGAACGGAGCCGTTCCTTCCTGGGCCACTCTGAACGCGTCCACCGGAAACATCAGCGGTATTCCCCCCACCTCAGGGTCGACATTTTTTACCGTACAGGCTGCCGATTCCGATGCTGCCAGCCCCGCGATGTCCACACAAGCGTTCTCGATCACCACGGTTCCCGGGCAATCGACTGGCAACTCCGAACTTAGCGGCCACTACGCTTTCCTCTTCAATGGTTTTGATGACTCGGCGCAATCTCCTTTCACGATCGCGGGCAGCTTTACTGCCGACGGCAAGGGAAATCTCGTTGCGGGAATCGAGGACGAAAACAGTTCCAGCGGCGTGGCGCTCAAGGTGCTTTTTACCGGTTCCTATAACATCGCCTCGGACAACCGCGGTGGCCTCACTATCGTTACCGCAGGCGGTTCGAAAACCTATGCCCTTGTCCTTAGCTCCATCACCAGCGGCGTGGCGAAAAAAGCGCATTTCGTCGAGTTCGACGATTCCGACGGCACAACCGGCCAGCGAGGCTCGGGCATCTTGCGCCTCCAGGACTCGGCCGCTTTTTCCCAGTCGAACATCAAAGGGCCCTACGCATTCGGATTCGCTGGCGACGATCCTTCAGGCGACCGTCAAGGAATCGCTGGCGCATTCGACGCGGATGGCTCGGGCACCATGTCCACCGGCGCTGCCGACCAGAACATCGCGGGCACGACATCCACCTCGACTTTGACGGGCACCTACACGAGCCCTTCGGTCAGTAACGGCCGCGCACAAATGACGATGGTTCCCTCGAACGCATCTACCCTGCACCTCAGCGTTTACATTGTTTCCGCAACGGAACTACTCGCCCTTAGCACAGACGCCTTTGCGTCTGCTGGAATCGTCAGCGGAACGCTGCTCGCTCAAAAGTCCTCCTCCTTCGATAACACCGCGCTGAACGGTGCCGCTGTCTATTACGGCGTCGGAGCGGGCGTGGGGCCGCCTGCAACCACCGCGTTTGCCGAAATTGGCTTGCTCTCGGCAGACGCCAAGGGGAACTTGGCTGTCACATTTGACCAGCAGGACGGTGGTTCCATTCAGGAGAATATAACCTTCAATGCAACGTACGCCGTCGGCGCCTCCGGCCGTGTCGCCGTCGCCGGATGGTACAACGACGCAAATAGTCCGCCACGCATTCTCTATCTCGTCGACACAAACGAGGCTTTTTTCCTCGACCCAGCCACCAACTCCGGACTCGGCTTCGCCGAGCCACAATCCGCCCCTCCCAACGGAGGTTTTTCGAACGGCATTCTGTCGGGCAGCTTTTCCACCGGCACGGGCTTTCCAACCGTGCCGTGGTTGCCCAACACCATCGGCCTTGCGAAGCTCGACGGTTCGGGCTCCCTTTCCGATCTCGCCGACATCAGCGACACCGGCGGCTTGCATGTCGACCAAACAACAACGGGCTCGTATTCCATCGCCCCAAGCGGCCGCGCCGAAGTCTCCGGTCTCTCCGTCGTCACCGCCGGAGTGAACTTCTGGGCCTTCGCGCTGGCCCTTGTAGTTGCCGCCCTCTTGAGTTGGAAAAAGCGCACCCGCACGAGCATTGGCGCCAGCATCGCCATTCTCTGCATCGGCGCTTGGCTTTCCGCAGTTCAAACGTGGGCAATTAAACCGCCGCCGCCCCACGTTGACCGATTGGTTTTCTACGTCATCTCGCCCACAAAGGCGATTCTCATCGAGGAAAACAACTACTCGGGAACGGCAGATGTCACGGTGCTCGAGCAGTGAACGCGCTCGGGTGCATCGACTTGGCCGCCGCACGCGCCGCCCGGTCGAAAAGACAAACTACAAATGTTGAACCTGCGAGGGCCCCATCAGTGGCCTTATCCTTCGCCGAAAGCGGCGCAAAGAATATCGTGGAGCCGTCCTGTCGGGCCGTCCGGAAGATCCGGGTGTTCCTCTTGCTCGAAAACAGATTGCTCCGGGAAATGCTCGCTCGCGCGATGCGCCGCTCGAGAGATTTAGAGGTGGCCGGGGCAGATGCGCCCGCGCGAGTTACATCGGAGAGCATCATCGAGAACGGGTGCGACATCTTGCTGTGGGACTTCACCGATCCAAACTGGCTTTGCTTCAGCGCCGAGCAGCGACGGCGCTGCGAGACCGCGATTCAGGTCATTGCCATCGGAATGGAAGCGGAGGGCGAGCTACTCTTGCGCTGCGTACGTTCCGGCGTAGCAGGCTACCTTCTAAAAGACGCTTCAGTGGTCGAAGTGCTCGCCGCCGTGCGGTCTGCGTTTTGTGGCGACGCAATCTGCCCGCCGCGAATGTGCAGTGTGCTCTTTCGGGCCGTTTCTGAGGCCGGCCCGGGTCATCGCGCCAGAACGGCGCAAGACACAGGCCTCACGTTGCGGCAAGAACGAGTGATGAAACTGGCTGCGCATGGGCTCACCAACAAAGAGATCGCCAACGAACTGTGCCTGTCTGAGTTGACGGTGAAGAACCACATGTCGCGCATCATGAAGCAACTGAATGCCACAAACCGCAGCGAGGCTGCCGCTGTGCTGCGCGCCTCCGGGTATGAATTGACATAGTCGCGACCTAACAACGACACGTGTTTCGCGGGATCCGTGTTCCGAAGGAGGGCCAGCATGAAGCCGAAAAGTTTCCGTGTCGCTTATCTCACTGCAGGGTGGTTCATCGGCGCAGTTCTCAGCGGCTGCAGCGGTGGAAGTCACACTCCTCCTCCTGATATTTCGGTGAGCTTCAGCGGGGCGAACTCGGCGACGATCCAGCAGGGGCAATCTGTCACGATCACGGCGGTGGTCACGGGCGATCCGTCGGGCAAAGGCGTCACGTGGGCTCTCAGCGGACCCGGCTCACTGAGCAAAGAGATGAGCACAAGCGTCGAATACGACGCCCCTGCTTCCGTCACCAGCAATCAGAGTGCAACGATCGCTGCAACTGCCCTCGCCGATTCCTCAAAGTCAGCCGCTTTTGCGGCTACGGTCACCTACCCTCCGGTGGCGTTGGTGAGAGTGAGCAGCGACATGTACTCTGGCGGGCTTGGCCAGCATGCGACCGAAGTGGAGCCCGACACGTTCGCATTCGGCTCGACCATCGTATCCACGTTTCAGGTGAGCCGCATCTTCGGTGCGTCTGCGATGGATGTGGGCTGGGCGACCTCAACGGATGGCGGCACAACATGGACGAGCGGGCTGCTTCCGGGAATCACGACTTCCGAAGGCGGCCCGCTCGACTCCGCCGGCGATCCGGTGGTCGCATACGACGCGGCTCATGGGCAGTGGATGATCTCAACCGGCGGTGGCAAGGACGACGCAAACGGGAACGTTGTGGCGGGTCAGAGTTTCATTGCCCGGTCAAGGGACGGAGTCAACTGGGACGGCCCTATCGCCGTGGCGCCCATGAGCACGGACCTTCACGACAAAGACTGGATTGTTTGCGACGACACCTCGACCAGTCCTTTTTACGGACACTGTTATATCCAGTGGAGAACCAATGACGGACTCATGAACACGACGACCTCCACGGACGGCGGACTGACCTGGCAGATGCCATTGTACACCGCTGACATGATCAACGGTCTTGCCGGCCAACCGCTCGTTCAGCCTAACGGTGCAGTGATCTCGCCGATGGTCAAATTCCTGATTACGGATATGATTTCGTTCACTTCCTCCGACGGCGGGGCCAGTTGGAGCGCCACCACTGAAATCTCTCCCATTACGGATCATACCGTGGCCGGGAACTTGCGCAGCCTTCCCCTGCCTTCGGCAGAAATGAACGCCGCTGGCACCGTTTACGTCGTCTGGCACGACTGCCGTTTCCGCGCGAACTGTTCCTCGAACGATATTGTTCTCAGTACGTCCGGCGACGGAGTCCACTGGACCGAGCCTGCGCGAGTCCCCATCGATCCGATAACGAGCACGGTTGACCATTTCCTGCCCGGACTTGCGGTCGATCGCGCCACGTCGGGCACGAGCGCCCATCTCACTCTGCTCTACTACTACTATCCCGTCTCCAACTGCACCGATTGCGACCTGTACGTTGGTTTCGTTGCGTCGGACGACGGTGGTCAAACCTGGACGGCTCCGGTTGTCCTGGCGGGGCCGATGAAGCTCTCGTGGCTGGCGCAAACGGGCAGCCAAGGCGAAGGGCAGGCGATGATTGGAGATTACTTTTCGGTCTCCTACGTCAACGGAAACCCGTACGCAGTATTTGCCGTTGCAAAAGCAAAATCTGGCGCGGTGTTCGACGAAGCAATGTATACGACGGCGGCTCCCATGATCCCGACAGCGAACACGCTACGCTTCAGCTCGAAGGGCGAGAGACCAGTCCCTCACGCCAAGTCCGACCATCCGCCCCGCGAATTCCCTGAGTCCCAGGAACGGCTCGCAACGCGCGGCTTCGCTGCCCGGGGTTTCGCCGTACGCCATTGAATGAACTCGGCTTCCCGAGAAACTAGAGCGGCCAACGCGTTTCTTCCTAAGCCGACCCCGTCGGGCTAGTCACGGAACGAAGGTGACCTGCGTCCTTGAAAGGAGCCGAGAAAAGGAACGGCATCTACTTGCCTGTCTGAAATCCAGTTGGTGCCGGTTGTCGCGCTACCTATCAACCCTCTCTCCGAGACTGCAGTAAACAACTCCTACTCTCAATTGAAAGACGGCGCAGCCGACTGGGATGTTCGTGCAATTGACTCCGGCGGTGGCTGTCTTTTCTTACGCCCGCGAAGGAACTTGAGTGATTCCACGTTCCAGATACGTTCCAGTTGGGACCAACTTTGCCGGTTTCGGCGTTTTTGGCGTCTCGCATTTTCAATAACTTGCTTGTTTTCAATACCCCTGCATATTTCAACTCCCCCCGCCTCCATAACTTACTGGTAATACACTACTTATAGTACGATGCTCAAGGCATTGCGGACGTTCGCAGGGGCGAGGAAGACTTCACGGCCATCGCCGCTCGGTCCGACGTGAGAGCGCGAGATTGCGACGCGGGTCGACGAGCAACCGGGACAGCGCTCCGCACACGCAGAAGGCCACCGCGACGAGGAAGGACGCCGTCAGCCATATCGGAACGCAATCGCCGGGGTGAGCGACGCGGTGATGGCGCCGCCAATCTGAGCGCCCATTTTCATCAGGCCGGATACCGAGCCTGGGCTTTGCCGCCGATGTCAGCGCTCTCTCCAGCACCAAAGAGAAAGCGGATCGCGATGAACACAAGAAGCGCGTGGCTGATTTTCGACGGCACCGCTGCGACCAGCGCGGTGAAGACACCCCACCAAAGAACTCCAGCCGCGAGGACGCGACGGTTGCCGAGACGCTCGCCACCCAACCGGGGCAAACTCGCTGAAAACAAAGAATGGGAGATCTCGTTTCAATCTGCGGTATACGTACTTTTCGCCGCCACTCCTACCGCCTGCCCATCCGGCAGGCGGGACTCGCCCGAGCCTCAATTTCTCGATACATGTGTCGAGAAAAAACCGGCGTAAGTCCATGCCCGTCAATGAAAGCGCCAAAATCTCCCGATACACTTTCAAACATCCTACAGCCGGAGTAACGCCTATCCCTCGTGGCGACCGGTCCGCCGTGGAGGGCGAGCGAGGGACCTGCCTTCGCATGCTTTCGCATTTTCAGGAATCGCGGATCACATCAGACGCAGTTCGATGCTAATCGGTGGGGAGGCTCTGGTCCGGCTCTTCTATGAAGACGACGCCGACGCCGTTCTGGCTTTGCTCGCGGCCGGGATCGCAGTGAATCACGGTGCCGCGAAGCGAAAGCATGCTTGAGCGGTCCTTGTCGCCCGCAGCCTCAATCACCACACGCACTTCCGATTGAAGCCGCGGCCGACTTTTGAGGCAAAGGTAGGCGCCCTGCAAACTCAAGTCTCGAACCGTGGCCTTTTCCTGGAACGTCTGGCCGTCTTCGGACTGGCCGCTCACGACGGCGGTGAAACGCAACCGCCGCCGCTGTCCGATACGCGATCCTCGCAGCGCGACGTCGACGCCGCGCTCGCTCAGCGTGATCGACATTCCCTCCGTTGCGGCCCACGTTGCCGGAAACTCCTGCCGCGCCGCGGACAGGAATTGATCGACCTTCTGATCGGGCGAATCCGGATCGTGGTGGAAAAGGATCAGGTTCCGCGCCTTTACTTGTCGTGCGATCTTCGTGCCTTCGAGCCAGCTCGAATGGCCCCAACCCTTCCGCGTGGACGAGAGCTGCTCGGGCGAGTACTGCGCGTCGTAGATCAAGACGTCTGCGCCGCTGGCGAGCTGCCGGAGATTCGCGTCGAATTCCGCCGCGCCCGGCTCGTTGTCCGTGGCATAGACGACAGAACCCGCCGCCGTGTCCAACCGATAGCCAAGGCAGCCTTGCGGGTGGTTGAGCCAGGCGGCGGTGACCTTCGTTCCTTTAACTTCCCACTTCTCGCCGCCGGCAATCTCGTGGAATTCGCGCTCGGCGCTCATCGTGGAGACGTCGATCGGAAAATAGGGCTTGGCGAGTTGCGCTTCGAGCACCTGGCGCAGGCTGTTCGGGCCGAGGTCCTGTGATTGAAAGCTGTAGAAATGAAATCGATTCCGCGCGTCGAAGAAAGGGTGGAAAAACGGAATACCCTGAATGTGATCCCAGTGGTAGTGCGTCACCAGCACCCGTGCCTCAATTCCGGCGTCGTGGCGGGCCTTCAGCCACTCGTTGCCGAGCATCCGTAGTCCTGTGCCACAATCGAGGATGAATCGCGCGCCATCCGGAGCGGTAAGCTCGAGGCATGGCGTGTTCCCGCCATAGCGCCAGGTGTCACGCTCGAGAGTGGGGGTCGAGCCTCGCACGCCCCAGAAAATCAGCTTGGTTGTCTGCGCCATTTCAAGACGATACTGTGCCGGGCCTTCCCGGAGCTTTTACCCCCTCAGCTTTTTGTGTCATCGTAGGCGGTGCCGCATCGGTAAGTCAATCGAGTTTCGCGAGGAAGGTTCGCTTATGAACCCTGCCGGCCCTGGGGCCATCGGTTCATCGAGTGTGTGCATTCGCAGGCAACGCATTTTCTTCGGTCTATCCTCGCTTCGGTTTCTGCGGCTAGAATCTCCTTGATGCACTCCCACAAGCACGGCGGACACGACCCCGGTTTTCACTCGCATTCGCACGCACATCGATTCAGCGAGAAGATGACCGGTTTGCTGGGAGCCGCGGTTGCGGTGACGTTCGCTCTGGTGGCCACGGAGCTGCTTGCCGGCTTTTGGGGCCACTCGATCGCGCTTTTGAGCGACGCGATTCACAACCTTACCGACGTTCCCACGCTGGTGATCTCCTGGTTCGCCATGCGGCTCGCGCGGCGGCCCCCCACCGCGCAAAAAACATTCGGCTACCATCGCGCGGGGATTGTCGCGGCATTCGTGAACGCGATTTTGCTTGGAGTGGTCGCGCTGTTCCTGATCTACGAGTCCGCCCAACGTCTTCGCCATCCCGTCGAGGTGCACACGTCTCTGATGCTGTGGGTTTCGGTGTTGGCGCTGGTGGTGAACGGCGGAATCACCCTCGCCGTTCACGGCGGACGCGGCGATCTGAACGTGCGCACCGTGTGGATACACAATCTGGGAGATGCCCTGTCGAACGTGGCGATCTTCGCCGGCGCGCTGGCGATCCGTTGGACCGGTGCCGTGTGGGTTGATCCGCTGCTTGGCATCGCGATCGGGGGAATGGTCCTCTGGTCTGGAACGGGCATTTTGAAAGAAAGCGGGCACGTGCTCCTGGAAGGCTTGCCGCGCGGGATGCTGCTCGAAGACGTGGCGACGGCCATGCTGGGCGTGCCCGGAGTTCAGGAAGTGCACGATATCCACATCTGGACTCTCGGAACGGACCTCAATGCGCTTGCCTGCCACGTGCGGATTCCCGATATGCACATGGAGGAGAGCGAGGCGATTCTGTCGCGGATCCAAGAGGTGCTCGATCGGGACTTCCACATCACGCACGTCACCGTGCAGTTCGAGCGCGCGGGGTTGCCTGCCGAGGCTGGTCCGTATATGCCGGAACCGGCGCGCGGATCCGGCGCATGATGCGGGTTCGATTGTCTCGGGAGGCTAAGCAATCTAGCGTGAGATCGTAGAATCCTGACCTAGCGGCTGAAGCCGGTCTGATCTAACACGCCTTGCGGCACGACTGAAATCGCCCCGGGACACAAAACCCCTCGTCATCAAGGACTCTAGAGAGGCAGTTGGAGGGGCGTGCCTCGTTCCTGGTTGATGCGAACTGTAGCGGCGGAGTCGAGGTCGGCGGCTTCGATGGTTGTGCGGCCGCCGTCGGGTGTGATGTAAACGATCTTGTCGTTCAGGTGAGTGAACGCGAGCGCCTTGACGTGCTCGCCACTGCGCAGAACCAGGGTGAGCTCTCCGCGATCGGGAAGCTGTTGCTCGGTCGGGGCCGCTTGAGTGGCAGACGCGGCGGACTGCTGCGAGGGCGCTTGTTGCAGCACGATGATCTGTGGCTGCGAATTCGGAGCCGATTGCGGTTCGGCCTGGGGCTGCTCGCTTTCGGGGTTGGCTTGCTCCGTTTCCGTTCCTGTTGGCACGTAGGACGGATAGCCGCCCAGGATGTACGCGCCGCCCCCGAATGTCGCTCCGCCCGTGCTTCTCAGGAGGCGCTCGGCCTGCGCGATTTCGAGTTGAGTGACTGGATCGATCAGCGCCTTTTCGGCCAGATCACTGTTGACAGCGTTGACGTGCTCCCAATTGAAGCCGGAATTGGGAGTGATGTTCAGCAAGTCCTGAAGGCTGAGCGGAGCGCCGGCGAACCCGCCGTTGAATCCATGATCATCGGCGCGATGTCTCGCGGGGCTTTGACCCACGGCCGAGATCGAGCCGTTGACGACACTCCGGCTTACACCGACACGCACGCCGCTCACAGGTGCCCGCTGCACGAACGTGCGAGCCGGCGCAGTGGTCATTCGACCCGTCGTGCCGCCACCGATCCGAGGGGACGTTCTCTGGGCGGACGTCACGGCGGGCATCAGAAGGCTGACTCCCAAGAAAGCGATTGCCGCGGCCAGGCTTCCATCATGGTTCTTCATGGTACCCTCCGCCCCCAAACAATCAGACGCCGGCCGAAGCCGCCTGGTTGCCATTTTCTCGATTGTAGCCCTTCCTGCGTTCTTATTCACGAGGCGCAGAAAAAACTCCGGAACCCTGGCGGCGAAACCGGTGTCCAACACAACGGGGCAGTATGCCTGGCATCGCAAAAACCGGATTTCGGAGTGGAGGGTGCAGCCGCCGGGCTCATCTTCGGGGAACGGAACGGCAGCCGCGATAGCCGTTCACGTTTCCTTCCCCACATAGGCTGAATGTGCTATAAACATGCGTCCGAGAGGCCCTGGGATGGCAGAGTCGGAGAGAGCTTTTCAAACGGGTGATTGCCAGTTCCAGGCACAGCGACCGCCGGCAGAATTGCTGTCGCGAGGAAATCCGGAATTCGCTTCCGGCTATTGCCCACGATGCTCCGCGCGTCTCGAACAGCGAAGTTGCAAGATGATTTGCCCGGCGTGCGGTTACTACATGTCCTGCTCGGATTTTTATTGAGAAGACCCGCATCGCTTCGGATTTGAAGTTCGCGACTGCGAATTCTGATGTGAAACGGGCGCGGTTGCCATTTCTGTATCATTCGGCTTCAAGAACACACTGAGAGACTTCGAGGAGGCGCGAACGTGGCCCTGAGAATGACGGAGAGAGATGTAAACGGAATCACGGTGCTCGATATCGAGGGACGAATTGTGCTGGGCGAGGAAAGCAACGGGTTTCGAGAGAGGGTGAAAAGTTTACTCGCTGCGGGCAAGCGCAAAATCGTGCTGAACATGGCGCAAGTCAGCTACATCGACAGCGCCGGGCTCGGCACGCTCGTTGCGACGTTCCACAGCGCAAAATCGCAAGGCGCCACGCTGAAGCTGGCCAACCTGGGCGCCAAATTCCGCGAGGTCCTGCAAGTCACCAAGCTGATGACCGTTTTCGATACCTACGACAGCGAGGCAGCCGCGGTCCAAAGCTTCGCCAAGTAAGCCATAACTTTCGGCCCGGATTGAGTTGAGCGATCAGGCTCTCCTTTGGGTCTCCGGTTCGCGGGGGCCCAAAGCGCGAGCTCGGGCGCTGCGCTATTCCCCCGCCTGGCCTTCCACACGATAGATCGCGACGCCGCTGAGCAGTTTCGGATAGAAATCGGTTGATTTCTGGGGCAGGACGTCTCCGCCGAGCGCGATTTGCATCACCTGCCGAACGGCAACAGGATTCAGGATGCAGGCGAGCTGCGCTTTACCCCGGTCAACGGCGCCGAGCGCGTCGTCCATTTCCCGCTCGTAGGCGATGTTCCTCTCGGCCGTCACGGCTTCCGCCGTTATGCCCAGGCCTTTTTCGAGCATCAAGCGGTGCAGAAGGACGAGGTCCAGATTGCGTTGCGCTTCGGAGAGATCGGGAAACAGATCCTCGAGATCGATGCCGCGCCGCAACAGGAACAAATAGAAAGCGCCTCCCCCGGGATAAACGCCGATCGCGTGGCGGCCGTGCCTGCGCTCTTCGAGATCCCTGCGAAATTCGCCGAAGCTCGCGGGCCGCTCGGCCGGACTCTGAAATGGGTAGGAATACCAGTCGAAAAAGGGAGCCAGCGCTTTTCGAAAATCATCGAAATTGAAATTCGCAACGTTGCGGACGACGCGATGCGTGGGAAGAATCGTCAGCCCGGTCGAATGCGAGTTCACGAACGTCATCATGGCGAATTCAAATGCGGCCGTCGGATCGGTCTTCGCGGCCTTCGCGCGGCTCTCGTTCCGGTAATTCAGAGCCGTTTCGTAACGGTGGTGCCCGTCGGCGATGACGAGTTTTTTATCCATCATCTGCCGTTGGATTTCGGCCACGAACGCACGGTCGAAGGCCGGCCATAGCCGGTGCACTACGGAATACTCGTCGACGATTTCCACCGGTGCGCTCTTTCGTTTCACGCCTTCGAGCAGCGCCCCAATTTTTTTTGCCGGGTCCTCGTAAAGCATGAATAGCTGGCCCGGTTGTGCGTGCGTGTGCCGGAGAAGCTCGAGCCGGTCCGTTTTTGGGGCGGAGAGAGTGCGCTCATGGCGGAACACGACCCCGGCTTCGTAGTCTTCGAGGCGCCCGAGAGCGATGAATCCGGTCCGCGTCCGCTGGGTCTGCGTGCCGGGAATCAGGTAGTCCTGCGAGTAGACGTAAACGCCGGGAGCGGCGTCCTGAACGATAATTTTCTGCGCGATCCATTCTTCGAAAATTCCCGCCGCGCGGGTGTAGACGTTGTTCTGTGGCGTATCGCCTGGAAGACTTCGACCCTTTTCCACCGCGATCAGATTGTAGGGGCTCGCGGCGTAGTACCGCTCCTGCATGGCGGGTGTGATCTTGTCATAAGGCTGCGTGAGCGCGTCCTTCAACGGGACGCGTTCCGTGTTGTAGCGAAATGCGCGAAAGGGTTGGATTTCAGCCATTTTCCGTCTCAGCAGGATCTTTGGAGCCTGAGAAAAAACACGACAGCAAAACGCTTATTTTAGCAGGAGCGTCCTGCGGAACAACAACGTGCTTTGAGTGAATCTTCGCGGTCTGGGACGATCTGCTGAAACGAGCAGTGACTTCGCGGACGGCGATGAATAAGATACTTGCGACGCAAAGGTGCAAGCGCGTCGCACCGGAAATGTTGGATAGCAACAATCACTTTTCGAATGTGCGCCTCCTGATCTTCGATCTGGACGGCACGCTGATCGATTCGAAGCTCGATCTCGCGCTGTCGGTGAACGCGATGCTCGAATACATGAGCCACATACCTCTTCCGCATGAAACCATCTATAGCTTGGTGGGGAACGGAGCGCCCGCCCTCGTCCGGCGTTCCTTGACTGAGGGGGCGGAGGGCGAAGCCACGGACGCGGACGTGGACCGGGGCCTGGCGTATTTTCTTTCCTATTATCGCGCACATATGCTGGACAACACGGTCGCCTATCCCGGGGTGCGGGAAGGGCTCGATCTGCTGGCGGGAAGCGCGATGGCCGTGCTCACGAACAAGCCAGTCAATTTCAGCAAGGGGATTCTGGATGGGCTCGGTCTTTCGCGCTACTTCCGATTTGTTTACGGCGGCAACAGCTTCGAAAGGAAGAAGCCCGATCCCATCGGAGTTCAAGTACTGCTCCGCGATCTGAATTCTTCGGAGCAAGACGCGATGATGGTAGGCGATTCCGATGTGGACGTCCGCACGGCCCGCAATGCCGGGATCTGGGCCTGCGGGGTCACGTACGGACTGGGCCTCGAAGGCCTCCGCGCAAATCCTCCCGATTTGCTCGTTGACTCGCTGGCTGAACTGCCTTCCTATCTCAACGGCGGTCGGTGAGCAATCGAAAAGGCGTCGCAGGGCTGCAATTCATTCCAAACGAGTTCTAGAACTCGTCGAAGACGCATCTAACGACGAGCATGCCAACATTTCTTCGAAGCCGGGCGACATCTCTGGCCGGTGCGCTTGCGGCGCTGTTTACGATGCTTCTGCCGACGCTCCCCATCGAACTGGCGAGAGCAGCGCCGCAAACGTATGTGCAAAAAACGTCTCCCGCACGAACTCCGGCTCCAGCGGCTCTCAAAGAAATATCCGTTCCTTTTCAGGCCGGCGAAAAGCTGGAGTACAGCGTGTCCTGGGCTTCTTTCACCGCGGCTGCTTCGGTGGAACTGCGTGACCTGGAACGCCGCAATCTATATGGCTGGCAGACGTGGCACTTTCGGGCCACAGCCCACACGGCTGGCACCGTGCGCACTTTGTTCCCGATCGACGACGAATTCGACTCCTACACGGACGCGGCGACGTTCGAAAGCCGACAGTACGAAGCATATCTGAATGAGTTGGGCCGAAGCTCAGGACAAAAATGGCAGTTCGTAAGGGAAGGGCAGACGCCGCGCGGGCCGAGTCCCTCCGTAATCGTCTTTCCCGGAACCCGAGACCCGCTGGGCGCGTTGTACGCGCTGCGTTCCGTGGATTGGCAGCGCGAGCATGAAGTGGAGGTTTCTGTTTACGACGGACGTCAACTCTATGAAATGCGCGCGGCAATGGAAGCGCCGGATGAGCCCGTTGAGGTGAGCGCCGGGCAATTCTCCGCGACTCGAATCGGCATCCGGCTGTTTCAGCACGGCGCGGAGGTCTCCGGCATTCGCTTCGCGGTCTGGCTGGCTAACGAAGGAGGTCGACGTCCGGTGCTGCTGCGCGCGGAGCTTCCGTTTGGAAATCTTCGCATTGAGATGACTTCCTCGAATCAAACCGAGGAGTAAGGTCATCAAAGCCTGGGTCTCAAAGGCCCGACGATGGCTCCGGGGCTCCAACCCCGAGTAGCTCGTTTGACAAGACACGTTTGGGTCGCTAGAATTGCGCGTTTTGGACATGCGAATTGACGGACCCAGGGACTGCGGCCATGGATAAAAAGCGGCTCGACTACTACAAGAAGAAACTTGTGACGCGGCGCGAAGAGCTGGTTCGCGGGATCGCGCGAACCCAGCAGGAAGGCCGCGAAGCGGACGAAGATCCTACCGTGGACCTGGCGGACAAGGCTGCGAACTCCTACACGAAGGAGTTCCTGTTCGGGCAGACTCACAACGATCGCACGCTGCTTCAGTTGGTGGACGACGCTCTCAACCGCATTCGTGAGAATTCATTCGGCGAATGCATCTCCTGCCACCAGGAGCTGCAACAGAAGCGGCTTGAAGCGGTGCCCTGGACCCGGTATTGCATCTCCTGCCAGGAAAAAATGGAACAGGGGCTCCTCTGACCGATCCGGCCTTCCTCGTAAAACGGTTCGCGAATCCGTAGTTCTACGATCTATCCTTCCTTCTCAGCTTCGGGTAGCGTCTGCGCGTCCTGTGAAGCCGGAAACCAGTGGTCTTTCGAGCGACCATCGACGCGCTATCGTCCGTGCTGTTTCCAGCACCCTGCCGGATCTGCGGAACGATCCTGGCCGAAGCGAGCCGCATTCCCATCTGCCGCACCTGTCTCAAGGGATTCCAGCGGATCGGTAAGCCGATGTGCCATTGTTGCGGGAGGCCCTTCGTTTCGCCGGCCGCCGCTGAGGCGGCCCAGCCGTTGTGCCGGCTCTGCCGGAACAGCTATTACGCGTTCGATCGAGCGCGCAGTTACGCGATCTATGACGAGGCGCTGTCGAGCGCCGTGGTGCTGCTAAAGTATGAGGGAGTCAAGAGCCTGGGCGATTGGTTCGCGGCGCGGCTCGCTGAGGCTGCTTTCCGGGAAGCGATGGAGTGGAAACCCGACCTGGTGGTGCCCGTTCCTCTGCATGCCGACCGCCTTCGCGAGCGCGGCTACAATCAGGCGGACCTCATCGCCGAACCATTTGCCAGGCGGCTCAAACTGGAATTTGGGCGGTATCTTTTGCTCCGGACCAAACCGAGGCCGGCGCAGCTCGTTCTCTCGCGGACGGAACGGTGGTCGTCCGTCCGTGGCGCCTACACTACTCGCGCTGGTGCCAGAGTTGACAACCTGCGTATCCTGCTGGTAGATGATGTACTGACGACCGGCGCGACGCTGGATGCGTGTTCGCGCGCGCTCAAGAAGGCGGGAGCCTCCGCAGTGTTCGGGGTTACGGTCGCGAGAGTCGCTCCGGGGTGGTTGAGTGCAGGCTCGAAAGGCAATCTGCGAGACTCGGGCCGTGAAACCGTTATGGGGGATGGAGCATCTTTTGTAGCAGGAGAGGTTCTCGATCCGAAAGCGGATTGAACCCGCATGAACAACGGGCTTAAGGGGGGCTTACGCCCCCGGCCGAAAGTTGGGCTGGGAGGCGTGGTTGCGGGACCGGTGGTCTCGACGCGCACTCCTTCGCCTCGGCCTGGTCCTTCTGTGATGCAGGCCCCTGTTCTGGTCCTGAACGCAACATTCGAGCCTATCAACGTTACCGCCGTTCGCCGCGCATTGGTGCTTGTGCTGAAAGGCGTGGCCCAGGCAGAGGAAACGACTCACACGGAGGTCCACTCCAGTTCGCGGGCTGTTGCTGTCCCCTCTGTGATTCGGCTTCTGAGCTACCGGCACATTCCGCAGCAGAGCAGGGCGCTCTCGCGGAAGAATATTTTGCTACGCGATCGCAACACCTGCCAGTTCTGCGGGAATTCGTTTCCGGCTGCCGAACTGACGCTGGACCACGTGATGCCGCGATCGCGGGGCGGGCGGTCGTCCTGGGAAAATCTGGTCGCTTGCTGCTACGCCTGCAACAACTCCAAAGGAGACCGCACGCCGGAAGAAGCCGGGTTGAAATTGCAGCGCCGGCCGCGTCCATTCACGCTGCATACGTCGCGACAACTGATGCGGTTGATCGGGCATCGCGACGAGAAGTGGCGCAAGTACCTTTTCTATTAGAGTTTGTGACCTACAGGATTCTCCTCAAAGGTTTTTTTCTGCGGCGCTTACGGAAATGCAACCTTTTCGTTGCGTCCGCGTCTAACTAAGCAAACACTTCTAGGACACACCCCGGGAAGTGGCACCGGTTCAGACCGGACCGCTTCCCTTATTTTTTGCCCGCAAGTATTTCGAATCGACCATTCGAAGGCGCTTTTGTGGACTACTGCCGAAGTACAACTTTCAGGCCGCAGCGCCAGTTTTCCGTGACGCCGATGCGCATTATGGAGATCTCCGGCGACAAGTACCTGAGTAAGGTGTCGGTGGCCGGGTGAAACCGCAAAGCTGGCGCAACCAACCACACCAGCGGGGGCTCCGGACCGATCTCGCGCCCCCCGAAGTAACCTTGGCGCTGAAATTCACCTGCTGTCTGATGGCGCCTCACGCGAAGCCAGTAATCCACCGCCTGCACGGGCATTTGAATGTCCTCGGAGGCCTTGAGTTCGATTACCACGAGGCGGCCCTGCAGCGTCACACCGAGGATGTCGAGCACGCCGCGTTCGCGTCCGGCAACGGCGGGCACTTCCGAGTACAGATAGCGTTCGTCCAGTCGCGGATCGATTCGCCGCGAATCCTCCAAAACCAGCGCTTCGAGCCAGCGCTCGGGAGCGGCGCGGAAGAGCGGATGCGTCGTTTCGGGAGCGAGAGGAGAGCGATACCGAGAGAGGTCGCGCAAGAGGCGCAGCAGACGGGGCCGCGCCCCTTCTGTGAGCGGTCGGCGTTCTTCGCCCAGACCGAAGGTGATCCCCTCGCGAGACCAGTGGGCAAACTCCAAGCCACGGAAACAGAGGGCTACTTCATTTCCTACGGAAGTCATGCGCGCGGTGACATTGCCGGGCAGTTCCGAGTTTGCCGGTGCGAGCGACTCGATTCGCGCAATTGCGTCCTTCGCGGCGCGCAAAACAGATTCGGTCTCGGCGCGGGGAGTCAAACGGCTTTCGAGATTGCCGGCGTCGCCCGGATCCATTTTGCGAAGGCGGCCTTCGGATCCGTCGAATTCGAAGACTTCGAGCCGGGCGCCGGGGGCGAGCGCAAGGGCGCGTTCGCGCAGGAAGCGGCTCGTACCTTCAGGCACGAAGACGCGCAGGCCTTCGATGGGCCGTTTCCCCGCGCGAGATCTGGTCCAGTCGAGCCAGAGTATTCCGAACGCGAGTACTCCTTCAATTGCGGCTGAATTTTCCGAGGGAGAAACGGCGAGAAACGCATGCTCGCGCGAGCCTTCGTGCATCCGGCCTCGGAGATAAATTCCGGAGAACGAATGCTGAAGGTCCGGTGAAGACGTAAGCGAATCAATGACGGAGTCTGGGAAACGTTCGGCCAGGAAGCGGCGGAACCGCGCGCGAAACTCCTCGCGGGTTACGCGGCCTTTGGGCCGTTGCGAATCGACCAGCAGAAACTCAAGGCTGCCCGGTTTTGAGCGTCCAAAGCGCTGCACTTCTAACACGACGCGATCGGGGAAGCGGTCTCTGAGTCGCAGCACCCGGCGCGTCAGATTTCGCTCGCTCGACCACAGATGTATAAGGACGGCTTTGCCGGATTGACGCAGCTCGTAATTCGTTGCGGAGAGCCCGGCGAGCCATTGACCGTCTTCGCGGACTTCGACGGCGCCGGAAGCGGTCCATTCGAGTAAAGTGCGGCCCAGTTCATCCCAATCGTTCATAGACATTGGTTTGAGCCGGCCCTTTTCTTTGGTTGGTGGCCGAGCCCAAAAACCCCTTCCGTTTAGAAACAAAAATCGCTGAAATCGAAGTAACTTCAGCTGCTCGCGTTCACTCCAGAACCAAACCCGTTACCTGAAAAACCGGATTCTCGTGATTCCATTCCGCAGGAACTCCGCCGAGCGTGATCTGCAGACCTCGCTGCTGTCCGGGGCCGAGAGGCGGATCGGCGGGGCCGATGAGCTGCTCGCTGTCTCGAAGCACCACCTGTTTGAACGGGTCAGAAAACGCCAGCATGATGGTAAGGCCCTGAATCGATCGCGGTCCCGCGTTGGTTACGGTTACCTGCACGTAGGTGAATTCCTCGCCGAGAAAGTTCGTCGCTTTCGCCAATTTCATGTTGTCGAAACGGATGTTCGGAGCGTAGGCCTGCTCAGTTGGTCCAAATGGGAGTTTAGCGGTCTTGGCGGCCGGAATCGTGGACTTCGAATGGCGGGAGATCAGCGCGACGCACGCGCCGAGGATCAGCACGATCACGAGTCCCGCGGCGAAGGCCACTGGAAAACCGCTTCCGCGTTCGCGGCGCGAACTCACTCGAGATTGCATATCCTTCCCCAGCGTTTTCCCAAGACAGACCGGAACCGGCACTCAGCGCCCGAACGAAAGGCGCAAGACCAGGGGCTCGGGGAGGCCGTTTGCCTCCATCCGTTTCTGCACTGCTTCTATGTTATACGGTACGCGCCAGAATTCGACGGAATTGTTGGGAATGTCGGCAACCGCGAATGCCGCGCGGTTGTCGCCATCCCGCGGCTGTCCAACCGAACCTGGGTTCAGCAAGTAAATCGCGCCGGGCTCGAGGCCAAGCGCAAACGACGGGTTTTCGCCGGAAGGCTTGATCTGGAGCATGCTGACTTTGTCGTCGTGCAGTAGAAAGCCACCCTGAATATGGGTGTGGCCGAAGAATGTAACCGGCGACGGCGCGTCGGCAAGGCTGTCGAGTGCCTGAGCCGGAGCCAGCAGGTATTCGTCCTCGTCGTGCACGGCGCCGTGCACCATGTGAAAGCCGTCGACCGCCAGGGGGCCCTGAGGGAGTTTTTCGAGCCATTCCTGATTTTCCGGGCGCAGCTGCTCCCGGGTCCAAAGCGCCGCAGCGCGGGCAATCGGATTGAAATCCTCGGCGTTTGCCACGCCGCTAGTAGCCTTGTCGTGATTGCCACGAATCGTGATGGCGCCCAGCGAGCGCACCCGATCAATCACCTCGTTGGGGTCGGGACCGTAGCCCACCACGTCTCCAAGGCAAGCGGCTTCGTCCCAGCGCCCCTCCGCGGCCTTGAGGCATGCATCAAGGGCCGTCAAGTTCGCATGAATATCGCTGACAATTAAATAGCGCATTAAATAGGGATCCTTGCCGGCGGGACGGGATTATACCGAAAATCGGACTCAAGGCGAGGAATGTTGAGTCCGGCCCACGGTTTCCGACCGGCAGCGTTCTCTGGCGGACTCTCTCAGAAGACTCACCGGATCAGCATGCAATCCCCATAGCTATAGAAACGATAGCCTGCGTCAAGCGCATGTCCATACGCGGCCAGGATTTTCTCACGTCCGGAGAAGGCGGCGACCATCGCCAACAGCGTCGAGCGGGGCAAATGAAAATTGGTCAGAAGCTGGTTGACGACGCGAAAGCGCTTTCCCGGATAGAGGAAAATATCCGCGGTTCGCTTTCCAGGCTCGATCGATCCGGAATCGGCGCCCGTTGATACGGCACTTTTCTCTGCGGCATCCTCAAGAGCCCTGACGACCGTGGTTCCCACCGCCAGGATGGGACGCCGGCCTCCTCGTGCGCGCTGCAAGGCGGCGGCCGCGGGTTCGCTGATTTCATAGGACTCCGTGTGAATCTTGTGTTCTTCCAGATTTTCGGTGCGGACCGGCTCAAAGGTGCCGAGTCCAACGTCCAGCGTAATCTCGGCGATCTCGATTCGACGGGCACGCAGCCGGTCCAGGACCTCCGGCGTGAAATGCAGGCCCGCGGTGGGCGCGGCAACGGCCGTGCCCTGCCGCGCGTAGACCGTTTGATAGCGCTCGCGATCGAGCGGCTCGTCGTCGCGCTTGATGTACGGCGGCAAGGGAATGTGGCCCAGCGTTTGGAGCGTCTTCTCCAGCTCATTCTCCGGCTCGAAGCGAAGGACGCGCAAACCATACGGGCCGCGGCTCTCAACTATAGCGTTAAGCTGGCCGTCGCCGAAAGCGATGCGCTCGCCTGTTGCGATCTTTCTCCCGGGCCGCACGAGCGTCTCCCAGCAATCGCCTTCCAGCCGACGGACCAGCAGCACCTCAATTTGCGTTCGGAGAAATCCGCGTCTCGCTGGATTGTGCTTGCCGAGCAGTCCGGCACGAAGCCCCTCGCGCCTGCCGAACAGCCGCGCCGGGATTACCCGCGCGTTATTCAGCACGATCAGCTCGTCGCCGCGCAGCAAATCCGGAAGTTCCCGAAATTGGCGATCCTCCCATCCGCCGGTGTTGCGCTCAAGCAGCAGCATGCGGGACGCATCCCGATCGGCGAGCGGTCGCTGGGCGATCCGCTCGGGAGGCAGTGCGTAATCGAAGTCGCTGACGTTCATCGGGCTGAAACCGGCCGCGCACGCGAACGGCATTGGCACGCGTCGTCCGATTGTGCTAAGAGAACAGCGCCTGCCTTGCGGCGATTCGGCGCGGCTCGCCCTCCGAGCCATTGTAGCGAAACGGCGCAAGATTGCAGGCAGCAGAGCGCTTGGCGGCGAAACGTGACGGAAGCCTCAACAGTCATCAGTCCCCGAGGAGTAGACCGGCTGCGATCCGGGCACCTCTGGATCTATCGCAGCGACGTTCGCTCCACGCAAGCAGAGCCCGGCGCTGTGGTTCGCCTGCTGGACGAGCGCGGCCACTTCCAGGGCCGGGCGTTCTACAGCGAAAAGTCCCAGATATGCCTCCGGCTTCTGACGCGAGAGGATGTTCCGGTGGATCGCGCGTTCTTCCTGGAACGCCTCCGCCGCGCCGCGGAATTCCGCACGCGAGTGGTCGAAAACTCGGACTCGTACCGGGTCGTTTACGGCGATGGAGACCTGCTCTCGTCGCTGGTCGTGGATCGCTATGGCGATTACCTCGTAGTCCAAACGCTCAGCCAGGGAACCGAGCGGCTGAAGGGCCTGTTCATCGACATTCTGGTTGAGCTCTTTTCGCCGAAGGGAATCCTGGAGCGCAACGATCCACGAGTGCGGCTGCTCGAAGCGTTGGACCAGCGCGTCGGCCTACTCTACGGCGTGGTTCCCGAGGAAATCATCACCAAGGAGAATGGGATCGGCTTCGCTTGCTCGCTGCAGAAGGGCCAAAAAACGGGATCCTTTCTCGACCAGCGCGAAAACCACTGGGCGGCCCGGCAATACGCGTCGGGCGATGTTCTTGACTGCTTCAGCTACCAGGGCGGCTTTGCTCTTACTGTTGCGGATCGGTGCCAGCACGTGGAGGGCATCGAAATGGCCTCGGCCGCGATCGAGGCGGCCAAGCGCAACCAACACCTGAACTCGATCTCGAACGTCGGCTTCCGCGAGGGCAACACCTTCGACATCCTCAAGGAGTACGACGAGGTTGGCCGCCGCTTCCAGATGGTCATTCTCGATCCCCCCGCTTTTGCCAAGAACCGCGACAGCGTCGCGGCGGCTCATCGCGGATATAAGGAGATCAATCTCCGGGCGCTGAAGCTGCTCGAGCCGGGCGGCTTGCTGATCACCTGCTCGTGCTCCTACCATATTTCCGAGGCCCTATTTCTGCAGATCGTTGCGGAGGCTGCCAACGACGCCCGGAAGCCGATTTCCGTGGTCGAGCGGCGGACGCAGGCCCGGGACCATCCAATTCTTCTGACAGTTCCGGAGACGCATTACCTTAAGTGCCTTATTGTTAGAGTTTTGCAGTAGATGGAGCCGGGCCGGTATCGCGGGCGAGCGAGGTGTCGAAGTTATTTGACAATAGCACGCTAAGATTATATTATTCACGCGTGCTTATGTAAGGCACGAGATCTTCAGGAGGATCACTCTATGAATTCGATTACCCGCTGGGACCCGTTTCGGGGCCTCTCCGCCCTGCAGGATGAGATGAACCGTCTCTTTGAGTCCAAGGCCAACGCGAGCGGCTCAAACCTGACCGCTTGGGCACCGGTCGTCGACGTCTATGAGACGGAGAACGAACTTGTGATCAAGGCCGATCTGCCCGATCTGTCGGAGAACGACATCGACCTTCGGGTCGAGAACAATATGCTCACCATTCGAGGCGAGCGGAAGTACGACGAGACTGTGAAGGAAGACAACTATCTGCGAGTTGAGCGCTCGTATGGAGCCTTCAGCCGCAGCTTTAGCTTGCCCAACACGGTGAACACCGAAGCAATCCAGGCGAGCTACAAGAACGGCGTGCTCAAGGTGGAGCTGCCGAAGCGAGCCGAAACGAAGCCGAAGCAGGTGAAAGTCAACGTCTCAAACGGCCACAACTAACCGACGGCCTGCATCTAAAAGGCGTGGCCACAAACACACGCGACACGATCGATCCGGGGGCCGGAAGTCACGGCCCCCTAAGCTTCTTGTTCGGAAATGGGAAAGCGAGAAAATTTCATCATGTTGCGATTCGACAAATTCACAGTAAAGGCGCAGGAGGCGCTTCAGGCGGCGCAGGAGATGAGTGCGCGTTCGGGCCAGCAACAGGTTGAACCGCTGCACCTCCTTTGGGCGCTCCTGGCTCAGCAGGACGGCGTCGTACCCCCGCTGCTGGAAAAGCTAGGCGCTTCTCCTGCATCTCTGGCCGGAGACGCCGAAAAACAGGTCGAACGCCTGCCGAAGGTGTCGGGGGCGGGCGAGCAGTTCTTTAGCCGCGCCGCGAACGAGGTTCTGGAGAAAGCGTTCAGCGAAGCCGAGCGCTTGAAGGACGAATACGTCTCGACCGAGCATATCCTGCTGGCCATATCCGCTGCGGGACGCGATCCAGCCGCGCAGTTGCTCACACGAGCCGGCGCGAGCCATGACGCCATTCTGCAGGCGATGACTTCGATTCGAGGCAGCCATCGAGTCACTTCGCAAAATCCCGAAGCCACCTATCGCGCTCTCGAGCAATACGCGCGCGACCTCACCGAACTTGCGCGCCGGGGCAAACTGGATCCCGTAATCGGCCGCGACGATGAAATTCGCCGGGTCATGCAGATTCTGGCGCGCCGCACGAAGAACAATCCTGTGCTGATCGGCGAGCCTGGGGTGGGGAAGACAGCGATTGTCGAAGGGCTCGCGCAGCGGATCGTCGCCGGCGACGTCCCTGAAATTCTGAAGCCCAAGCGTATCGCCTCGCTCGACTTGGCCGCGCTGGTGGCAGGCGCCAAATATCGGGGCGAATTCGAAGACCGCCTCAAGGCCGTGCTGAAGGAAATCGCGGAATCAGACGGCCAGGTGATTCTGTTCATCGACGAACTGCACACGCTGGTTGGCGCCGGCGCGGCGGAAGGCTCGATGGACGCCTCGAACATGCTGAAGCCGGCCCTCGCGCGCGGCGAACTGCGCGCCATCGGCGCGAC
>Ga0209167_10000520_pt1 | contig 27427 bp, 21 predicted proteins | sample Coa_R1_9_FD_187154 | JGI IMG/M metagenome (GOLD analysis project Ga0209167, IMG submission 187154) | Surface soil microbial communities from Centralia Pennsylvania, which are recovering from an underground coalmine fire - Coalmine... | ecosystem: Environmental > Terrestrial > Soil >...
TGTCAAACCTCGTTAGAAATGTCCCCTTGCTTACCTCGTCAGAAGTGTCCCCTTTCGGTTTCGTAGTTTCTTGTCGTTGGCTTGGCCTGGAGCGCAGCCCTGCGGAGCCCGAAGGGCGGAGCGTCTAGGGCGAAGCGGAGGGCCAAGCCAACGACGGTCGCGCCCCCACCGTTTCCCGCACGGCTTTCCGTTGAGCTGCCCGGCGCGCCGCTTCGCGCCACGGATGGTTCTCCGGCGGCACCCACTTCCGTTTCCTGCAGACCACGCCAACACACGGCCCAGGAGAATCGGCCATCGCGGGCTTCACCGGAGCCGCAATTTCCTTCCCGCGCAGGGCCTGCCCGCCATACTCAATCGACAGATCCCCGTGCCGTCCTTCGCAAACCGTTCGTTGTGCTCTGGCAGATATTCCTTCCGCAGATACACATTGGCCGCTTGGTGACTGACGATCCCTCTCCGCCGCAGCTTTTTCACCAGCCGGTCCTGATGCGTGCCGTGAATCCGCTCGATGCGCCCCTTCGCTTGCGGTGAACTGGCCGCAATCAGCGCGACCCCTAGCTTGGAGCACATGCGCCCAAACTGCGTGATCGGCTCCTCCCCGCGCATGTGCTCGCCTGCATTGGCCGGCCGCTTGTACAGGTTCTTCCAGTCCACGTACAGCGCCAAAGGAACTCCATACCGCTCGATCCACGCGCGCAGCGCATCGGCCACAGCCCAGATCGTTTCTTCCTCCCCCAACTGCGCCAGAGTCGTGTTCGTGGCATCATCAGCCAGGTCGATCAGGCAGCCCTGCGGCCCGCGCTCCTCCAGCCACGCGTGAAAACTGCCGTCCAACTGCACCAACTCCCCGAAATGTTCCTTGCGCTCGCGCCTGCGCCGATGCTTCCGCCTCTTCCGCTCGCGGCTCCAAAGTCCCTCGGCCAGCATCCAGCGCCGCAAAGTTTCGGCGTGCACGCGCAGCCGGTCTTCCGAGGCTAAATGCTCGGCGGCCAGCGTCGGGCCGAAACGCTCGCCCACCGCTCCGCCGTACTTCTCCCGCACCCAATGCAACACCCGGCGCCGAAATTCCTCCCTATAGCCGCGGTTGGAAGCGCGCCCCGCGCTGCGGTGCTCCAAACCTGCCGCACCTTCCTCGCGATAGCGCTTCCACAACCGCTTGGCTTGGCGATAACTGACGTGCAGCAGCCGGCTCGCATCGATGACCCGCAGCTGCCCACTGCGCACTCGCGCCAGCACTTCCACCCTTCGCAATTCCTCCTGACTCATCTCTGTCCGCCCCAATCTGACCTCCTTTCAGAGGTCGTATTAAGGGGACATTTCTATCGAGGACAAAAGGGGACATTATCAGCGAGGCACAACAGCAGCCACACCCTTCATGAAATAAAAGGAAGCCGCAAACTGTTCGAGCGGCGAGAGGTATACTCCTGGGCTCTTCATCATGACGCAAGCAGGCACCACGTACGATTACATCGTTGTGGGAGCGGGGTCGGCAGGCTGCGTTCTCGCCGCACGCCTCAGCGAAAATGCTCACGCCCGCGTATTGCTTCTCGAAGCCGGAGGAGGCGACTCGGCAAAGGAAGTGCGCATCCCGGCTGCATTCTCGAAACTCTTCAAGTCCACGCGTGATTGGAACTACTCAACGGAAGAGGAACCTTGCCTGAATGGACGACGGCTTTACTGGCCGCGGGGGAAAATGCTGGGCGGATCGAGTTCGATGAACGCGATGATCTACATTCGCGGGAACCCTTCGGATTACGAATCCTGGAAAACGCTCGGGAACGAGGGCTGGGGATGGGCGGACGTCCTGCCTTATTTCAAGAAATCCGAAAATCAGGAACGCGGAGAGTCGCAGTTCCACGGCGCAGGCGGACCGATGAATGTCTGCGACCTGCGTTACGTGAACGAACTGACGCGCGCATTTCTGGCAGGCGCGCTGGAAACCGGGATTCGCGCGAACGAGGATTTCAATGGCGCCGCGCCGGATGGCGTCGGCTTGTATCAGGTCACGCAGAAGAACGGAGCGAGGCAGAGCGCGGCCGACGCTTACCTGAAGCCGGTGCTGCGACGCCGCAATCTCAAGGTGTTGACTGGCGCGCATGCTACTCGCGTAATCGTCGAGAACAATCGCGCGAGAGGAGTCGCGTACGTTCGGAACAGCGCGATGGAAGAAGGGCAGGCCGAACAGGAAGTGATCCTCGCCGCGGGCTCCGTGAACTCGCCCCAGCTTCTATTGCTTTCCGGGGTCGGCCCGGCACCCGAGCTGAAAAAGGCCGGAGTCGCGCTCCGTCACGATATTCCCGGTGTTGGGAAGAACCTGCAGGATCATCCGATGGTTTCAGTCGGATATATTTGCAAGAGGCCGGTCAGTCTCGCCAGCGCCGGGTCCGCCTCCAATTTCATGCGGTGGCTGATTTTTCGGCGCGGGCCACTCACTTCGAATGTAGCGGAGGCTGGAATTTTTCTCCGGACGGAAGAGGGCCTTTCCGCGCCCGATCTGCAGATTCTCTTTGGTCCCGCTTACTACGTGAATCATGGGCTCGACAAGCGCAAGGAGCACTGCTTCGGTTTTGGTCCCACGCTGCTTGCACCTGAAAGCCGCGGAAGCGTCAGCCTGAGGTCGACGAATCCCCTCGATGCGCCGGCAATCCGAGCGAATTATCTATCCACCGGACGGGATCTGCGCGTGGTAGTCGAGGGTGTTCGCAGGTCGCGCGAGATTGCACATGCGAAGGTATTTCAACCGTATCGGGGAGCGGAGCTACATCCGGGTTCGGGAATCACGACGGCGGATCAGATCGCCGCTTTCGTCCGCGCGACCGCACAGACTCTCTATCACCCGGTGGGAACCTGCAAGATGGGAAGCGACACAATGGCGGTGGTCGATCAGCGGCTGCGGGTTCGAGGAATCGAACGGCTGCGCGTCGCGGATGCTTCCGTCATGCCGCGAATCATCTCCGGAAACACGAATGCTCCCACGATTATGATTGCCGAAAAGGCCGCGGACATGATCCGCGAGGACAATTGATCCGCTCGACGGGGCGTCCTGCTGTTGTGCGTTGGGCTGGGAAACATTCTGGTATGCTTTTCGCGTGCGAACTTTGACCTGCTTGATCGCGACGGCAGCATTAGCGACGTCAAGCCTGTCTGGGAGAGTTGCTGTGCATCGATGGGAGACGGGGACGTCGGAGCAGTCCGCTCAGCCCCCTGCACAGGAGCAGAAGCCCGCTCAGCCCCAATCGCCCTTGATACCTCGGCAGTCTCCGCCTGTCCCAACGACGCCCGTTTATACGGGCCCAGTGATCGTTCTCGACGCAGCACACGGTGGAACAGATAACGGTGCGCGAGGAGAAACCGGAGCCATCGAAAAGGACCTGGTGCTGGATTACGCTCGAATGGTGCGGTCGGAACTGGAAAGCCAGGGCTTTCATGTGGCGCTGACGCGGAATGACGACTCAAACCCGTCTTATGCGGACCGCGCGGCGATGGCAAACGCGTATCGCGACGCCATTTTCATCAGTCTCCACGTCTCATCCATGGGCACGTTCGGAACCGTTCACACTTATTACTATAAGTTCGGAAGCGCTCCTGTCGGTCCGCCCATGAGCCCAACCGCCGCGCTCAAAGGCGGTTTGCCGGCGAACTCGCTGGTCAGATGGGACGAAGCGCAGCTGACGCACATGGACGCCAGTCGAAACCTGGCCGATGCGTTACAAGTTCAATTAGCGCAGCGCTTCAGTGGTTCGCCGAGCACGGCTACACCAGCCGCGGTGCGGCAACTGCGTTCCGTCGACGTACCCGCCGTGGCGATCGAAATAGCGAGCGTGTCAGTGCAGGACCCGAACACGCTTCCAGCGCTGGCGGCTCCACTGGCTGTCGCGGTGGCGCGAGGTCTTCAGGCGTTCCGGACGGCCACGACGCCAAAGACGAATTGATGCCGCGCAATCTCAAAATCGCGCTGGGTATCCTGACAGTTGCCGTTCTGATCGGACTTGCCAGCCTGGGGCGTCTCCACGAGCGGATGAAACACCTCTCGGAGAATCCCAGTACCGACGAGCAGGCGCGTCGAGCGGTTCTGGCGCCTCCCATCGCCACTCCGACGGATGTGACAGTCCAAGCGAGGATTTTCTGGGCCGCAGGAGCCGATAGACTCGCACCCGTGAGCGTGGAGCTTCCGCTGTCGTCCGATCCCGTCGAGCGGTCGAAACAGGTGCTGAACGAACTGATCTCCAACCCGCCAACGCCCGAACAGCGAACACTGCCGGCAGACACGACGCTTCTTGACTTCTACATCCTGCCTGATGGGACGGCAATCGCGGATTTTTCCGATGCTCTGGTCGCCGAGACCCCTTCCGGGATTTCCAGCGAGGAAAGCACAATCGATTCGATCGTTGAGACGCTGCAAAGCAATGTGCCATCGCTGCACCGACTGAAAATTCTGATCCACGGGCAGGAGGTGGATACGCTTGCGGGCCACGTGGACTTGACCGGCTTTTTCGATTTAAACGCGGCGCCCGCGCAATCCGCCGCCGCATCTCTACCCAGCGAAACGGCGCCGCTGACGTCACGCATCCCGCAGAGCGCGGACCGTTAACGGCGTTTCAGTTCGGACAAACCGATTCGGCAAATTGAAGTTGCAGGGGTTCCTTACGTCCGGAGTTGGCGGTCACGGAGGATTCAATTTCCGGCACGAGCGTTCTTGACGATCTCCAGGAACTTGCGGGCATTTTCGGTGATCCGCTCGGCGTTACTTGACCTCAGAGCTTCCGCTTGAACCAGTTCGCCGCCGATTCCAAGCGCGGCGGCGCCCGCACGAATAAAATCGGCGGCCGTTTCAAGATTGACTCCTCCTGTGGGGACAAACGGAATCTGCGGGAAAGGGCCACGCAGGGCGCGGATGTATTTCGGACCACCAACTGATCCGCAGGGAAAAATTTTCACAAAGTCGGCCCCGGCCTTCCAGGCGGCGGTGATTTCGGTCGGCGTGAGCGCGCCAGCCATCATGAGTTTGCCCTCGCGGCCCACAATCTCGACCGTTTCGCGATCGAAGCCGGGGCTGACGACGAATTGAGCGCCCGCCGAGATGCACTGCCGTGCCGTTTCCGCATCGAGAACGGTGCCAGCGCCGACGAGCACATTATCGCCAGCCGTTCGGGCGAGCTGCGCGATCACCTCGATCGCACCGGAAACCGTCATGGTGACTTCGACGATGGGAATTCCGCCGGCACAGACTGCCTCAGCGGCCAGCAAGGCCTGTTTTGAATTGCTCGCGCGGACGACCGGCACAATCCCAATCTCGCTGACCCGGCGGCGAATCTCATCTTTGGTCATACCCATCCTCGCGAGGAAAGCGGCGGAGACGCAGATCAGCGTGCGATCCGGGCACTCGCTCCTTTCATGACTTGCAAGACTTCTTTCAGCGTGGCCATTGAGGTGTCTCCGGGAGTGGTCATGGCGAGAGCGCCATGAGCCGCGCCGCAATCAACAGCCCACTGCGGACCTTTGCCCGAGAGAAAGCCGTAAATCAAGCCGGAGGCGAATGAGTCACCGCCTCCCACGCGGTCGAGAATCTCGAGATTCTCGCGAGGTTTGGCCTCATGGAAAGATCCGTCGCAATAGCAGATTGCACCCCAATCGTTGCGCGTGGCAGTTCTCGCTTTGCGCAGAGTTGTGGCGACAACCGAAAACGGAAATTCCCTCGCGACCGTTTCGATCATTTTCGTGAAGGCCACGGCTTCGAATTCGGTGAGGTGGTCGTCGGTTCCCGCGACTTCGAAACCGAGCGCCGCGGAGAAATCTTCTTCGTTGCCGAGCATGACGTCGATCAGTGGTGCGAGGCTGCGATTTACTTGCTGCGCCTGCTTCTTCCCGCCGATTCCCTTCCATAGCGATTCGCGATAATTCAGGTCGTAGGAAACGATCGCGCCATGACGCCGTGCCGATTCCATGGCTTCGCGGGCGACGTCTGGAGTGCTCGGCGAAAGAGCGCAGAAAATCCCGCCAGTGTGGAACCAGCGAGCGCCGTGCTTTCCGAAAATTTCGTCCCAATCAATATCGCCACGCTTGAGCTGCGAAACCGCAGCGTGGCCCCGGTCCGAACAACCGAGAGCCGCGCGGACGCCAAAGCCACGCTCAACGAAATTCAGGCCGTTGCGAGCCGTGCGGCCGACGCCGTCATCCGCAACCCAACGCACGAGGGATTGATCGACGCCGGACTGAAAGATCAAGTCCTGAACGAGACGGCCCACAGGATTGTCGACGAAGGCAGTGACGTGGGCCGTTTCCAGGCCAAAGCAACGCTTCAGCCCTCGCGCGACATTGTATTCGCCGCCTCCCTCGCACACTTCGAATGCGCGCGTTGTCGAGATGCGCTTCTCGCCGGGATCGAACCGCAGCATCACCTCGCCGAGGCTGACCAAGTCCCAACGGCATCCCTCCCGAGGCTTGATTTTCAGAGCCACTGAGTCTTCACTCCTCCGGTTCGTCAGTTCTCATCAACGGACGGATACGTACTTTCGCATATTTCCGGGTTCTGGGAAGCCGGAAAAAGCGTAAGCTGAGTCACACAACATTCTGGGGGCGACGGTCATTCATAAAGCGACTTCGGCTGCAGAAAACGGTGTCGATCAAGGACAGGCCAGAAACGGTGACTCTCATGCGCGGATAACGCACTTTCGCTGGGTGATCTGCGCGCTCCTCTTCTTCGCATCAACCATCAACTACATGGACCGGCAAGTCCTGGGAATTCTTGCGCCCTACCTGCAGCACGTCATCGGATGGAACGAGATTCAATACGGGTACATCGTCACCGCCTTCCAGGCGGCGTACGCGATCGGATTGTTGGTGATGGGGCGCGTAATCGACCGGGTAGGCACCCGCATCGGGTATGCGATTTCGATCACGATATGGAGCTTGGCGGCGATGTCGCACGCGTTGGCGCAAACGGCGTTCGAATTTGGCGCGGCGCGATTTGCGCTCGGATTTGGCGAATCTGGGAATTTTCCCGCGGCCATCAAGGGAGTGGCGGAATGGTTTCCCAGGAAAGAACGCGCGCTCGCCACAGGACTCTTTAATTCGGGCACAAATGTGGGAGCCGTGATCGCGCCGATCCTGGTGCCGTTTATCACCCTGCACTTCAACTGGCGGTGGGCGTTCGTGTTCACGAGCTTTCTAAGCGCGACCTGGCTGGCCATTTGGCTGATCGTGTACCGCATCCCGCAGCGCCAGCACCGCGTTTCCAAAGCGGAGCTCGAATTCATATGCCAGGACCCGCCCCAGCAAAGTATACGGATCCCCTGGTCCCGACTGCTGCGTCACCGGCAGACGTGGGCCTTCGTGGTGGGAAAGTTCATGACCGATCCGATCTGGTGGTTTTTCCTGTTCTGGCTGCCGAAATTTTTGAATTCGAGTCACGGGATCACGCTTGCCAATGTAGGGCCGCCGCTTGTTGCGATCTATATCGCGGCGGACGTTGGGAGTATCGCGGGCGGATGGTTTTCGTCTTCGCTGATCCGGCGCGGCTGGGTAGTGAACCGAGCGCGCAAGACGGCGATGCTGATCTGCGCTCTGGCGGTGGTTCCTATTGTTTTTGCCGCGCGCGCAAAGGATCTGTGGACCGCCGTAGCGCTCATCGGACTCGCAGCGGCCGCGCATCAGGGATGGTCGGCCAACCTCTTCACCACGGCGTCGGATATGTTTCCCCGCTCAGCTGTAGCATCCGTGATCGGAATCGGCGGCTTCGGCGGCGCGGTGGGCGGCCTGTTCATTGCAGATTTTACGGGACACTTGTTGCAATGGACGCACAGCTACGTTCCGATATTCATGATTGCCGGTTCGGCATATCTGACCGCGCTGTTGCTGATTCAACTACTGGCACCCAACCTCGACCCTGTACGGCTGGAGACCCAGTCGTGATTGCGCTCGTAGCTAGCGGGCGTTCAACGTCAGTCCTTAAGGCGGGCTCAATCCGCGTATTCATTCAAGCGTAATGCACCGGACGGCCCCGCTGCGGCACAATATCTAGTCGCCAATCCGGCCGTCCGGCGATTAAATTGAAATGGGAGGAATGCTCATGGCTTCCGCTTCTGCTGGCTCCGTAAGACCTTCCGACTCTCAACAGCCATTGTCCTCCGAAGAGCTGCGCAAAATGCATGCTTACTGGCGTGCAGCGAATTACCTTTCCGTGGGACAAATCTATCTGTTCGAAAATCCCCTGCTGCGCGAGCCTCTCAAGCTGGAGAACATCAAACCGCGCCTTCTCGGCCACTGGGGCACAACGCCCGGATTGAATTTCATCTATCTGCACTTCAATCGCGCGATCAAGAAATACGACCTGAACGTGATCTTCGTGACGGGTCCGGGCCACGGCGCTCCGGGGATCGTCGCGAACACTTTTCTGGAAGGCACGTACAGCGAGCTGTATCCGAACGTTCCGCAAACCGAAGAAGGACTTCGCTTGCTGTTCAAGCAGTTTTCGTTCCCGGGCGGCATACCGAGCCATGCAGCGCCGGAAACGCCCGGTTCGATTCACGAAGGCGGCGAGTTGGGTTACTCGCTGGCGCACGCTTATGGAGCCGTCTTCGATAATCCGGATCTGCTGGTCTGCTGCGTGGTGGGCGACGGCGAAGCGGAAACGGGTCCGCTCGCGGCGAGCTGGCATTCGAACAAGTTCCTCAATCCCGCGCGCGACGGCGCCGTGCTCCCGATCCTGCAGCTCAATGGCTATAAGATCGCTAACCCGACGGTTCTCGGCCGAATGCAGGACGAGGAACTGGCCCAGCTTTTCAACGGGTACGGATATAAGCCTTACTTCGTCGAGGGGCACGAGCCGGAAAAGATGCACCAATTGATGGCGCACACGCTCGATTTAGTGATTGGGGAGATTCACGCGATTCAGGACCACGCGCGAGGGGGCCGCGAGTCCGGCGTTCCGCCGTGGCCCGTGATCGTGCTGCGGTCGCCAAAGGGATGGACGGGCCCGAAAACGGTGGACGGCAAACCAGTGGAAGGAACGTGGCGCGCACACCAGGTGCCGGTGACGGATTTCGTGTCCAAGCCGGACCATATCAAGATTCTGGAAGACTGGATGAAAAGCTATCACGCGGAAGAACTCTTCGACGCCGGTGGGAAGCTGGTTGAGGAGCTGGCAGAACTCGCTCCGAAGGGCGATCGAAGAATGCCCCAAATTCCGGGGCCGGTGATGCGCATGGCGCCAAAGCCCAACCGATTTACCTGCAGTTCCCCACCCAGTGAGAGCGTTCCAACGAGACCTGCCGATAGATTTTGCGCGCGTGTGCTCATCCCTGTTCCTCGCGGCCGTAATTGCACTCCATTTGTTGGATGAATCAGAGACGGGAGGGGATCGCAGATTTTCAAAGATTCCACGGACGTCTGAGAGGGTCCTTCAGCCGCCGGCGATGGCGCCCACGATCAGAAAGGGCTCCGTCCCAGCGGCAATTGCGTCCGGAAGTGGCGCATCGGGCAGTTCATGCGACCAATCCTCCGCGCAGGCAAAGAAACGCAGAAAAGGGCGGCGCTGATGGGTAGCGTGGTCGCGAATCGTCCCGCACAGCATGGGATACTGAGACTCAAGCGCGTCGAGAATCGCGCGCTGCGTGACGTTGCCTTCCAGACGAAGTTGGATTTCGCCGCTGACGCGCGCCAGCGCCCGCAAATGCGGCGGAAGTACGACCCTGATCTGGTTCATATATCCTGTCTTGTCCCCGGCAACCTGTCAGCGGAACTTCAAGGGCTTCTGTTTATGAGATGCCTCTTCTCGGCTCAGCTAAGCGTTTGGACTTCGACCGAGAGAACGGCCGGAAGATCGCGAACGATCGGCGCCCAGGTGTCACCGGCGTCGGAAGAAGCGTACACCTGCCCACCGGTAGTGCCGAAATAAATGCCGCACGAATCGAGGGAGTCGACGGCCATTGCGTCGCGCAGCACGTTCACGAAGCAGTCGCGTTGGGGCAGGCCTCTTGTCAGGGGCTCCCACTCGTTTCCGCCCGTGCGGCTGCGATACACGCGAAGCTTGCCTTCGAGCGGAAAGTGCTCGCCGTCGCTCTTAATGGGCACTACGTACACGGTTTCTGGTTCATGGGCATGAACGTCGATGACAAAGCCGAAATCCGTGGGTAGGTTCCCACTGACTTCCTGCCAGTCGTCGCCCGCGTTGTCTGAACGCATGACATCCCAGTGCTTCTGCATGAAGAGCGTGTTCGGCCGAGACGGGTGGAGTGCGACATGGTGAACGCAGTGGCCAACTTCCGCGGTCGGGTCGGGAAGGAACGGCGACTTGAGGCCACGATTGATTGGGCGCCACGTTTTGCCACCGTCATCGGTGCGAAACGCGCCCGCGGCGGAGATGGCGATATAGACTCGCTGGGGATTGCTCGGATCGAGGAGAATCGTGTGCAGACACATGCCGCCCGCGCCGGGCTGCCACTTCGGCCCCGTGCCATGTCCCCGCAAGCCCGAGAGTTCCTGCCACGACTGGCCACCATCAGCCGAACGGAACAAGGCGGCGTCTTCCACTCCTGCGTATACTGTGTCGGGGTCGGTAAGCGAAGGCTCGAGATGCCAAACGCGCTTAAACTCCCAGGGGTGCTGCGTGCCGTCGTACCACTGATGCGTCGTAAGTGGCTTGCCGGCTTCGGACGAAGTGTCGTACACGAATTTGTTACTCTGGCCCTTGGGCGGGCCGACGGGAGGAGTCGCCGATTCGCCGCCAGGCGTGGTCCAGGTCTTACCGCCGTCATCGGAGCGCTGGATCACCTGCCCGAACCAACCGCTCGATTGCGACGCGTAGAGCCGATTCGGATCGGCAGGCGACCCCTTGACGTGGTAAATCTCCCAACCGGCAAAGTGCGGGCCGCTGACGTCCCATTTTTCGCGCCTCCCGTCTGCAGTCAGAATAAAGGCGCCTTTGCGCGTGCCCACCAGAACTCGTACTCCGCTCATCGCTCGCCTCCGCAAACACGTGCATTCGATTTATTCGATCACTGCAATTACCAGACGACCCCGGACATCAATACTCGCCAGCGAACGCTAGCTCTTTCCTCGTCGTCGTTGCGCAGTACGCCCAGCGCGTGAATCCTTGAACTTGGGTAGAAAGGGCACCTGATCCCGTTCCTGCCAGCGCCGGCGGACCTCAGCAAGTACGCCCTGGCGGCTCTTTTCCATGTGCGCGACGAGCGCGCACGGCGCTGCGGTATCCTCGTGCTGCGCCCCCCAAATCAGCAACTCCAACAGAACGGGCGCTAGATCAATCCCTTTCTCCGTGAGCCGGTAACTGATCCTTCGCCCATCGCTTTTCTGCACCTCCGCTGAGATGATATGCGCTCCCTCTAACTTCCGTAAACGGTCCGCCAAAATGTTCGACGCAATATGCTCGCCAGATTCCTGGAATTCCTTAAATGTCCTCAAGCCGCGAACCATCAGGTCTCGCACGATCAGGAGCGACCAGCGATCGCCCAGGATTTCGAGAGAGACGCTCACAGGACAGCCGGACCGGCGCTTCAGCTTGGTCCGCGGCATCCGAGAACCCTAACAATATTACTTGTAAAATGCAAGTTAGATTGAGAGGGGGGCAGTCGGGGAAAACCACGCGAAAAGCCCCGCCCGGCTGGCAGAGATCGTTTCAGCGCTGCGTCCCGCCCGTTTCGCGCCGTCGGTCATCGCCCTTCGCGGGGGTGATTTCACTTGGAGCCATGGCCGTGGACTCGCGCAGCACCAGAGCGGTCGTTAGAGAGTACTCCGATCCCTCCGGCAATGGAGTCTTGCGCTGAACCTCCGCCAGCAAAGCATTGAACGCCAGCCGCGCGATTTCCGTCTGCGACATCCTCACGGTGGTGAGCGGCGGCGTGACGAACTGCGCGAGCCGGATATCGTCGAATCCGATCACGGACAGATCCGTCGGGACGCGTACTCCCTGATCGTAGCTTTCTCTCATCGCTCCGACGGCGGTCATGTCGTTGGAGCACAGCACAGCGGTGGGGCGTTTCGGCAAACTCAGGAGACACTTCATAGCAGTGATCCCGCCTTCCATCGTGTGATTGCCCTCGATCAAGTATTCCGGTTCGGTTGCCATGCCGATTTCCTGCATGGATTGCGTGAACGCCCGCTTGCGAGCGATGGCCGATTTCAGGGTGAGGGGCCCGGAAATGAAAGCGATTCTCCGGTGGCGCAGCGCCGCCACGTGCTGCACGGCCTGACGTATTCCATGCAGGTAGTCGATGCGAATGTTGCTGAATCGCGGCAGCGAGGGTCCCACGTCGACAAAAACGAGCGGTACGTTGCGCGACTTCAGGTCATCGAGAAGCGCTTCTTCCATTCCGAACGTCACGACAGCCACGCCTTCGACGCGGCGTTCGATCATCCGACGGACAGAAAGCGCCATACGCCGGGAATCGTGGACGGTCGAGGTGAGCAGCACTTCGTAGTTGTTCTGGACGGCGACATCTTCAAATTCCTGGACGATTTCGGGAAAAAACGGGTTGGTGATTTCTGAAACGATCAAACCGAAAATCCGGCTGCGGCCTGAAACGAGGGCGCGCGCCTGCGTGTTCGGGTAGTAGCCGAGCTCTTCAACCACCTTCCAAACGCGGCGCGAAAGCTGTGGAGCAACAGTAGGGACACCATTGATCGTTCGGGAAACGGTGGCGATGGAGACTCTGGCTCGTTTCGCCACTTCGTGGATATTCAACGTTCACTCCTCAACTGTTCGGAGTCCGAAAGCCAAGAACAACGGACGGCAGCCGGAATCGCATCGAGCGCGATTTCGAAAATTGCGGAAAAGAGCGAACGGCGTTTTCCTTCGGATAAAGGCAACGCGCATCGACCGAGGCACGCGAAAGCGTTTTCCCTAAGGTTTGAAGCGTACTCTGGCAGTTGCGAGATTGTCAAGACTCAGGAGGCCACCGGCCCACTTGCCGAGACCAGGAGAACCCGAAGCTGCCCGTACGTTTCGAGGAAAACACTTGTACTGCGGGCGTACCCACATTTATAGTTGCTCGACTCTAGTAATCGTTTACGCCAAATCTTTTTGCCGACCGCGAGGCCATGCATTGAAGATTTCTCGAAAAGAGATGTTTTCGCCATTGCGGAGGAATTTCTTGCGCCAGGCGGCAACGGCGAGCGTGGCTTGGTCCGCGGACCTTCTGTTCGGCCGGCTTCTCGGGGCGCAATCAAGACCTTCGAACGTACAGCAGGTGACGCGTGTCTACATCGATTCGCGCCGGAAGATTGCGGCGCTCGATCCAAATCTCTTCGGTTCGTTCCTCGAGCACCTGGGCCGGGCGATCTACGGAGGAATATATGAGCCCGGCTCGAATCTGTCGGACGCGAACGGGTTCCGCAAAGACGTGATGGCCGAGATTCGCAAGCTCGGAGTTCCCATCATTCGTTATCCCGGAGGAAATTTCGTCTCCGGTTACAATTGGCTGGACGGCGTCGGGCCTAAGAAAGACCGACCAGTGGTGCTGGACAAGGCGTGGGACTCGATTGAGACGAATCAATTCGGAACGAACGAGTTCATGGCCTGGTGTAATGCGGTGGGAACGAAGCCGCTGATGGGACTCAACCTGGGAACGGGAACGCCGGAGCAAGCGGCGGCGCTCGTTGAATATTGCAACGTCGAAAAAGGCACCGAGTGGAGCGATCTGCGGCGCAAGCACGGGTATCCGGAGCCGTACAACATCGAGCACTGGTGTCTCGGGAACGAAATGGATGGTCCCTGGCAGATCGGGCACATGTCGGCGACGGAATATGGATACAAGGCCGCGGACGCGGCGCGGCAGATGAGATACGTGGATCATTCGCTGAAGCTGATCGCGTGCGGGTCGAGTGGGCCGCTCATGCCGACTTATCTGGAGTGGGACCGGGAAGTACTCGAGCAGTGCTACGGATATGTAGACGGCCTTTCCTTGCACCGGTATTTCGGGAACACGGAAGAGGCGACCGGAGGTAACAGTTCAAAATATCTTGCGTTGAATCTGACGATGGACCGGCAGATCGAACAGACGCTCGCCGTCTGCGACCTGGTGCAAGCGCGCCATCATTCGCCCAAGCGTCTTTGGCTTTCGTTCGACGAATGGAACGTATGGTATCGAGAGACGGACGGCGATGGCCACCGCAAGGTGGCTCCGCATCTGCTCGAAGAGGTTTACAATCTTGAAGACGCGCTGCTGGTCGGGGGGCTGGTGAATTCTCTGTTGAGGCACGCGGACCGCGTGAAGATTGCGTGCCTGGCGCAGCTGGTCAACGTCATCGCGCCGGTCATGACCAACGAGAACGGCGTTTGCCTGCAGACGATTTATTACCCTTATAGCTGGGGCCTCCACTTCGCGAGCGGAACGGTGTTGGAGGTGCTGACGGAATCGCCCACGTATGAGGTAGAACGAATCGGTGATGTTCCGTACCTCGACGTAGTTGGAACGAAGGCCGAGGACGGGAAAGTCTCGTTGTTCGTTCTGAACCGGGATTTGTCGCGGACGCACGCTGTGGAAGTGGTTTGGGAGGACCAGCCTCCCGGGCAAGCGCTCACTTCTCTGGTCTTGACCGGGGATGACCTCAAGGCGTTCAACAGCTTCGAATCGCCTCGGACAGTGGTGCCGCAGGAATTAGAGAAGCCCATGACATCGGATGGGAAAACAAGGTTTGAGGTTCCGCCGCGCTCCTACACCGTGGTCCAGTGGAGCGCGTAGCATATCTGAATGGAGGCGCGCGGAAATGTGTTGGCCAAAAGCAGGAGCTAAAGTCGCGATGATTGCGGTGCTCGGTATGCTGCCGCTCAGTCTGGAGGCGAAGACGCAAGTGACAAAACAGCTCTTCGGTAAGACCACGGACGGAATTCCCGTTGAAATCTACACCCTGAAGGACGGGAACGTCGAGGCGCGGATCATGACCTACGGCGGTATCGTCCAGTCCCTGAAGATTCCGGATCGAAAAGGGCAAATTGAGGACGTTGTCCTCGGCTTCGATTCGGTCAACGGATACGAGAAGAACCCGGGACCTTATTTCGGCGCTCTCATCGGCCGATATGCGAATCGGATCGCGCACGGGCAATTCAAGCTGGAAGGCCACACCTATACGCTACCCAAGAACGACAGCGACAATACGCTTCACGGGGGCACTCGCGGGTTCGACAAAGTAGTATGGAAGGCAAAAGAAATCGAGAACGGCATCGAACTGACGCATGTAAGCAAGGACGGCGATCAGGGATTTCCCGGGACGCTGACCGCCGTCGTGAAGTACACGCTCGTCGGCAATGCGTTGCACATCGACTATTCGGCTGCCACGGACAAGGACACTGTGGTGAATCTCACCAACCATTCCTACTGGAATCTGTCGGGACAAGGAAACGGGACGATTCTTCATGACGAACTGAAGATCAATGCTTCCCACTTCACTCCGGTGAACACGAACCTGATTCCGACCGGAGTGGCGGAGCCGGTGGCTGGGACGCCGTTCGATTTCCGCAAATTGACGGTGATTGGTTCGCGCATAAACGAAAATAACGAGCAACTGCACAATGCCAAGGGATATGACGACAACTGGGTCCTAGATAAGCCGGCAGGCGAGTTCGGCGAGGCAGCGGAAGTATATGACCCGACTTCGGGACGCGTTTTGACGGTCTGGACCACCCAGCCAGGAATTCAGTTCTACACCGGGAATTTTCTGGATGGAACGATCACAGGCAAGGATGGGAAAGTGTACGTGCATCGCGCAGCTCTGGCTCTCGAGACGCAGCACTTCCCAGATTCTCCGAACCAGCCCAAGTTTCCGACGACCGAGTTGAAACCTGGGCAGCGTTATCGTCAAGTCACGGAGTTCAGGTTTTCGACGCGATAACACAAAGAGCTGTTTCCTCAGCGGACGAAGAGGACTCGGATTTAGTTCTGCTGGAGGAAGGTCCCGCTGGGACGCGCGTGAAGATGGTCGACCGTCGCGGAGGAAAACAAGAGGGTTGATGAGACTGGAAGCTCTGCGAGAAGAGGTGCTGGAGGCCAATCTCGAACTGGTGCGGCGCGGATTGGTGCTGTATACCTTCGGAAACGCCAGTGGAATCGATCGCGAGGCCGGACTGGTGGCGATCAAACCGAGCGGTGTGCCATACGAGGAGATGAAGCCCGAACATCTCGTGGTGACTGAACTGGACGGCCGGGTAGTCGAAGGCAAACTTCGACCTTCGTCGGATCTTCCCACTCACCTGGCGCTGTACAAAGCGTTTCCCGAAATCGGAGGCATCGCACACACGCATTCGGAATACGCAACTGCCTGGGCGCAGGCTCGAAAAGCGATCCCATGTTTCGGCACGACCCACGCCGACTATTTTCACGGTCCGGTACCGGTGACCGAGCCGATGGAGGGAAGAGAAATTGAAGGCGAGTACGAAAAAAACACTGGAGATGCAATCATCCGGGAAGTGAAGGGTGGGAACTGCTCGAGCGTTCCGGCGATGCTGGTGGCAAGCCATGGGCCGTTCACCTGGGGCTCGAACGTCGGGCAGGCGGCCCACAATGCAGTGATTTTGGAGTCGGTAGCGAGAATGGCCTATTACACACTGTTGATCAATGCAGAGGCGCGGCCAATTGAGCAGGTATTGCACGACCGGCACTACTTGAGGAAACACGGAACGACGGCTTACTACGGACAGACTAAGGAAGGACGGGGTTCGTCGTAGCGACGATTGTTGATAGTCAGCTGCAGCGCCGAGATTGCAGGCGGCAAGGTCCGAGACTGGGGAGCGTCATGGCCAAGAAGAAGATGACGATGGGCATGATTGTGGGCAACCGCGGTTTCTTTCCCGATCATTTGGCGAAGAGCGGGCGGGAAGAAATGGTCCGCGCACTGGAAGGCGCGGAAATGGATGTGGTGGCACTGAGTCCCGAGCAAAGCAAGTACGGCGCGGTGGAAACTCGCGAAGAATCGCGGCGTTGCGCTGATCTGTTCAAAAGCAAACGCGAACAACTCGATGGAATTATCGTGACTCTGCCGAATTTCGGCGAAGAGCGAGCCATAGCCGACACGTTGCGGCTAGCCGACCTCCGCGTTCCTGTGCTCATCCAGGCCACACCGGATGAGCCCGAGAAGATGACCATCAAGTTCCGACGCGACAGTTTTTGCGGCAAGATGTCGGCCTGCAACAATCTGAGCCAGTACGGAATCCCATACTCGCTCACAACTTTGCACACGGAGAACCCGAACTCGCCGGAATTTGCGGACGATCTGCGCTGGTTCGCAGCCGTATGTCGCGTGGTGAAGGGCTTCCGTAATTTGCGCGTCGGAGCGCTGGGCGCGCGTCCGGCGGCATTCAACACGGTTCGCTACAGCGAGAAAATCCTGGAAGCGAATGGGATCTCGATCGAAACGCTTGATCTTTCGGAGGTTCTCGGCCGCATCGAGCGCATGAAGGACAGCGACGATCGGGCTCAATCGAAGCTCGCCTCCATTAAGAAATACGTGGACTCGAGCGCGGTGCCCGTCCCCGCGTTGATGAAGATGGCGAAGCTAGGAGCGGTGGTAGACGAATGGATGAAGGCCACGGAGGTGGCGATCAGCGCCGTTCAATGCTGGACGTCGCTCGAGGAGAATCTCGGCGTCGTGCCGTGCACGATAATGAGCATGATGAGCGATAGCCTGCTCTCCAGCGCCTGCGAAGTGGATATTTGCGGGGTCCTCGGCATGCACGCACTGCGGCTTGCCTCGGAATCGCCGTCGGCTTTGCTCGATTGGAACAACAATTACGGCTCCGATCCGAACAAGGCCGTCTGCTTCCACTGTTCGAATCTGCCAAAACATTTTTTCCGGTCGGTGAAGATGGATTTCCAGGAAATCATCGCGGGAACCGTCGGAAAAGAAAATACGTTCGGCACGTGCGTGGGACTGATCAAGCCAGAGAAGATGAGCTTCGCGCGGTTCTCAACGGACGACACGGCGGGACTCATGCGCGGGTATGTGGGCGAGGGACGGTTCACGGAGGACTCGCTGAACACGTTCGGGGGAGCCGGCGTCGTCGAGATTCCGAATCTGCAGAAGCTCCTGCACTATATCTGCGAGAACGGCTTCGAGCACCATGTCGCGGCGAACCTTTCCACGGTCGCATCGGCCGTGCATGAGGCTACCACCAGGTACTTCGGCTGGGACATGCACTGGCACAACGGGCCGCGCGGAGCCTGCTAGTGGCCATTGCAGCTGGCGTCGACTTTGGCACGCTTAGCGTGCGAGTCTCCATCGTTGACAGCGAACACGGCCTGCTCGCGTCGGCCATCGCGGAGTATCCTCTCCATCGCAAGCGGGAGGATCCCGAGTACGCGACCCAGTCGCATGATGACCACATGCGTGCGCTTGCCGCCGCCACGCGGGAGGCAGTGAAGAAGGCAGGCATCTCGGGCGATCAGGTAGAAGCGATTGCGCTCGATACTACTGGATCTTCAGTGATCCCAGTAGGCAAGGATCTCGTGCCGCTGGGCGAATATTATCTTTGGTGCGACCATCGCGCCAAAGGCGAAGCCGCCGAAATCACCGGAACTGCGCATCGCGAAAAACTGGAAGCCATCGAATGGTGCGGCGGCATCTACTCGTCGGAATGGGGCTTTTCGAAGCTGCTGCATTGGCTCCGGCACAATCCCGCGCAGCGATCCGCGTTCGTTTCCGCGTTTGAGCATTGTGACATGGTGGCTGCGACACTTTCCGGCATCACCGACGCGAAAAAAGTGAAACGCAGCATCTGCGCGATGGGGCACAAGTGGATGTGGAACGCCTCGCTCGGGGGGCTTCCGCCAGAAGAGTTCCTTGTGAAAGTCGATCCGTTGCTCGCTGGGGTACGGGAGAAGCTTGATGGCGAATATGCCCCGTCCGACCAGATTGCGGGCAGACTCTCGCGGTATTGGGCAGAACGGCTCGGCCTGAAGCCCGGCATTCCAATTCCCGTCGGAGCTTTCGACGCGCACTGGGACGCGATCGGCGCGGGCTGCCGCACGGATGACATGGTCAACGTGATCGGCACCTCCACGTGCATCATTGGAATCACCCCCTCGGTTAACCTGGTGCCCGGGGTCTGCGGCGTCGTGCAGGGAAGCGTGCACCCGGGCCGCACGGGGATCGAAGCCGGGCTTTCCGCAGTCGGAGATATTTTCAATGCGATTGCGACGCGCGCGGAGACGGACGTAAAGACCCTGAGCGAGGGACTGGAGACCTACCGCGCCGGTCAGACCGGCTTGCTCCGCATGACGTGGGACAACGGCGACCGTACCGTCCTGGTGAATCCCAATCTTCGTGGCATTACGCTGGGCTGGAATCTCCAGGCCACGGCACAGGATGAATTGTTTGCCGCCATTGAAGGTACGGCCCTGCACACGCGAGTGATTCTGGATCGCATGTCCGAACACGGAGTGGAGATCAAGCGCGTCATCAATGCTGGCGGCATCCCGCAAAAGAACAACGTGCTCAACCAAGTCTATGCCAACGTGCTGGGTAGGCCGGTGCTGGTTCCTTCGAGCAGCGTTGTGAGTCTGGGCTCAGCTATTTTCGCTTTTCTCGCTGCCGGAACGTTCAAGACGGTAGAAGAGGCTCAGGACAAGATCTGCCCCTCACACCGGGTTTACGAGCCACAACGATCCGAGCAGAAGATTTACGAAGAGTTGTACCGTCACTACCGCGAGATCTATTTCTCATTTGGCTCGCCAGAGAACCATCCCTTGGGAAAGGTCCTTCCGGATCTCATTCGTCTCGCCGCTCGCTCGTCGCAATCCAAGTCTGCTCCGAACTAAGTTCCTAAGCACATGATCTCTGCGAGGACGAGGCGTCGAGCCGCAAGCCAGCAATGATCGCGTCGACCGCTTGTGGAATAGGCATTCTCGCATCCAGCGCGAACGCTTCCTCGGCTTTCGGTTCTTCGAGCGCTTCGAACTGGCTCCTTAACAGAGACTCCGGCATAAAGTGCCCGCTCCGCGCCCGCAGGCGCCGATCGATCTGCTCGTACGTGCCGCGCAAGTACACGAAGCGCAAACAGGCGCTGTTCTTGATTCCCCCGCGGAGTGCATCGCGATACCGTTCCCTAAGGGCGGAGCAGGCCAGCAGAGTATCCTTTCCATTCGCGATCCAGCCCTGAATGGCGCCATTCAAAGACCGCAGCCAGGGCTCGCGATCCTTATCAGTCAGGGGGATGCCGCTTCGCATTTTTGCGACGTTCGCCGAGGGGTGCCAGTCGTCAGCGTCCTCGAAGGTCCAACCGAGTTTGGCTGCGAGCGCCTGACCGACGGCAAAATTGCCAGAACCAGAGACTCCCATGAGGACAATAACCACGTCTTCTCCAGATACCTGGAACTATGCCGAACGAGGCTCGCCCAGACTAGCACTCATACGTTCTGACGCGAACGCCCGTTGTTCCTCCTCTTTATTCTGCCTTTGTCGAAACCGCGAAGCGAAGCCAGAATCGGTTCGTCCGTTCGTGCTTTACTCATTCCGGCACACGTTCCTGACGCGCTTTTGGCTATGCCCAATTTTGTGTCACCCCCACCGAGAATAGCATCCGAAACCGCATCTTCGGATGGATGCACATACCCGGAAGAGATGCCGGTCGAACTGTGCCCGTCGATTCGCGCCAGCGTTCAAACGAGGTACCTCAGTTGCCCGTTGCGACTGAGAGCACAAGCGCTGTACAGTGACTGAGTTACACGCGACGCGCCCGTAGCTCAGTTGGATAGAGCGTCTGCCTTCTAAGCAGAGGGTCGGGGGTTCGATTCCCTCCGGGCGCGCCATTCTAATCGCTGCCCCACGTTGGTTTTACGCGGCTTTTGCAGAATCGCTTGCTGCCGCTTTTCGTAGCCCAAGTAGCCCATTTAACGAAAAACCCAACCCCACCCACTCACACCATTCCCGCCGCCACGCTTCGTCTTTCTCCAACCCGCTCGCGTAGAGATCAGTAACAGTCTGTTTCGAGTGACCGAGCCAGAGCTTCGTCAGGTCTTCCGGTACACGCGCTCGACGCAATGTCTCCGTGCGGAATCGTCGGAAAGCATGAAAGCCGACTTTCTTGCCTGTAGCGTGCAAAGCGCGGAGGGCGTTTCGCTGGTGTAGAACGTGACCGTCCTTTGTTGCGAACAAACAGCCGGACCTCCCGACGGCGTGCTCTTTCAGCAACTCGGCCAGCGGTTCCGGGATGTCCCGAACTCGAGCATCAGTGCTCGCAATGCTTCCCGTGTTCCCCTATTTGCGGTTCACGTTAGAGATCCTCAGCGCGAGCGATCGAATCAGTGGCAGGACTGCCTTACCTGGCTGGGCGAAACGCCGAGCAGTTTACGCATGTGCATAGCGAGATGACTCTGGTGACAGAATCCCACTTCCAGAGCTACTTGCCCGATCGGCAGGGTTCTCTCTCGAAGGAGTTCCGCCGCGCGTTCGACTCTTCGGCGGATCAAGTACCGGTGTACCGACTGGCCGACGGATTCGTGAAACAGGCCTTTGAAATGCGACACGCTCAAGCCGGCAACCTGCGCGACCGCACGGAGAGACAACTCCTCGCCGAGATTCTCCTCGATAAAGGACAGCACGTTCCGAAGTGTGCGCGGCGACATCCGTCCCGAACGGGCTTCGGGTATCCGGGACAGCGAGCTGTGGCTCCCCCCAGTCTTGTGGCCAAGGCCGTTGCGAGGCTATCCATGTAAAGCCGGCCGCACGGATATCCGGTTTCCATTTCTGCTTTCAGGGCCCGGCCGCTATGTTCGATCTGCGTATCGCGCACCTGAAATCGACTGCGGATTTCCAGACGACGCGGATCTCGTCCGGAATCCATGACGATCTCCCGCACCAGAGTTTGGCTGACCCCGATGACAAGATCGATATCTGTTCCTTTAAGTTCCCATGTCGCCGGCGTGTTTGAGGGGATGATATCGACGTAGCCATGAATCACGGTCCCGCGATCTTGTTCCTTTCCGTGGCTGCAGCACGCGAACACGGGCGGCCCGGCATGGATGCATACGGCAATTCTGTTAGAAGGAGGAGCTTCTACCAGGCCAGGAGGGTCGGACAGCAAGGCGACTCGAAGGTGGTCCGTGATTCCCAGCTCGATTCGCTCAGGTTCGATGTGCGGAACTATGGCGCGAACGCTCACTGTGCTTTCTCCGGATTGCGGTCGCACCGCGCGTTCCGGACAGGCGGTGAGAGACGGCGTTGCGAACACGCCCCGCATACTACCTGCGGCGAAAGTCCGGGTACGCCGAGTAATGGTCATGGAATAAGTCCGATCGAGAAGAAAAAAACCGGGCCGCCCCGAGGGCGAGTCGGGACGGCCCGGTGAACCAGCTAAAGCTGGACGAGGTTAGAAGTTGAGCCGCAAACCAAGCTGGATTTGACGCGGCGTGTTCCCCTGCGCGCTGATCACCCCCCACGTAGAAGGGCTCGTCGTGTCGATCACACCGCCTCCTGGATCAAACAGCTGATTGTGGTTAAAGACATTGGTGAAGATGGAGTAGAGCTGAATCCCGAAACGCTCCGTGAACTTCACGTTCTTGGTGACGCTGAAGTCAACGTTCCAGTAGGGAAGGCCACGGATTGGTCCCAGCCCGCCGGCACGCTTGTCGATCCCCAGAATCGGGGGTCGGACTGTGTTCCACACCGCTTCTGGATTAGAGAAGAGATTGATCTCTGAAGCCCGGGTACTGCCAGCAGTAGCCGTTCCGATACCGCCGCTGCCGGCAACACCGAGGTGCGCCGAGAGACTGCCCGGTTGCTGGTTGAAGATGCATTGCTCGTTGTCAAAAAAGTTCACGCCGTCACCGGCGCCGAAACCTTGCGACCCGGTACCGCCCGTGAACGCCCCGCCGTCGGCAACGTTGCACAGGAGAGGTGCTCCGCTGCCAGCAGTGAAGATGGGAGCAAAGCTCCAGCCGCCAAGCAGGTGTCCCACCAGTCCCTGCTGGCCTTTGTAGGCCGGCGGGTTGTAAACCGTGGCCAGGTTGTACACGAATTTCCGGTCGAAGTCCTGAACGCCGTATGCCTCGTTGATGTTGAACGGGTCGACGAGCGTGTACTCGCTGGTTGCTTGGACTAGGGCTCCCGTGCCCAACGCCTTGCTGTAGGTGAAGTTTTGGAGAGCAGTAATCCCGTGCCAGTCATTGGTCCTCAAGGAGATAAAGCCCCCATTATAGTTGCCGTGACCGAGGCTGGCATTGACGCCTACGCCGGACGACAACTGCCCGGCGGTGTTCAACATGCTATGCGGGAAGTTGAAGCCCGGAGTCGTTCCGCCATTGTCGAGATCCGACCAGAGGCTCCAGACGCTCTGACTCTGAAAGTTGCTGAACTCGTTGGCGACGACTGTAGCCGTGCAATTGCCCGGCGTGCAGTAACCGGTGCCAGCGAGGGCTGTCTCGAAGAACGGCTGCGGTGCGACTGTTGTTGTCCCAGCGGTCGCGTTGTTGCAAGCAACGAGGGAAGTCGCACAGCCCATGGCCGTTTCCACAGCGGCGTAAGCTTGCGCAAAACTCTGGCCGCCTAGGGTCATCATGTACGGTACCGCGTTGATGTTTACGGGCTGGTATTCGTGGGTAATGCGACGCCCGATGTACCCAAGTTCCAGAATCACCTTGGGTCCGAACTGGCGCTGGATGGTCAGGTCAAAGGAGTCAACTGCGTTGGGCCGGAAATTAGGATCGAGCGCTTCGCCCGCTCCTGCTTCCGCGGCATTGATGCCGGGGAAATCCGGTTGTGGCAGAGTCGGAGCGGCCGCGGCGATCGGCGCCGTTGGGCCATCGATGCCGATCCGGAACGCATTAGCGGCAGTCGGGTTCGCCGGACCGCAAGCCCCGCTCATCAATGCCTGCCGGCATTGGACGGCTTGAATGAGCCCGGTGCCCAGCAGAGGAACGAGAACCAGGTCCACGCCATTCAGACGGCCGTAGATTCGGTTGTAGCCGCCGCGAATGACGGAGTTGTTCTCGCCAAACAGCTTGCTCATGAAGCTCCCGGACTCGAACTGAGGATTCCAAGCTGCTGAGACGCGGGGGCTGAAAGAGCCGTAGAACGGATTATAGGGATATTTCTGGTGATTGCCGGTATTGCCAACCAGAGCGAAGCCGACCGGGGGGTTGTAAACCTGACCCTGGAGTGCGTTTCTCTCGCGCTGGGTTAGATAGGCCTGAATGTCGATTTGCTGGTCGCTGGCGTCGACGAGTTCGATCTGCTTCCCTTGCGCCTCGGTGGGGGGCATTTCCAGAGTCCATCCCAAGCCGTATGTCAGCGTCAGGGTTGGCTTGATGTGCCAGCTATCGCCAAAGTAAACGTTGTAATAGGGGATCGTGCTCTGGTCGTATGCCGGAGTAAGCGGCGGGTTCAGGGAAAGATTGGCACCGGTGCGGGTGTAGGCGATCTGCGAGTCGGTGACTATGCCGGTTACCGCGGCGAAGTACCGCGCGGCCGCGCTGCCCGTCGGATAACCCGCTCCCGTCACACTCGACATGTCGACTAACCCCGCGCCCTTCGAGTCTCCCAGCTGATAGGTAAGCGTGTAGTTGATTCCCCCACCGTTATCGGTTCGTTGGTGGTAGTTCCAGTTGCGCTGATACTGGCCGCCGAACTGGAAGAGATGGTTGCCGTGAAGCACCGTCACATCGTCGCGGATGAAATTGTCCTGTCCATCCCAGAACCGCGTGCGAACGCTTTGAGTGTTCACGTTGTAGGGCGCAAGCACCGTCGTCGATACTTCGCCGAGCGGCTCAAGTGCGCCTGTAGAACCGCTTAACTGTGGCGGCGCATTGTCGCTCTCCCAGGCCCAGAAATTGCGCAGATAGCTGTAGTGGAAGTCGTTGGTAACGTTGGGAGAGACGTTAGTCGTTAAGCTGGCCACGTAGTACCACGGCTGTTGCGGCCGGTTCGAGAGGGAAGAAGGAACGCCCAGCTTATCGCCCGGGAAGAATCCGCCGATATCGACTTGGCTGCTTGTGGCGCGAAGCAACCTGTAGTCGCGGTAGCTCGACATGAAGTGCCATTTCGAGCCGAAGTCGTGGTCGAGTCGGGCAACTCCAAAGTCGCTTCGCTCCGGAAGCAGAAGGTTCTCCTTGAAGCCTATCCCGTTCACGCCGTCGCAACGGCTGCCCAGTAAACTTCCGCAACTTGTGTCATTTCCTATCGGTTCGTAGGTGTTCCAGAGCTGCTGGACGAGTGGGTCGATGCCGATACCCCGGGGATCGTAGGTCTGGACGTTATAGTTCGTGCCGCCGAACGTCACGATGCCGTTGCGCAGGTTGGCGCTCGGAACCGTCATCTCAAAAGTGCTCGATTGCGGGTACCGGAAACCTTCGTAATTGGCGAAGAAGTAGGTCTTTCCGCCAAGAATTTCTTTCGGAATGATCGGGCCGCCCCCTGCGAAACCGAACCGGTTGAAGTGGTAGCTCGGTAAGGGCGTACCCGACAAGTTGTTGTCCCATGTGTTAGCGGAGAAATTGTTATCGAGGTAATACTCGTAAGCTGAGCCGTGCCAGTTGCTCGTTCCCCGCTTCGTGACGATTTCAACCTGGGAACCGGAGGAATTGTTGAAGTCCGCCGTCTGGTTCGCGGTATTAACCTTGATTTCCTCAACGCTGTCAACTGGGGTCGGCAGAACGCCGGTCGGCGGCGAGCCAATCATACCTGACACGATGCCGCCCGTAGGATCGTTAGCGAAGCTGGGCGTATATACCTGCATACTTCCGTCCATGTCATTCGTATTGTTGCCACCGTCGAGCGTAAAGGTGCTCTGGTCTACCACAGCTCCTGCTACGCTGCCATCCGGGCTAACACCCGGCTGCAGAACAGCGAACGTCGTGACGTCGCGGCCAATGGCAGGCAGTGACTCCAGAGCTGTGCCCGAAAGTGTCTGCCCGACTGTAGAATTCATGGTCTGCAATTCGGCGCCAGCGGTCTCCGTTACCGTGACCGTCGTGGATACGGCGCCCAGCTTCATCTGCACGTTCTCGTTCAACTGGCTGCCCACCGTCACCACCGCCCCCGTGACGTCCAATTCAGCGAATCCTGACTTCTTGAACTTGATCGTGTAGGCGCCGGGATTCGCGTTCGGGAAGATGTAGTGGCCGACGTCGTTCGTGGTCGTGGTTCGCGTGTCGCCCGTCGACTTGTCGATCAGAGTGACCGAGGCGCCCGCGACGACCGCCCCCGAATTATCCGTCACCGTTCCCACGATGGTGCCGGTCGACGTAGCCTGGCCCCAGAGAGGCAAGGGGCCAAAGGCAAATAGAAGAACGGCAAGGACTGTCATCAATATTGAGAGACCGCCTGTCAGACTGGAAATTCGCACACCCCTTCGCATGTGGCGTAGTCCTCCCCCGAAAATTCTGTGGATGCCTTCTGTGGCAAGCCTGAGGCAACAAACCGGCGCCCGCCCCAAAAGAAAGCACCGTCAGTCTGCAGGTTCACAGTGCACGCGGCTCGCCAATTTCTTTGTGCGCCGCCTCACACGCATTTTCAATGGCTTACAATTATCGGGATACCTGCGACATATGAGTTTACAGATTAAGCTCCGACGCCTTTTGTTTCTTGGATCCAGCGGTATGAAACCGATTCTTGTTCCTTGTTACTGATTCCTGCTGATTCACACCAAGCGGAGCGACTCGCCAGACATCCCAGATTTGGTAGATTTGCGACGCGGCGGACGGGGCATGATGGCTAGCGTTTTTCTGTGCAGGGATTTAAGCACTGCTCGCGCGTGGGGGCACGATCGCGCTCTGGCGCCGGATTTTCTTGCGGACGGCCGAGGAGTCTTAGACCCGCACTTGAACGTTGGCGCGTTCGGAATCAGCAGCGGTGAACATTGCGGCGGGAGAAAAACCGAAGGGTCGGGCAAACAAGTTGCGTGGGAACGTGGATTGTGCCGTGTTGTACTTCATCACCTCATCGTTATAGAACTGGCGCGCGTAGGCGATGCGATTTTCGGTCGAGGTCAGTTGTTCCTGCAGGAGCATCACGCTTTCGACGGCGCGCAGCTGCGGATAATTCTCAGCCACAGCAAACAGGTTACCGAGAGCCCCAGTTAGGACGGATTCCGCCGTCGAACGCTGCTCGATGCCGCCTCTCGCCGCGGCCATTGCTTGCGTCCTGGCCTGCGCTACCGCTTCCAACGTTGAGCGCTCGTGCTGCATGTACCCGCGCACAGCCTCGACGAGATTCGGGATCAGATCGTGGCGCCGCTTGAGTTGAACGTCGATTTCGGCCCATGCGTTTTGCACACGCGTGCGCAGCGCAACGAGAGCATTGAACCCGGCGACGATCCAGATGAGAATAGCGGCCGCGATCGCGATCCCAATCAGTTCCGGCGAAATTCGCAAGATGTTCTCTCCTCTCAAGAAGCGGTCTTCTAATGATGTGCGAAGAACCCGAATATTTCGTGGATGAAGGCCATCCAGATCAGGAGAAATGTGAGGCTCGACAAAATCATAAT
>Ga0209167_10000523_pt1 | contig 27380 bp, 22 predicted proteins | sample Coa_R1_9_FD_187154 | JGI IMG/M metagenome (GOLD analysis project Ga0209167, IMG submission 187154) | Surface soil microbial communities from Centralia Pennsylvania, which are recovering from an underground coalmine fire - Coalmine... | ecosystem: Environmental > Terrestrial > Soil >...
TCTGGGAGAGGCCTATGCGAACATGGCCTCCGCCTACCACAGGATGGGCAAGCTGGATGAGACGATCGCGGCGCTTCGGGAAGAGGTCCGAATCAATCCAAATCTGCGATCGGCGAAGCGAAACCTCGAGATTGAACTGGCTTTGAAAGAGAAATCGGCAAAATAAAGGTACGTCTAATAGCTAACCGGGGCAGCGGCACACCAGGTGCCTGTCGCCATAGACATGGTCGATCCTGCCTACCGGTGGCCAATATTTGTCGTGCGTCGAATGTCCGGTCGGCAAGCAGCCCTCGGCGCGCGAATAGGGCCGGTTCCAGGTATCGGCCGCCAGATCGAACGCAGTGTGCGGGGCTTTCCTGAGCGGCGATTCCGCCACGGCGAACTTGGCCTGGACCACATCCTCGATCTCGCGCCGGATGGAGATCATGGCATCGCAAAATCGATCCAATTCGAATTTCGATTCCGATTCCGTCGGCTCGACCATCAGGGTGCCCGGCACGGGGAAACTCATGGTGGGCGCGTGGAATCCGTAATCGATCAGCCGCTTGGCGATGTCGTCCACGGTCACGCCAGCCGAGTCTCTGAACGCGCGCGGATCGAGGATGCATTCGTGCGCCACGCGGCCGCGCCGATTCTTGTGCAGAAGCGGGAAAGACGAAGAGAGCCGCGCCGCAATGTAATTCGCCGCGAGGATGGCGATCTCGGTGGCCGCGCGCAATCCCGGTCCGGCCATCATGAGCATGTAGACGTAAGAGATCACCAGTATGGAGGCGGAGCCGAATGGAGCCGCTGCAACGTGCTCGGGGAGGAAAGGCTTAAGGTGGGCTTTCACGCCGATCGGTCCCATGCCGGGGCCGCCGCCTCCGTGAGGAATACAGAAAGTCTTGTGCAGGTTGATGTGCGAAACGTCGGCGCCATAATCGCCCGGCCGCGCCAACCCGACCTGCGCATTCAGGTTCGCGCCATCCAGATAAACCTGGCCGCCATAACGATGAACGATGTTGCAGACCTGGCGAATGCCTTCTTCGAAGACGCCATGCGTAGATGGATAGGTGATCATCATGGCGGCCAGCCGGTCGGCATGGCTTTCGGCTTTGGCGGTGAGATCGGCGAGGTCGATGTTGCCTTGCGGTTCGTAATCGACCACTTCGACCTCCATGCCTGCCATGTGCGCCGAAGCGGGATTGGTGCCGTGCGCCGAGGAGGGAATCAGGCAGATGTTGCGGTGCGGCTCGCCCCGGCTGCGGTGATAGCCGCGGATCGCCAGCAGTCCGGCAAATTCGCCCTGTGCGCCGGAGTTTGGCTGCAACGAGATGGCGTCGTAACCCGTGATGGCGCAAAGCTTCTGTTCCAGATCGCGGAACATTTCCTGATAGCCCTTCGTCTGGTCGAGCGGCGCAAAGGGATGAAGCGAATTCCATTCGGGCCAGGAAATGGGTAACATTTCCGCAGTCGCGTTGAGCTTCATGGTGCAGGAGCCCAGCGGGATCATAGTGCGGTCCAGCGCGAGGTCGCGATCGCCCAGCCTGCGAATGTAGCGCAGCATTTCGGTTTCGGTGCGATAGCGATGAAATACCGGGTGCGTGAGGAACGCGGAGGTGCGCGCGAACTCCACGGGGAGTGGGCGTTCGGTAGCCTGTAACTCCTTGTACAGCAGGCTGCCGCCGAAGGCGCGCCAAACGGCTTCGATCACGGCGGGCGTGGTGGTCTCATCGAGCGAGATGCCGATGGCCGCATCGGCTTCCACCGCGCGAAGGTTCAGCATTTCGCCGCGGGCGCGGTCAAGGATTTCCGATTGCTTCTCGCCCGCTGCGACCGTGATGGTGTCAAAGAAAAGTGAATTCAGAATGCGGTAGCCCAGGCGCTCCAGGCCGGCGGCAAGAATCGCGGTCTTGCGCCGCACTTCGCGCGCGATCGCGGTGAGTCCTTCGGGCCCGTGATAGACGGCGTAGAAGGAGGCGATCACCGCCAGCAGCACTTGGGCTGTGCAGATATTCGAGGTCGCCTTCTCGCGCCGGATGTGTTGTTCCCTTGCCTGCAGCGCCAGACGGTATGCGGGGTTGCCGTGCGAGTCCACCGAAATGCCGACCAGCCTTCCCGGCAGCCCGTGCTTCAGTGCATCCTTCACCGCGATGTACGCGGCATGCGGGCCACCATACCCCATGGGAATGCCGAACCGCTGCGTGGAGCCGATGGCGATGTCCGCTCCCAGCTCTCCGGGCGGCGTCAGAAGGGTCAGAGCCAACGGATCACAGGCGAGAGCCGCGAGTCCACCCCTCGCGTGCAAGGCCCGGATCGTTGCGCGGAAATCGCGAATTTCGCCGAAGGTGCCCGGGTATTGGAACAGGCCGCAGAAGTAGTCTCCTGAGGGGTCGTCGCCCACTTCGATAGTCCATCCGAGCGCTTCGGCGCGGGTCTTCAGCACCGCAATAGTCTGCGGATGCAGATTACGGTCCGCGAAGATTTTGGTCGACGTCGATTCGGCCGAGCGATGCGCCAGCGCCATGGCCTCCGCCGCGGCCGTCGCTTCGTCGAGCAGCGAGGCGTTCGCAACGTCCATGCCGGTCAGATCGCAGATCATCGTCTGGAAGTTGAGCAAGGCTTCGAGGCGTCCCTGGCTGATCTCGGGCTGATAGGGCGTGTATGCCGTGTACCAGGCCGGATTCTCCAGCACATTGCGTTCAATCACCGGGGGCAGGATCGTGCCGTAATAACCCATGCCGATCAGCGAGGTCATCAGCTGGTTGCGGGCCGCCATCTCGCGCACGCGCGCCAGCGCTTCGGTTTCCGACAGCGCTTCGCCGATTTCGAGCGGCGCGGACTGGCGAATGCCCTCGGGCAAAGTTTCAGAGATCAGATCCTCGATCGACGAAACCCCTACAGCCGTGAGCATCTCCTCGATGTCGCGCGGCGACGGGCCGATGTGACGGCGCGCGAAACCGGCGGGAACGCCCTGAGATGCCGTCATTGTTTTTTCGAGTAGCCCCGGTATTGCGCTTCGTCCATCAGGTCCGCGAGTTCAGCGGTCTGTTCGATTCGAACCTTGAAGAACCATCCCGCGCCAGTCGGATCGGAGTTCACCAGCCCAGGCTCTGCTACGATCGCCGGGTTTACTGCGAGCACTTCCCCGGTAACGGGCGAGTAGATGTCGGAGGCGGCCTTTACCGATTCCACAGTGGCTGCTTCTTTGCCTTTGATCAGATGCTGGCCCACCTTCGGCAGTTGGACGAAAACCAGGTCGCTCAGCTGCTCCTGCGCATAGTTTGTGATACCGACCGTGGCCGTGTCGCCGTCGATTCTTACCCATTCTTCGTCTTTGGTGTATTTCGTTTCCGTCGGCATAGTTTTATCGTTTGTACCGGTGCGCAACAAAGGGCAGATCATGGACGCTGACGGGGTAGCGCTCGCCGCGCACGTCCGCAAACAGTTTGGTCCCGGCTTGCGAATAGCCGGTCGATACGTAACCCATACTGATCGGCCCGTTGACGGTCGGCCCGAACCCGCCCGATGTGACGTGTCCGATAGTGTCCGCAGTGCGTTCGTCGGCGAATAGATCGGCACCAGCGCGCACGGGACGGCTCTCGGGACGCAGGCCGACGCGCCGGCGCGTGACCCCGGATTCAATCTGGGAAAGGACGACATCCGCTCCAGGAAATCCTCCGGCCTGAAGTCTGGTCTTCGGAATCGACCACTCGAGCGCGGCTTCCACCGGAGTAGTTGTGAGATCGATATCGTTTCCATACAAGCACAGCCCGGCTTCAAGCCGCAGGCTGTCGCGCGCGCCCAGGCCGGCCGGCTGCAAATCCGGGTTTCGCAGCAGTGTTTCCCACAACTCGACGGCGCGCCGGGCGGGAACTGAAATCTCGAAGCCGTCTTCACCCGTGTACCCGGATCGCGAGACCAGGCAATCGATGCCCATCACGGAATGCAGTCCCGCATCCATGAATCTCATGCCGGTGACGGAAGGCGCGATCCGCGAAAGGATTGCTTCCGCCCGCGGGCCCTGCACGGCGAGGAGCGCGTGGTCCGTCAGCAGTTCGATTTCGCAGGTCTCCTGCAATTCCGTTTGGAGCAGCGCCGCATCTTCCCGCTTGCGGGATGCGTTCACCACCAGGAAATAATGCGTGCCGAAATTGGCGGCCATCAGGTCGTCGAATATGCCGCCGCCGGGGACCGTGAACAGCGCATAACGTTGACGCCCCGGCTGAAGCGACACGAAATCCGCCGGGGTGAGACGTTCCAACCCCAGCGCTGCATCGGCTAAGTTCCCCGAGCGCGGGCGGATCAGGATTTGCCCCATGTGCGAGACATCGAACACGCTGGCCGCGGCGCGCGTATGCAGATGTTCCCTGAGTACGCCGGCGCGATATTGAACCGGCATTTCGTATCCCGCAAACGGCACCATCCTGGCGCCGAGCGCGATGTGCTGCTCATGAAGCGGAACTTGTTGGAGCGGGGTCGCCAGCGTCAACTTTCAACTATAGCCAAGCGTCGGGTACCCGGGAGGCGTATGCTTGCTGGTATGAAATTCGCCTGCCTCATCGTCTCTGTGTGCCTGGCGCTGGTGATCGTCCAGGTTTCCGTGCGCGCCGCCGATCCCGACAAACCGATGTTCTGGAGCGCCGCGCAGAACAAGGACTTCGACAAAAAAGCCACCGCCAAGCTCAACGCGGAGCGCCATCTCGGCACTGAGCGGTTGATGGATTCCGCTTTCGTCGCCTTCCGCAATGGCAGCGGCGAAGCTGAGCTGCACGTGAAGCAGGCCGACCTGCTGCTGATCCGCTCCGGCTCGGGAACGGTGTTAGTCGGCGGTGAGATGATCGAAGGCAAGCCCACGGGGCCGGATGAAGTGCGCGGCACGTCGATCGTGGGCGGGACCAGGTACCCGGTCGCGGCGGGCGACACGCTCTATATTCCGGCCGACACGGTACACCAGTTTCTGATGGAGCCGAGCCAGAGCTTCACGGCCCTGGTAATCAAGATTACGCCGAAGCCGTAACGTGGGGCAGGCCATCGTTTTTCGTGGCCTGTTTGCTCGTTCTCCGGCAAAGTGAGGACGACAAAAGACGATCGTCTCCCCACCCCCTGCACTAGTTTCCGGGATGGTAGCGGCGCTCCGCGTGCGCCTCCACCTGCTTGCGATAGAAATAGACATCGCGCAGATCGCCCTCGGCGTATCGCCTGGCCTCATCGTTGAAATGAGGAGACGCCGGATGGCCGCTCTCTCCACCAGCCGTCACAGCCATGGCACGCACGCGCGCGCCGAACTCGACCACTGCGACGAAGCTGTTTCCGCTGGTGCCGTACCATTTCTTTGTGCCCGGATATGATTTCGCGCCGAATGACGCCAGCGATCCCCATACGGCAGAGGTGAATCCAACCGGGATGCTCGGACCCGCGTCATTGAAAGATGGAGCGATGGCGTCAGTGAGGCGCTGGAAACGATTGATCTCTCCCCAGGGAATCTTCCAGGTTCCGAAATCGGTTTCGAGCCTTGCTGTAGCCGCTGCGAGCGACCCCAGAAGCTGTTCCGCCGGTGCCCGGCGCTGGATGTCCTCGCCCCAGAACACAGCGAGCGAAGTGGCGATGGAATCGACCGCCCATCGGCGGTCCCAGGCGCGAAGCACTTCGATCTGATCGCGTAGCTGCTGCTTCAGAGGATTTTCCGAGGGAGTTTCGTCATACGCCTTGAATAGTGCCGGGAGCGGCTTATCGAACCAGGTCAGGTAGCTGTCGTAGGCCGCGGCGATCAGCGAATCGACGGTGAAGTCCTTCTTGTTTTCGAGAACTCGGATGGCGTGCAGGCCGCGCGCCGATTCGCCTCCGGTCTCGACGTAAGAAGGATAGTCCTCCTTTTTCAGGCTGCTTGCGCCAGCGCCGGACCATGGCCAGTTATTGGAGTTGTAGAGCCATCCGCTCTTCGGATTCAGCAAGTGGGGCGTTTCCTCGACGGACAAAAGCCCCATCCACTCCGTTGCCGGATTGCTTCCGTCGACGGGTTTGGTCCAGTCGAAACTGGTGTTGCGCCGGGGGATGAAATTTCCGTGGAAGTAGGCGATGTCCCCGTCGGCATCGGCGAAGATCGTGTTGTTCGTCGAGTTCGCCCGCAGATCCATCGTTTTGAGATAAGACTTGTAATCCCGCGCCTTCGTGCGTGTCCAGGACTGAATCAGCGACTGGATAGGTTGGTGCATGAGCCGAATGCTCACCCATTTGCCGTCGCTCGCGCGCACGATGGGGCCGTGATGCGTGCGGTAGATCGTGAACTTCTTCTCTGCAAGACCCTGGCTTGTTCGGTACGGCACGGTGATTTCGGTCGAGATCATCGGCCGTTCGGTGTTCCCGTACGTGTATTGGAAACGCCCGTTTTTCTGTTCCACCGTTTCCAAATACTCGTCGACTGCGTCCACGCCGCTCGAGGTGTGCATCCACCCGGCGCGTTCGTTGAATCCCTGATAGACGAAGAACTGGCCCCATGTCACGGCGCCGTAGGCATCCAGTCCCTCGTTGCTCGCCATCTGGAGTTCGGATCGGAAGAAGAAAGACGTGTGGGGATTAATCAGCAGCAGTGCGTGGTGGTTGGCGGCGTTGGAGGGCGCAATCGCAATGCCGTTCGATCCGCCGGGCTCTTCCGGAGTTAACGCGGCTGAAGCCGCGTGTACCGTCGCCGTAGTCTTGCCGTAGAACGCCTGGAGCTGTTTCAGGTCGACGCGCTCGATGTCTCCGCCGATGCTGCCTTCGGTAAAGCTCAATGCCATCCACGGTTCGAATCGGGTCATGACCCTTGGCTTCACTTCGGGATGTTTGGCGAGGTAGTAGTTCAGCCCGTCGGCGAAGGCGTCCATGAGCCTGCGCAACCATGCGGGGCTGGCCGCGTATTGCGTTTTCAGTTCGGACGGGTCGATAAAGATCTTCATCCGCAGATCCTGGTAGATGGCGGATTCGCCTTCGGTTTCCGCCAGGCGGCCCATGGCATTGATGTAGTTGGTCTCGACGCGATTGAAGTCGTCTTCGGCCTGTGCGAAGATCGTGCCGAAGACGGCGTCGGCATCCGTCTTGCCGTAGACATGCGCGATGCCCCAGTTGTCGCGGATGATGATGGCGTTCCGGGCCTCCTGCTCCCAGCGCGCGGTTTCGGAAGCCCCGCCCGCGGACGCCCGGCCTGCAAACGACAGGAGCAGAATCAGTGGAATTACTTTCGATATACGACGCCGCCCTTCATCACGAACGACACTTTAGTGAGTACGCCGATATCCGTCAGCGGATCGCCCGGCACCGCGATCACGTCGGCGAAATAACCGGGCTTCAACGCACCAATCCGGTCCTGCCATCCAAGCAGCTTGGCAGCGTTCAGCGTACCCGTCTGCAGAGCGGCGAGCGGAGCCATCCCGTACTTGACCATTAATTCAAATTCGCGCGCCTGCGTTCCATGCGGGAACGGGCCGACGTCAGACCCGAGGGCCATCGGCACTCCCGCGGCGATCTGCCTGCGAAACTCGCGCGCATGGTAGTCGAGCGTGCCGCGCAGGGCGGCGGATTCCGCGGGTGAGGCGGCGTGATCGGCGAAATATTCGGAGATGGTGAACGTGGGTACGGCGAAAATCTGCTTGTCGCGCATCAGGCGCATGGTTTCGTCGCTCAACTGGTACCCGTGATCGATGGAGACGACGCCCGCGCGTGCGGCATAAAGGGTACCGGGTTCGCCTGTCGCGTGGACCGCAACATGCTTACCTACGCGTGCGGCCTCCGCCACGGCAGCGCGCAGTTCGGCTTCGGTGTATTGGAAGGGCGTGGAGAAATTCCCGTCGACGAATGAGTCCTTGCCGGTTTCGTAAATCTTGATGAAGTCGGCGCCTTCTTTGAACTGAGCGCGAATCACGGTCACCAGTTCGGCGGCATTGTTGGCCCAGGTGGCGTTGGGCAGAACGCGCTGCTCCGGGTTGTAGCCGATCGCGTCCTCATGGCCGCCGACGACATCGACGGCGTTGCCGCTGATACGCAGGCGGGGTCCAGGAATGAGCCCGCGATTGATGGCGTCGCGGACCGCGGTATCGGCCGAGCCGGCTCCTTCCGTTCCCATGTCGCGTTCGGCGGTAAATCCGGCCATGAGATCCTCGCGGGCCGCAAGCGTGGCGACGATGGTGCGCTGCGGGACCGACTCCTGAACGGTCTGCAGGTCCTCGGCGCCGGGGTGGAGAAAGAGGTGGACGTGGGCGTCGATGAGGCCGGGGAGCAGAGTCGAGTCGCCGAGGTCGAGGATCTGCGCGCCCTGAGGATGGGTCACTGTGGCGCCGACCTCGATAATGCGATCGCCACGGACCAGAAGTTCGCCGGGGCTCAGCATGCGGCCGGTCTCGACGTCGAGGAGGCGTCTGGCGTGGAGCACCGTCGCGGTCTGCGCGCGGGCCGCGGTCAGCGTGAGCAAAAGGAAGAGAGCCGTTCGCATATCCGCCTGACCGATTCTAACCCCAATATCGCTTTAGGGTACACGTGGCTTCAGCCGCGTTGGTTTGGTATTAAAGAGAGACGCTATTGCCGGACCGAGAACAGGTCTTTTGCGATAGAGTTTCGCACAGCCTCGTCCCTCTCCGCATCCAGGGCTGCCCGCAATTGTGAGATTGCCCACGGCCCCCCCAAGTCGCTGACGCATTGACTCGCCAGCATTCGAAGCCCGGCATACTGGCTCTTCAAGTACATGGCACTGAGATTCCTGATCTCGTCGAGCTGGCTCGGCGGTATCTGCTTGAACTTCGGAAAAAGGTTCAGGGCGGCAACGACAACGTCAAAATCATCCGGCGCTGACCGGAGCGCGCCAATGATGTCGGAGAGACACTCTTGACGGCCTGCAATATTCACCATACTCTGTGCCGCAGTCATCCGCATCCACGGTGACCAGCTTCGGTCTTCACACATATTCTTCAAAGCGTTAAATCCCTCCGGCGCTCCCAGCCGGGCCGCGGAAGTAGCCTGAACGACTTTGACACGGTCAACCGTTTCCGCCGCCAGCGCGTCCATAATCGGACGGATCGCGGCCTTTTCCCCATCGTTGGCAAGTTTGATCGCTGCGAAGCTTCGTACAACCAATTCCTGATGTTGTAAAGCGCCAATCAAGCCTTCTTCGGTGGGGGCAATATGGTACTTCTCCTGGAGGGTCCGCTCATCCATGTCGGGCACCGGTGGGCCGGCGATCGCCTTCCCTGTCTGCGCGGCCAGCCCAACGCATCCAATCACGAGATAGAGCCACTTCTTACTCATGTTTGAGTGGGATTTTATCATCTTGACGGTCCGGACTCCGAGCTCCGGGGCCTTTATACTCGGAATCGGCTTGGCTACGTTCGGAGGAAAGGCTTCCTCGACCTGCCTTGATTTGGCGGGAAATGGCGCGTTCAATCTCGCCGGCATTCGTCACACCGACCAAACGTTCGCCATTGATAAACAATGTGGGAGTGGCGGAAACATTGAGCGCCTCCCCCAAGGCACTATCATCATCGACTCTGGCCGCGTTCACGTTGGACCCAATGCAAGCGCCGAATTTCGCAGTATCAACCTCGCCTTCGGGCAGCGTCCGGACGTAGTCGATTATTGCCTGGCGAAGATTTCCGGGATTGAGTTCCGCCTGGTGCCCGAAGAGAAACTCCGCTACCTTCCAAAATAGCGGTGACTCGTGAAGACATGCCGCGGCTTCGGCTGCCGGGCGGGCCCATGGATGCGACGACAACGGATAGTGCAGGTACACGAGCTGCACCTGCTCGCCATAAGCCGGTAACATCTCCCTGGTGAGGATTTGGGCTGCGTTCCTGCAAAACGGACATTGAAAATCGGAGAACCATGCGATTGTGATGGGAGCGCCCTTCCGGCCCAATATCGGCGCGTCGTGAGTCGCCAGGTAGGAGTTGATCCGGCCACTAATTCGCGCGGCCTCCTCAGCCTCAGCCTTCTCGGGGTCGACCGTCGAGTCCAGGAGTTGTGGCGTCAAGAACCGTTGATCGGGAGATAGATGAAGAACGAACCTGCTTGCTCCATCAATTGAGAAATCCAGCTTGCGGAAGCAGCTCTCCGCCTCCGTCGACCAGGCGGTCAGATCAAGGGCGGAGGTGTCCGGCACTTTCAAGAGCTTCTTAACGTATTGCTCCACTCTGGCGTGTGTTTCCGCGGTTATAGGATCGCACGCGGCGCCACCCTGACAATGCAGTAAAGGCATGCAGCTCAAAATGACTAGTCGGTTAACAATCGCCATTGGTGCGCACTCCGATTAAAACGCTTTCTGGTTCTTCCGGACCGAGCCATCTTCCAGGTTAATGTGAATACCATCTTCCCTTCCGTGCTTGTAGATCACCTGCCGATTATCCGCGGAGAAGTCGAAGCTGCTTCCCACAAACCACCGGGGACTCTCATCGGAAAAGAGTTGTTTGGATTTGATGAATCTGTTCGGCGGCAAAATCTCTTTGAATGAAATGGCCTTGATGAACACTCCGTGATCCGGTCCATCCCTTATCGGATCTCCGATGTGGTCACGCCTGCGATAGATCCTGAGCGCTTCACGGTCCGGGAAAACGATTCCGGCGAGGTCGTCCCGGTTCATCAAAAGAATGAGGAACTCGCCGTCATTGGTGATGAGCGGCAAGGGACAAGACTCAGAATTCGATGGATTCAAAATAATGCTCCATTCCATGTAGTCGTTCCAAAACACAGCCGACGCACTTACTCTGTCTTTTGCGTTGATCCAGTTTTCCTTCGGGAAGACCTGCAGAGAGATTTGCCCGGACCCTTGCTGTTGGTCAACAACAACAAGGAGGTCCCCGTTCTTTGAGGTCACCGCCTTGAGGCACGGCATTCGACCCCCTGCAAATAACGGTTGACTTGACGTGAGAGCCAGAAGCAGCAGCCCGGTGCGCGTACCGCCCGTCAAAAATGGCATGTTCATGTTCCTTAAGGAGAGCTCGGTGAAAACCTCATTCCGGAGTCCGCAGCATTGAAGACTCCAGGAGCTGGTGACTACAGCGACTATTACCGGACCGAGAGCAGGTCTTTTCGAAGAGAGTCTCGCACGGCCTCGTCTGGCTCCGCGTCAATCGCGGCCCGTAATTGCGAGATTGCCCAAGGCCCTCCCTGGTCGCGGATGCAAGTACCCGCGGCCATCCGAAGGCCAAGTGCCCGGTTCTTCAGGTACATGGCACAGAGGTCCCTGATCTCGTCCAGTTGGCTCGGCGGTATCTTCTTGAACCTGTTGTAAGCGAGGAGGTTCAAAGCAATAGTGGCAGCCGGATAACCTTCCGGCAATGCGTCTGCTGACCGGAGCACGTCCAGAATATCGGAGAGGCATTCCTGGCGGCCTACGTTCAAAATCATACTTTGCGCCGCAATCATCCGCGCCGTCGGGGACCAGTTTCGGTCTTCGCACATACTCTTCAAGGCGTTAAGCCCCTCGTCCGTTCCCAGTTGGGCCGCGGCGGTAGCCAGACCAATCTTGACGCCTGGAATCTTTTCCGACGCCATCGCGTCCAGAATCGGTCTGATGGCGGCCTTATCCCCGTCGTAGGCAAGCTTGATCGCTGCGAAGCTCCGCACAGCCGCTTCCTGATGTTGTAAAGCGCCAATCAGGCCCTCTTCTGTCGGGACAATATGGTACTTATCCTGGAGAGTCCGTTCATCAACGTCCGGCGCCTGGTTGTTCGTCTGTAGTGTCTGTGCGGCCAGCCCAGCGAATCCAATCACAAAATAGAGCGTTAATTTACTCATGTCGCCTCACCGTTCTCCTGCACTGACCTGCGTAACCGGTGTCCCGTCTATGGACGAATGGGTGAATGTAAAGGTGATCGTAAAGCTCCCAATCTGTTTGCCACAAGCAGAATACGTTTGGGTGCAAGTCTGCTTACAGGAGTAGTCCGGGGCTTTTGCCGAGAGCACGTCGGCGAAGGTGATGGTGCCGTGCTTGTCCAAGAACTGACCATTTCCAGTACTTGGGGACGTGTTCCCATAGTAAGTGGCCACGCTGCCAGGGCCAGCCTTGAATTGAGAATTACCAACGCACATAGAGGCAGGGGTAATGGGGGATGGACAGCCCCCCGGTGGCCCATCGGTAAAGTTCTCGCTAACAGAGGCACCGTTGTAACTGGCTGGGCTACCCGGTCCGAGCGTCAGAGTCGCAATCATCCCGACGCCGGTGAGAATTCCAGCAGAAAAGTTGTCCGGAAGGGTGGCCGAAAGAACAGCCGGCGTTTGGCTCGTTATACTAACCGTCGTAGGGCAAGCCACGACGTTTATTGTACCTTTTCCGGTGCCCTGTTTAGTTTGCAGCGACACAGTATGCGGCCCTATTGCCGCGTTGGCAGCCACCGTGTAGGAAACATTAACCTGGGTGTCGCTTGCCCAGTAGAAGCCGATGGTTAACCCGCTGTCACCCGATACTGTCGGCGTCGGGGTTTCTCCCCATGCCGTCAGCGCCGTTCCGAAGATTGCGAGGTAGCCGGACGTGCCTTGGCTAATAGTTGTGGACCCAGTCGAATTGTCGACGATGCCGGTAATCCTCGGAGGAGGGGGAGGGATGGCAAATTGTGTCCAGCCGGCACCTATATTCCCGGCACAGGAACAATGCAGACCCGCTAACCCAAAAGCATAATAAGTTCCCTCGACCCCATCGGTTGGGGTTGACACGGAAACCGTCTCACCCGACTGCGTGTTGTTTATATACGATCCGCCCGGCGTTTCCAACTCTACCGTTGCCTGGTAGTTGGAATGGCTGCAAGTACAGAGGGTGCTGTTGTCTTCAGTGGTGCTCCAGCCATAGACCGTCGCGCCATCGGGGCTGACGTCACCATCGCTGTACACGCTGATATTCATCACCGTTGTGCAGGCGGCCAGCCGCGTAGCGCCGGACAGCATCGCTGCCGCCAGCAGCGCGAGCAGGGAAAGAGTTTTCATATGTGATCTCATATCCTGGCGATTCCGGCCTACATGGCCCCTCCGTAAATCACGATGTGAGCCTTGACCCTTGTCTGTATATGGTGATCCAGCCGGCTGGCTCCGTCGGGCGTCAATGTCTGCCGCAGACTCGCGAGCGTGGCAGCGGCAAGGGCGACTTTCTGCGCCTGCAGGCTTGTGAGTTGGTCCGGCGTAGCGGCCACAAGGACAGCACTCGCGATCGAGTCAAGCTGCGTCTGAAAACCTGCAAGAGCCGTGATAAGGGTCGCCCGGTCCGCCGCTGTCAGTTGCAATGGACCAAGTTGCGTGCTTTGCCGACCCTGCTCGTAGGCCGTTGGGGTGGGGTGAGCGGCGACAGCGGCAAAGAAGTGCTGATAAGCGAGCGTATCCGGGATCTTTTCGGGATTTTTGGAGCCGTCGACGAGGACGGGAAGACCTCCCGGCGGCGCCCCCGGAACGGACATAACGTGAACGTGCTGGGCACAGAGGACCCGGCAACTCAGGATTAAAGCTGCGCAAAGGTTGATTTTGGCGTTTATGGAGCGTTTTGTGCGCATTTGCCTGAAATGGATTCTACACCTCTGCCGCAAAAATACAAGCACAATAAAGACACTTTTTGCCACCGTGGGGATTTATTTGACGCTGGCCGCCGGAATTGTCATGGGTAGCAGCGCCTTTTTCAACAAACCTAACGCTTGAAAGACTTATTCACGATCGCGACGCAACTTCGCGCCGCACAATTGTTTCAGCGGCTTAAGCAAAACCGCCCAAACACGAACGGCCCTGCTTCAGGGGGTCGGCTCGATTCTCTGTCCGTTGCCTCTGCTGATTTTCGCCGTCGTCACGCGCTTCTTGAAGGCGTAAGGGCTCGCGAGCGAACCGGACGAGGCGGGCCGTGCGACCAACGAATACATCCGTGAGTGTAGACCGAGCGTTGGAGGATAATACTCCATAGCGCCATTCTCACGGGGACGCCAACCAATTATGCGCAGAACTTTCCTTGCTTTGGGCATCGCCTTCACGCTGAGCGCGCAGTATCAAAGCGCTTTCAAAGACACCTGGCTGCAACCCGGCGGCGGCGAAGTCCTGCCTGAGTTCGATGCGTTCGACAGCTCCGAAGGGACGCTGGGAGTGCTCAACGCTTCCGGAAGCCTGAAGACCGACGGGCATCCTTTCTTTACCGCTTTGGGAACGAACGGGCGTGCCTGCGTGACCTGTCATCAGCCCACGTGGGGAATGACCGTATCGGCCTCCGGCCTGATCGACCGCTGGCGCGTGACCGATGGCAAGGACCCGGTCTTCGCGGCGTTCGACGGCTCGAACTGCCCTAACCTGCCGCAGGATAAGGAAAGCTCGCATTCGCTCCTGCTCAGGCGCGGCCTTTTCCGGATTCCGATCGCGTGGCCGCCGCGGAATGCGGATGGCTCGCCGAAGCGCGTCGAGTTCACGATTGAAGTTGTGCGCGACCCGACCGGGTGCAACACCAGCGGCGAGTATGGCCTCAAGAGCGCGCAGCCGATGGTTTCCGTCTATCGGCGTCCGCGGATGGCGGCGAACCTGAAGTACGTTGTGTCCGGCGGAATTCCGATCGTGCTGAAGACCGGGATGCTGTCCGATGTCGATCCGGAAACCGGAAAGCCCGTCAGCATGAATTTCATGGCGGATGCGCGCGAAGCTTCGCTCAAAACGCAGGCGATGAGCGCGATCATGGGACACGAGGAGGCCCACAACGCGCCCACGCGCCAACAACTCGACAAGATCATCGAGTTTGAGTCGCAGGTCTACGTGGCGCAGGCGGCGCATATCTTCGGCGGGCCACTGGCCGTGCCGGGCGGACCGCCGGGTCTGGGGCCCGCGGCAATGCGCGATCATCGCGCGGGCGTTCTCGGCGACAACGACTACGATCCGGTCTTCGGCGATTTCAAGGCGTGGAAAGGCAACGATTATTACCGGTCGTCGGTCGCGCGCGGCGCGGATATTTTCATGTTTCGTCAGTTCTGGCTGCGTGACGCCGCGCATATCAATTCGATCGGGCTCGGCAACCCCATCAAACGCACCTGCGCGACCTGTCATAATGCGCAGATGACCGGCCAGGATCTCTCGGCCGGATGGGTCGACGTCGGCACCACCAATTTCCCCACCTGGACCGAGCCTTCGACATGGGCTCAATCGAGCGAGCTTCCGGTCTTCAAGATCACCTGCTCGAAGGATGCCGATCCGCATCCGTATTTGGGGAGGGTGGTCTATACGACGGACCCGGGTCGCGCGCTCATTTCGGGCCGGTGCGTGGATGTGGGTTCGATCGTTATGCAGCAGCTTCGCGGACTTTCCGCGCGTGCGCCTTACTTCGCGAACGGTTCGGCAAAATCGCTGCGCGAGGTCGTCGATTTTTACGATCGGCGGTTCGATATGAAACTCACCGACGAGGAGAAGGAAGATCTCGTAAATTTTCTCGGGGCTCTTTAGCGGGATGCTGAGAGTCGCCATTGCCGTCATGGTGTTTGTCGCCGTCGCCTTCGGCCAGCAGCGCAGTTTTGTCTCCTGCCCTATTGTGCGCGACACCAGCACGGTTCCTTGTTATCTGGCCGAGTACGACGGCGAAACGTACTATCTGGGAATTCAGCAGGACATCACGAACAGTTTTCATCCTCCGCAGTTGAAGCATGATGTGCTTGTCGAAGGGACGGTTGTTGCCGGCCCGCGCGTGTGTGGCGGCATTCCGCTTCAGCCGGTCTCCATCTCGGTTATTAAGGAAGTGAACCTGGCGTGCAATACGTTGTTGCCGGCCGAGCCGGGTATTGATGCTCCGCCCGCATTGCGCGGGCCCGGGCCTTCGTCGCGGCCCCTTCAATTGACAAGCGCGCCGCACGAACCGCTTACGGGTAAGCAGGAATTCACGGTCCTTTATTCTTTCAACGACGACTATCTCGAATTTGGGGCCGGCAGAGTGGTCAACGAGGCGGCGGCGTATGCGAGGCAGGCTGGGGCTTCGAACGTGAAAGTTACGGGATATCGCGCCACCAGTCTTCTTTCGAATGGGCAGCGGCTGACGGAAAAGGTTGGGCTCGCCGAGAAACGCGCGCAGAATGTTGCGACGCTGCTGCGTGGATTTGGTGTCGCGAGCGTGGCTGTCGACTGGAAGAGCGAGGCCGAGCCGGGCGACGGACACACGGATCCCACGCGGAGGCGTGTGAGTATTGTGGTAACTCCATAGGCCAAAAAAACTGGTACACGCGACTTCAGTCGCGTTCTTACTTTTCCACCGCAAAGGCCACGAGCACATTGCCCGCCATGCCGCTGCGTTGAGCACTCCCCGAGGAGACGAACAACATCCCCCCGGCTACGATCGGTCCGCCGACATCCATCGCGCCGCCGCGGCCCGCGATTCCATTCACCGTCTTAAAATCGCGCGCGGTGTCGTAGTCCCAAATGATCTTGCCGTCGATTGTGGAGTACGCGCGCAGATGGGCGTCCATGGCGCCGGAAAACACCACTCCGGGGATGGCCGTCACGGCGGAAGACTGCGCTGGGCTGCACGGCCGGCGGTCGCCGCAACCGGGCGGAGGCGTCTGCCAGATGCGCTCGCCGTTATCGACGCGCAGCGCAAAAATGCCGCCGCCTTTGGTGGGATCCACTTCATAATGCCGGTCGTTGCCTCCGTCGATGCGAGCCACGCGAAAATCGACATCCGACAGCGCGACGTACATGTTGCGCCCGTCGGTGGCCGAGCCCCACTGGATGCCTCCCACAGTTCCACCTTTGCCCACGCGGGTCTGCCAGAGGACCTGGCCCTTGCGGTCGGGATCGATTCCCCAAGCCACGCCGGATTTTTGCCCAACGACCAGCGCCCGCTTGCCGCTGGGCAGCGTGAGCAGGATCGGCGATTCGGCGAAGTCGAAATCCGGGCCGTCCGAGTCGGGGCAGTTCACCTTGCCATCGAGGTAACAGGAACTGTTCCACGCATCCTTCGTGAACTGCTTCGACCAGAGGACTTCGCCCGTGGACATCTTCAACGCGACGATCGAGTCGCTCATAGGCGTAATGGGATCGGAGTAGTTGTCGCCCGTGCCGATATACAGCGTGTCGCGATCGGGATCGAGCGTGGGAGCGTTCCAGACGCCCACGCCGGAGGGCCCCGCAGTTGCCGAGCCCTGTTTGTTTTTGCCGCGCGGCTTCGCCGCCTCCGAGATCATGTAACGCTTCCACAGCACCTTTCCGTCGGCCGCCTGCACAGCGCTTACGCTGCCTCGGAACGTGCAGCAGACGTAGTCCTTCGAGACCGCGAGGGCTTCTTCGAGTGAGGAGATCCCTATATACAAGCGCCCGTTGTAGAAGACCGGCGTCGCGGTGGCTTTGGATGCGGGATGCTCCTCGGGTTGCAGTTTCCACACCTGTTTTCCGGTTTCGCCGTCGAGCGCGTAGACGTAACCGGAGGAATCGCCGAAGAACAAAGTTGGACGGCCCGCCACTTCAGCCACGGTGATGCCCGAGCGCACTTCCGCGAGCACGCTGGTGGACCAGTGAACGCAGCCGGTGGCCGCATCGAGAGCGTAGACGGTGCCATCCTGCGCGCCCGCGAAGATGCGTCCGCGATAGACGGCCGGCTGGGATCGCAACACGGCCGTGTCGGGGAACGCGAACACCCACTTGGGCGCGAGCTTGGGCACGTCTGCGGCGGTGAGTCCGGCATCGGCGGCGGATTGGAAGCGCGAGTTGCTGAGGCCGGGCGCCCAACTGGCCCAACTGGGACCGTCCTTCCACGGCGCCAATCCGGCAGGGCAAAGATTGGCGATCTCTTCCCTGCGGCGCTCGTTGATCACGGGCTTGCCAAGATAGTTCGCCAGCGCCTGGCGCTCGTTGCCGGAAAGACGGGCGGCCTGAGGCTTCATGACGCCGCTCTCGAGCGTCCGCAGGATCGTGACGGGGGAAAGTGTCTTGAGCACGTCCATCTGCGGAATGCGCGCACCGGCCTGGGCGGAGGATAGATGACAGGAGGCGCAGTTTTTCTGGAAAAGCTGCGCGGCGTAAGGATCGTCCGCGGCGCAGGCCATCAGGGGAACGATCAGTATTAAGGAGTAGAGCTTCATCGTCACTGCGGCGCAGTATATATCAAATCGAGCGAAAAAACCCGTATAGTGTTGGAAGGCTTTTCAGGAGGTCTTGAATGTCGCGGAAACTGGTAGCGATTTGCATGCTCGGAATGGCCCAATGGGCGTTCGCGCAAACACCGGGCCCGCCGGGGCGCGGAATGCTGAAGGCGCCGAAGGCAGGGGTGTGTCCGCTTCCGATCCTGCCCGCACTGCCTACCTATACGGACACGGCGTTTTATGCCAAGTCCGACGTGCCGCACGGCAAGCTGGAACAGGCGACCTATAAAAATTATGCCGGCAGCGACAAGCGAATGCACGTGTATCTTCCTCCGGATTATGAAAGGAGCGCTGACGCCAGGTACCCGGTGCTCTACCTGAATCATGGAGGGGGCGACGACGACTCCAGATGGTCGCTGGAAGACGCGAGGCGAGGCGGCAGCGCACCATTGATTCTCGACAATCTGATTGCGGCCGGAAAGGCAAAGCCGATGATCGTGGTGATGCCTGATACGAGTGGCTGCGCCAGTCAGACACCATCGGCGCCGGGCAAGGACAATGCCTGCACGCAGGAGTATTTGAAGGATCTGATTCCTTACGTCGACAGCCACTACCGGACGAAGGCAGACCGCGAGAACCGGGCTATCGCCGGGCTATCCATGGGCGGTTTTGTGGTGCTCCACACCGGGCTGCCGCACCTCGATATGTTCAGTGAGTTGTACGTCTACAGTTCCGGCCACATCAACGCGGAAGATCTGAAACAGTTCGATACGAACTTTTCGGCGATGCTCAAGGACCCGAAAACCAACGATCTGTTCCGGGTGCCCTTTTACATGGCGGCGGGAGAAACCGATATTGCGCTGAACAACAGCGAGCGGGTTCTGGCGCTGTTTAATCAATACGGCGTTCGCAATTTCTGGGTATTGAGCACGGGCGGACACGAATGGCCAAACTGGCGCCGGTACTTGTATCAAACGGCGCAGATCATGTTTCCCGATTGCGGAGGTAAGTAATGAAGAGGATTTTCCATAAAATTGCCGCCGTGGTTCTGGCTGCGGGCCCTCTTAGCGCGGCTATCACGCAGCCCGTCAAAGTGGAAGGTGGGCTTGTCTCGGGCGCTCCTGGAGTGGACGTATCCATTCTCGCGTACAAAGGAATTCCGTTCGCCGCGCCGCCGGTCGGCGATCTGCGGTGGCGTGCGCCGAAGCCGGTAGTGGCTTGGCAGGGAGTCCGCAGCGCCGACAGGTTTTCGGCGAGTTGTATCCAGAATGTCGTGCAGGAACGGAAGCCGTGGACTTACGAGTTCATGACCCATGGCGCCATCAGCGAGGATTGCCTGTACCTCAATGTCTGGACAGCCGCGAAATCGGCGGCCGAAAGACGGCCTGTATACGTTTACCTCTATGGCGGCGGTTTCTCCGAGGGTTCGGCCGCTGTACCGGTTTACGACGGAGAGGGCCTTGCGAAAAAGGGCCTCGTGGTGGTCACGATCAACTATCGTGTGGGCGTGCTGGGATATCTCGCTCATCCCGAATTGACGAAAGAGTCGGACCATTCGGCATCCGGGAATTACGGGCTGCTGGACCAGATCGCGGCGCTCCGCTGGGTGCGCGAAAATATCGCGCATTTCGGCGGCGATGAAAATCGCGTCACGGTTGGAGGACAGTCGGCCGGCGGGATGTCGGTGCACGACCTGACCGCGTCGCCGCTGGCGAAGGGGTTGTTTCAGCGCGCGATTGTGGAGAGCGGCGGATCCAATATCGACAGAGGCGGCCCCGGCGCCGCGCGAACGCTGGCGCAGGCCGAAGAGGATGGGCGCAAATTCGCGGAGTCGAAGGGGGCGGGTTCGATTAAAGACCTGCGCGCCATGAGTTGGCAGAAGATTACCGAATCAAGTCCCGGCCTGCGGTATGCACCGATCGTGGACGGGTATTCATTGCCGGGGCCTGTGCGCATGCAGAATGATGTGGTGACGCTTACCGGCGCCAACGTCGACGAACTCGGCGGATTCGGACCGCCGTCCCCGATGACAGCAGAGAAGTTCAAAAACCAGGCGCGGCAGCGCTATGGAGCGGCAGCCGATGAATTCCTGAAGCTCTACCCCGCCGACACGGATGAAGCGGCGAAGGCGTCCCAGACCCAGAGTGCGCGGGATCAGGCGCTCGTTTCGATGTATCTGTGGGCAAGGGAGCGGTCGAAGGCCGCCCGCACCAAGGTTTACGAATACTTGTGGGACCATGCTCTGCCGGGACCCGACGCGGAGCGCTACGGCGCCTTTCACACTTCGGAGGTTCCCTACGTGATGAACACGCTGAATATGTCGGACCGTCCATTCACCGATGCGGACCGGAGAATCGCCGGCATGATGTCGTCTTATTGGGCGAATTTCGCCGCTGCGGGAGATCCGAACGGGAAGGGCCTTGCTGCGTGGCCGGCTGTCGGCGAGAAGCCTGAGGTCATGGAAGTAGGCGATAAGACGGGGCCGGTTCCTGTGGCGGGCAGCGACGCGAAGTTCAAATTCTTCGAAGCGTTTCTCACGAAATAGATGAAGAACACCCCGCTTGAGGACCTTACGGTCCTCGATTTGACTACGGCGCTGGCCGGTCCGTTCGCCACGCTGCTGCTCGCCGGTCTGGGAGCCAAGGTCATCAAGATCGAAAATCCTGTGAGCGGTGACAGTTGCCGCACCAATGCGCCCTATCTCGGCTCCGAGGGAGCGACGCTCGCGCGGCGGCACGAGGACGATATTTCCATTTCTGCAATCAACCGGCTGCGCAACAAGCTGGGAGTCACCCTGAACCTGAAGCATCCCGAAGCGCGCGCCGTATATGCCGATCTGATAAGAACTGCCGACGTGGTCGTGGAAAATTTCAGCCGCGGCGCGCTCGATCGCATGGACGTCGGCTACACTTTTGTCCGGGAGGTGAATCCGCGGATTGTGTACTGCTCGATCTCGGGATATGGCAGCGACGTCAGTACAGGCTCCGGAAAAGCTATGGACACCATTATCCAGGCGCTGAGCGGAGTCATGATGACGTCCGGCGGACCCGGCGATCCTCCGGTGCGCGTGGGCGTGCCGTTCGCGGATATGACAGCGCCGCTCTTCGGAGTGATCGGTGTTCTGGCCGCGATCCACCACGCGCAGCGCACCGGAATCGGACAGCACGTCGATGTTTCCATGCTCGGCGTGATGACGATGATGGTGTCGGGCGAGCCATTCGATCTTTTGGAGCGCTGCGGCGTTCCGCAACGAACCGGTCTGACGGTTCCACGTCTCGCTCCGTTCGGGCTTTATCGGACTAAGGACGGTTACGTCTCGATCTGCGCGCCCATGGAGGCGATCGCGCACGCATTGTTTCAGGCGATCGGGCGGCCGGACCTGACGACCGATTCCCGTTTTTCAAAGCGCGACGCGCGCGTCGTGAATGTCGCGGAGCTTGACGCGATCATCGGCGCATTCACCGGCTCCAGAACGAGTGCGGAAGTGATTGCCGCACTCGATGCATGGGATGTTCCCGCGGCGGAAGTGCGAAATCCGGAGGAGGCGGCACGGGATCCTCGGGTCGTATCGCGCGGCGAGACAGTACCGTTGACTCACCCGAAGTACGGCATGGTCGAGGACGTGTACGGCATGGGTCTGCCGATCAAGTTCTCCCGGGCGGAAGCCGGATTTGACGCCCCTCCACCGGAATTGGGAGAGCACAACGAAGCCGTCTATGGCGGCTTGCTTGGCTATTCCGCGCAGCGCCTCGAAGAGTTGAAGACCCGACGGGTGATCTGAAGCGTGAGTTCGGCGATTTCGATTCTCACCGGGATTTACCATCAACGAACCCTTCCGGCCGTCGGCGACATGCCGGTTGTGGGTATCACCTCCAACACCGTTCCCTGGGAGTTATTGCGCGCTGCCGGTTTGCGTCCGTTTCTGCTGAGTCCGCACCGGGCGAGTACGCCGCTTGCCGACCGCTATATGGAAGACGTTTTCAGCGCGCGTGTGAAGGCGATCTTCGACTTTGTGGTCTCGGCGGAGAGCGTGCCGTTAACCGCAGTGGTGATTCCGAGGACCTCCGAGCAGGAACACAAACTCTATCTGTATTTGCGCGAGGTCGTTCGACAGAAAGCGGAACGTGCGCCCCCTGTAATCCTCTACAATTTGCTGCACGCGCGGTCGCCGGAAGCGGAGGCCTACGGTCTCGAGCGAACGCAGGATTTGAAGCGGACGCTGGAGCGATTGACCGGCCGAGCGCTCGACGACGAACTGCTTCGAGCGGCCATTGCCGAAGGGAACGCCGCGCGCGAGGCCATCCGGGGGTTGCTGCGGCAGAGGGAAGGCGGTGCGCCGAAACTCTCCGGTTCGGAGGCACTGCCGCTGATCGGCGCCTGGTATTTCATGGATCGTGCCGAGTACGCGCCGCTCGCACGTGAAGCGCTGCGGGAGATTGAAACGCGAGCGTCGCTCGAAGGACCACGCATTCTGGTCAAAGGCCCGCCCCTGGACAGCGTGGACTTTTGCGCGGCTATCGAGGCTCAAGACGCGGTTGTGGTTGCGGAAGACGATTGGTGGGGGTCGCGTGCCGCAGGACAGGATATTGACGCGGCGCTGGAACCTGTTTCCGCGGTTTTCAATAAATATTATTTCGATGCTCCGAGTCCGCGCGTGTTCCCTGCCGCCGTGGCCGATGCCTGGTTCCATTCCCGGGCATCAGAAGTGGACGGCGTCATTTTTTACCTTCCACCGGAAGACGACGTGATGGGCTGGGACTACCCTCGGCTGCGCGACGACCTCACTCGACGCGGGATTCGGCATTTGATGGTACGCGATGCGGCATCGGATGAGATCGGCGCGTTTGCCGGGAGTCTCCGGCGCTCCGCTGCATGGCGATCAGGGCGGCCAGGGCGATCATAGCGGCGACGCTCATCGCCACGAAACCCGCTGTGAACGCGCCCGTGGCATCGCGCAGAATTCCTATTGCCTGCGGACCGACGTAAGCGTACACGCCCGCACCAAGACTGACGATGCCCATCGCGGGCCCCGTTTCCCTGCCCTCAAGGACGGCTCCGGTGATTGCGTAGCCCTGGTTGGTGGCTGAGAGGCCGAGCGCCACGAGCATGGCTACGCCGATCCGGAAGACCAGCAGATTGGTCGAGAGCATGGCCAAGGACGAGGGGATGAGCAGCGCCGCGATGCCGATCATGACAGCCCAGCGGTTGACGCGGTCGGCGAGGAAGCCGCAAAGCAGGTTCGCGAACATGGCCGTGATGTACGCCGTGCTGATTATCAATGCTCCGTCCATGGCCCTGAGATGGAAGACCGATTGGGCCACGGCCGGCACGAAGAAGGTCATGGTGAATCCTCCGATGTTCAAGAGGCCCAGGGTTCCTGCGAGGATCCACACCAAGGGCTCCTGGTGTGCGGGACGCGAGCCCGTCGACCCTGCCGGGCCGCGGGTGGGAGCCGGGGCTTCGCTGCCGCGCCGATAGAAAACCGCGAAGACGATCAGCCCCAGCAGGGCCATTCCGCCGAAAGCGGCGATGGCGCCCCTCCATCCGAAAACCTGTTCGATACGGCTGCCGAAGGGCGCGCCGACCACCGAGGCGAGCGATGACAACGAGCCCAGGATTCCCATCGTCGAACCTTTCAGCCGCGGCGGCGCGGTGAGGGCTATGGCGATAATGACGCATACGAACGAGAGCCGGTAGCCGATCAGCCAGATGACACGCCCCGTCATCCCGAGTGTGAAGTCGCGCGCCTGGCTGAGGGTGAACAAGCCGATGGCGACGATCGCGAGACCGGTCGAGAGCACGGCCTTCTCGCCATAGTTCCGGGCGAGAAATCCCGCCGGCACGCTGAGCACGATCGCCACCAGGCCGTAGACGCCGGTGAAAAGGCCTATCTGGGTGTAGCTGGCGTGAAAGTCCTTCTGGATGGCCGGGAGCAGCGGAGAGAATCCCAGACTGGACATCTGGAGCGCCATCATGCCGATAATCACGGCGATAAATGGAATCAGCCAGGGTTTTTTCACAGGGCCTCCAGAAAAGCTTCCGTCATGCGGCGCATTTCAAGAGGATCCCAGGGGCGCGAATCCACCATGTCGGCGTCGATCGGCAACACGGGAATGCCCGCGGATTCCAGGGCTCGTTCGATGAAGCGGTTGCCCGTGGCCGAGGGGGGCGAGCCTTTCGGCGTCAATACCAGCGCGGCATCGATGCGATGCGTTTTCGCCTGTTCGACGATCCACTCGTTGGCCCAGGGCGGATTGTGCAGCTGCTCGTTGAAACTCACGGTGCGGCTGGCGAGGGCGCGCAGGGGGTCGTCGAGGCCATAGCGGATGTAGCCGTCCGGGCCGAAGGCCAGATACATCGACCAGACAAACACCGCGCCGAATTTTTCTTCGAAGGCGGTATAGAAATCGGTGTCGTGCCACAAGCCCGCACCGACCCACATCAGGCGCAGGCGCTCGGATGGGCAGGCTGCTGTTCCGGCGTTTACGCGTGATTTGACCTCGTCCCGAAACGATCCGGCATGGTCGATGGCCCACTCGGAGCCGCGCAGCCACTGTGCAGCCATTACATTCGTTACCTGCTCTGTCATTCGAACCGGCGTCTTCGGAGCAGTGCAGATCATCGCGCGCACTTCTTCAAAATATTCCTCCTGGCGGTTTACGCCCTCCATCAGCACGCGCAGTCGGTCGAGATCGAACCTGCGTCCGGTGATGCGTTCGAGCGCTTCGATCAGCCGCGCGAACTGAGCCACCATGAAGTCGAGGCGATGCGCTTCAAAAAGCTCGTTCCAGCGGTGACGGCTGAGTTCCCACCAGCGCGGCGGAAGTTCGGAGGCGCCTGGAGCGTCGAGCGGAATGAACGGGCTGTCGAAGGCCTGCGCCCACGTTTCGAAAACCCGCTGAATGCAGTCGCAGGTGAGGCGCGCGGAGAGCAGCGCGGGCCGAGGCAAGCCGCCCCACGGAGCCCGGTCTGAATCTCCGAGGGTGGACGCCATTGAAAGGCTGCAGTACCGGCAGAGGCCGGTGTGAAATCCTTTGGCGTTCAGAAGGTCGAGATATTCCGGGGCCTGACGCTTGGCCGCGACGATGGAAGCCCACCACTGATTGCCGACCACCGGAACATCCATCGCATGGAACAGCTCGAGCGGCATGTCCGCCTGCGTGATCGCGTAGGGCAGGCGCCGCTCGAAGACGTCACGGCGGAGTTGGGCGAACCACGCCTTCTGATACGCCGCCGCGCGGGCCGTGGATGCGAGCTGTTTCTCAGCCATGGCGGCTAATGCGCCGCGCTGGAGAGTTTGCGGTAATACTCGGCTACAGAGTCCCGATATCCGGCTGGGACCTTCGACGGATCGGCGTTGCGGATCGTGCCGCCCTGGTTCTCTTCCAGCTGCCGGCGCAGGTGCAACTCGAGCGCATCCAGACTGCTGACCAGCTGCTGGTGCATCTGCTCGACGAGCCCGGGATTTCCCTGGAAGCGGCTGGGATCGAGATTACGCATCTGATTGATCAGTGCCTGTAATTCCTCGCGCGCCTCGGGGCTATCCTGTACGGCGGGACGAACCTGGTTGAGAACGTTAAGGCTCTGGTCGATTTCGCGCTGCGTGTCGGCTGGGTTGGAGCCTTGCTGCGGCGTCGCGGTGTTACCTTGGCCGCGAGCGTTGCCGTGGTCCTCGGAGACGGCTCCGTAAGTGTTATCGCGATTGGCGCCCGGACCTCGGGCAGTTTGGCCGCCCTGTGGGCCGGGTTGTCCGTTGCGTGCCAATGAGCCGGACTGGAACTGTCCTTGACCACCTTGACCGCCGCGGCCGGGTTGCTGTCCCTGGCCCGGTTGAGAACCTTGTTGATTGCCGGGGCGTCCGCCGAGGCTTCCCAGCTGGTCGCGCAGACGGGACAGATCGTCCATGGCGCGGTTGATGGCGGCTTCCTGAGAAGTCTGCTCGGCGCTGCTGCCCAAGGCGCGCGCCGCGTCCTTGACCTGCTCGCTCAGCTTTTGCAGGTCGCTGGTGATGGCGGTTTCGCCCGGATCGGAGAAATTGCCGGTTCGCAGCCAATCGGAGCTTTTCTGCATGCGGGTGCCGAGATCGTTTTCGTCCATGCCCTGAAGCGCGCCGCGCAGCTTGTTGGTGGCCGCGGGTTGCGTGGGCGCGAGTTCCCGCGCCGTGTTACGCATTTGTTGGGTGAGGCGCGAGAGATCTTCGGTCACCTGCTGGCGATCGTTGATCATCTTGTCGATTTCCTGAGGAGTCACGCTCTTCGGCTGCCTCTTCTCGGCTGCGGCGGCCTTCTGTTCGGCGATCAGATCGCGCACGTGATCCGCCTGCTGTTTTTGGCGGGCCGCCAATTGATCGGCGGTTTGGGCCATCGAGTTGAGGCGGCCGGCGGCGTCCTGCGACTGCAGTCCGCCGAGCAGGTCGGTGGCTTGGCGGAGGCGATCGGCGGCACGGCGTGAATCGGCGGCGCTGGCGTTTTGAGAGGCTGCGCGTCTCATATCGTCATTGGCCTGACGCAAGCGATCGAGCGCTTGTTGGGCGGCCTTCTGGCGCGCGTCGGCGGCTTGTTCGCCCGACTGCTGCGAGTTGGAGGAAGACGAACTGCCCGACTGTCCCGAAGAGGCGCTCTGCTGACCTTGTCGGCCCTGTTGGCCCTGTTGGCCCTGCTGGCCTTGTTGTTGTTGACCGAGCTGCTGCTCCATCTGCCGCTGGAGCTCCTGCGCTTCGCGCTGCAACATTTCCTGTTGCCACTTCTGTTCGGCAGTCTGTTGACCGTTGCGCTGCTGCTGGGATAAATCCTCCTGGCGCCTGGCCAGTTCGTCGAGCTTCTTCAGGGCGTCGGCGATTTCCTGCGCCTTCTGTTCGGCGGTACTCGCCGCGCTTTTCTGAGTCTCGTATTGATTCTTTTCGGTATCGAGCTCGAGATCGAACAGAGCGGCCAGATCGCGCGCCGCGCCGCCTCCGCCCCCTCCACCACCCTGCTGTCCGAACGCAACCTGAATTTGCCGGAAGGTGGCTTCGGCGCGCAGCAGCGCCTGCAGCGCCTTCTGCTCGTTGGGAATGGCGTCCTTCCACTTCTCCTGTTTCAGTTGCTGGGCGGCCGGAGTCATGGCTTCCGATGCCGCGATCATATCCTTCTGGAATGAGTTGATGGCCTGCGATTCGGTGGTCAGCTCGCGGGCTTCGAGGCGCCCGGAGAGCGTGACGGCCTGATCGCGCAAGGTCGCCTGGGCCTGCGAGAGCAGCTTGGCCAAGTCGGTGGCTTGCTGTTGGGTGGAGTTCTTGTCGCCCTGCTGCTTAAACGTTTGCGAGATGATTTGCTTTTCGCGCTGCGAAATCTGCGCGGGATCGTTGCCGCCGCCTCCTCCGCCACCACCGCC
>Ga0209167_10000524_pt1 | contig 27237 bp, 34 predicted proteins | sample Coa_R1_9_FD_187154 | JGI IMG/M metagenome (GOLD analysis project Ga0209167, IMG submission 187154) | Surface soil microbial communities from Centralia Pennsylvania, which are recovering from an underground coalmine fire - Coalmine... | ecosystem: Environmental > Terrestrial > Soil >...
ATAGCGTTGAGGATTTGGGTCGCAGTCCGCTGCACGTATTCGAGGCTCTCGCCGAGGAGCTTCGCATCTCCGCCGTACAAACCGATATAGTCCTGCGCGGCAGACCCCGTTTCGAGGCCGATAACGCTGCATACGACAAGTGCGACGGCTTCAGCCTCGGTCTCGCGGATACGCTTCGACGTGCCGCGGGCCGGCGCGATTTGGTCCGAATATTCGAGTGCGATGCCTTGCTGGGTGACGAACTTCGCAAGCCGCTGACGGTATTCGCGGGGATCGCCGTTCATGCTCCCGATTTCCGGCAACGCCTGGCCGTCCGTCTGGCTGATGTCTTATATAGAGATTTGCGAGACTTTACCAGCCGGTGATGCGTCTTTTGTCCTGCAGGAGGGCACGCGAGGAATGCTTTCCTTGATGAGTAATCAAAACCCTCGCGCACTCTTCGAGCTTCTGACATCTGCACAACATGACGGTTTGAAGCATCTTCATCATTGCTTTCGCTTTGGCAACCGAGCTTTCCAGTTCGATGATCTTCGCCTGGGCCAATTTCTTCCAGCGCACGGAGATTGCTGTGCTTGTCGGGAAGCCGCGAAGTAGTCGCCTAATTTCAGATAGTGTAAAGCCGGTCTCCTTACCAAAGCGAATGATAAGGAGTTGGGGCAGGATTTCCGGTTGATACACGCGCCTGCCATTTGCACGGGCGGGTGCGGCAAGCAACCCTGTTTTTTCGTAGTACCGGATCGCAGATGTCGCGAGACCGCTGCGAACGGCGACTTCACCGATAGTCATGCTCATCCTCCACGAATATCGCTTGACTTAAAGTCGACTTTAACTTCTATCATTTTTTCGGCGTTATAGCCATGGTGAGGGAGGATGCCGATGATTGTGTGGAAAAAGCATTTGCGCTTCACGTGGATGGTCTATGCCGTTTTTGTCGTCATGATTCACGAGGTTCGTGCATCTGAGGGACTACGCCGAGAGGCACTGCAGACAAGAACTTCAGTCCCTACGAACGTGGAGGACAGCCGTATGAGTCAGGAAACACCATTTTATTGCAACGCGAAGGCCCTCAGCAAAACGGACAGAGAACGGTACAACGAACTTACTAACAGGTTGAGGGAAGCGAGGATCGAGACGAAGGAACTGTCGGATGGCTTCGCATTTCGGTTGAAGAGTGAGGCTCTTTCCCTCCCAGAGTTGGCTGAGTGGATTTCGTACGAACGCAGGTGTTGCCCTTTCTTCGGCTTTGAGATTGAGCTTCAGAGAGACAACGGACCATTATGGCTGAAGTTAAGGGGCAGAGACGGAGTTAAGCAGTTCATCCGTTCTGAGTTCGGTGTTCGGCAGTGAGCTTGGAGCAACCTCCGCGGCTTTCTCGATGACGACAGCGACATCGGCGTCCAGTTCGTCCGCTCGGCGCAACGCAGTGCTGATGCGAACCAGCTCCATTTCTCGCGCCGCGATTTGACCCGCAGGTTCTGGGACTGGGCGTCACTGGAGTTGCTGGTGCAAAGCGGTCTTCGAATCGAAGAAGCCAGCGAGCTCACTACGCTCGACATCCTCAAACGCAGAATGCCGGATGGCCGGTTCTATTACATGCTTCACGTGAAGCCGTCCAAATATGACCGGGCTCGTGTCGTGCCCATCGCGGGGTCGTACCACACGTCGTCCGGGTGGGTGACGCTGGGGATTCGCGCGATGATCTTCCCTGACTCGGTATTCAGAATCAGGACCTCCGCCGGTGTGCGACAAACGACGAAGAGACGATGATTTGCTGCATCAAGTGCCATCGGAAAATTGTTCTGCGCGGTCCCGAGCCTCCACATTGCGACGATCTTCCGCGTGCCCCTATCAAGTACATCGACGATATTGTTGGCAGACGGAACGTTCACATAAATATTCTGGCCCTTGACTTCCAGTTGAAATGACTCCGGGTGGTCAGGAAGTTTAATCGTTCCTGTCAAGCCTCCTGTGGTGCCGTCCAGAATGGCGATACCCGCTCTGGTTCCATCGCCAAAGCCGACGAAGACCTGATTCGTTGCCGGGCCGTAACGGGTATCGTCAGCATCGCTCGAAAGCTGAACGGTTGTGAGTAGTTTGTATGTGCTGCCATCGAACATTCGGCACGTTCCGTCGCCTCCATTCGCCACGAAAATCCGATTGGACTTCGGAACGTAAGTCACCCCTTGCGGCTCCCGCAATCCGCGAATCGTTGAATGACTTTGTTGGACCGCAGATCGAACACTTCGAGCGTATTGTTACCCAGAGCGCTCATGAACAGGCGCTGACCCTTCAGGTCCACGTCAAAATGATCGATGCGTCCATGCACATTCGGCAACAGACTGGTGTAGAGCAAACGAAGAGGTGCTTTTTGCTGCGCGCACGCGATTGGAACACTGAACGCCAGCATGAGAACGAAGATGCAAACTCTTCGGACCATCGTTTCCCCTCTCGTCAACTCAACTCGGGTTGCTTGCAGCTCTTCAAGCCGGCCAGCGCATACGCAACCGATGGTTTAGTGCGGCGGGGCGAGGCAAAACTGATCTTCCACGTCCTCGTGCCCGATGTCGAGAGCACACTTGCGTGTGCCCACGATGCGAACTTTTTATTTGGACTTTTTATTTGGAAAGGTTCTTCGGGCTGTGTTGGTTGAGAACACTAATGAGCCGAGTTGCGGGTGGCGGGACCGGGACGGCACCGTGTAGGACGATCTCAGTGCCAGTGATTGGCCTACCGTACACGAGCTGGTTGGCCTCGTCATCGGGATGCAGGGTCGCTCCATCCAGGGAGATACCAGCGAACACGCCGCGAGCGCGTGAGTAGCTGAGAATCTCGGCGCGCATGTATGCGTCCGTATTCGCCTCGGCAGCCCTCCCGACAGGTCCAGCCGCCGCGGAGGCGCCAGCGCCAAGCTTGACCTTGCTGCTGAGCAGAGATCGGGCTCCTTCCTGATTCATGATCAGCAGAACAAAGTCGGTAGCCTCTCCGCCAATCTGGAAACCGACGCTGCCACCTTCGAGCACCATCATGGTCGGCGCGCTCCACGGCCCCTCAAAATTGCGTCCGCTACGACAAGTCATTGCACCGCGGCCATAGCTTCCGCCAACGATGAAGGCCGCCTTGAGAACTGAAGGAAGCACCACGACGCAGTCTGCCTTATCGAGCAGATCCTGAGGAATGTCGTCGGGAACGTTTAGAATCTCTTTCATTACTTCGCCAGCATTTCGCAGCCTAGCGTCCACCGTATCTTTGTCGCTAGCCGCGGCCGACCTCGGAGCGAACAGGCCCTGTAAACTGATCCCAACCAACATGATAGCCAGCAAAACTCGCGGTATCTTCTTCACTGGGTTCCTCCAATCGCAGGTGCCATAATACATCATGCGAAACAATCCGTCCTGACGTTTTCGTGCTCGACAGCGGTTGTGCGGAGCATTCTAAGCGACCAACTGGCGCGGGCGAATTCATCGGCGCGTGTTATAACCGAAAGGATTTTCAGGAGTCATGGGTGATCTACCGATCGGGTGCGAATATTCGCGTATGGTTTTGTCTGCTCCTGATTCTGTCGCTGTTTTTCCCTGGGGCGGTTTTCGGTCGAAATGACAAAAAATCTTCGCACACGACGGGCGATTCCGTAAAGAACGAGACGAATAGCCGTCCGAATCGCGACCGAGCACAGGGACCACAGAATGGGTCTAGTCCAACTGATGCGTGTGCGCTAAAGCATTTGGGTCAGTGCCTTCGGGATATTGGACAGGATCAAATCGGCATTTGGACCAGTCCATTCCACGCTAAGCCGGGGGACGCAGAGTGGCTCCTACCAATTGCGGGGGCAACGGGAGTGGCGATCCACTACGACGCCCAAGCCCAGCGAGATTTGGGTGTTGACCCAACTAGGACCGAAATAAGCAGCGACTTTTCCAATGCAACGCTTTATGGCTCTCTCGCCGCAGACGCCGGACTGTATTTCCTCGGAGTGACGACGCACAATCCACATTTGGCAGAGACAGGCCGTCTTGGAGCGGAAGCCGTGGCTGATACGGCGATCGTCTTCGAAGGACTGAAGTTGGTCACGAATCGACAGCGACCGAATGTAGGCAACGGCCAGGGAGACTTTTGGCCGAACGGCGCAAATACTTACACATTCGACGGCTCATTCCCATCTGGGCATTCCGCTGTGATGTTCGCGCTCGCGCACGTGGTTTCCTCCGAGTATCCAAGCAAGAAGGTTAGTATTGCGGCGTACGCGCTGGCGTTGGCCGTGAGCGCCAGCCGAGTGACAGCGCGCGAGCATTTCCCGTCGGACGTTCTTGTGGGAGGAGTGGTTGGGTATCTGATTGGCGGATACGTTGTGCGCCGCCGTGCGTCTGCCGCCACGCCGTGGGCGTTTTTCATCAGTCCAGTAATGGATGAAAGCACCGGAACCTATGGCGTTCAGGTTCAGCTCCGACCCACCTTCCTGAGATTTGGCGGCGCACGGAGGTTCATCGATCGACTGAAGCGAGCAGACCGCGCGCCTGATTTTCGCGCGGAGGTATACTCCAAAGCTGAATAGGTAACGAGTCGAAACATGTAGCCCTTCAAGTTTGTGTGGACGAATCTTGTGACAAGCCGTTTGAAGAGCGGAGCGCGAAGTTTCCAAGACTAGCGCCCCCTCGTAATGTTTCTGCATTCCGGTCCGGCCGGCTTTCAGCATCCGATGCTCTCCCTCAAACCGGAGGACGCGCGATCCAGCAGGTCAAAGTGGCGGAGAAGCAGCGCCGCTTGGGGATAATCCCGAACTTCTTCACCATCTATCAGCCAAATCCCGTGCCGCTTACTCCCAAACTAAAATTCAGATCCCCGCTGCTACTATCAAGGCACGGGCAGTTCGAAGTCGTGCTTCTTACACGGGATTTCAGCGATCTTCATAACCAAAGGTGACGACGGGCATTGGCCAGCCGAACTACTCTGGAGGCAATCGGGCCTCCGCCGGCGATTTCAAACGCCTACTTACCCGACAGGGAATCGCGGCGTGGGTCTTACTTTGGAGAACTTCGGCATCAACATCGGAATACACAGGAGTGCCCGTCTGCTCCAGGAGTTCGTTTTTCACCTCCTCACTGAAGCGGAATCCGCGAGTCAAAGAAACCTGCCATAGTCTGGTCGCAGTTAGCTCTACGTTCGTGTCTGGACCGAGCGCGACTTGATGGCTCGGTATTCGAGCCATACGAGCATGATAACGATCAAGTCGAGAATGCTGAGGGCGATTAGGCCCATGCTTCTGGTCAATGTGAAGCGGTAGAGTTGATAAACGACGTAGCCGCCGAACACGGCGATACTAAGAGGATAAGCCCACAGCTTATTCCTTAGCAACGCGACCACGACAAGGATTTTCACCACCCCGTGCCCGAGGAAATACAGCGCCAGGAAATGCTCACTCCCGATAGAAAACCGTCTCACTGCGTGGCGCAGGTAATTAGCGACGATATCGCGGGGATCTTCGATGATTTCATCCTGGGTCAAGATCCCGACTACGCGCACAATCAATCCCGGACTAACGATCCACAGGGCAATTCCCCCGGCAATCTCCAAAACGCCATCCAGTCCTTTAAACACCACTCCGATTCGAAACAGGAGTTCTCGGAGACGAGCTTTGTCAATTGGGGGCATGGGGTTTTGAGGCTCGAAATACTCGCCGCGCTTACGGAACATTCGTTGGCGTAGCAAATGGCAGACCTAAGAGAGTATCCAGTGCTGACTGCGCCGTCGCGAGCGAGGCGCGCAACTGGATTTCTTCGCCTTCCGTCGTCAACAGGCTTGATTCGATGTTCACGTACAAAGCCGCGGACACGTTCGCTTGCTCGAAGCCCTGTTTAGCGGCTGCCGCAGTCTTGCGCAGGACTGCGAGACGCGCATCGAGATCACGAAGCTGGTTCTGTATGATTTCGGTGGCGTTCCGCACCTGATCCGCCTCACCCGCCGCCTGGTCGAGCCGCGCCTGGTATGTTTGGCGGAGGAGGGCGCGCGTTGCCGTTTGAATCGCAATGTTGCCACGATTGCGATTGAAAATCGGGAGCGACAGCGTGACGTTCGGCCCGAAATCGTTGGCGCCCTCGACTGGATCGCGGCTATACACGACGCCGGCACTGAGATTTGGGAATTGCGCGAGAATCGCCTCGCGTAGGCTCTGCTCCTGAGCTTGATACCCTGCCTGAAGCGCAAGCAAGTCCGCGCGGCGGTGCGGGAGTGCGGTCACCGCTGCTTGGACCTGTTCTTTCGAGAGAGATTGGGTGGTAGTTGAGCCGATGAAGTGAAGGCCTACACTTGGTTGTAATCCGAGTAACTGATTGAGCTGGCGGCGCGTCATGTCCGCGTTCAGCTGTAACTGGCGGCGTTTATTTTCGGCGTCGGTTAATAAGATGAGGTCCGCTGTCGCAACGCCAATCGTTAGGTCACCTCTTTGCAGAGCCGCCTGGTCTTGGTGATACCGGTCGGCGAAGAGGTCGCACGCTGTGGTTAGTACTTGTCCTAGCTCATCATTCGACTGCGATTGGATGAAGAGCTCCCTTGCTCGTTCCGCGATCTGCCCTTCCTGCCACAGAATATTGAGGTGTACCTCTCGCTGATCCGCTCTGGCTGCGGCCTTCGCCGCGCCGCGAGTAATCAGAGCTCGAATATCCTCGCTGAGCCCGATGTCGCCACCGTAGTTCAGCGCGGATTTTGCGAAATCGGCACTCAGCACCGGATCGGGCAGCAACCCCGCTTGCAGAAGCTGGGCGCTTGCCACTGCGGCTTGGAGCCGCGCCGCTTTGAGGTCGGGATTATCGAAGACCGCGAGGGTAACTACGGCCGTTTCGTCCAAGCCGTTCTTTGGAAAAGTATGCGGCTTGAGTCCCGGCAGCCAGAACTCGCTGGCTGGAATTGTAACCGACGGTGCGGCGGTCAAGTCAGGTGTCGGCGGCAAAGGAGCCGGATGATAGACTGCGCAGCCCGAAAGACAGACCAGCGCCAGAAAAAGTGAGACTTCCAACAGGCGTCGTCGGGCGGGGGAGATCATACCGGTTTGACCTTTGCGAGCTGTTTGCGGCGCTGATGGAGATACAGAGCGGGGATCAGATTCGCGCTGAGCAGCGCGCTCCAGAGAATCCCGCCCATAATGACAACGGCTAGGCCTTGCTCGGGAGCAGCGCCTTGTCCCCAACCAACTGCGGTTGGCAGCATGCCCAAGACTGCCGTCAAGGTCGTAAGCGTGATGGGACGAAAGCGCACATGGACGGCTTCGGTAACTGCTTCCTCGGGAGCCATGCCCGAAGCCTCGTTACGTCGAGCACGATACAGCAGCACGATGCCGTGGTTAAGGCCGACGCCGACCAGGGTCAGCAAGCCGACCAGACCCACCGCATTCAATCCAACGCCGCTGACGATCAGCGCGATCGCGCCGCCGCTGAAGGCCAGAGGAATTTGCAGCAGCAACAGGCTTGGCACGAGGAGGCCGTCGAATTGAAGAATCATGATCCCGGCCATCAGCACAAACGCTGCAGCGGCGGCGATTGCGAGCCCAAGAGCCGCGTCCTCCAGTTGAGGATAAAGGCCGCCAAAGCCCAGACGATACCCTGGGGGGAGATGTAAACTGCGCAACGCGCTTTGGACTGCAGAGATGGTGCTGCCCAGCGTCCCGGTCGGCGTGGCTAGAATTTGTAATGCGCGGGCCCCATCGATGTGACGAATTTGGATGGGCGTCGTGACCATCTTTAGAGATGCCAATTGACCCAAAGGAGTCCAGCCGGCAGTGCGGATCGGAAGTAGGTTTAGGCTTTCGAGACTCCTTTGCGGCGCGTCGGCCAATCGCACGTATATGTCGAGTGGGACATTCCCTTCCGGTATTTGCGCGACGATATCGCCATTCAGCAGGGGCGAGATCTGGGTGTCCAATTGCAATGGCGTAAGTCCGGCTGCGGCGAGCGCCCCAATTTTGGGTTGTAGGTAGAGGGCCGTGACGGGGTAGCCGTCGTTGTTGAAGACGCCGGTCAGGGACGGAACGGTTTTTAGGCGCGCGGTGATCTTGTCTGCCAGCGCGCGCAGTTCAGTGATGCTGCTTCCATACAGATTCAACACGAACGGCTGAGGAAGACCCGATAGGCTCTCGCCCACTCGCTCGATCGTGGGCGCATCGATCGCTACCTGCACGCCGGGCATCTGGCTCTCGCGCTGCAATCGTTCGGCGATGGCGGTTAGGCTGTTTACACCGACGCTCGGCTTCAGCGTGACTTGAATTTCGCCGGCGTATGCGGGTTCCGTATACATCGTGCTGGCTGAGGAGCCGATGCGCGCGAAAACGTCCGCGACAACCGGGTCCGTGCGCATACGTTGCGTCATCTCGGTGACGGCGTTCTCCGTGTCCGGCATCGAACTGCCGGGCGGCAGCGTGAAACTTTCCAGTAGCACGCCTTCATTCGGCAGCGGGAGAAAGTTCACAGGCACCAGCACCAGTCCGGTGATGCTGGCGAGGAGAATTGCAACGCAACCTACCAAGCTTGGGCCCGGGTGGCGAGAGACAAAATGGAAAAGCCGCATGTTTCCACGACGCAGTTTGTCCAGTGCTCTTCCCGCGCTGGTTGGGGTCTTTCGCACGCCGGCTGGCAGCAAGCTCAGACTGAGAGGAACCAGACTCAGCGAAATCAGGAGCGAGGCAAGCAGCGCGAGGGCCATCGCCAATGCGAAAGGAATGAAAAAGAGCCCCGCGAGGCCGCCCACAAACAGCAAGGGCAAAAAGACCGCAACGGTCGTCAGCGTACCCGTGACGTCTGGGCTGGCGATGTCCCTAAGCCCCTTTACGATCCCCGCGCGATGCTCATCGCCTTGTTCCCAACGATGGTAGATGCTTTCAAGCACGATGATGCCGTCGTCGGCGAGCAAGCCCACCGCGACTGTAAGCGCGCCGAGCGTCATCAAGTTGAGGGTTTCGCCCGCAGAGTAGAGTCCAGCGATGCCCATCAGGAGCGACAGTGGAATGCTCATCGCAAGAATCCACACGCCGCCGCCAGCTCCCAACACCCAGAGCATGACCGCAGTTGCCAGCGCGCCGCCGAGCAGCAGGTTCCGCGTCAAATCCGAGCCGACCACGTGCACCAGATGGCCTTGATCGTAGATGTTCACCCAGCGAACGCCCTTCGGTAATTGCCCCGTCGTCTGCGCCAGAGTGGATTGCACGGCCTGCGTCACGGGCAGGGTGGACGCGCCCGGCTGCTTGAAAACGATCAGGGCGATGCTGTGGTGGCCGTCGAAGTAGATGGTATTCAAGGTTGGAACGGGACCGCGCACGATACGCGCAAGATTGCCCAGAGGAATTCGCCCGCTCATGCTTGAAACGGGAATGTCCGCTAATTCCGAGGTGCTCACCGGCAGGTTGCGAACTTCGATGAACGTGTCTTGATGGCCTTCCGACAGGTAGCCGCCCGGTTCCAACAGCACGTTCTGTTGTAACGCTTGCGTGATGGCGGTGATCGGAACTCGATAGCGCACCATCGCGGTCAGGTTCGGCTGAATCCATAAGCCTTCGTCACCCGCGCCGTACACTTCCACTCGCTGTACTCCGGGGAGGCCTCGAAGAGCAGGGACGATATTGGCGAGAACGTCGCGCTGAACTTCCACAGGTGGAACCCTTACGGGTATTTGAGCCGCGTAATCGGCGACTTCATTGATGGCGTTCCCCATGATCTCGGCCAGCGGGTGGACGGATGTCGGCATGCGCCCACGCGCCCTGTCGATCGCGCCATTTACGGATTGAAGGTCGGCCTGGGGATCGGTTCCTTGCTGAAACTGAGCATCGGTCTCCACCGTTCCGCTGCCCATCGTCGACCGCAAGCTGACGATGTTCGGGAGCGCTAGAACTTCACCCTCAATCGGCCAGGTGATCTGCGTTTCGAGTTCGGAAGCGGTTGCACCGGGTTCGTGAGTGATGACGCTGATCTGAGGAAAATTAAACGTCGGCAACACTTCGACGGGGATTTTCCACAGAGCATACGCGCCGTATGCGACGAGCGCGCCATATACGAGCGCCCAAAAGACAGGTTGCAGCAGCAGACGGCCGAGAGTGTTTTGTCTGTTCGGCATGAGTTGTCAGTCCGGCGGCTGATAGGCATTGGAAATGCCGCGATGAAATAAAAGATAGGCGTCCTCAACGACGACCTGAGAACCAGCGCTTACACCACTCTCAAGAAACGTGTTCCAGCCTCGGGTGGGTCCAAGCACGACCTGCTGGGGACGGTCACCCTGAGCCGTGTGCACCAGCACCCACCATTTGCCTTGGTCAAGAATCAGCGAGCGCGTAGGCACGGCGACCAGTTTTCGAGACGGCAGATTGATGGTAACAGTGCCGAATTCGCCGTTGATCCATCGCGCCGTTGAAGTCGTCGGCGTCAGCCCAATCATTTCTCCTTCGCCTGGGGTCATCGCACCGGCGACCGCCCGAACTCGAACGCGAATCGGCATGCTTCCGTTCGCAGGTGAAAAGACGCCCGTCATTCCAACTCGAATGAAGGAGAAATCGGTGCCGTAGTACGAGGCCTGTAGCCACAACCTGGCGGTCGTCTGAAGCGTCACGACCGGCTGCCCCGTGCTAACCAGTTGCCCGTCCGACGAGTTGATCGCTAGCACCGTCCCATCTGCTGGCGCAGAAATGGTCATCATCTGGCGCACGGCCTGCAGATGCGACTGCGCGTTATCCAAATTCGTTCGAGCCTGAGCTGCAGCGCCCTCGGACTGCTGAATGGCAGCGCGCGTCGTCAAGCGGGAGGGTAATTGCTCGCGTTCAATTGCCAACGTCTTCTGGGCGGCAGTTAATTGCGCTTGCGCACTACGGATATCTGCTTCGCTTTGCTGCAGCGCCGACTGTATGGCAGGCCCGCTCAGGTGCGCGAGCTCCTGCCCTGTGCGGACGTGCATGCCGGGAAGAACGTTCAGGCCCGCCACGATTCCTTCTTCGGCCGCATTCACCGGCAGCGCAGAAATTGGTTGGACCTGGCCGTAGGCTTCAAGTCTGGGGGTGACCGTCGCTGGTTGCACGGTCACAGACCCTGACTCGGATGAAGTTGGGGCGACTGACGGCCCCTTCGGGTCAGCACTCGTCCGCTCCAGGAATGAAGCACCGGATTGCGCGAGTTTGCGGGGCGGCATGCCAGCACGAGAGTGCCTCCCCAGTTGAACACCTACGACTAATGCGAGAATGACGGCCGCGGTCGCGGCGGCAATTCCTCTCATTCTTCAAACTCCCTTTGATGGGGGCGTGCATACGGACCCCACCGGACGCGAATTGAGAACCAGCCTGTGAAAAGTCTAGAGAACTACAAGCGAGGGAAAACGGGGGCTAGATGCGGAGAGGAGAGCAGGTCGGAGTCAGCGGAACGGCAATACCAGCTGCCAAACGCAGCAGAGAAAACGTGGCCGCGCACACGGTATGCATCCGGCTCATCCACCGTCGGCTGCACGTGCGAATAGCAGCGGCCAAAGCCGTCACAATTGCTATTGCGTCGAGAATCGTTTCGTGCGGGGAAAACAGCATGCATCCAAGTTGACCACCGAACGGGAGAACGGACGCGCCTACCGATCTGGCAAGTAGCGATAGAAAAGCGGTACCTAAGAGCAGCTGTCGCGTTACAGAAATAGTCGATTGCGGGAGCACTAGGGCGGCACCAAGCATCACGCAAACTAAACCAAGAGCAAGTACCACGTTCACGCTTGGCCAAAGGTGGTCCCAGTGGTCATAAGGCAAGTAGCCTACGGCCAACGGAAACAGGAGAAACAACGAAGTTCCCGTCACAGCTGTGAGCGCGCGCCGCATCGTCTTCAGAGGATAGTCCCGGAAGCAACCAAAAGCAACACCGCGCCGGCGCGAGCGTACGCCTCGGTATTAGTTCGGTACAACTCAGGGCAGGATTTCGGGAGAGAGAGCCTGTAAGCGACGCCCAGCAAAGCGCACCGCATTCGAAATGGGAGGACTCGCCAGCACCATTGTTTTGGCATGGTCCGGTATATCGATCGTTTTCGGGCCTTGCAACGGCGATCGGCAATGTTACCCATGAAATCCCCGGCAAAGATTCTTGAAGCCTTAGTGAAACCCGGTCTCCCCAGTAATTTGATAGAACTTGACAAGATCATTCGTTAGTTGTAGCTTACGTAAGCTATGACTTACGCAGATCACGTACTCGACGCGCTCGGCGATCCGACTCGACGCGCGATCTTCACGCGCCTGCGCGCTGGCGTCCTTTCGGTCGGAGAACTCGCCGAAGGCTTGGAGGTCACCCGGCCAGCCGTTTCTCAGCACCTCGCTGTGCTCAAGGCAGCGCGCCTCGCTACGTCTCGCCCCGAAGGGACTCGCCGCCTTTATGCTGTCGATCGCCGGGGCGTCCAGGCGCTGCATGACTGGCTCGATGGATTTTGGGATCAGACGCTCGCGTCCTTTAAGGCCGCGGCGGAACGACAGGCAGCCAAAGAGAGGAGATCATAATGGCGGAGCAGGCGACGTCCAGCGGAATGGACCCAAATAGTGTACGGAAAAGCGTTCGAGTTCAAGCGCCACAAGAGGTGGCCTGGCGAGTATTTGCAGAGCAGATGGGAACTTGGTGGCCGCTGGCAAACTACAAGATCGGACAAGCTAAGGCTATCGATGCCGTGGTCGAGCCGCGGGTTGGCGGCCGCTGGTATGAACTTGGCGAGGATGGCAGCACGTGCCAGTGGGGTAGCGTTCTGACCTGGGAGCCGCATTCGCGTCTGGTGCTATCGTGGGATATCACAGCCAATTGGCAGTATGACCCTGAATTAAAAACGGAAATTGAGCTCCGCTTCATTCCCGACGGAAATAACGCTACTCGCGTTGAGCTTGAACACCGGCGTCTTGATCGCTACGGGGCTCGCCGCGACGAGATGCGCCGCATCTTCGAGACCGAAGGCGATTGGGGCCGGCTGCTGGAGATGTTCGCGCGCGTAGCGGCGGCGTAGGAAACGCAGGCTTAACTCCGACCCGCGGCTCATACAGAATGGCGGAGAAACGCGGCAGTCGATGTTCGAATTCACAAGTATGGTGAGGAGATAAACGTGAGCCAGAATCAGAATTTCGAGAATCACGCAAGGTTTTTTCCACTTTTTCATTTTGTCGTTGCGCCTATATTCCTTCTCAACATCGTGTGGTCGATCGTGCGCGTGATTCGCCACGTTTCGTTCGAGTCGGTCGTCTCATTGCTAGTTGGTATCGCATTGTTTCTGCTGGCCCTGACGGCGCGACTGATGGCGCTCACCGTGCAGGACCGCGTGATTCGCCTCGAAATGCGACTGCGGATCCAGGACCAACTACCACCAGAGCTGCGTGCGCGAATTCGTGAATTTACGGTCAACCAATTGATTTCGTTACGTTTTGCCAGTGAAGCGGAATTGCCGTCACTCGCGCAAAGAGTTCTCGACGAGAAATTAACAAACCGGACGGCGATCAAGAAGTTGGTTCGCGACTGGCGGCCCGATTTCTTGCGAGCATAATCCCGCGCGATCAGCCGGCTTGCGGGATCTGCTGCCCGGCACTGCGGGGACGGTGGTGAGACATCGAACCGCACTTCGTAGCATATACCCGTCGTCACTTTCGTCTTCCAATGATCCTTAAGCACTTAGTTAGCTAAAACCGTTGATTAGAACAATTATATAATATAGTAACGAGAGCACTAAAACTCCGGGCTCTTGGGCTGGCGAGAACCCTCACGGAATCGAACGAAGCGTGAGGAAGTCGCCGTGTCGAGGAGAGAGGACTGCTGGACAGGTTGCCACGCCGCTGAAGGAGTTGGCGCGATAGATGAAAAGGGGGCCATCTTTTCGTTTTCACGTGGAACGGCCCTGGAAGTTTCTGCGGTGAACAGGCGGCGCGCTGCGACCACGGCGGGAACGTAATTTTGGGTCTCGACGGGGAGCTTTTCTTGTGCGAACGAGCCCCAAACAGCACCGATTCCTTTGGCATCACCAACGGCGGTTTGGACGGTTGCCTCACCGGAATTGTAAGCGGCGAGGGCAAGGGGCCAGCTTCCGAATCGCGCGTGCAGGTCCTTGAGATATTGAGCGGCAGCGCGAGTAGCCTTTCCTGTGTCAGTGCGTTCATCGAGTTGGGGTGAAACCACAAGCCCGTAGCGCCGTGCAGTCGTCGGCATGAGCTGCCACAACCCGTACGCTCCGCGGGGAGAAAGTGCGAAGGGATTTCCGGCGCTTTCCACAAGCACGATGCCGATCAAGTCAGGTGGCAGGCCTTCGGCCTCGAGAATGGGCTCGATTGGGTCACGCAAGGCTTGCACGCGCTGGATCGCTAGGAGAAGGTCATCATAGCGCCCGTTCCAGTAGCGTTGGGCGAAGTGACGGACCGCGTCTCGTGTTCGGACGAAAGAAGCGACAGGAATGATCGGAACCGAATCGCTCGCATGCACGGTGGACGACTGGCTGTTGGCATCGGCAAGCGTCGTATCTGCGGCTGTTTGCAAGTCGAGTTGATACCTTGAGAATGGCGTTCCTGGAGAGGACGCCACCTGCGCCAGCGAGGCCGTTGCACCGGGCAAGATCAGGAAAATTGTGTTGAGAATCACGCGCGCTGCGAGGCCCCACTCGCGGCGAATAGCGATTTTGGACGACGCGCGATTTCCATGTTCGCACTCTACGATCACAACCCTCACCTCTCGATGGATGCATGCCGCATTTGCCAGCTCCGCCACATCTCGTAAATCACTGGAATTACGATCAGGGTCAGAATTGTGGAGGTCACCATGCCGCCGACCATGGGCGCAGCGACGCGCTTCATCACGTCGGCGCCAGTACCCGAGCTCCACATGATGGGCAGCAATCCTGCAATAATTGCCGTCACGGTCATCATCTTCGGACGGACGCGCATAACAGCTCCCTCGATGATGGCGTCGTAGAGGTCTCGCGAAGATCGCATGGTGCCTTCCCTCACCCTGCGATCGTAGACTTCGTCCAAGTAGACGATCATGACGACTCCCGTTTCGGCAGCGACGCCAGCCAGGGCGATGAACCCGACCCAGACGGCGACGCTTGTGTTGTAGCCGAGGAGAAAAATCAGCCATATCCCACCGACCAGCGCGAATGGAAGGGAAAGCATCACGATGAGCGTCTTGGCGGATGACTTGAAATTTGTATAGAGCAAAACCACGATGATGAGCAGCGTAAGCGGAATAACGTACTTCAGGGTCTGTTTCGCGCGCTGCATGTATTCCCACTGGCCGCTCCACTCGAGGTAGTAGCCGGGAGGCATGGTGACTTTTTGTTGTACGACCCGCATGGCCTTCTGAACGTAAGTCCCGACGTCCACGCCCGCGACATCCACGTAAACGTAGCCCAGCGGCACAGCTCCTTCTGTCTTGATGACTGGCGGACCCATGGTTAGCCGGATGGTTGCGAGTTGCGTGATGGGGATCTGAGCACCGTTTGGCGTGCTGACAAGAACGCGGTCGAGCGATTGCGGGTCGGTGCGAAAGTCACGTAGATAGCGCACGTCGACGGGAAAACGCTCGCGCCCTTCAATGGTCGTGCTGATATTCTTGCCGCCGATGGCCGTTTCGATCACGTCTTCCACATCGGCGACCGTAAGGCCGTAGCGTGCGATCGCATCGCGGTTGATCGTAAAGTCTTCGTAGTAGCCGCTAACGGTCCGCTCGGCGTAAACGTTACGCGTACCGGGCAGATTTCGCAGGTTATCCTCGATCTGTTCTCCGATTCCTTGGATCACATTCAGGTCAGGGCCGAAAACTTTGATTCCGATCGGGGTGCGGATACCAGTCGAGAGCATATCGATGCGGCCCTTGACGGGCATGGTCCAGGAGTTCGAGACACCCGGAATCTTCAGGGCAGCATCCATTTGATTGACGAGCTTTCCCGAGGTCATACCCTTCGGCCATTCGTCTTCGGGCTTCAGCACGATGCTCGCTTCGCCCATTTCCGGCGGTGCCGGGTCCGTCGAGGTGTCGGCCCGGCCTCCTTTGCCGAAAACGGAGACTACTTCAGGAAATTGTTTGATGATCTAGTCCTCGATCTGAGTGAGCTGGGTGGTCTCCGTGATCGATTGGCCGGGGAGACCAGAGGGCATGTAGAGGAGACTGCCTTCGTAGAGAGGAGGCATAAATTCCGAACCGAGGTGGGTGAAAGCAGGAATCGTTATGGCCAGCGCGACAAGGGCCAGAAGAACGACGATTTTGGGAAACTTCAACGCCAGGTGCACGAACGGCTCATAAATCCAGATCAAGAAACGATTCACGGGATTCTTGTGCTCAGGAGTATCTTGCCGCGTATGAAGAGCAGCATCAGCACGGGAACGAGCGTTACCGAAAGAAAGGCGGCAAACATCATGGAAAAGGTCTTGGTATAGGCCAGCGGACCCTCCTGGGCCTGGAGGGTGAAAACGGGAATAAATGAGACAGCGATGATCAATAAGGAGAAGAACAGAGGTTTTCCGACTTCCTTGGCAGCCGCGATGACGACATCATTCCGGTCCCCCTGGCGGCCCCCGGCTTCCCACTTTTCCAGGTGTTTATGGGCATTTTCGATCATCACGATTAGCGCCGTCGATCATGGCGCCGAAAATCAGGGAGACGATGCTGACAATAATCATCTCTTCGAGAAGCTTTTCTTTGAGCGTGGCTATAGACCGAAGGATCAGGTCAGAGCGGTCGTAGATAGGCACGAGCTCGACTCCCTCGGGCAAAGAACTCTTGATCTGCGCAATCTTTTGCTTCACGCGATTGATCACGTCCAAGATGTTCTCGCCATAGCGCACAACGACGATGCCGCCCACCACGTCGCCTTCACCGTTGAGGTCCGCGATGCCGCGACGCATATCCGGGCCGAGGTGTACGTCGGCCACGTCCCGCAAATAGAGTGGTGTTCCGTCGCCGTTGGTGCCCACAACTACTCTCTGCAAGTCCGAGACACGCTTGATGTAGCCGAGGCCACGCACCATGTATTCGCGCCCGGTGTACTCCACAACCCGGCCGCCGACGTCGTTATTGCTTTGTCGGATAGCGGCAATTACATGATCGAGGGGGAGATGATAGGCGAGCAGCGTGTCCGGGTTGATATCGACTTGGTACTGCTTCACGAAACCGCCAATACCAGCGACTTCGGAGACTCCGGGCACGGCCTTCGCCAATAGCGAACATACCAATCTTGCAACGTCCGAAGTTGCGATAAGTCGTGGCGTCCACTTTTGTCCACCAGGGCGTTGAAGATGTATTCCGGCGCTACGGTTGCATGAGAATCGTGAAACTCGAAATCGTGTGCGCCGACCACGATCTCAACCGGCTGGTAGAAGCAATCCGGAAGATGTGCGCCACGGGAGAGAAAGGCGACGGGATGATCTTCGTCTCCGATGTGACAAGCGTCATGCGGATCCGCGACAGTGCTTCGGGGGTCGAAGCTCTGTGATATTACCGAGCCCGGTGCGGTTCGTGTGGCTCAAGATCATCGGGAACGACGATTTATGGACGGTTGGCTGTCAGTGCTGCTCTTCGCGGCGCTTTTTCACGTGATGACGCGATTCGGCTGTGCTGCTCACACGGGCCACGGAGATCGCCGCCAAGCGGGAAACAGGGGGCAGATGGGAAAGAGATGAGAACTCGCTCGAACACTGATCCAGTCTGTGGAATCCTCGTCGTCCCGATCAAGGTTATTCCGGAATGCATAAAGGACACGAGTGCCGGTTCTACTCCAGAGATTACTTGGCCACATTGGACGACGAGGGCCCGGGCGGTGGGTCTGGGACGGGGTAGGTGAAAATGGCCTTAGGTAAGCAAGAGATCCTTGATGTCTACCGGCGCAGGGCAAGACGCTACGACTTGACCGCTCAGTGGTATTACGTTTTCGGATTTCGAGAGTGGGCGTACCGAAAGAAAGCTGTAAGCGCTCTCGCGCTTAAGCGAGGGGAGACTGTTTTGGAAATCGGCTGCGGAACAGGCCTCAATTTCGATCTTTTCGAAAAGGAAATAGGACCGGACGGAAAAATCCTGGGCCTCGACCTAACGGATGCCATGTTGGCCGGTGCGCGCGAAAGAGGCCGGAGGAATGGCTGGTCGAACGTGGAAGTGGTGCACTCCGATGCCGCTGTGTTTCGGTTTCCGGCGAAGGTGAGCGGCATCATTTCTACCTTCGCGCTCACGCTCGTTCCGGAGTACGAGGACGTCGTTCGCGCGGGTTCCGAAGCTCTGCAACCCGGTGGGCGGTTTGTCATTCTGGATTTCAAACTGCCGAGCAGCGGGCTTTCGCGATTTGCCCCATTGCTTGTCTTGGCCTTGCGTCCGTTCGCGGCGTCTCTGGATTTGGCAAGCCGCCGTCCGTGGGAGACGCTGAAGAAACATCTCACGAATGTGTCGGTTACAGAACTCTACGGGGGAATCGCCTACCTCGCCGTGGGCGAGCGACGCTAGTGGGTGCGACGCACCGGATGAGTTCCTGGAACACGGCGGCGTGACTGCCTCAGGGAACGGCGGACTGACCCCTAGGGACAGCTGCACGAACCCAACACATGCGTGGCAATGTCGTGCTTGGGGGCGAGCCCCGGCCTTTTGCATCAGATGTCTCCCGCGGGCCTCGTCTGAATTCCGAGCTGGAAGACATCGCGCAGACGAGCGTACAATGCGTTTCGTTGGCATGACGGCGTCAGGAACAACACGTATACTTCTGGTGGCGATTTTCACGACCGCCATGCTCTACGCGTCCGCTTGCTCGACCGCATGTGCTGCCGGTTTTTGCCCATTCCTTATCCGCGGCTCGGATAGGCATCAGTGCGACCAAGCGCCCCGCCGTCCTTACGGTTCGCATCAAGGTTCTCCTGAACATTCTAATTGCTCTGGCCACGGCCACCCGAACGTCTTCGTCGGTGTCGCAGGACCTCCTCTATATCGGCCCGCCGGCGCCGCCTATCACGGCGCGAATAAGTTCATCGCGCGACCGCCAAGGTCGGTCGTCGCGGCGCGAGAAGTTCTGTGGGGAGCCGACTTAGCCCCTCCCCTGTTCGCCCCGAACCTTCTGCAGCAACAACCCTTCGTTCTCAGGATTTAGAGTTTCTCCGCTCTAACGGCTCTTCGAGAAAGCCGTGTCGGCGCATGTGTGCGCGGTAGCTCTGCTTTATCGGTTTCCCCGAAGACATGTCTGGAACACAAGCTCTGCTTGAGAACTCTCCTGGGGGAGACGACCAAATGCAGAGTCTTTATTTCCAATGTGATCTTTACTGAGCCTATGACACCGGTAGCCACCAGCAACTGGCGGTTATCCACTGGAGAGTTAGGAGGACAGCGTTGATGAAAGTCCCGGACATCTTGTCAAAGTGCAAAGCCAAAACTCTCGTGTTTCGATATGGAGGGACCGGGGAGGCGCGGACCCGGACTGAAGACGGTCCAGCCAGCGATGAATGGGTTACAGCAGATTCCCAGAGCGTGAACTCATTGTTTGAAAGAGACCGAGGGCTCGCGGAGCGCTTCCGGCATTTTCTGAAGGCAGGATGCCTCGGCGTGTTCCTCGTTCGCGATCGTCAGTGGATTTCGTATGGCTGGAGCAGTCAGCCTGGGCATGGCCATCCGCCGCACCTGTCGCAGCGGGTAAGCGCGGCCGGGGCCTATTGGATCTTCTTCTGCCACACGCGAGAGGGCTTTCGTGGGCAAGGCGTCTATCGGCGGCTATTGCATCGGATCGTCGTGCTTGTGATCGGGCGAGAACCTGCTGCCACGATCTACGTCGATGCGTACGCAGGAAACACCCCGTCCCGTCAGGCAATTCTTTCAGTCGGTTTCAGTCCGGGTGGCGTGATGACCACCTACAAGCTGTGGTTACCTCGAGTTGGAAGTTTCGTTCTGGCGAGCTATTGGCGCCGCAACGAGACTCATCCGGCGCTCTGATGTGGGTGTTTCGCTCATCGCTAGAAGAAAGCGGACAGGAGGAAAACAATGCGGAGATTTATTTTGGGTGTAGTCACCACGGTGATCGTAGGAGTGCTCGCGGTGCTTTTTGTTGGCCTAACCGGGCGCATCAGCATGCGTGCGGATATTCTGCCGACCTCTCTGGAAAAGAATATGGCGATGCGGATGATGGATGCAAACGTCGCACGCAATGCGCCGAAAATCGCGAATCCAATGCAGGCCACGGACCAGAACCTGATCGCGGGTGCCTCAATCTATCTTAAGCGCTGTGCGATCTGCCACGGCGATCCGGCCAATCCCGAATCGTCAATAGCGAAGACGCTCTATCCACCGCCACCCCAATTCCTCACTGACGCCCCTGACATGGAGGACAACGAAAATTACTACATCATTTTGCACGGCGTTCGCTGGACCGGCATGCCGGGCTGGAAGAACGTCCTCACGGATCGGGATGTCTGGACGGTGGTTACGTTCCTTTCGCATATGAATAATCTGCCGCCTGCGGCGAAGGCTGTGTTCGGCCCGTCCGGTAACCAGCCTGCCCCTGCGCCTATGAAGCCCATGAAGATGCCAAAGATGTAACGACAAGCGCTGTTGCGAGTTTCCGATGCCATCGCCAAGTGGGGCACACGGCAGCCAGACTAACAAAAGGAAAGCCGAAATGATTTCAGGAGGAATTATGGATCAAACACGTCGGGACTTTTTGCAAGATGCGGCGCTTCTTGGCGCGGGAGCAGTTACTTCGCGGGCCGTCGCAACCGTTCAACAGCAGACAGACAAAGACGAGATCCAGATGCCGCCAGGCATGAAGGTGGATCACAACACCATGTCTATGCAGCACGAATCACCGCATCGCATGAAAGCCGAAGAAGCAGGATTTCTTCCGGTTGTCACCCCGGACTTGCCCGACTTGCCATTTGAGATGGACAACGGCGTGAAAGTCTTTCGTCTGCTTGCCGAACCGGTGAAGCAGGAAATAATTCCTGGTATGACGGCAAACCTGTGGGGCTACAACGGCAGCGCCCCCGGCCCAACCATCCAGGTTCATCAGGACGATCGCGTGCGGCTCATTGTGGACAACCACCTGCCCGAAGCCACTTCCATGCACTGGCACGGTTTTGAAATTCCCGTTGACATGGACGGCGCGCCCGGCCTTTCCCAGGATCCGATTCCGCCCGGGGGACGCTTTGTCTACGAATTCACGCTGCACCAGGAAGGCACGTACTTCTACCACTCGCACATGGCCATGCAGGAAATGATGGGCATGATCGGCGCGTTCATCATGCATCCGAAAAAGCCTTACGATCCGCCGGTGGACAAGGATTTCACCATCATCATGCAGGAGTACGCGATTCTGCCGAACAATCCCACGCCCAACTCGATGAACATGGAGTTCAACTGGCTGACGTTCAATGGCAAATCCGGGCCAGCCTGCACGCCGCTCATTGTCCGCCTCGGTGATCGCGTAAAAATCCGCCTCATTAATCTCGGTATGGACCACCACCCGATTCATCTCCACGGCCACGAGTTCTTTGTGACCGGCACCGAAGGCGGACGGCAGCCACAGAGTACGTGGGGGCCGGGAAACACCGTCCTCGTCGCGGTCGCGCAAGCGCGCGATGTGGAATTCATCGCGAACAATCCGGGCAATTGGATGCTCCACTGCCACCTACCTCACCACATGATGAACCACATGTCTCAGATGGTTGGGTCGATGACGCCACGCACGGGAATGCCCGCAGGGGCCGGAATGGAAGAAGGCATGGGAATGCTGCGTCAGGGGAATGCCACGTCAGAAGAACTCGGCCCAAGCATAGGGCGCGGCATGGGTGTCAGCTCGGCGCTCGAACAAGCAACCTCCAACGGCCCTATTTCGCAGAAACCAGCCGAGCAATCCGCAGGCTCAAGGCAAGCCATGCCGGGAATGCAAATGGCCGCACCAGAGGTCAGCAAGAACGCGGCCTCGGTCCCCGGTTTTCCGCAAGACGCGTACATGGAGGGTTCCATGATGGCGATCGACCAGATGGTGGCAAAGCCCGAAACCTATGGGCTGCGGCCAGGCTGGAGCGGATTCATGCAGGGGATGATGACGCTGGTCCGCGTCCTGCCTCCCGATCAATACGACCACGTCATGGAACTCCGCTCAATCCAGAACAATAAGAAGTCACCAATGCCAGGCATGAAGATGCCCGACAACGACGGATGCTGCCAAAACCGCACACGGATAGGAGAGCACAGATGAGGCCAAATCGTTTTGCGTCGTTTAGGCTTTTAATCCAGTTCGCATTTGTGTTATTCGCGACGAATCTGCCGGCGCAGTCCGTACCCTCACGGCAAAGCCAAATGCTTATCGCCAGTTCACGGACATCGAAAGATGCTCAGCATCCAGGCGTTGCAGCCGATGCCTCGTCTGGCCTCACGTTGGAGCAGCTGGAACAGATCGCCACGGCCCACAACCCCACACTAGCGCAAGCGCAGGAGGACATTCGGGCTGCTCAGGGGCGGGTCCGCCAGGCGGGACTCTGGCCCAATCCCGTCGTCGGCTATACCGGCTCGGAAATTCGCGGCGGCTCATTCGGAGGCGGTGAGCAAGGGTTTTTCGTCCAGCAGCAAATCCTCCTTGGCGGAAAACTCCGCTTGAGCCAGGACGTTTTCAAGCAGGAACAGAAGCAGGCAGAAACGGAAGCGGATGAGCAGCATCTGCGCGTTGAGAATGGCGTTCGCATTGCCTTCTATCAATCGCTTGCCGCTCAGCAAATGGTTGCACTGCGCCAGAAGCTGAACGGTCTGGCGCAAGACGCTCTTGAAACCACGCAGCAGCTATTCAACGTTGGCCAAGCCGATCAGCCGGATGTGCTTCAGGCGCAAGTAGAAGCCGACGAAGCGCAACTGGCTCTTATCACCGCCCAACAAGAGCAGCAGCGAGCCTGGAGCGTGCTAGCAGCCACAGTCGGCCAGCCGCAAATGTCTTTGACTCGTTTGCAAGGCGACCTGGAAAACATTCCCACGCTCGACACTCAACAAGCACTTGCAACCATCCTCGGCGATAGTCCCGCGATCAAGATTGCGCAGTTGGGCGTAGCTCGTGCAGAAGCAGAGTTGGTGCGTTCACGACGCGAACCGGTTCCTGACCTCACACTTCGCGCGGGTTATCAACAGGACAGGGAACTACTCGAACCCACTGGCAGAAATCGGGTTGGCGGAATCGGATTCGCCGAGGCCACCATCAACATTCCGTTATTCGACAGGAATCAGGGCAACATCGCGGCGGCATCGTCCGACGTTGGCCGCGCCCAACGGGAAGTCGAGCGCGTCGCACTTGTCCTGCGGCAACAGGCTGCTCCGATCTTTCAGAGCTACTCGAGTTCGCGCTTCATCGCCGATCGCTACCGGACGCGAACGCTCCCCTCCGCTCAAAAAGCCTATCAGTTGTATCTGGTAAAATACCAGCAAGGATCGGCGGCCTATCCTCAAGTTCTCATCGCGCAGCGAACCCTTTTCAGGCTCCAAGTCGCTTATGTCACTGCTCTCGAAAATGTCTGGACGAATACCAGCGCGCTGCAAGGCCTTTTGCTCACTGATGGGCTCGACCAACCGTCCGCTCCGGGAATCATTGACCAGCCCGTCCGGGAAATCAACGTGCCCGTCACGGGAATACCGGGAGGACACCAATGAATCACCGAGGCCGGCACGCGTATCTGTCGTTCCTGATAATTCACCAAGAGAAAGCTGATGTTTCGTTTCTGTTCCGTCTTGATTCTGCTCGCTACCTTCACTCGGGGGGATATTGGCGCGCGCCAGCCGCGGCGTTTCACGGTCAGCAGCGGCCGACGCGGAGGTGCGCGACGGTGGTGACAATGAGGCGGCGTCTGATTTCTGGTCGACCGCCTCTCGGCCCGGGGTTTCTCGGTGGCACTTCTGTGGCGCTTGGATCGTCAGTTTCAGGCAAGATGTGGCGTGGTCGGCGGGCCAGAATTCTCATACCGTGCCACTTCGTATCAGTTTCCAGAGAACGTCAATGGAATCATTTCATCCTGGACAATCACTTTCGTACCGGAGTTCGATGCTGTGATACGGAATGGCCGCAGATCCCTGTCGCCCGGTGGACGATTCGTGGTACTCGACTTCAAGCTGCCCTCCGGCTGGCTTTCAAGACTTGCGCCAGTGGGCGTGTTCCTAACTCGCCCCTTCGGAGTGTTCGACTGTGAGCCTTCCGTTCCCGCGGAATTGTGGATAGACTCCTTCACACGGTGCGAATGGCGAGCTTGCTGACCAAGCCTACTCGACTCTGACGCGTGCGTTCCTGCGGAGCCGCCGAGTGGATCGCCACGGGCGTCACCGAAGAGAGCTGGTTGCTCCTTGGAAAACTGAGACCTTCGGACAGTTGCATCTGCGTCATTTTCCTTAATAATTGCTGTGGGAGTCATCTGAGTATCCGTAGGGGTAATGTCTCAGTTCTGAGCTTCCATCGAATCGATGCTTCTCTCTCAAGGCGGAGTCTCTGTGGCTTCTTCCCAACAACCCTGCAAGGACGAGTCAGCGGCGACGGCTGAACTTAATTTCCGGACAATCGAACGTCGCCAATGGTGGCTCTCTTCCTCCGGCGTTCTCGTTACTTTGATCTTGACCTTGGGGATTGTTTCCTTCGCTGTTCCGGCGCTCGCTCCCGAAATGCGTTCGTATTACCCCTCCGATATGGGCCTGGTGGTCCGTGCACTAATGGGATTGGTGTTGCTCTTCGATGTGTACGTCATATATCAGCAGCGCCAAATTCATCTGTTCCGGATCCAACTGACCCAACGAGAGGAGCTCTTCCGGCTGATCAGCGAGAACGCGGCCGATATGATCGCAGTCGTCGACATGAGCGGGCGGCGGCTCTATAACAGCCCTTCGTACGAACGCTTACTTGGGTACTCGCCTGAAGAGCTGGCGAAGACCTCAGCGTACGACCAGATTCATCCCGACGACCACGAAAAAGTGAAGGAGGCAGCCGAGCAAGCCCGGCGTTCAGGTGAGGGACGCCCGGTGGAGTACCGCATCCGCCATAAGGATGGACATTGGCTGACCTTGGAATCGACTGCCAGCGTGGTAAGGGATAGTCACGGAAATGTCCAGAAGCTCGTCGTGGTAAATCGCGATATCACCGAGCGGAAACAGCTGGAAGAACAATTGTATTTGTCTCAGAAGCTCGAAGCTATTGGAAGGCTATCGGGCGGAGTGGCGCACGACTTCAATAATCTTCTCGGCGTCATCATTGGCTATAGCGAAGCCTTAGAGGCGTGCATCCCCGAAAACGATCCGTTTCGAGAGGCGGTTGACGAGATTCAAAAAGCCGGAAAGCGAGCGGCGTCATTGACCCAGCAGCTTTTGGCTTTCAGCCGGAAACAAGTGCTCGAGCCAAAGGCTCTGGACGTAAAGGCAGTCATAGTCGAACTCGAAAGGATGCTTCGACGGCTCATCGGCGAAGATATTGATCTGAAGATTGTTCTCCCCCAGAAACTTGGAACCATCAGGGCTGACCGAGGTCAGATCGAGCAAGTCCTTCTGAATTTGGCGGTCAATGCCAGGGACGCAATGCCGCAGGGGGGAACGTTGACAATCGAGACAGCGAACTCCGAACTGGGCCAATCCGACGTCAAGCGTTTCCGCTACGTTACGCCCGGCCCCTACGTCATGCTGAGAGTCACCGATTCCGGGTGTGGCATGGATTCCGAATTGCAATCGCACATTTTTGAACCCTTTTTCACCACCAAGGAAAAAGGAAAGGGCACCGGGCTCGGACTGGCTACCGTCTATGGCGTGATCAAGCAAAGCGGTGGCTATATCTGGGTCGACAGTGAACCGGGGAAGGGCGCCACCTTCCGGATTTACCTCCCAGAGGTCCAAGAATCCCCAGACAGCACCGGCGAGGAGAAACCGCGGGCCAAGCCTGCGTCGGCGGCTTCTCGAACGATTCTGCTCGTGGAAGACGAGGAATCACTCCGAAAGTTGACCCGCACGATTCTCGTGGAGGCCGGCTACATTGTCTTGGACGCGCATGACGCCGCTTGCGCACTGCAGCTTTCAACGGAAACCGGTGACGCAATCGATCTGCTTCTAACCGATGTGGTAATGCCCGGAATGAGCGGGCGTCAGCTGGCCGACGAACTGTCCCCGCGTCGTCCCGAGATGAGGGTTCTCTATATGTCGGGGTACACGGACGGAGCCGTCGCAGCCCATGGTGCTCTGGAATCAGGGATATCGGTCCTTCATAAACCCTTCACGCGGGACCAACTCGTGCGAAGGGTGGAGGACGCGCTGGCAAGCGTCACGTCGCAATAGTCCAGGGCAACTCCATCGCGGAAGGAATTTGCAATGCCTCGAATTCTGATCGTGGACGACGACCAATCGGTACGAAAGCTTCTTCGGTTTCGACTGAAGGATTCCTACGAACTCTTCGATACGGGCTCTCCAGAAGAAGCTCTTGCGCTGGCGCTGCAGCATAAGCCCGATGCCATTTTATTGGACTTAATGATGCCAAGATTTTCTGGGTTGGAAGTCTGTCAGACCCTGGCATCCATGAGCTTCACTCAGTTGATTCCCGTATTCATTATCTCGGGCGAGTCTGCCGCCCGGTATAAGGATTTTTGCGAGAACATCGGCGCGAAAGGCTACTTTGAAAAGCCCGTTGACTTCGAGGCCCTCCAAACACGCCTCGGCGAGGTTCTCAACGGCAGGAAGTCCGATCGGCGAGCGGAGCCGCGTGTTCGTCTGATGGTAATGCTCATGATTCGTGGCACAACGCCGGCGGGAGAACCGTTTGAATTACTGACGGCGACCGAAAATGTGAGCGCACATGGGTTCTTTTGCGGCTGTACCAGCTCGATGCAAACGGGCGCAATCATTGACGTCTTTCTCACGCCGGCCGGCCAGCGGTTTTGCGGGAAAGCTCGAGTCGCTCGCGTGGAACGGCCTGGAACACCTGCCCAGGGGTACGGCTTCCAATTTATCAGTGATCCGGTCGATTGGATCTTGCGATGAACGGCGTCGCCAAAATGGAACCGAGCGCCGTTGCGGCCGAGCAGTTGGGCGCGGCGGGCGGCACATCGATCTCACGCAGACGCCTGATTATCGGCCACGTCTCGGTTTCCGTCGCTTTCCTCGTGATCTACATCCTGCTGGACAGACCTGACGTAATCCTAATGCGGGACAGGGGTTTCACCGCGTGGTATCCGCCCGTTGGGCTAGCGATGGCGCTCCTGCTAGGGATTAGTCCATGGTATGCGCCGCTCGTTTGGCTTTCGGGCACCCTCGCAGGCGCTCTACTTTATCATCAGCC
>Ga0209167_10000525_pt1 | contig 27078 bp, 15 predicted proteins | sample Coa_R1_9_FD_187154 | JGI IMG/M metagenome (GOLD analysis project Ga0209167, IMG submission 187154) | Surface soil microbial communities from Centralia Pennsylvania, which are recovering from an underground coalmine fire - Coalmine... | ecosystem: Environmental > Terrestrial > Soil >...
GCCGTTTCTGCAGTCGGAAATCCGGAAGCAGCACGGCGTGATCGCGTGCGAAGGCTCAATGTTCAAAAGCAAGTTTGCCAACGCCCTCGCGAATATGATGATTGGCGCGCTGGGTATCGCCGCTGTGCAGAACAAGCTGAGCATCGCCTATGGCGGCGAAGCCGGAGCCATGGACCACTTTCTGCAAAAAATGTGCAAACGGTTCTGCCGCGACTCTCTCATCATTACGCGGAACCCCGAATCGCAGGCGGTTCTCGGCAAGCTTGGAATTCGCTCGGAACTGGGCACGGACACCGCGTGGACGTTCGAACCGCTGGCACCGGAGTTCGGCCGTAAAAGGCTGCTCGACGCCGGCTGGGACGGCGCCGCCCCCGTACTGGCGATTTGCCCGATCAATCCGTTTTTCTGGCCAGTGAAGCCGTCGCTTCGGAAATGGCTGGCCCACTTGGCATTCGGCGCATACAAAAGGAGCTATTACCGTACGATTTATTTCCATCGTTCGGGCGCCGATGTGGACGCCGCTTACGAGCGTTATCTTTCGTCAATGGCAAATGGAGTGCGCAATTATCGGAGGGATCACACCGTTTTTCCCATCCTGATCGCCATGGAGATGCTCGATCGCGACGCCTGCCAGCGGATGTCCGACAAAATGGGAGGCGTCCCCGTGTTTACCTCCGACCGGTACAACATGTTCGAACTGGTGAGCATCTTGCGCGCGTGCGATCGGATTCTTTCCTCGCGGTATCATGCGATTGTAACGTCGATGCCGGCGGGAGTTCCTTCCGCCGGAGTGACCATGGACGAGCGCATCCGCAATCTCATGCGCGAGCGTGGCCACGAGAATCTTCTGATGACGGTCGACGATGCGGAACTCGAGGACAGAATTCCCGAGGCCCTTCGCGCGATGGATGAGGATGCGGAACAGATCCGTTGCTCGACGGGACGCGTCGTGGCGAGGAACTTGCAGCTGATGGCGCGCATGGGAACGTATTTTGAGGAGCGGGTTGCGCGCACGTATCCCGAGTTCCCGCTTCGCGGTGGTGTTTTGAGCTGGGAGGATTATCTTCCCCCGCTCAGCCCGCTTCTGCGAGCGTTGATCGAACGGAACGAGTCCGCGCTGGTGTGAAAGGATCGTGGCCGGTAATCCCCAAAAACGGAGAGAACATCTCTCTGGATAAAGACTGGATTGAATGACGTTTCTGGAAAATATTTTCGATCGGCTTGAGCGCGCCGGCGAGAAGCCCGTTCTGAAGGAAATCCGAGGTGCGCAGAGCGTAGGTTTCTCGGGCGCCGATCTTCTGGCGCGGATCGCTCAGGCGCGCCAATTCCTCGCTGCGCAGGGCCTCCGGAAAAACGATCGCTGCGCACTGCTTGCACCGAACGGTTTTCTCTGGGTGGCGCTTGATCTCGCCTTGATGTCCGAGGGGATCATCGTTGTACCGCTCTACGTTCGTCAGGCGCCGGCTGAACTCGCCGCGATGCTCAAGGATAGCTCTCCGGCCCGCATTTTTTGTTCCGACGTTGCCCTTGCCGCAGAGATTCAAAAACATTTACCTTCGGTGCCGGCTATAACACCGCTCGAGTCCGTATTTGCCGGTTCCAGCGCTCTGACCGTCGCCGACCGTGGCGCTGCTCCGTACCGTCACCTCGATTCGGATGCGCTGACAATCATCTATACGTCGGGAACTTCGGGCGAGCCGAAGGGCGTGATCCTGAACGCGGGCAATGTGAACCATATGCTTCCCTGCACGAACGAACGTCTGGACAAGCTGATGGGCATTCGGGATGGTTCGGCCGCTACTCCCGACCGGATCTTCCACTATGGGCCGTTCTGCTTTGCGGCGTCATGGATCCTTCTGTTGACGGCCCTCTCGCGCAACAGCGTCCTGACGCTCTCGACCGATCTCTCCAGGCTTTCCGAGGAACTCAAGCTCGCCGAACCCAACTACTTCATCAACGTCCCGATCTTTCTGGAACGCGTGCGCAGAAAAATCCAGGAGACGGTTCGGCAGCGCGGAGGCTTTGCCGCAGCGGTGTTTTCCCGCGCTCAGCGTGCATACCTTGCCCAGCGCAAGGGCAGAAGCGGCCTCGTCGATTCGCTAACTTTGGGGCTGGCGAATCGCACGGTGTTCCCCGCCATTCGTAAGAGCGTGGTCGGGGTGAATTTGAAGGCACTCATTTGCGGCTCTGCGCCGCTGTCCGTTGAAACGCAGCTGTTCTTCCTTATGATCGGCATTCCCGTACTACAGGTTTACGGTCTCACAGAGACCACCGCCATTTGCACCCTTGACGATCCGCAACACGTCGAGCCCGGACGCGTCGGCCCGGCGATTCCCGGGATCGAAATGACCACCTCGCAAGCCGGCGAGATTCTTGTCCGCGGGCCCAACATTTTTCCCGGCTATTGGCAGCGCCCGACCGAAACGGCGAAGGCGCTCGAGGGCGGCTGGTTTCACACGGGCGACTTAGGCGAAGCGGATGCGGCGTGCAACTGGCGCATCACGGGCCGCGCGAAAGACCTGATCGTTCTCAATTCAGGTCATAACGTGGCGCCGGAGCCGCTGGAAGGCGAACTCGCAAAGAGGCTGCCGGAGGCTCAGCAAATCGTGGTGGTCGGCAACCAGCGAAGCTCGCTCGCCGTCCTCGTGACCACGACTCCGTCGAACGGGCTGGAGGAGTCCGCCGTGCAATCTGCGATCGAAGCAGTGAACGTCAATTTGCCGCATTACAAGCAGATTCGTGCGTTCCGCATCATCGGCGGGCCTTTCACGGTCGAGGAAGGCCTGCTGACCACGATGGGCAAATTGAAGCGCGAGGCAATCGCAGCGCAGTGCGCCGCTCAAATCGACGAAATGTATCAGAAGAAGCCCGCATGAAGCGCTTCCAGGGAAATGCTCTTTCTTGGCAACTGAACGATGGCGTGATCCACCTGATCCTCGATCGCGCGCCGTGCAATGAAATCGGCTCTCTGACGCTCGCCGAGCTCGAACAATTTGTCGCCGCCCTGGACAGTGTCAAAGACGCGCACGCGCTGATCGTTTCGAGCGCCCGCAAGGAAGGCTTTTGTGCAGGCGCCGATTTGCGCGAGCTGTATCGCGAATTGCAGGGGCTCAATTTTGAGAAGCGCAAGAAGGGTGTGCGTGATTTTCTCGAGCGCATTCATCGCGTCATGAACGCAATCGACGAGAGCCCACTGACAACAATAGCGGCCGTCAACGGAATTGCGTTTGGCGGCGGTTTCGAACTGGCTCTGACCTGCGATTTGATCGTTGCGGACAAAATGGCGCGCCTCTGCTTTCCGGAGTTGCGCCTGGGTCTGATTCCCGGCTTCGGCGGGATTCCGCGCCTCAAGCGCGACCTTGGCAACTCAGTTGTTCGCGATTTGTTGCTCACGGGGCGCAGCGTCAACGCCGTCAAGGCGCAGTCGCTTGGACTTGTGAGCCAAGTCACCGCGGAAGGCGACGTCCTTCGCGTTGCGCAAGCAACCGCGACGCAGACAGGAAAGTTTGATCGCGAGACGGCAATCGCGGCCAAGCGTTTCATCAAGCCGATTCCGCGCGAGGAGCTCCAGCGCGAGATCGACATCTTTTGCGATCTGTTCACTCGCCCGGCCGTGGAGGACGGCCTGCGAAAATTCGTCGAAAGCACCGATCCTCTGCCGTACCTGCCGTGATTGGCGGGAGCGCTTTCCGCACCGACCACTTGCGGGAAAGAACGTGAAAAGGCGAAGAAACGGAGAAGGCGAAAAAGCGGATATTTTAGCGAGTAGAGATCTGCATGTACCTCATTCGTAATGGGTTACGGGACTTTCTATTCAAAGGCAGTTGCGGGTAGACGTCGACTGTGGGCCCGCACTCCGGGACGCCTGACCCACATCTCGATTTGTGGCAAGATAAGGCCCTATGAAGACTCTGGATAAGACGACCGACGAGATACTGCAACTCGCCGCGAAGCATTTCGATGTGGCGCCGGACAAGCTGTGTCCGGACGACGATTTTTTCAAGAAGCTCGGCATCAACAGCCTTCAGGCCCTCGATCTGCTCACACGCCTCGAGCAGCACTTCCACATCGAACTGCCCGACTACGAGCTTCAGGGCGTTTCTGATTTCCGCACGCTCGCCGAACGCATCCACGCCCGCCTGTGATGTTGGATCTCGACAAATACAGTTCGCTGGGTGAAGCGCTGAGCGCCGCGCTGGACCGGTGGCCTGATGAAACCTGTCTGATCGAAGCGGACCGCGATCGCGAGAACGCTCGTTTAACGTATCGTCAATTCAAGCAGGCGGCGCTGCCACTGGCGAGCGCGCTGCAACGAGCCGGACTCGCGGAAGGGACGCGTGTTGCGGTCCTGATGACGAATCAGTCGAAATGGCTGATCGCCGCATACGCGATATTTTTCTGCGGCGGCATTCTTGTTCCGCTGGACTACAAGCTTTCGGCCGACGAACAACTGAAGCTTCTGGCGCACTCGCGCGCTGAGTTTCTGATCATCGAGTATCCTATCTGGCGCAGCATCACGAAATCGCCCGCCTTCGGAAGTATTGCAACACGGCTGGTCCTTGTGACCGAGGCGCCGGCGGGAGCAGAACTCTGGGGAGCGCAGCGCTGGGAAGATTTTCTCGATGTGCGCGAGCCGCAGTTTGTGCCACGGCGTCGCGAGGATGCGGCGTGCATCGTCTATTCGTCCGGAACTGGCGGGCGGCCGAAGGGCTGCGTGCTGACGCATGGGAACTACCTCGAACAATGCAAGGCGCTGACAACCTGGTACCCGTTCTGGCCTGGAGTTCGCTACCTGAGCATCCTGCCCACGAACCACGCAATCGATTTCATGGTCGGCTTTATCGGGCCTTTCGTGTGCGGGGCCTGCGTGGTTCACCTTCGCACTCTTCGTCCCGAATTCGTGCGCGAAGCATTTGTGCGCTATCGCATCACCTACGTGACTCTGGTCCCGGCGATCATCAAGAATCTCGAGCGTGGGCTGCGGGACAAGTTCGACGCATTGTCCTCCTGGAAGCGCTCCATGCTGCACGCGATGACGGCAGTCAACAAACGGCTCACTCGCAAGCGCGCGAACCGGAAACTCAGCCGCATGCTATTGCCAGCAGTGCACAAGGCCTTCGGAGGCGAACTGCTCGCATTGATTACAGGGGGCGCATTCATCGAGCCGGCGACACTGCAATTTTTTTACGACCTCGGGATTCCGGTCGCCAACGGCTACGGGCTTACCGAGGCTTGTACCGTGCTCACGGTGAACGATCTGAAGCCGTTTCGCGCGAATACAGTCGGCAAGCCGCTCCCGGGAGTTCAACTTCGCATCCTGAATCCCGATCCCGAGGGCATCGGAGAAGTCGCGGCGAGGAGCGACACGATCATGTCGAAATATCTCGACGAACCCGAGATGACGGCAGAAACGATTGTGGATGGATGGCTGATAACCGGCGATCTCGGCCGCATCGACGCAAACGGCCATTTACAGCTCTTCGGCCGCAAGAAGAACATGATCGTCACCGAGGAAGGGAAAAACATTTATCCGGAAGACATCGAATCCGCCTTCGATCGCGTTCCGGTCAAGGAATTCTGCGTGTTCGCGGCGAACTACCTTTGGCCCGCCCATTCGATGGTGGGCGAACAACTCGTGGTCGTCCTTCGTTTGAATCAGGGACAGCCCCTTACCGATGAGATTGTTGAAAAACTGTCCGAATGCAATCGGCGCCTTGTCAATTACAAACGAGTGCACGGGTACCTGGTTTGGGATCGCGATTTCCCGCGCACTGCCTCGATGAAAATCAAGCGGGGTGAGCTGGCGGAACAGATCCGCGCGGGCGCAAGACGCGATTCGGTGACGCCGCTGTAGTATTACCCGTGAACAGAAGTCTGAGAATTCTTGTTTCATGAACCTGCGCTTCTTCGCCATTCTTAATCCAGCCGCGGGCGGAGGCCGCTGCGGCCGGCTCGCCGATTCTGCGCTGAACCTCGTTCGTCAAACAGGCGTCGACCTGGAAATTGTGCGGACCACCGCGGCCGGAGATGCGATCGGGGCCGCACGCCGCGCTTACGAGCGTGGCTTCAGGAATTTTCTCGCGGTGGGCGGCGACGGGACTTCCTACGAGGTCATCAACGGCCTCTTCCCGCAGGCGCTTGCGGGCCAGCGGCCCGCGCTTGCGATCCTTCCTCTCGGCACCGGCAATTCCTTTCTGAAGGACTTCACGGCACGCGGATTTGCGCACACGATCGACGCGATCGAAAATCGCAGCCGTCGCGCCTGCGATCTGATTCGCCTGGTTCACGCGGACGGCGAGATCTACTCTCTGAATCTCGTGAGCCTTGGTTTTCCGGCCGATGTTGGAGAGCTCACCAATCGTCGTTTCAAAAGGAGCGGGCAGCTCGGCTACATTCTTGGCGTGTTCACGCGTCTGGCGCACCTCGAATATCACGCTTTTCCACATCGCCTGGACGCGGCGGGAGAATGGGACCGGCGTCCCTGCCTTTTTCTCTCTTTCAGCAACAGCAAATTCACCGGCGGCAAGATGATGATCGCTCCGAAGGCCGATCCCACTGACGGTCAAATCGAATACGTGCGATGGAGCCCGATCAGCCGGCTCGGTCTGGTTCGCACCTTCCCTCGGTTGTTCACCGGCACGCACATCGACCATCTGCTGGCCTCCCGGGCCTCCGCTCGCCAGGTTGAATTTGATCTGGATGGGCCCGTCAACGTACTTGTCGACGGCGAAATTCTCCGGCTCGACTGCCGCTCCCTCGAAATTCTTCCAGGCGCGCTGGATGTCTTCGTATGAGAAAGTATTCGCGGTGAAAAAGAGCTATCTGGTTGTCCGGTCGGCCTTGCTGTGGGCTGCAAGCGGAGTTCATTTCGCCGTCGTTGGCACCGTTCTGTTTTTTCTCGGCATTTTGGTCGATCCTCGCAAGAACGACTGGCCGCAACGCGCCTTTTTTCGCAACATCCTTCGGGTCGCCGGTGTGAAATTCGAGGTGCGACGCTCTGCTGGCTTCGATCCCCGCCGGACGAGCATCTTCGTCTGCAATCATGTCAACATCTTCGATCCATTCGTCATTTACTCCGCGATTCCGCAGTTCGTGCGCGGGTTCGAGCTGGAATCGCACTTCAAGGTTCCGATCTATGGCTGGATGATGGGCCGTTTCGGAAACGTTCCCGTGCCGGATACTCCTTCACGCGAGGGATTGGAAATCATGACCATGCGCGCCAGGGAAGCCCTGGATTCCGGCATCAGCCTGATCGCGTTTGCGGAGGGATCGAGAACGCGCGACGGGCGCGTCCACGAATTCAGGAAGGGGATTTTTCGGATTGCGCAGCGGTTTGGAGTTCCCATCGTGCCGATGAGCATCGTCGGGTCATATGAATTTTTTCAAACAGGGAACTGGATGCTGTATCCGGGCAAAATCACGGTCTACCTGCACGACACGATCGATACGGCCGGGCTCGAACTCGTGGACGTGGACGGGCTTCGAAGACATGTCCAGGATATCGTCGCGGTGCCTGTGGAGGAATCGCTCCGGAAGGAAACGCCTCAAGCCGTCTGAGAGACTTCCTGCTCAGGCAAACCACGCCCCTCGCGCAGTTCTTTCCACGTGTAGACGACGCGATGAATTACGGTTGCTGTCGACAGCGTCGCGATCACCCACAGCACGGGAGCCATTTTTGCGAACGCCCCGCCGATGATCAGCAGTACGAGCCGTTCGGGCCGCTCCATGAATCCCACTTTGCAGGAGGGAATCAACGACTCGGCCCGGGCCCGGGAATAGCTCACCATGAACGAACTCGCCATGGCTACGGCTGCCAGAACCATATAGAACGTGCGTCCGATCAAGGTGTAGTAGACGACGAGGCCCATGTAAAGCGCGAGATCGGAGTAGCGGTCGAGCGTGGAGTCGAGGAATGCGCCGAAGGCAGTCACGCGGCCAATCCGGCGCGCCACCTGGCCGTCCGCCATGTCCAGAAAGCCGGCAAGAAAAAGGACTGCGGCAGCGCGATGAAACTCCCCCATCGCAAACAGCGCAGCAGCCCAGGCGTTGACAGCCATGCCCAGGAACGTGAACGTGTTCGGGGTGATTCTGGTCGCCGCCAGCCCGCTCACCACGTGCCGCAGCAGCCAGCCCGCGCCCTCGCCGATCCAGTACGTCAAGGGACGCTTCAATTCGTTGGCGTCATTCGGCATCTTCAGGAATCATAGCGCGCCGCGCAACGGATTCACAAGATCGGCAGGCACCGTTCGCGTTCCGTACGGAGTACTTGGAGACAGAGTTAGAGATACTCGCCGTACCGTCGCCGAGATTCCTCGTCGTCCCGCCCCCGCACGCGCAAATGCGGCACGTGCCGGGGCCTCGGTCGTCGCCCAAACGCCCGATTCCCTCGCGGCCGGAGAAGGCATTGCGGGAATCGGGCTCCTCCTCCCCAGAATGACGCACGTATGGAGGACAACCGAAGAGGATGTCAGCAGGGCTAATCCTCCTTGGGCGGCGTCACCGAAATCATCGAAACTCCGGCCTTCGATATGTCCTTGTTCAGCGCCGGCACATCTTTGCTCTTCGTTTCCTTCCACTGTTCGAGCGGCGGCGTGATCTCACCGTTCAAGCGGTCATACACGGTGTAGGCTTGCGTGGTTGGCGCGTCGTCGGCGCTGTCAACCGTGCTTAGCAGAGCCTGCAGCTGGTCCGCGGGCATGATCGGAAAGTTGAGTGAGTCCTCGCCCGACTTCGACTTCAGTTGGACGAGTCCCGCTTCAATCGACTCTATTTTCTTGTTGAGTTCTTCGGCCGCGGACAAAACCGGTTTTCCCTTCGCATCATCGGCCACGCGTTTCTTCAGTCCGGCAATATCGGCCTGCACTTCCTTCATCTCGTTTACGGCTTTGTGCGCCTCGCTGAGCCGGTCGCGAATTTTCAGGCCAAGTTCGAGCTGCTTTTCGAGATCCGCCTGTGTGACGGGTACGCGAGGGTCTTCTTTCACCTCGAAGGGCGCGGTGTAGTCCTTGCCCGCGACGATCAGTCTCGCCTGGTATTTTCCGGGAACGGCAACTGGGCCTTCGCCCGAACCACCCCAGACCACGAGCCCGGGAATTTTCGTCGCCGGCTCGTAACGCAAATCCCAGACGAAGCGGTTTAGCCCCTTCTCTACGGGGAGCGGTTCGGACCCACGACGCCGGAATCCTTCTTCCGGCTCACCCGCCTCCTTTGACTTCTTGCTCGTGAACTTGCGAATCACGTTTCCCTTGCCGTCGAGAATTTCCAGTTTGACTTCATCCTTCGGCGCTTCCTTCAGCCAGTAATCGAGGACCGCTCCGGAGGGCGGATTGGCGCCCGCGCTCATGCCACGCGGCGGAAACGAAAAGATACGCGTCCGGTAGGTGGTGCGAGGCGTGAAGAGCTTCACATCCTCGTTCTGAGTTGTTCCCTCGAGCTGCCGGAGCGGCGTGATGTCATCGAGGATCCAGAAGGCACGACCGTGCGTGGCAACCACCAAATCGTCATCGTGCACGACGAGGTCGTCGATCGGCGTCTCCGGCAGGTTCATCTTGAGGGATTGCCAATTCGCGCCATCATCGAAGGAGACGTAAATCCCCGTCTCTGTTCCGGCAAAGAGCAAGCCCTTGCGCTTCGGATCCTCGCGCACTACGTGAACGTACGCGGTATCGGGAATTCCGTTGACCAGTTTCGTCCACTGCTTGCCATATTCCGTCGTCTTGTAGATATACGGCTTGAAATCGTCGAGCCGATGGCGATCCACCGCGACATAAGCGGTCCCTGCGTCGTGAGGCGAAGGATCGATCAGGCTGATCATGCTCCATTCGGGCAGGTCTTTCGGCGTTACGTTCGACCAATTCTTCCCGCCGTCGCGGGTGAGCTGCACCAATCCGTCGTCCGTCCCCACCCAGATCAGGCCCTTCTGGAGAGGAGATTCGGCGATAGCGAAAATCGTGTCGTAATACTCGATGCTCGTATTGTCCTGCGTGATCGGGCCGCCGCTCGACTGCTGCTTGCTCTTGTCGTTGCGCGTGAGATCGGGGCTGATCGCTTCCCAACTCATTCCCGCGTCCGTAGATTTGAACAAAACTTCTCCGCCGTGATAAATCACGTTCGGGTCCTCCGGCGAGAGCGCGATCGGCGCCGTCCACTGGAAGCGGTGAACGAGCTTCGCGGCCGCGTGCCCCATCGGATTCAGCGGCCAGGCGGAGATGTCCTGCTCCTGGCCGTCCTTTTTGTCGAATCGGGTGATGAGCCCGTCGTAGGAGCCCGCATACACGATGTTCGGATTGCGCGGGTCGGGAACAACGAATCCGCTTTCGCCTCCTCCCACGTCGTAAAAGTCCGCGTCCGTGATCGCGCCGTTGTCGCTGCGGCTTGCGATCGAAACGGTCGAGTTGTCCTGCTGCGCGCCATACAGGCGATAGAGAAACTGGTTGTCGGTTGCTACGTGATAGAACTGCGCGGTTGGCTGATTGTCTTCGGTCGTCCACGTTTTTCCGCCGTCGGTCGTGACCGTCGCGCCTCCGTCATCGCCTTCGATCATGCGATTCGGATTCGTGGGATCGATCCAGAGCCCGTGGCGGTCACCGTGCGGCGCCGGTATCGTATTGAACGTGACGCCCGCGTCCGTCGAACGGTACATTCCCGTGTTGAGAATGTAGACTTCGTCCGCATCTTTCGGATCGGCAAAAATGTGGGTGAAATACCAGGCTCGTTGCGTGAAACGGTGGTCGGCGCTGATCTTCTTCCACGTCTCGCCGGCGTCATCGGAACGGTAGAGTCCGCCTTCTTTGGCTTCGATCAGCGCGTAAACGCGCGACCCGCCCGGCGCTGCGGCGACCCCGATCCGGCCATAAACTCCATCTGGCAGCCCATGGCCTTTCTGTTCCTTCCACGTCGCGCCTCCATCGGTCGATTTATAGAGCCCGCTGCCGGGGCCACCGCTATCGAGGCTCCAGGGCGTGCGGACGGCTTGCCACAGCGCGGCGTACAGAATGTGCGAATTGTCAGGATCGAACGTGATGTCGATCGCGCCCGTCTTCTGGTCCTTATAGAGAACCTTGTCCCAGTGCTTTCCTCCGTCCGTCGAACGGAAGACTCCGCGCTCCTCGTTCGAGCCGTACGCGTGGCCCAGAGCCGCGACGAAAACAATATCCGGATTGCGCGGATCGACGATCACGCGACCAATGTGCCGCGTATCGTCCAGCCCCATATGCGTCCACGTCTTCCCTGCATCGATGGACTTGTAGACGCCGTCACCAAACGAAATATTTCCGCGAATGCACGCCTCGCCCGTTCCGACATAAATGGTATTCGGGTCGGACGGCGCGACGGCGATGCTGCCGATCGACGAAACAGGTTCCTTGTCAAAAATGGGCGTCCATTGGAGCCCGCCGTTCGTGGTTTTCCAGACGCCCCCGGCAACTGCTCCGAAATAGTAGGTAATCGCATCGCCTGGAATGCCCGCAACAGCGAGCACGCGGCCCCCGCGGAATGGCCCGACCAGCCGCCATTTCATCCCCTTCAGCGTGTCTGGCTTCAGCGTCTGCGCGGCGACAAGCGGCGCCGATACGAAAAAGCACAACAACAGGATTGCCGAATACGAAATGAAACCTGCCAATCGATTCCTCACCATATCCTCCGCAAAAGCGCCGAGATTCTACCGCGTGGCGTTGCGGTTTTGTTCAGATTTTTCGATGTTTCGACGTGGCTTCGACGAATCTCGCAACGGAAACCGCAAGTGCGCGCGCGAACAGCCTGTACGCAAAACGCAAGCGTCGGGGGAGACGCAATCCATCTCCGTTTGTACCGATCCTGGCGCCGGACGGTGCGTTCTGGGTCGAAAACCCTCTTCTTAGGTGACAGAAGAGGTAGACCGTACTCGAAACAGTTCGACGAACATACAACAAATACCCGATGGCCCCAATTCCAACGGTTCGAGAGACTTCTTGCGGAAGGTGAGAAACACGCAGCAGTTCATCGCTTCATAGGACGTGCATTCGTGCAGCAGAAAGTTCTAATTGTCGACGATAACGCCTACGTAAGGGAGCGTGTCCGCTGGACCATCGAGCACGACCTCGAATGGCAGGTGTGTGGCGAGGCGGCGAACGGGGCAGAGGGGGTTTCCGCGGCGGCCCAAATGAAGCCGGACATTATCGTCCTCGATCTCTCCATGCCCGTAATGAACGGGATCGAAGCTGCGCGGCAGTTGAAGCGATTGATGCCCAATATCCACTTGCTGATGTTTACTTCGTTTGTCACGCCAACGTTGGAGGACGCGGCTCGCGATGTCGGGATCGAAGCGTTTGTCGCGAAAGGCGACGGCGCGACCGTGCTTCTGCAGAGCTTGCGCCGCCTGGTCGCTCCCGTCGGAGCTTCGGCGGCCCAAAACCAGGACCCCCTTTAGTCCGTTATAAATCCGGTTCTTAAAAGCGGCCGGACGTCACTTCACATCGTTGTCAAGCGGCGTCTGGACGCCGCGCTGAACACTCACTGGGCGGGCGTGTACGTCCAGGTCAGGATGTCCTGGGTCGCCGTCAGCCCCCCAGTCGCGCCCGTGAATCCCACATACGCGGTGTTGCCCGTCAACGCGGGAATGTTGATCGTTACAGATTGTGTGAAGCTCTTGCCCGTGCTGGAATCCGTGATGGTCCACGTCAAAGTCGTGCCGTCATAGGTCATGTGCACGTTCATCAGGTCGCCGCTGCGAAGGTTCACGCCCGAACCTGTCGTGCTCGTCCCGGGTGTTGCAGACGGAGAAGCCCCGTTCGTCCAATCGCCGGTGAGGCTAACTTCGATGTTTCCTAAGACCGTGCTATACAACTGAAATCCTACGGCCACGCTGTTCGCAATCGTGCGGTACCCTAGCCCACCACCTCCGCCGCCCAGGGCGCTCGGACTGTTGCCTTGGATGGTGAAGGTGAAGCCGTCCGCATTGGGTTTCGTGAGCTGGAAGCTGAAATCGTTGGTGAAGGACTGCACGTTGACCGGGGTGCTGAAAAACGCGCTCCGTGCTTCGCCTGTCCCGCCATCGGTCAGCCGCAAACGCGTTCCACTGATCGAGGCACTCCCATTCAGCGTCAGGCCAGAGGAGGTGAAGCCAGTTCCGAAGTTGATCGTAGCGGTGGAGGTCGTCACGGTGAGAGTGACGGGATTACTGGTCACCGAACTCACCATGTTGGTGACCGTCACCTCGAACGTGGTCCCGTTATCTGCAAGGGTCGTGGCAGGCGTCGTGTAACTCGATGAAGTTGCCCCGGAGATAGGCGTGTACCCTGAACCCGTGTTCTTGGACCATTGATAGCTGAGTGGAGTTGCCCCGCTGGCTACCACCGAGAACGTGGCCGTCTGTCCTGCAGTGACCGTCTGGTTCGTGGGTTGCGTGGTGATCGACGGTGGGACCGGCGATGTCGAACCAGGGGTGAACGTCCATGTCGTTATGTCTTGGATGGCCGTGAGTCCGCCGGTTCCTCCGGTGAACCCTACGTAGGCGGTGTTGCCCGCCAACGCCGGAATGTTGATCGCTACAGATTTCGTGAAGCTCTTCCCCACCGTGGCGTCCGTGATGGTCCACGTCAGAGTCGTGCCGTCATAGGTCATGTGCACATTCATCACATCACCGCTGTGCAGACTGACCCCAGAGCCGGTCGTGTCGCTCCCGGGCGTGGATGCTGGAGAGGCTCCATTGGTCCACGAACCGGTCAGGCTGACTGCCTTGTTCCCCAGAACCGTGCTGTACAACTGGAATCCCACGGCTGCGCTCTTGCCGATCCCCGGGATCGTATTCGTGGAATTTGAACCGTACCCTAGGGCTCCGCCTGAAGCGCCCAAGGCGGTCGAACTGTTGCCTTGAATGGTGAAGGTGAAGCCGTCGGCGGTAGCGTTCGTGAGCTGGAAGCTGAAATCGTTGGTGAAGGACTGGACGTTGACCTCGGTGTTGAAGAAGGCACTGCGCGCCTCTCCTCCTCCGCCGTCGGTCAACCGCAGCCGAGTTCCGCTAATCAATGCTCCCCCGTTCAGCGTTAGACCCGAGGCAGTGAATCCGGTCCCGTAGCTTGGTTGGGCGACAGCGGCGTTCACCGTGAGTGCAGCTGCGTTGCTAGTAACTGAACCCTCCGCATTGGAGACGACTACCTCGAAAGCGGTTCCGTTATCCGTACTCATGGCGGGCGGCGTGGTGTAACTGGAGGAAGTCGCGCCAGAGATGTTGTTGAAGCCGGAGCCGGGATTCTCCATCCATTGATAGGTGAGAGGAGCGGTTCCGCTGGCCACCACTGAGAAGGTTGCCGTCTGCCCGATTATCACAGTCTGATTGGGGGGTTGCGTGGTGATCGTCGGCGGCAGCGGCGAGGTGACGGTCAACGTCGCGGAGTTGCTGGTTACGGAACCTTCCGCATTCGTGACGAGCACCTCGAAAGCGGTTCCGTTATCCGTGCTCGTAGCCGGCGGCGTCGTGTAGCTGGACGAATTCGCGCCGGAAATATTGTTGAAGCCGGAGCCGGTGTTTTCCATCCATTGATAGGTGAGAGGAGCGGTACCACTGGCGACCACGGAGAACGTTGCCGCCTGCCCTATCACCACGGTCTGGTTGGCTGGCTGAGTGGTGATGGAGGGCGCCGCCAAATTGGAGGTGTACGTCCAAGTGAGAATGTCCTGCGTGGCGGTGAGCCCTCCCGTTCCTCCGGTGAACCCTACGTAGGCGGTGTTGCCCGCCAACGCCGGAATGTTGATCGCTACAGATTGTGTGAAGCTCTTGCCCGTGCTGGAATCCGTGATGGTCCACATCAGAGTCGTGCCGTCATACGTCATGTGCACGTTCATCAGGTCGCCGCTGTGAAGATCGACCCCCGTCGTGGTCACGCCAGGTGTAGCGGAGGGAGAGGCCCCGTTTGTCCAAGAACCGGTAAGGCTGACTGCCTTGTTCCCCAGAACCGTGCTGTACAACTGGAATCCCACGGCCGCGCTCCTGCCGATCCCCGGAATCGTATTCGTGGAATTTGGACCGTACCCTAAGGCTCCGCCTGGAGCGCCGAGGGCGGTCGAACTGTTGCCCTGGATAGTGAAGGTGAAGCCGTCCGCGTTGGCGTTCGTAAGCTGAAAGTTGAAGTCGTTGGTGAAGGACTGCACGTTGACGGGGCTCGTGAAGAATGCGCTCCGCGCCTCGCCCGTCCCGCCGTCTGTCAGGCGCAACCGCGTCCCGCTGATCGCCGCACCGCCGTTCAGGGTCAATCCAAGGGAGGTGAACCCGCTACCATAGCTTGGCGAACTTCCTCCTCCCGAGGTCTGGATTGTGTAGATTCCCGTGGCCACGGCGCTGTTCGTCATCCCGCTGGCGGCTGCTATCGCCTCAATCGTTTCCGTGTTGCTCACGGTAATCGGCGCGGAGTATTGAGGGGACGCGGTGGTCGGTGTCGTGCCGTCCGCCGTGTAATAAATCGTTGCCCCGCTCGTCGCATCCGAAATCATCACCGGCAGCGCCGCAGTGTATGTCCCCGGCGCCGGACTGAACGTTGGAGTCGCCACTTGTCCGGATCCGGAACCAAGCAGTCCGTAGGCATCGAGTTCGCCCTGTGCGCCGATGTACACCTTGCCGTTAGCAATCGTGGGCACGGTAAACTTCACAGCGAGGCCCGCTGTGTCGCGGCCGTTTGCCGCCTGAGAACTGTTCCAAAGTTCATGGCTAACGTTGGTGGCGTCAAAAGCGTGCAATACAGCAGGGCCGGTATCATATTTCGACGAATCGATGGCCCACACGATTCCGTTTGTGTTTCCGTTTGAGCTGACCGAAGGGGTAGCACCCGGGAATGCGAGCGACATGGAGGAATGCGACGTGGACGTCGTCAGGCGGCCGTTGCTCAAACCAAATGCCTTTAGATAATCGTTCGTCCCCCAGAAATAAACGTTGTTGTTCCAATACGCCGGCATGCTCCAAATTCCTCCGCCGACGGCCGACGTGAGCTCTTGCACGATTTCGGAGTCGCTCGAGCAACCGGAACAATAATGGGTGTTGTTGGTTGTCATCTGATCCCGGTTAATCAGGTAGATGGTTGACCGTTTGCCTGCCTCAATCAGTTCATGGGAAAAGGTGCCGGGTTGATCGGGCAGCAGAAGAACGCCGCCGGAACCCAGATCCCCATCAGTGCTGTTCAGGCTCGACTGGTTGTAGGGCGTAAAGTAATCCGTGAGAGCGAGCGTGCTCCCGCTCAGAATGAGCTTGAAAATGCTGTCGCCAAAGTCTTTGGAATCAAAAGTACCGTTTCCGGTGACCGAGAAAATGCTTCCATTCGAGTCCGCTGCGAGGCCTGCGCCGGACATCCAGATTCCCGCGTCTGTGCCGTTCGGGTTGGCAACGAAAACCGCCGTTCGCGCGAGCGACGAGGCGTTGTAGGCGAAGATCCAGCCGTGGTATGGAGTAGAGTCACAGTGAGATGCGTAGGCGATATAGACGGTCCCATTCAAAAACAGCAGTCCCGGCCGATTGAACTGAGTAGCGTCATTAAAGGTGATCGTTGTACCGCCCTCGCCGGTGCCCGGGACGGTCGCAGTAATCTGGGACGGTCCCGGCGATATTTCCGCGCCCGTTGTGATGTCGAGCATATGCAGACGATGGATGAACGAGCCATTCGCAAGCTCCGATTTCGCTTCCACATACATGGAGCTCGTATTGCGGTCGATTACCGGCGTACTGGTGATTCCGATCAACGGTTTCACGTTATTGCAATGCGCGGCCGCCAGATCCCCTACCGGTACCGCCTTCTCGTCCGTTGTGCCTCCGTGGTTAGCATCGACCAGGCTGGCATGCCAGAGTTGGGTTCCGTTGTCCGCATCGAAAGCATAGACGCTGTCGTTTTCTGTCGCTACGTAGACCACGTTATGCGTGCCGCCGGCGATTGCGACGTTCGACATATACAGCGGCTGGGCATAGACAAAGCCGTCCACCGAAGTCTTGAATAGCTTCCCGAAACTGCTCGAATTCACGTTGCTGGGCGTCAAAATTATTTCGTTGATGTTCTGCCCCGTGCGCATATTGTCGTTGTGCTGGGTCAATACATCTACCTGGGCTGATGCAGACAGGACGGGAAGCAGCAAGGTAAGCAGCAACAACGCTTTTTTCATGAAGGGACCTTCCAGTTTTTGATAATGGCCCTGCCCTGTCAGTCGGAAGCCCCGCTGCCAGAATCAGGCGAGCCATCGGGAGCATGGCGCCTTTGACCCCACGTCAAGACGCGACCACACGCAGGCCTCAACAAGCCCGGGAAATCGATTCGTCCAATTGTGAGGGAATGGCACCTTTCGGGCCCTTGTCGAGCAATCGCCCTGCCACGTCTATCGCCTGCTCGAGACATCTTCTTCTGCGCATAACTCGTTTGAGATCAGGGTGCCGAGCTCGAAAAATGCAAATCGCGCCGCCGCCGTTTCATTACGACTGTGCAAAGTTTTGCCACTGTTGGCGACGGACAACGCTCCTGTGTCGATGTCGATGAAGGCGTGACCTCTGGTTGCCGCCTTGAAGGTTTTGGTTCGACGGGATTGATGCCTAGGATTGAGTGGTGCCCGGGGCGGGATTTGAACCCGCACGCCCGTAAGGGCAAGGGATTTTAAGTCCCCCGCGTATGCCATTCCGCCACCCGGGCAAACGTCTGGGTCGCATTATATAGCGTTCTGAGGTGGCGCGACCGCGTCCGTGAAATTCCGTGTCCTGACAGCGGAGCAGGGATTCTACCGCGGCATAACTACCGGCCGGCGACGTCGATCGCGCCGCAAAATAGTCCACTTGACGAACAAAAGGCGAATCCGAAATGACCGATTTTTTGACGAGTCGGAAGTTGCCGCCGTTTTGTTTTCATGGGGTTACGGCGCTTTCTACTCGAAGGGGTTTGCAAGCTAGGCGGAGCCCGGCACTCTAGCTACTCCTTCACGACGGCCTTGACGAGATTCCGGGGATTGTCTACGTCCGACCCCACCAGAACGGCGAAATGATAGGCAAATAGCTGCAGAGGCACGACCTCGAGGAGCGGAAGCAGGAGTTCAGGTGCGGGCGGGACAAACAGCACTCGCTCAGCGCAGTCTCCAATCTCGCCGTCGTCTTCCGTTGCAATGGCGATCGCCCTTCCGCCGTGGGACTTGACGTAAGAAAGCACGTCGAGTGTTTTTCTATAGCGGAGGAGGGAATCGGGATCGGTCGTGTCACGCGTCGCAAGAGCGATGACCGTCAGGTCGCTATCGACCAGGGCATTCGGACCATGCCGAAGTTCTCCGGCGGGCATGCCTTCCGCCTGGACGTAGGAAAGCTCCTTCAGTTTAAGCGCGCCCTCGCGCGCGATCGCATAGTGAACGCCTCTCCCCAGCAGCAGGAATGAGCGCGCATCGCGATAGAAACGGGCGGCCTCCGCTGCCGCTGCGTCCCAGGCGTTCAGATTGCGCTCGATGCAATCGGGAAGCGCCGCGAGCCGAGCGAGATGAACGCGCGTAACCTCCGACGTGACGCGGCCGCGCCGGCGCGCAAGGAACAGCGAAAAGAGATGCAGTATGGCCAGCTGCGTGGTGAAACTTTTCGTTGCCGGTACCGCCTTCTCCGGGCCTGCAAACGTGAGCAGGGAAGCGGTGGCTTCGCGCGTGATCGTCGACTTCGCGACATTCGAGATGCCGATGGTCTGGGCGCCGCGGTTTAGCGCTTCGCGCAGGGCTGCGATCGTGTCTCCCGTTTCCCCGGATTGCGAAATCACGATGACGATCGGGTCGGATCCCGCGTGAGTGGAGCGATAGCAGTATTCGCTCGCGTACTCCACGTCCACGGCGACGCCTGCCAGATCCTCCATCATGATTTCGCCGGCCAGCCCGGCATTCCGGCTCGAACCACTCGCTGCGATGATGATCTTCCGGAATGCGAGAAGCGCGCTTTCCAATCGGTCCAACGCGCCCGGGAAGATGACGTCGCCTTGGACGTTGTTCAGGAGGGTTTCGCGGATCGCGCGCGGCTGGTCGTGGATCTCGCGCAGCATGGCGTGAGGAAACTTACGCTTCGCGGCGTCTTGGTTGGTGGAATCCTTCGACATTTGCCAGTGTCTCGATCGAATCGGAGCCGCCAGGACTGTTAGCGGAATCGACGAATCAGCAACGTGTGCCGGCCGGAACGGTAAAGGCCCACCACATAGATGGCGGGCGTCCCCTTCGTTGAATAGATGAGTTGGCGAATGCGCAGCATCGGCGTGCCTCGCGGAATCGACAGAAGTTCCGCCGTGCGCTGATCGGCATCGGTGGCGTCGATTTCCTCATCGGCATAAGCCAGCGTGAGGCCATAGTCCCGCTCGAGCGTCGAAAACAGCGATCCGCGCTCCAGATTGGGAGTTGCCAGATCCGGGAACTCTTCGGCCGCGAGATAGCAAGTCTCGAGCGCGAACGGTTCGTCTCCCGCCTGCCGGACCCGCTGCACGACGGTCAGGGGGCTCGCGGACGGCAGCGACAAACGTGCGGCGATCTCAGGATCCGTTTCGGCCGAACTCAACCTGACGATCTTCGAGTGCCCGGACAGGCCACGGCTAGCCATCTGCTCGGTATAGCTCATCAGCTTGTTGAAATGGATTTTGGGAGGAGCGACGAAGGTGCCGGCGCCGTGCCTCCGCTCCACCAGGCCTTCCCGCGCGAGATCGGCCAGCGCGTGGCGCGCGGTCATCAGGCTGACCTTGTGAATCCTGGCGAGCTCGCGCTCCGATTCGACCAGGTCCCCAGGGTTCAACCTCCCTAGTTCGATACGCTTACGGATCGAATTTTGGATTCGACGGTAGGCAGGCTCGCCATTTCGGTGGTTGGTATTCATCCAATCTCCGGCCGGTTCGGGATGCCCGTGATTCTCTATGGTTTTCCGGAAGTGTACCACGCTATAGAGCAGCTTGCCCGGTTCTATTACCCGCTATAGAGCGCCTTCCGTCCGCCATGTGCACTGCTATAGCGGATTTCGCGGCATGGAATCCGCGTAATCCTCATATAGCACGTTTTTATTGCTTGGCAAGCAAAATTCTGCTTGACAACGAAGAATCCCTGCTATATAGCTCAATGCCACGCAGGGAGGGTTCGGGGGTATAGCAGCCTCTCGCACGATTGGGCAGGAGGTGCCTGTGAAGCGGACGTGCCGGTCTTTCGCACTCGTGTTTTCTCTGGCCGCGTTTCTGATCGCGGCTCTTTTTGCTACCGCAACGCCACTCTGGAGCCAGGATGTCACGGCGTCCATAACCGGAACGGTTAGCGACCCGTCGGGCGCAGCCATCGCCGGCGCAACGGTGACCGCCACTGAAGTGAACCGCGGCACGGTCTACACCACAAAAACGAACGACACAGGGCTCTACAATTTGCTCCGCATTCCCATCGGCACCTATAACATAAGGGCCGAGTCGAAAGGCTTCGAAAACGCCGTTCAGTCCGGCATCACACTTGTGCTGAACCAGATCGCCCGCATGGATTTCCAGCTCAAAGTGGGCGCGGCGACAGAGACTGTTGAAGTCACCTCGGCGCCTCCTGTGCTGCAGACCCAGACTACGCAACTCAGCACGGTGGTGGATTCGACTACGATCGAGAATCTTCCGCTGGCTTCCGGAAACTATATCCAACTGACACTGCTGGCACCCGGGAGTGTCCAGCCGAATCCTGCGTCGATGGTGCAGGCGGCGCGCATCGATAGCGCTGGAAGGCCATACATCAATGGCAACCGCGAACAGTCTGACAACTTCCTTCTCGACGGCGTCGACAACAATGAAGTCTCCGACAATCTGGTTGGCTATCAGCCGCAGAAGGACGCCATTCAGGAATTCAACCTGATCACGCAAAACGCACCCGCCGAGTTCGGCAGCTATGCGGGCGGCATCATCAACGCCACAATCAAGTCGGGAAGCAATAGCTTTCACGGCGATGCCTTCGAATATTTCCGCAATGACAAGCTGAACGCGAATAGCTGGCAAAACAACCTGGTCGGCGCTCCCAAGAACGGGATGCGTTGGAACCTTTTCGGCGGCACTTTCGGTGGTCCGATTAAAAAGGACAAGCTGTTCTTCTTTGCCGATTACCAGGGCCAGCGATTCGATTTTCCGTCGTCTGCCTTTACGCCCGCACCCAAGACGTTTACAGCGGCCGAGCGAGCCGGCAATTTCGGCGACATCTGCACAGGCGGATTTACGGGTGGAATCTGCAATGATCGCGATTCAAAGGGGAACATCATCGATCAGCTGTACAGCCCCTATGCAGTGGATGGCAGCGGCAACCGTCTTCCCTACGCGAATAACATCATCACCGACCCAATCAATCCGGTTGCACAAGCTCTTTTCGCCTCGAGCATCTATCCAGCGGCGACGAGCGCGAATCCGGCGGACAGCGTCTATAACTACGACACCGCCAGTGCCATCAACGTCGACCAGGGCGACGCGAGGGTGGACTACAACATCTCCAATTCGGACCGGCTGTTCTTCCGTTATTCGCGGGAGTTCCAGGACAATCCGAATACCGCGACGGGTTCTGGAACACTATGGGGCCTGAACGACGGGCACGCGAAAATGCAGAACGGCGTCTTGAACTGGACGCATGTCTTTTCGCCTACCCTCGTGAACGAGGCGCGAATGGGGGTCAATTACGTCCGGCTGGATACAAACAACTCCGATACGACTCCGCTTGGCAGCTTGGGGCAGCAGCTTGGCATACCCAATGCGAATGACCCCGGCCCCGGTCTGCCCTACCTCAACTTCAGCGGATTTGCCACGGGAGTTGGCGGCGAAGGAGTCGTCCAGCTTTTCGCCACCACCGTGCTCCAGTATGAAGACAATCTGACCATCAACCGTGGCCGACATACATTCCATGTCGGCTTCCAATTTTTCCGCGACCGCATCAATGCCTACTATTCGGGAAACAACGGGCAGCTCGGTTTCCTGGACTTCAGCGGGAAATTCACTGAGGGCATCAACACGGCTAGCAATGATTTGCAGACAGGTGTCGGCGCGGGCAGCGGTTACGGGGGAGCCGATTTCTATCTCGGCCTGTCGAGCGATGAAGGCCGCGGCTCCGTGGGCGGTACGTGGGGCCAGCGGGCAAACGTTGTTGCGGGTTACTTCCAGGACGACTGGCAGGTAACGCCGAACCTCACGTTGAACCTTGGTCTGCGCTACGAAAATCACACACCGTGGGTGGAAACTCACGATCGAATGTTGAACTTCGGTTTCTATAGCGGCGTCCCGGAATTCCCTGCCGGCTCGACTATCCCCGCAGGGTTCACAGTCCCGGCGGGCAGCCTGGCGCCGGTGATTGGCTCGAATCGGGCGCTTTACAACACCTACAACGGAATCGGAAACTACCAGCCACGCATCGGCATCGCTTGGACTCCCGGTTTCCTCAATGGGAAGACGGTGGTCCGCGCAGCGTTTACCTCTTCAAGCTATCTCGAAGGGACCGGAACGAACCTTCGACTGACCTTGAATCCGCCGTTCGGAAACGAATTCGAGGCAATTTATACCGGCACCGCATTCCAGTCCCCGGGCACACTGCCTCCGACGGTGGACAATGGGCTCCAAACACCGCCGCCAAGCGACCCGTTCGCCGGCGCGGTCGCTCGCTTGTGGGCCCCCGACATTCAGCCTGAACTCAACAACGAATATAACCTTACGGTCCAGGAGCGGCTGAACAACACAACCACTCTTCAGGTCGGCTACGTGGGCCAGCGGACGACGCACCTGATGGTCCCATCGAACTATAACCAAAAGCAGGTAACGACGGGCGGTTGCTCGGTCGCGGCAACGAACTGTGTCGAGAATAACGGCGTGTTCTACCTGCTTTCGGATGGACCGATCATGGGCGGTAATCCGATTCTCAAGGACGACTTGGGCCCGATCTCCGGAACGGCCTCCAGCGGCAACATGGATTACAACGCTTTGCAAGCCGTGTTGCAGAAGCAGTATGGCAGCGGGCTCCAGTATCAGGTTTCGTACACCTACTCGAAGTGCATGACCAACTCCAGCGGATACTATGGCTCCTGGGGCGGTCAGACTGTGCCCACCTCGCCGTACTTCCAGAATATCTACGACCCGCGCGCCGAATGGGGGGCGTGCTACTACGACGTAACCCACGATCTTACGGCCAACGCGGTCTATGACATTCCAGTCGGTAAGGATCGCGCCTATGGCAAGAACCTGAACCCAGTCGTCCGAAACATCGTGGGCGATTGGACGATAAGCCCCATCGTCACGCTGCGTGGAGGATTCCCCTTGACGTTTGAATACTATGACTTCCTGGGGACGGGCACTCGCGGCGAGCGTCCCGATTGTAACGGGCCAATTCCCGTCGTAAACAGCCACACCACAATCTCTGGAGTTCCGGGTATTCAGTGGTTTAACCCCAGTAACGCCAGTGCTCCCGCGGGCGTTTTCGGGACCTGTGGAATCGGCACCGTACGCGGCCCGGGTGAGAAGGAAGTTGACATGAGCTTGATTAAGGACTTCCACATCTCTGAGTCAAAACGTCTCGAATTCCGCAGCGACTTCATCAACCTCTTCAACCATCCGGTTCTGACCACGGGCTACTGCACGATCGGCATCGGAGCGGCTGGCTGCGGGACGGACGGCGTGATTAACACGTCGCAACTGGAGCGCAACATTCAGTTCGCTTTGAAGTTCATTTTCTAACCTCCACCCCTAGGCTGTAGAATGGGGCAGGCGATTCGGGTCGCCTGCCCCGTTTATTTTTTGCTTATGCCGCGCACTGCTTTGCCGACGTTTTGTCTCGCGTTCTCCGCGCTGCTTGTTCCATCGAGCCTCGCGCAGTCCCCGGCTAAATCCTCTTCACCTGAGAGTTCTTCCGCCGTTGAACGCGCCCTTGACCTGGCGAAAGAGGGCCAGTGCACCGCCGCTTTGCCCTTGTTGAGAAGTACCGGCTTGCACGCCGCCGATCGCCAGACGAAGCGAAGCGTCGGTCTGGCCACCGTTCGATGCGCGCTGAAGTTGGACAGGCCAGAAGTAGCCGTAACCGCGCTACTGTCGCTGTCTCGGGATTTTCCCCGCGATCCGGAAGTCCTCTACGTTACGACTCACGCCTATTCCGATCTGGCTACTCGCGCATCGCAGGAACTCGCCCAGACCGCGCCCGATTCCGACCCTGCGCGAGAGCTGTATGCGGAATCGCTCGAGATGCAGGGGAAATGGGACGACGCGGAAGCCCAATATCGAAAGATTCTCGCGGCTCACCCCGATCTTCCGGGCATTCATTACCGGATCGGCCGTCTCATTCTTTCCAAGCCGCCTGCCGCCACCACAGCTAGCGACGCAACTCGCGAGTTCGAGGACGAACTCAAGCTCGATCCGAAAAATGCGGACGCCGAGTACATTCTCGGCGAACTGGCCCGCCAGTCATCTCACTGGGACGACGCGGTCGCCCACCTGTCCCGCGCCGTGAAACTCGATCCCGGCTTCGCCGCCGCGTATCTGGGACTCGGAATGTCGTTGAACTCCGCGGGAAAATTTGGCGATTCGGTCGTCCCGCTCGAGAAGTACGTGCACTTGCAGCCGGACGATCCCGCGGGACACTATCAACTCGCGATTGCTTGCGCGCGAAGCGGCCGCAGGGCAGAAGCCGAAAAGGAGATGGCTCTTCAGCGCGCTCTCGTGAACAAGTCTCGCGAGACGCAAGGGAAGGAGGCGCAGGGACCGGGCGAGCCCCGGTAGTCCTGCGCGCGCCAGAATCCAAAATGCATCCAGCCTCGAAGATTTTCGTGAACGCCTGGGGATGAAGACCGGACCGCCAGATCTGTTCTCCAGGCGTTGCTTTCTCCGCGCTCTTGGGTTTCTTGGTGCGAACGCAGCACTTGCCCAAACTGCTTTTAGGCTACCGGGAGCCGCAGCAGCCTCCTCCTCTGCCATCGCTCCTGTCTTCCAGCGGATTCCCGCCAGCGCCAGCGGAATCTCGTGGGTCCACGTGAACGGCCGTTCGGAAGACATGTATCTGCCGGAGACGGTCGGCGCGGGCTGCGCTTTCTTCGACTATGACAACGACGGCTGGATGGACATCTACCTGGTGAACAGCGGCAACTGCGATTTCTACCGTCCCCATCCGCCGCTGCGAAACGCACTCTACAAAAACAATCGCGACGGCACGTTCACGGATGTAACTCTCAACGCAGGCGTCACCGGGAACGCGTACGGGATGGGCGTTGCAGTTGGCGACTATGATGCCGACGGATTCCCCGATCTCTACGTCACTCAGTATCCGCGGAGCATTCTTTACCACAACAACGGCGACGGCACGTTCACCGATGTAACCGCCAAAGCCGGCGTGGCCGCTCCCGGCTGGGGAACGAGCGCCGTCTGGTTCGATTACGACAACGATGGACGGCTCGACCTCTTCGTCTGCGGCTTCGTGGACTACAACAAGTCGAAGAACAAGTGGTGCGGAAATCGAGCCACGAACGATCGTTACTACTGCATTCCCAGCGTGTACGAACCCGCGCCGTCGTGGCTGTTTCATAACAATGGCGACGGCACGTTCACCGACGTTAGCAGAGAATCTGGAATCGCGTCGTCGCTCGGAAAGGCCTGGGGTGTCGTGGCGGCCGACATCAATAACGACGGCCGGATGGATCTGTTCGTCTCGAACGATACCGTTGCAAATTTTCTTTTCGTCAACCGTGGGAAAGGAAAATTCGAGGAGGATGGTCTACTGGCGGGAGTCGGCTACAGCTCTTACGGGCGCGCTCGCTCGGGAATGGGCGTGGACGCGGCCGATTTCGACCAGGACGGCTGGATCGATCTCTTCGTCGCCAACGTCGATCACGAAATGTACGCGCTCTATCACAACAACAAAGACGGAAGCTTCACTGATCTCGCTCCGCAAGACGGCATTGGCTCGACAACGGAATTGATGAGCGGCTGGGGGCTCAAGTTCTTCGATTACGACGACGACGGCAACCTCGATCTTTTTCTCTGTAACGGGCATCCCGACGACAAGATCGACGCCCGCGTTTTTGGCGTGAAGTATCGGGAACCCCTTCTGCTCTTCCGCAACACGGGCGCGGGTTTTGAGAACGTCAGTGGCGAGAGCGGTCCGGCCCTCAACGAACCCCTGTCGGGCAGAGGGATGGCTCTTGGCGATTTCAACAACGATGGATTCGTGGATGTACTCGTGACCCAGAACGGCGGTCCTCCGATCCTGCTCAAGAACAGCGCGGGCCGCCAGAACCACTGGCTCGGCGTGCGCCTTGTCGGAAAGAAAGCGAACATCGACGCGATCGGCGCAAAAATCACGTATCAGGCCGACGACCTGAAGCGCCACGTATTCAAAGTGGGGGGCGGAAGCTACGCCTCGTCGCACGATCCGCGCGTCGTTCTCGGCCTCGGCCCGCACAGCAAAGTCGACTGGCTCGAGGTGAAATGGCCGGAGCCCAGCGGCCTCGTCGAACGGTTCACGGATCTCCCCGTCGATCGCTACGTCACGATCACGGAAGGGCGTGGCAAGCCGCAGCGCTGAAGCAGTCTGCAGGGATTCCCCCTATACCGCACACTTTTTGGCCTCTCAGAATACCGATTCGCCGGTATGTTCAGTGTCCCCCATAAGCCTTAGCATGGACGGAGATCACGGTCGGCCCCCGCCCATCCTTTCGCGTTGGAGGCATGAGATGAAATTGCTCACGAGCGCAGCGGTTTTATGTTTCCTTGTCGCAGTGCCTAGCTTTGCATATTCGCAGCAGGAACCACAGCAGGAGGAACAAACAAAAAAGGACCAGAAGAAGAATCAGCAGAACGAGAAAAAACAGCAGGACGAACGGGCCAAGCAAGAGCAACAGAAAACCAAGCAGGCGGACCGGTCGAGGCAAGTTCAGCAGCGGGACGCTCAGAAGCAGGGGCAGGAACGCGCCAAGCAGGAACAGCAGAGGGCGCAGCAGGAAAACCGGTCGCGCGACTTGCAGCAGCGGCAGTCTCAAACGCAGCAGGCCAAGCAGGAACAGGACCGTGCCCGTCAAGATGCCAAAGGGCGGAAAGACCAGCAGCAGGCGTACGCCAGGCAGCAGGAAAGCCAACGAGGTCAGGAAGCACAACAGCAAAGGGCGGGGCACGAGAA
>Ga0209167_10000526_pt1 | contig 27057 bp, 27 predicted proteins | sample Coa_R1_9_FD_187154 | JGI IMG/M metagenome (GOLD analysis project Ga0209167, IMG submission 187154) | Surface soil microbial communities from Centralia Pennsylvania, which are recovering from an underground coalmine fire - Coalmine... | ecosystem: Environmental > Terrestrial > Soil >...
CCGTTGATCGGCATGCCCACGCCAAGATGATCGAGATGCGCGCTGATCGCCACATATTCACTCTTTAGCTTCGGATCGGAGCCCGGCAAAACTCCAATCACGTTTGGCGCCGAAACTGTGCGGCGATTCACGCCGATTCGCGCCTGCACCGCGACCGTCAATGGAAAGTGGGGCAGCGCTCGATCCGCGTCGGCCGCTGCCAGCAGCTCCGCGATGGTATGGTCTGTCCCGGCAAACCACTTATCGGCCAGCGCGGCGTTGATAGACGCGGCAAATTGCATCCCGTGCGTTTCCACTAGCTTCGGATCGGTGAGGCTCATGGAAGGCTGCGTGCGCGCCAGCGCCGCCCGTTCCCACGGAATATCTGAATTCTTCGGGTTGCCGATTATCGCCACGCCAATCGCGCCGGCGCGGCGCAAAGCTGCCCACCGTTCGCCCGTGGATTGGTAGTGCGCTTTCAGCGGGCCGGGAATCGCGCTGGGCCCGCCGCTAAGATACACGGCAATCTTTCGATGCAGATCCTGGCCCGCGAAATCGTTGTAATTCATTTCCGGCACGGCAAAGCCGTAGCCCACAAAGACCGCGCCCGCCCGGACAGATTCAGCCGGTTCACCCGACACGCGCAGAGTGGCATCATCGCCCAATTTCAACTCTTCAGTTATTCCATCGTGGACAAGTGCGAGACTGGAATGAGCCTCATCAATTTGGCGAACGTCAAAATCCACCTCTTGTAGAAATCCCTTGGTGCCCGCGGGTTGCAGGCCTGCCTCCGCGAACTTCTGCGAAACATAATCGGCGGCTTTGCGGTAATCATCGGTTCCGGTCTCGCGCCCGCGCATCTCATCAGAGGCCAGATATTGCACATGCGCCCACCAAGTGCGCCCCTCCGCGGCCCAATCTGTCTGGGAGTCTTGCCCAGCGGTCGAGCGGCCTGTCGAAATTTGAAACAGGACGCCGCAAATCAATAACGCCGGGACAAAACCGCGCGGGGCACGAAGCATATTCCGTTCTGCCTTCCATTCTGATTTCATAAGCACACTTTCCACTTCTTGCTTATTCCGCAATCGCTTCCACTACTGAAGGCGAAGGTTTTTCCGTGCGAAACTCGCCTTCCCATCGCGCCACCACCGCTGAAGCCAGACAATTCCCAATCACATTTACGGCCGTGCGGCCCATATCCAGGAATTGATCCACACCCAGCAAAAGTAGGATCGGCTCTTTGGGCAGCCCGAACTGATCCGACGCTCCCAGCAATATGATTATGGACGCGCGGGAAACTCCCGCCACTCCCTTGCTGGTAAGCATCAGCATGAGCATCATCACCAATTGTTGGCCAATGGTGAGGTGCATACCCGCAACCTGCGCGACAAAAATAGAGGCCAGCGCCAAATAGAGCGTGGAACCCGTCAGATTAAAGCTGTAGCCAAGGGGGATAACAAACGCCACCACCTGCCGTGGCACCCCGAATGCCTCCATCGATTCCATCGCTCGGGGCAGCGCTGCTTCCGAGCTGGTGGTGCTGAATGCAATGGTCGCGGGCTCTGTGACCGCGCGGGAGAATTGCTTCATCGGAACGCGGGCAATCCATCCGGAAGGCAGCAGCACCGCAAATACAAACAGGAGGAGCGCGACGTAGAAAGTCGCCACCAGTTGCCCGAGATTGTAAAGGACGCTAAATCCGGTCGTCGCTATGGTGTAGGCAATCGCACCCGCGATGCCGGCCGGCGCCATCAGCATCACGATGTTCGTAAATTTGAACATCACCTCCGTCAGGCTTTCCGTGAAGGCCATCATCGGCTTGCGTTTCTTTTCATCCACCATCGCCAGGGCGATTCCAAAGATCATGCTGAAGACGACTACTTGCAGGATTTGATTTTCCGCTACGGATTTCGCTATGTTCTCGGGGAAAATATGCAGGATAATTTCGGTCGCGGTTGGGCGAGTCGCCGCCACCTGAGCCGCCGGACCGGACGCGGGCAGCGTCACCCCCACGCCCGCCTTATTCAGATTAATCGCCGCCAGCCCAATGAACAGCGCAATGGTTGTTACCACCTCAAAATAAATCAGAGACTTGATTCCCATGCGTCCAACCTTTTTCAGGTCGGCGTGCCCCGCAATTCCACTTACCAATGTTGAAAAAAGCAGGGGTGCGATGATGACGCGGATTAATTGAAGGAAAATCTGGCTAAGGATGCGCAGATTGACCGCGAAATGTGGAAAGTCGTATCCAATTTCCGCCCCCAGGACCATTCCAATCAGGATCCAGGCCGTCAGGGACCGGCGCATGAAGGCGTATCCAATCAGCGAAATCGCCGCCAGCCAGCGGATGGCTTCGCCGGCGTGCGGATCCATCCCTGCTCCGTACCTGCCTGCTAACGCGAACGCGGCCGCAACGAAGTAAAGGGCGATTCCCGCGATGAGTAATCTGTTTCTCATGAATACCGCCGCGCCGCTTCTATATCACACAACAGCAATCATTTCTCAATGGAGGGAGTTGTAGTGCCCGCTCCAAAACTGGACACCTCGGTTAGGTAGAATCAGGGCCTCCCCAACAGGAGCCAACATGGACAGGAAGCCACGAGTAGACCGAACCCCTGCCAGCAGACCCTTCTTCGATAGCAACTGAGGGTGATGAAGTGGAGATGACCGCGACCGTAGAACCGAACCAGCTCATTGCGCATACTGAGAACAGCAAAACCCGCACCCTTACACAACAAAGGGTGCGGCACCCATAATCAACACCGGTCCTATCACCCTCCAGTGATCTACCAAAGTGGTATCATACGCTCGTGTTCGTTTCGATTTTCAGTAAAGCAGGTGAAAGGATGGCCCACCCGCCAAACTATCCCAAGGGAGCGGCTCCAACGGACACCCCGCTTGGAACCGTGACTCTCCCGGCGGAAGGCGTTCAGCAGATTGACGTCAAGGGAATGTTGGCGGGAATTGGACTCGGTTCCTACAACGGCTTGCTCAACCTCAGGACGTCTTTCTATGGAAGTCCGAGCGACATTATGGAAGAAAGCGGTAGCGTTGATCAGAGCAAGAGCTATGTGTTCGAGGTACCCCCGATAATGGAAGGACCGTCTCGCGGTAAGATCCTATCTTTCTGGAACAGTTCCGGTGACACCGACACGATGATTACACTGTGGAATTATTCGAGCAGAGATCAGGATTTTATTCTCAATCTGTATCACCAGGCTGGCCAATACAAACTTCCCATCCATTTGAGCGTGAATGCATCCGTTACGATTGATATTGCCTCCTTAATTAAGAGTGGCAAACCGGATGCCGATGGCAATACCATCTCAACGGACATCGTGCAAGGCAGCGCAAAACTATCAGGGCCGCGCGGCGATATGGACATCATAGATGTCGCGTTGCACGCCGCGGTGTTCAACGTACGAACCGGAACATGCACGACTAGCTGTAACTACTGCAATTACGTCACCAGTAATTATCTAACCCCCGGAAATCTTACAGAGGTCGCGGGTGAAGTGACACACGAAAGCGCATACCTTATTTTTGCGGACGGCTGCTGTTGTGACATTACGCTAGACATGAATTGGGACACATCCAGCGGCGATCCTTTAATCGCCACCGTCGATGAAAACGGGAATGTGACTGGTGTCGGGGCGGGATCTACAGCCATCACGGGGGAATCGGCTGATGAGTTCGTCAAAAACGCACTACACTGCAATGGCACCCCAGGACACCCCATCTGTCCAATGGGATATGTCTCCTTTAGCGCAAACATTACGGTCACCGCCCAGGTGCCGACTTTGGCATTTCTCCTCAGTGTCCAAGCAAGTGGCCCAGCGATTTGTCCATCGGGTCAGGCCGGATGGAGCAGATTGGTCACAATGCAGTTGAAAGACCAAATCGGAAACCCAATTTCCAAATCTTACTTGATGGCTGACCAGATTTCCGTCTCCACTTCTCAAAACGACTTAGGCATTTCGGGAACCGTCACTGGAAGTCACACTTCGGGTTCAAATGGCCAATGGCCTGACTCTTACTTCGTGTGCTCTTCGCTGTGCCCGGGATCAACCGGTCATACCAATGCCCTCCAGACCTGGACGTACAACGGGGCCCAAATGGCCCATGTCAATTCTATAACCTACAAATGTACTGGCAATTCCGTGGATGGTAGATGATGTCAGCGAAACATTTGCATCTCCGACCTTTATGTCTCGTTTTCATCCTTGGTGCGTGCACGATTCATGTTGCGTCCGCACCTCGCGTGCAGTCAACCCAAGGCCGGCTCCTGACCCAACAAATACCAAAGTTTGAATCCCACAACATCACGCGACTCGATGCACTCATTCGCTTGACGCAGCAAAATCATATACCACTGGGAGTCGAGGACACCGATCGCGAATTGCTTTCCGACAGCGTCGATTTTGTCATCAATAGCGGAACTGTGGGCTCCGCGTTGACTGCGATGTTTAAGGGCGCTCATGGTTATGACTGGTCTGAATCTAACGGGGTACTCTCAATTTCAAAGAAGTTCGAAGGAAAGAGGATTGAACAGAATTGGTACGGCCGTGTAATTCCTGAGTTCCACTCGCGATCAGCTACTGTTGAAGAGTTAAGTAATCTCTTACGAATGGACCTTGCGCTCCTGGATAATCCACAGATACATGGATTCGCAGGCACCTTTCCTGGCGGGGAAGGACGTCGGCTTCCACCCTTCGATCTTCGAAACCAGACAGTCCGTGAAGTGCTTAACGAAATCGTTAGACGCTACCGTGACGCGGCGTGGGTTTCTGCAACCGCATCTGCAATTTCTGAAAAGGAGCAAGTCAGACCCGAATGGGCCATAGTCTTTTACCACGATCCGCCTCTGCCCCTTTCGCAGCTTTGCTGCCTCAATGCTCATTGAGCGATGACCGCGCAGCGTGGCTTTCGAAGTTGGGTGGCGATCGACAAGAACGAGGGCGTTTTCAAGAGACACTTGTACGCCGCAATGCTTTTCCGCACCGCTTTGATATCAGAGTTGGAAACCGGGGACAGACGGGACGTTTCCTGATTCTGGAGCCCATACCGACCGGGCCAGGTGGAGCATGCAACTAGGAGGAGAGCCATGAGGACGTTTGCGTTGCTATTGGTCGGTGTGATCGGAATACTCCCAAGCGCAGTCCAATCCGGCTCTGCCAAGCAGACCAAGCAGCCATTCTCAATCACCATCTCGACGCTGGCCACCCGCAGTATAAGCACGACTGGGATTAGAAGTCGCCCACATGGTGTCTAACAGGTGTGAGAAGGGCGAACAGGGAAATGGTCAATCTCCTCTTATGGAAGGTTCTGAAGCGAAAGTGAGTTCGATGACCGCTCTTCGGGGTTTGTTAAGATTCTTGGGTCATCTGGTAGTCGCTACTTACGGAATGGACGTTGCTGTGTTTGGAATCTGTTATCCAATCGCGGCAATGATTGACCCTCAAGCTCGAATCATGGATTATTTTTTCGTAGCTCCGAGTTTTTCCGTCCCGATCCTATTTGGAGTCTTGTTTGGCTATCGTTTTGGCTGGCGGCAAGTGACGTGGGCATCCCGCGCGGTGTGTTTGCCGCCCTTTGCACTTATGGTGTATGCGCTTCTCATCAATCTCCAAGCTGGACGACATTGGTCCGAGGTCTTGGCCCAATTCTTTTCAGCAGTTTGCTCAGGGGAGGAGTGCTACTTTCATTTTAGTAGACAGTTTGTCATTACAGCGCCGCTGATGGCGGCCCTGGGCTACGTCGTCGGTTCGGAATTTAGTCGGCGCAGCCGAGGTAATCTTGACGTTTCGGCAGCGTCGGCGCGATGGACGTGGGGGAGGCTAGCCTCTGTAGCACTATTTATCGTTCTTTTCTTCGTGATGTGGAAAATTCAGAGCATTGCGCAGAAAGATATAGCCATCAAGTTTGATTGGAGTGACGCAAGGGGATTCAATAGTGCGTCCATGGAATATCTGCCGTCATCTCGTTTGCTAAGGACGGTGACCACCCTCCCCAATGAGTCCATATTGTTACAAACAAAGGGTCGCATTGCTTACGAAATGAGAAGTTTTCGATGGAAAGAGGCTTCCGGATGCGTCTTCCCAGTTACACTTGCACATTTACCGATTGTCATTGGTCTCGACCATCTCAGCGATTCGTCGTGCACAGTTACAGTGAGGTAGCAAGTGAAAGCGTTGCGAGTTTGGGTCGGCGAACTAGCTAAGCCTCACCGCCTGAGTTCCAAAGACCTTGTCGAGCCAAAACTGGCCTTTCTTGCGGTTACGAGAGACAAAGGGTGCTAGATAAGCGCCGCAGACCGCGATGAAACCAAGCAGAGTCCTGAGCACGGCCGTTCGCAAACCTATCGTTGTCCCTTCGACAGGAATAATTTGGTAGCCCAGAACACAACCACCAGGTGAGGGTTTGCGGCGAATGAGGGGCAAAGCAAAGTAGCAAACCAGTGCGACGGAACAACACAATACCCCTATCGTCGCTTGAAGTGTGTCTCCGGGAGCAGGAGTTGTCCTCACGAAAGTCCAAGCGAATACTCCCGTTCGTCTCCACTCTGTAATTGGGAAACCGGGGACAGACGGGACGTTTCCTGATTCTGGAGCCCACGCCGGTCGTTCTCCTGGAATGCCCTGAACAGCAGTTTTTTGGTCTGAGCAAAACTCAGAGGACCGCGCCTATTGTTTCCCCATAGTCAGGCCGACGGTGCCCGGCTCGTATCCGGAACATTCCATAACAGGCAAACGTGGGTATTTTGGGAAGGAAGTGTCGCGAAGAGATCGCTCACACATGTAAAATGCCGAGCCACGATCTGAATCGATTCGCCGGGCATGCCGGCAATCGGCGCATAGCCCTACGCCATTCCGTTCAATGTTCGATTGGTCCCTCTCGCCCACACGGGAAGGATACCGCATCTCTGCGTTCGCCCCACGCGTAGGTCGGCAACCACTCAAATTGATTTATTGCTGCGTAGCCAACAAGGGATCCGCGCCAACAGGTAGATCGGCGGAAGGCACGGCTTTGGGTAGGCGCACCAGCGCCAGCGCCGCCAGGGCGTACAAGGCAGGCATGCACTCGATGACGTACCGTGGTTCAACAGTATGCAATTGTGTCAGGAACGCCGTGCGGATAGCGATAAACGCTATCAGAAAGAAAACTCCGGGATGCGCGCGGCCCCGCCAAGCTCCGGCCATTGCTAGGCCGAGCAGGGCGATATTCAGGGCCCCAAGGCCAAGAGTAACGCTGAAATCCGTGGAATTGTTACGCCAGGCATCCTCCAGAGGCCATAGACGCCCAGTGTAAGGAAGCAGCTCAATTCGTGGCGTGAACCAGATCATCACCGCTCGTTCGAACGGAATAATCAGGTATGTCCGTATGGGCCGCCGTGCTCTTCGCTCCTGCGCCAGGCGCCCAAACTGGTAATCCAGGAGCGGCGTCATGTTCCAACCCGAGTTGTATTGGCTTAGGAGCGACGCCACTTCGGCTCGTTCGTCATTCGAATCAAATGCGGAGGGTGGAATATCGTTCATCAGGATGGGCGCCGTGGAAAGCTTCCAGGACACGCGGTAGGCGTCGCCAAAGCGCACCATCCAGGTTCCAGTCCAGGCGAAAAAGCCCTCCGGTACAAAATCCCCTTTCGCAGCCGCGTATTCCGGAGCCAGGAACTCCACGCGTCCTATATTATTTGTGTTTCTTATCGCCCACCCCTCCAGCCCCACCAGCAAACCCGCGGCCATCCAGGGAATGGCCAGCGCGAGCTTCCACCAATCAGATCGGAGGCGCCAACGAATGCATAGAACAAACGCAGCCGCCATCAAGAGGAGTGGTGTTTCGGGCCGGACCAAAGTACCAGCGGCAGTGATTAGGCCGAAGATGAAGAACCACGCTGCAAGAAGAAGCAACGCCCGATTATCAAATATCTTCCGGGGAGATTTCGCAAGGCAGTGGTTCAGGAAATTCACAAAAACAAGGAGTGCGAGGACAGTCACAAATGTTGCGAGAGTTTCGGTGAGCACCGCAGCCGAGTAATTCGCCATGAATGGACACAGGGCAGCGATCCAAAGCGCAATGGCGGCAACTATTTTTTTCTTAGAGGCGGGCGCGAGCTGCGCGGCGAGCAGGGCCGTCAACACGCACGAAAACAGATCAATGACCGACTGAGAGGCCATCACTGCAGTTCGCGTTCTGCCCACTACCGCATACACAAATCCGAGGAATCCCGGATAACCAGGCATGCGGATATCGGAGGAGATAAGGCGGCCTTGAATATGGAACCCGTAGACGCCGTGATAGAGCCAATTGCGGGCGAGGTCTTCGTAATACGCAGTATCTCCCGAATAAAAGGGAAAGTGAGTGATGAAGAACCATCGTAGCGCAAAGCCGCAGAGCAGAGCGCCGATCAAGTGTTTACTGGAAAAAACACGCAAGGTGGTACCGAAGTTTAGCGGATTCTCGTCAGCCAAATCCAGTTTGTAAACATGGCAAAAACTGATGGATGACGGCAAAGACCGGGAAGAATCAAATTCATGAAAAACACCTGTCTCCGTGCCAGGAAAAAAAGGGATCTTCTGAAAGTTCTTAGAATCGGGCAGGCTCAAAAGAATTTCTATAACGGCGAGGAGGAGAGAATACCGGCCCTTGGGTTGTAATCCTGTCGTCCAGCCTCGCCGTTCGTTGCGACATATTAGACGCAACGGAAAAGGCAAGACTGTTCAATATTGCACAAAATAGAGGATTATTTTCGTCGGTGCCAATACAGGAATGAATGCAGGCGACCTCTCGTTGCGTCCCGTAAATGGTGCAAAGAAAAGACTTACGGCACGCTCGGGCTCCGCAGGAAACCTCTTGGGCGCTTTCCAATCAACCTTTTAAGGGTTTTGAGTTCGCTTTATAAATCTAATAGATAAGTACCCGTAGAGTAATACGTTCAAATGAGGTCCGGCCTCCCCTGAAAATCGATCTTAAGAAACTGATTTAGGGTCCGCTGAGAGGCAGCTTTGTTTGATGAAATGAAGTGAATGTATTTTAGGCCGGGAATCAGGCTTGAGGTTCAAATTCGGCCGGCCCGGTCATCAATTCAATCTCGGCTTCGGTTTCCGGCTGGGCTCCGCCTTCGGTTTGGCTGGCGAGTTTCTTTTGTGCGCGGCGCTCTGCCTTCATGCGCGCTTTTTCCTGACGTTTCATTTCTTTCTGGCGTTTTTGGAATGTGATCTTGGACATGATATCTCCTTAGGTTCAGGATGGGCCGCCCCCAGGTTCGCGGCTGGGCGTCAGACTCGCCCCATTAACCTACCAACGCGGTTCGCGTGGCTGGCGAACTGCTTCGCGGTAATCTTCATTTGAGAACCTGTTGCCGCCCCCGCCGCGTCCACCGCCACCGCCGCTTCCGCCTCGGCCTCCCCCTCCACCACGACCACCGCCACCGCTCGGGGGACCACTGCGCTCTTTCGGCCGAGCCTCATTCACTTTGATGTTTCTACCGCCTAAATCTTTCCCATCGAGACCGGCTATGGCCTTGGCCGCTTCTTCATCGTTGGGCATTTCCACGAATGCGAAACCGCGAGCCTTGCCCGTCTCTCGATCCATTACAATGTGAACCCGTGTGACTTTTCCGAACGGCTCAAACGCCGCGCGAATGTCCGCTTCCGTGGTTTGAAAGCTCATGTTGCCGACAAACAGGTTCTTCATAAACTTACTCTCCTAGACTCCGGCAAACGGGGCAGCCCTCCCGAAGCTGGATGATCTTGCTTGCCGCTCGGCCGCCTAAAACTCGATCGCGGCCCGCAAGCCAGTTATCTCGGAGCATACACGAAAAGCCCTATTCGCACCTACTGGTCCGGCGTGTTTTTTCGGGAGAACGGGTTTCGCGCCACCTTGGGGGCGTGCGCGCCTCGATAGTCTTCCAGGTCCGCATCGGTAACATTAAAGTGTGATTTGGACGGGTGATTCGAGGTGGTCGCCAATTCCCGCCTGAGCTTCAGCGAGCACAGGTCGGGCGCATCCTGATATCGCAGGCGATGCCTATCAAACGCCTCGTTAGGGATGCTGAGTGTGAACTGGCGCGGCTCACTCGCTTGTTCCCGCACGGTGAAGGTGTATTCGCGCACTGACCCCGTGGCCTTGAAGCCACCGAATTGCATCACGATTTCGTTGCTCACTTGGCGCCTGCTGCAGCTCCTACCACAACCGCTGCAACCGGTGCTGCGACCACTTTCTTCTTTCGCTTGGCCCGGGAACGCTTGGGCGGTGTTCCTTCCGCGAGCTCCACCACCATTAGCCCGGTGACGAACTTTTTCGTCCCGTGCAAATCAAAATCAATGGATGTCCGCTCGTTGTCCGATTCAGTCACCACACCCAATCCATACTGGAAGTGCTTGATGTACGCGCCTTCTTGGAGAGCTTTCAAAGGTCCTCCTCGGTTCAAAATGTCTTTCCGGCAGAAAAAAGGGGCGAGCCCGCGGGTTGCGGGCCCGCCCCGGGTTCTTACAGGCTGGAGACGTTCGATGCCTGCAGGCCCTTGGGGCCCGTGGTTACTTCAAATTCAACCGCCTGGCCTTCGTTCAGCGACTTGTAGCCTTCCGACTGGATAGCCGAGAAGTGGACGAAAACGTCCTCGCCGGACTGGCGCTGGATGAATCCGAAGCCCTTGCTGGCATTGAACCACTTTACTGTTCCTTGTTCTTTCACTTGTATCTCTTTTCTTTTGTTTGAGCTATTTGGTGCTTCTCGAACTACCCCAGCCACAAAAAAAGGGCAGCAAGTGTGAACTTGCAGCCCCTTGAATGAAATCTAAAGGTCTTACAAGAGCAACAAACGCAAACACAATGTACCACAACCAGTGTGGAAATACTAGGAAAATCTTTAGACTTCCGGCGCGTCACCTGCCTATGAATCGCGCAAGTTCTTGATTTCACTTAGTTTGTTCGGTGGAAACTGAACACAAACCAATTTGGTTGGGGACAATGTCGGCCATGGCCAAATGACGATTTCCGGCCACGATCCCGCGGTCCGAGCAGTATAATCCGCCCTACTCGAGGGGGCCCTTCCTACATCCGGATGTGCACACATCCGTGATGGACTCAGTTGCCCTAAACCTGCCGCCGACGAAATGACCAACATCCCTACGCCCGAATCCATCGTACTCAGCAAGGTTTCACGCCGAATTCTCCCATTTTTATTCACTCTCTACATCATCGCCTACCTCGATCGGGTGAACGTGAGTTTTGCAGCGCTGCAAATGAAGACTGCCCTGGGCCTTAGCGATTCGGTTTACGGTCTAGGGGCGGGAATTTTCTTCGCGGGCTATCTAATATTTCAAGTGCCCAGCAATCTTGTCCTCGAGCGAGTGGGCGCCCGGCGATGGATTTCTCTGCTTATGATCGCCTGGGGAATCGTTTCTTCGGGAATGATGCTCGTGCACTCGCCGGCAACATTTTATGCCTGCCGTTTCCTGCTGGGCGCGGCGGAAGCCGGATTCTTCCCCGGCCTCATTCTCTATCTCACCTACTGGTTTCCCCGTTCCGCTCGCGCCGGCAGTATTTCCGGATTCATGACGGCCATGCCGCTTTCAGGAGTGATCGGGGCGCCCATCAGCGGCGCTTTGCTTTCGCTTCACGGAAGGGGCGGATTGCAAGGCTGGCAATGGCTGTTTCTGGTTGAAGGAGCACCGGCGATGATTCTCGGAATAGTCGTCTGGTTTCTTTTGACGGATTCGCCAAAGCACGCTGCGTGGTTGAGCCATGAGGAAAGGGATTGCCTGGCCGCCGCAATTCAAAGAGAAAGCGTCCGCACATCAACTGAACGCGGATCATTCCTTGCTCACATCATCTTGCGCGCCGAAACCTGGCTCCTCTGTGGAGCATACTTCACTCTTCTGTGGGCTTCTTTGGGAGTTGGTCTCTGGTTGCCCGAGATGGTAAAAAACTTTTCCGGATACTCCGATTGGATGGTGGGAGTCATCTCCACCATTCCATTCCTTGCGGCGTTTGTGGCAATGGCGATTGTAGGCACTCGCGCTGATAGGACACGCCAACCTCATTCGTTTTTTGCCGGATCCACTTTCGCTGGGGCCGCCGGACTGCTTCTGACCATTCCATCGCATTCCGTCCTGCTCTCGACAGTATTTCTCAGCATCGCGGTCGCGGGAATTTATTCCGCGTTCGGCCCTTTCTGGGCCATGCCGGGCGGATTCCTTTCCGGCCCCATGGCAGCGGCTGGAATCGCATTTATCAATTCGCTTGGCAACTGCGGAGGATTCTTCGGTCCATTCGTTGGCGGTCTTGTGAAGCAGCGCACCAGCAGCTTCGTTGCAGGCACATTTGTTTTGGCGGGCATGCTGTGCATCAGCGCGATTCTTGCTCTTGCATTGAGAGGGCGGCAGAATGGCGGCTGAACGATAGAACCGGTGTCGAGCAACCACTGACATGCCAGCCAAGAAGCAATCTCCGGTGAAGCTCACGAATTCCCAGGTCGCGGCATTCCGAATGGCTGCGCATCATCTGATTGGAACTTCCTCGGGAGATGCACCGCTCATTTGTTCCCGAGTCTGCGGAATTCAGGCGCAGGTGACGTCCGCAGCCGAGTTGCAATTGTGGGCCAGGAATCACAACATCACGCGCGCGGAAATTCGCAGAGCGCTCAACCAGGACCGCACGCTTGTAAAAACATCGCTCATGCGGCAGACGTTGCACCTGATTCCATCCGATGAATTCCCGCTCTACATCACAGCGTTGAAGAGCAGCAGGCTCGCCGCGGTCTGGCGGATCATGTCGAAATGCCGCATCACTCCGCCCGAACGCGACGCTTTAAGCGACAGCATCGTCGATGCGCTTGGCGACGGTCCCCTAACGAAAGGGGAGTTGGAAAAGCTGATTCGGCCGAAAGCCAGCAAGAGTGTAAAGGCGTGGATGGCAAAGATTTGGAGCCCGCTTCGATGGCCGATCATCGAAGGAAGAATTTGCTACGGCCCGGATCGCGGCAGGAAAACCACGTACGTCCGGTCCGATCACTGGCTGCCCAAGCAAACAGCAATGGATGTCCAGAAAGCGCAGCATATTCTGATCGATCGATACTTCAGTTCTTACGGACCCGCGACACCGCGGGATTTTTCCAAGTGGTCCGGAATCACCATGAGGGAGCTGAAGCCAGTGTGGGATTCGATGGCGGACGAACTGGCCGAGATTTCGGTTGCCGGCCAGACCGCGTGGTTGCAGACGAGCCGGGTCAAGCACGTTACAGAGGCAGAATCCAGCGATTCGATCCTGCGACTCTTGCCTAGCTTCGATCCCTACCTACTGGCTCATGCCAGCAAGAAACATCTGGTGGTTGACGAGCACTACAAGAGAATATTCCGCCAGGCGGGATGGATCACACCGGTTGTTTTGCTGAATGGCAGGGTGGCCGGGATTTGGGAGACACGGCGGAGTTCATCGGGCATCAGTGTGGTTGTCGAATTGTTCGAGAAATTCTCCAAACCACTACTGGCACAATTGGAAGAAGAAGCGGCCAGCCTCGGTAAATTTCTCGAGGCACCCGTGCACCTGAAAATTTCAAAATAAACACTCGGGATTGAACTCGCTCAGGCCGACCACGGATGAGGCTTGCGATCCCATCTATGCTTTTTTAATTCACTCAGAAGACCCGGATCGAGGGGCCCGGCATCGCTCAGCGCCAAATTCTGCCGCACGTGTTCCGGTTTCCTCATTCCAATAATGGTCGTGCTCACGACCGGATTCGATAGGATGAACCGAATGGCCATTTCCGGCAGACTCATATTTGCGGGCAGTATCGCCTTCAATTTATCCACGCGCTCCAGAGTGTCGCGGAGATTCTCCGGCCCGAAATATCGAGCACGAAAATCATTCGGAGGGAATGTGTCCGTGGCTTTCATCTTCCCCCCCAAACTGCCTTCATCCAGCGGAACGCGTGCGATTACTCCAATGTTCAGCTCCTTGCACACCGGGAAGAGTTTATCTTCCGGCGATTGATCGAAAATGTTGTAAATCACCTGCACCGCATCCACCAAACCGGTGCGCAAAGCTGCGATTCCGTTTTCCGGCTCCCAGCGGTTCAGGCTCAATCCAAATGCGCGGATCAACCCCTCGCCTTTCAGTTTTTCCACTGTTTTTCTGAAGTCCGGCTCCTTCGCCCATCCATCATCCCAAACATGGAATTGCAAAAGGTCTATGGAATCCACGCCCAACTTGTCGCGAATCAGCTCCACATGTTTGAACACGTGCTTACCCGGAAAAACGTAAGCATAGTTATCTTGTGGTGACGCGGGCCACTTTCGGTTCATGGGAGGAATTTTTGAGGCGGCGTAGAGGTGAGACGAAAAGCTCGCAGCGGCCTTCTGCCGTTTGCCGTAATTGCGCGCCAACAATTCGCCCAGCAGGGCGTCGCTTTTTCCGTCTCCATAGGCCCAGGCAGTGTCAAAAAAATTGCAGCCCAGGCTGGAAGAAAGTTGCAGTGCCTCGCGCGACATTTCGTCTTCGGATCCCGACCACCCGCTCATTCCCCACAGTCCGTGGCCGATTTCGCTGACATCAAATCCCGTGCGCCCGAGTTTTCTATATTTCATAAACTCACCTATAGAATCCCTTTCATTTCAGCCGGCATCTTGAATCACTGGTTCAACGGGAACGAAAACTGTAACATTGGCCCTCGCCAGGGGACAATGATCCGACCATGACTCCAGAAGAATTTCGGAAATACGGCCACCAGCTCATCGATTGGGTCGCGGACTATCGCGCCAGGATTGCCGACCTGCCAGTGATGGCGCAGACCAAGCCCGGCGAAATCCGTGCCCAACTTCCTTCAAAGCCGCCCGACGCGCCTGAATCCTTCGAGGAAATCTTCAAGGACCTCGATCGAATCATCTTGCCGGGGCTTTCCCACTGGCAACATCCGCGCTTCTTCGGATATTTTCCCGCGAACAGTTCACTTGCCAGCGTGCTCGGGGATTATCTCAGCACCGGCCTCGGCGTTTTGGGGCTTTCTTGGCAATCGAGCCCGGCCCTCACAGAAGTCGAGGAGGTCGCGACCGATTGGGTGCGTCAGATGCTGGGACTTTCCGAAGCGTGGAGCGGTGTGATTCAGGACACAGCTTCCACCAGTACCCTGATCGCGCTGATTTGCGCGCGTGAACGGACTACCGATTACGGCCTCAGCGGCGGCGGACTCCAATCCGAAGCGCATCCACTGACCGTCTACGTTTCAGCGCACAGCCACAGTTCGGTGGAGAAAGCGGCGCTGCTTGCAGGCTTCGGGCGCAAAAATGTCCGCGTGGTCCTTCACGACGCGGAGTACGCGATGCGGCCCGCCATGCTTGCCGAAATGATCCGCGACGACACTGCAGCGGGGATGAAGCCTTGCGCTGTAGTTGCCACCACGGGCACAACCACAGCCACCGCCTTTGACCCAATTGGGGCCATCGCTGAGGTGGCCCGCAAGCACGGTCTCTGGTTGCATGTGGATTCCGCGATGGCTGGCTCGGCCATGATCCTGCCGGAATTCCGCGCGCTCTGGCAGGGAATTGAATCCGCCGACTCGCTGGTGGTCAATCCCCATAAATGGCTGGCAGTGGCCATGGATTGCTCCATTTATTATGTGCGTGACCCATTGCATTTGGTGCGGGTGATGTCCACCAATCCCAGTTATTTGCGGTCGGCCGTGGATGAGCAGGTTAAAAATCTGCGCGATTGGGGAATTCCCCTGGGGCGGCGGTTTCGCGCGCTCAAACTCTGGTGCCAGATTCGTGAGCAGGGAGTGGCGGCGCTGCAAACGCGTCTTCGTAGAGATATTGCCAACGCCAAGTGGCTCGCGGAGGAGATTGCCGGCACGCCGAATTGGCGAGTGCTCAATGCCGTGCGTTTGCAAACACTTTGCGTGCGGCACGAGCCCGCGGGAATTGCGGGCGATGCGCTCGACGATCACACGCTGGCGTGGTGCGACCGCATCAATCATTCGGGAGTTGCTTATTTAACGCCAGCGATGCTCGATGGCCACTGGATGGTGCGCGTTTCTGTTGGTGCGGAAACTACCGAGCGCAAGCACGTCGCTGAACTTTGGGCCGCGATGCGCCGGGAAGCAGAGCGCGGCTAAACGCTGCTTCTAATGCGCCGCAACCGGCTGAGGAATTTTCTTCGTGCCGGCGAATTCCGCGTCCGTATCCAGGATGTTGCGCTTCGAGAAATTGTTGAACGCGCCCCATTCGCCATACTTTTCTTTCATCCTGGGGAGCAGGTATTCCACGAGGGCATCGCCCGTCTTCCCCGCGGCGCGACCTTCGGTGACGTATTGCCGCAGGTCTACCAGGTATCCGCGGAATGCGGTCACATCATCCGCAGTGCCCACATCGCCGTGACCAGAGACGAATGCAGCGGCCGGATGCGCCTGCGTAAGCGTGGCCAGAGTATCAATCCAGGCCCGCGTGGAAGCATCGATTAAATTCGGCAAAGTGTGCCGCCAAAAAAGATCGCCGCAGAAAACGAAATTTGCCTCGGGATCAAAAACGACTGTGTCGCCGCCCGTGTGTCCGGGGAAAAAGTGCGCAATCACGCGCCGCGAGCCAATCTGCAGGACTTGATCGTCATTGCCGTCATAAACTTGCGTGGGAGCCGTCAGCCCTTCGACGGACGCTCTCTGCGCTGGTGTGATATTCGCTCCGTAAAATTTCAAATTTTCAGTGTGAATCCATTCGCGGACATTCTTATGAGCGAAGATCGTGGCCCCTGCTTCGGCGTATACGCCGTTTCCTGTCACATGATCGATGTGGTAGTGAGTGTTCACGACATACTTCACGGGGAGCGCAGTCATTTTGCGAATCTCGGCGAGCAGCGCACGTGCGGCGTCCACTTTCTGATACGTGTCCACCACCAGCACGCCCGCGTCGCCAATGATGAACCCCGAGTTGCTCCCGGCTCCACTGCCCGGAACTGCAATCGCCGCAAACGTGTTGTGCCCGAGCGGCTTGAGCGTAAAGTATGCGACTGGTGCCTGGCCCGGAAGATTACTCGCGGCCGGAACCTGCGTTTGTTGCGCGGCCAAAGCCATCACCGGGAGCAACGCTACTGTTATCTGCAGGACAATTCGATTTGTTTTTCGCATGGCCGATATCCTACAACGGACTGCCCTCATTCCCTCAACCTCTGATAGTTTATAGGCCATCGATTGCCGGCTTTCTTGGAGACCGTGTTGGGTGTGGCCCGAAACATTTTGATTTCCGCGGCGCAGAGCCGCTGGCTCCGCGATCACGCGCCACGTTGGAAATTTGTGCGCCGCGCCTCAAAGCGATTTCTTCCTGGCGAGCGGGCGGAAGACGCATTGGCCGCGGCGAACGAACTTGCGGCGCTGGGCATCAGCGCCATGCCCTCGCGCGTGGGCGAAAACATTACGGCATCCGCCGAGGCCGAAGCCGTCGCAGAACACTATGTTGGCGTTCTCGCAGCTCTGCGCGCATCGAAATTGCCCGGCTCGCTATCCGTGAAGCCCACACAACTCGGGCTGGATCTCGATGCCGAGCATTGTTACCGCAACCTCGCGCGCATCCTGGACGCATCCGACAAATCCGGCATCATCTGGATTGATATGGAGTCAAGCGCCTACACGGATCGCACGCTGGAGTTATTCCGCCGCGCCCGCGCCGCTTATTCCAATGTTGGAATTTGCTTGCAGGCGTATCTTCGCCGCACGCCCGCGGATCTCGCGTCACTTCTGCCCATCGGTCCCGCGATACGCCTCGTAAAGGGCGCCTATGCTGAGCCGCCAGGCATTGCCTTTCCCGCCAAGCGCGATGTGGATGTGGCTTTTTTCACGCTCACCAAATCTCTTTTCAGTGCGGAGGCGCTCGCAACGGGCACACGCCCCGCCATTGCAACGCATGATGCGAGCATGATCGCGCGGACGATCGAGCTCGCCAAGAGCCTGTCGGTCGCGCCACAAAGCTATGAGTTCCAAATGCTTTATGGCATCCAGCGCGAAGCACAAAAGCAATTGGCGCGCGACGGCTTTCAGGTAAGCGTGCTCATCTCCTACGGCACCTACTGGTTTCCCTGGTACATGCGCCGCCTGGCGGAGCGCCCCGCAAACGTTTGGTTCGTCTTGCGCAATCTGTTCGGATAACAAAATTGTTCACAATCGCGGTAAAGAAGGATTCGCAGAACCGGCCTCTCGCGGCTCCTGTCTAATCTTTTCTATTGGCGGATCATCGATTCGGTCCGAAATATCTGTAATGCCCCGTGATTTTCCAACTGAACAGGACATCTTCCATTTTGGGGCCCTGCCCAATGTTGTGGACGACCAAGTAGCGGCCCGATTGCGGCGACTTGGCGTCCACAACAATTCCAATGTGATCAATTTTGCCGCCCAGATCCCAGGTCACTAGATCGCCAGGAAAGTAATCCTCCAGGCGAGTTGAATTCTGCAAAATCTCCCCTTTGCGACTGAAGAACACCATCAGGTTTGGAACGCGGCGGTGATCAATGCTGGTGTCCAACACCGCATGCGATTGTCCCTTGTGCGGATAAGCGGCAATATCCTGGGCCATATCTTCGTGCACAAGTTCTTGCAGGTCCACGCCCACAGCGCGATAAGCGCGAATAATTTCGTCGGTGCATACTCCCGTCACCGCTGGCACGTCGCCGCCAGGGTAGGGAATCCCGACATATGCGGGATCGTAGCGGACTATGTGATGTGTTCGTTCAGTCGCAGCCACCACCAACTTGTTTAGGAATTCACTTTGTGCAGTCGAAATAGCATGCCGGGATTGCGCCGGACCCGTGGGGCAAAACAAGACCAGCAGGGAAAGAACGACCGCCCATTTGCGCGGTGCCATAATCTTCTTAGACGCAGACTCTTCAAGCAAGGATGTGTTCAGGAGAGCCCGCCGTCTGTGCGGATTTCTGGGCAATCAGTGGATACAAACCCTTGGCGCGTTCGAGTGCTTCGGCGATGCTCGAGCAAAAATTTTCCGGTCCAATATGATGCACAAACTCAGCCTGGTGCATCAACCGTGAGGGTTGCTCTCTCGCGCCGCACAGGATCAGCCCTCTACCGGATTCATGGACGATATCAGCAAGTTTTTCCAGCGCTTGCAATCCTGTCGCATCAATCGCAGTCATATTCCGGAGCCGAAGTATGACCACGGGCGTCAATTCGGATATCCGCGAGGTGATCTCATCCACCTTGTCGGTGGCTCCGAAAAGAAACGGGCCATGGATGCGGAAGATGGTCACATACGGCGGAATCTCCTTGTGCTGCAGGATGTGCGCATGGCCTTCCCGCAAATATTCTTCGGTGACTTGAGCGACCGTGGTAGTTGCCGTCACCTTGCGGATGAAAATCAGCGCCGCAAGAATCATGCCCACTTCCACCGCTACAGTTAGATCCGCGAACACCGTCAACAGAAAAGTGGCCAACCAAGTTCCAATTTCCAAGCGGGAGAGCTTTAGGAGCTCAGGGATTTCGTGCCATTCACCCATGTTGTAGGAGACGACCAGCAAAATAGCAGCCAGCACGGAAAGCGGGATGAACCTTGCCAGCGGGGCGGCGAAGAGAATTATGGCCAGAAGCGTGAGCGCATGAACCATCCCAGAGACCGGAGTTTTTGCGCCGGAACGGATGTTGGTGGCGGTCCTGGCAATCGCGCCGGTCGCCGGAAGCCCGCCAAAGAGCGGCGAAAGTATGTTGGCTACTCCCTGCCCAACTAACTCGACATTCGGATTGTGCTTGTCCCCGCTCATCCGGTCGGAAACCACCGCCGACATTAACGACTCGATGGCCCCGAGCATGGCGACCGTTATGGCCGGCGGAATCAACGGGCGCAGCAAGTCCAGATGGAAATGGGGAATCTTGATGGCCGGCAGCCCGGACGGAATTCCTCCAAAGCGGCTGCCGATCGTTTCCACAGGCAACCTGAAAAACACCACCAGTGCCGTGCCGACGAACAGCGCGACGATGTATCCCGGAACTTTTTTGACAAAGCGCGAACAAAGAATGATCAAAAGTAGCGCCACAAGGGCCAATCCAGTTGCCGCCGGAGAAAGCGTCCGGAAATTCCCGAGCACGGCCCTCATCCTCGAAAAGAAATCTCCCGGGACCTTGTCGAGTTGGATTCCGAAGAAATCCTTGATTTGCGTGCTGGCAATCAGAACGGCAATGCCATTCGTGAACCCCACAACCACGGGACGCGGGATGAACTTGACCGCCGTGCCCAGCCCGGTGACCCCGAGCAGGACGAGCATCACGCCCGCCAGCAGCGTGACCATGAACAGCCCGTCGAGCCCGTATCGCGCGACAATTCCGTACACAACAACCACAAATGCGCCAGTCGGTCCTCCGATTTGCGTGCTTGACCCACCGAGCGCCGAAATGGTGAACCCTGCGACAATGGCGCAATAGAGTCCTGCCTGTGGCGAAACTCCACTGGCAATGGCAAATGCCATGGCCAACGGCAAGGCCACCAAACCCACCGTGATACCCGCCAACAAATCAGAAGTGAATTTTCGGCGGTTGTAATCCTTTAGGCTTAGTATCGATTTGGGGAGGTAATCTTTAATGGTCATTTCGGTCTGATTTGAAGTCCTTAACTCCAGTCCATTCTTGGGACAAATTATAAGGCAGCGAACGCGCTCCATGAAATCTGGTTTGTTCCGATGTTTTCATCTTGAAACAAGAAGTCGTCTATAATTCACGGGAAGGTCTGGACATCCACAGGAGGAATTTCAGTCATGCAACCAGAACACGCGAACATAGCTTTGAAAATGATGATACCCGCATACGAAAATGAGGTTGCTCTCACCCGAAAGGTTCTTGCCGCTGTCCCTGCGGATAAGTGCAGCTATAAGCCCGACGAGCGCTCCATGTCCGCTATGGAATTGTGCTGGCACATTCCGGCGGCAGAATCGTTTTTCGCCACTGCGGTGACCACCGGCACGTTCCCACCATTCAACCAAAAGCCCGAAAACGTCAAATCGCCCGCCGACGTTCTGGCGTGGTATGACGCTCAAGTCGCAGCGCAACTTCCCAAATTGAAGGCGCTGACCGGCGAGCAGGCTGCGAAGCCTGTGGATTCGCCGTTTGGAACTCAGCCGGCCATCGCCTTTCTTCAAATCATGATCAATCACTCGATCCACCATCGCGGACAACTTTCCACCTACCTGCGCCCCATGGGAGCGAAGGTCCCCTCCATTTACGGGCACAGCCGCGACGACAAGGAAGCCAAGGAAGCCGCTGCAAAGGCTTAATTCTTGATAGCGGACATTTCGAGAACGGCCGCTCCGTGCCTTCCGAGCGGCCGTTTCTTTTTGGAGTTGCTGCCTGATTAGCGGGGAGACTTCTTGAGAATTGTAAAGCTTCTTGATGCCGGGGTTTACTTGGCATTCGCGGTTTACCTGCTTACACGATGGAATTGGAGTTACCGCTACCTGATCGGAATGGGAATTGCTGCCTTGTGTTTTGCTTTGTGGATGGTGGCTCGCCAGCAACTGGGTGCATCTTTCACTGTAACCGCTCAGGCGCGCCAGCTGGTTACCACCGGAATTTATTCCAAAATTCGGCATCCCATTTATTTTTTTGTGGGGGTCGGGTATTTAGGGCTTTTTCTGGCGCTTGGGCATTGGATCCCTGCCATTTGGTTCGCTGTAATTTATTCCACCCAGTTCTTGCGAATTTTCAAAGAGGAGAGTGTCCTGGAAGAGGCTTTCGGCGATGAATACCGGCACTACAAAGCCCAGACTTGGTTTTGACGGAATTCTGCCCCCCTCCTTTTCAGCCTGCACAAATCTCCGATTTGCGGTCTGACCACTGCAAGTTTTTACCGTCCGATCCACTGAAGAAGTTGCCGGCCGCGCGACGGACTTTCTCAAAGTGAGGGCGCACTTGTATCAGTCCGCCGCGCTCAACTTCATGAATTTATTTTTGATTTGGTGAGTTGCGTTGCGATTTGAGATTTCGTACCTGGGGTCTGATCGCTTATGCGACCCTCTGGACAGTTCCTGAACTGCCATTTGGCGAGGCAAATTTGGGCCAAGTCCCGATCAGCAGCACGCGGCCGCTGAGGGGTGAGACGTGAAGGTAGAAGACTTCGGAGTCGCTTTCGACTTCAAAGAAGCAGTCGCGTTTCGGGTCAGGTCGCGCCGGTGCGCCCATGGCCAGCAACTGCGCCAGCCTTTCAAGCGTCCCAGCCGGATAGTTGTGCAGAGACTCCATCTTTGGTGCCTGTTCTAGCTGTAATACCATGACGACTTCTCCTTTGGGCCGTCTGCTTATACCTACCATTTGATACGTGTCCGCCTGCGAAAGGTTCCGTGAAAGTTCCATAAATTCCCGCCAAATTGGCTTGTTTCTCTTGCCTGCCAACCTATCTGCTGGCCGGCTTTTTTGCAATTCTTACTGTCAAAGGATTAGACGCCACGAATGGGAAAGTGTCTCTAAGTTAGGATGAATTTTTTGGCCCCTGTTTCAAGCACGCCGGAGGCATGCACCAACTTTCCCGCTACCCCAGAACTGTACTTGGGGGCAATTTCATTCCATCCAGCGCGCAATTAGAATCATGGAACTGGGGATTCCCGAATTACCTGAGCGGCGCCGGGAATTTGAATCCGATGGGCAAGAAATTCACGATTGCGATCGCAGCATTGATTGGCTGCTGGCCGGCGGCGGCTCAGGAATCCGCCCTGACGCCAAACGCAACAACTTCGTTTTCGACGCCTCCGCCCAACGCGTCCGTTTCGTCCGCGCCTGTAACGCTTCCTACTCCTGTCCCGGTTGCTCCCGCTCCCTCGATACGTCTTGAAACAAAGCACTCGGTCCCGGGGATCACAAAGGGTTCCTCATTTTCGATCGCGCGCAACAATGTTAATCCCCGGCCTCCCGCCAGTGGTTCCGTGTACGATTTCGTACAAACGCCTTTCGCTTCCAGTGTGCGCGTGCTCATGGCCTCGGTTGCCGGAGGGCGCCTGCAACTTTCCGGATACCATTGCCTGGCCTCTTCTGAGAATTTTCAGTTGGGCCTGCCTGGTGGGGGAGTTCTGCCGTCATGGGGCAACGGAGTACAAAGTCACCCCGCTATCTTAGTTCCTCCGAAGGATGTGTCGGATGGTTTCAACGTTACTTTCACTCTTCGCGCCAATGAATCCGGTGTCCTTCACCTTCGTCCCCTTTCTGCTGTTAACCATGCTGTTATGTTTGTCCGCGGAATTTAATTCTCAAGGTACTGTTCCCTTTATTTTAAGAAAATCCTTGCACCGGAGCACGCCTGTTGTCATAGTGCCAAGCTACGGAGACGCTTGTGCGCCCCAGAAAAAACATGAAAAAGACAAAAAAAGTGAAAGTGGAAAGAAAGCTGACGAAGTTCGGAACCGATAAGCGCCGCAGGCACCGTCATTGGCTGGTCACCGTTTTCTATGCTGATGGCGAGAGGTTTGGCCGGGTGTACACCGATCGCGGGAAGGCCACCCGATTTGCGGAACGCCAAAAGAAGTCCCCGGTAGTCAAGTCCGCGCGCGTTACGCAGCTCAGTTAGCGACTTCCCCCTTCTTCAAACTGCACGCGAGCAGTAGTGTTTTCTAATTCCGAAAACTTCGAACTTGGCCGGCCCCCCTGCCCGGCCGGAGTCTTGTCCGCCTGCATTTGGCGTGGTAAAGTTTTGTCAACGCGGCCGTCGTATAGAGGTAGTACGGGACCTTGCCAAGGTTCAAGCACGGGTTCGATTCCCGTCGGCCGCTCCAGTTTTCTTCCCCATTCCGTTTCGCGCGCTCTTCGTGTATGTTTCAACCCTCTGCAGGAGTCCGGGCGTCCCGATCACCTGTTGAAGGAGCCGGTCATGCTTGCCTATCTTTGTGGCCCCATCGAATTTGCCGCTGATGGCGGCAAAATGTGGCGCCGCAAACTCACACCCTTCCTGACTCAGCAGCTCGGCCACCGCGTTTACGACCCCGCCGAGGACGAGCGCAAGAGCTTGACCGAGGAAGAAGCCGCCAATTTTCGCCAATGGAAGACCACCGACGTGGACCGCTTCCGCCGAGTGCTGCGGAAAATCATCCATTTCGATCTGGACTTGATCGAAAACAGGGCCGATTACGTAATCTGCCACTTGGGTGATTCTGCCGCCGCCGGGGTCACCAGCGGTGGCACTCCCGCGGAGCTCACTTTCGCCTATCGGAAGTGCATCCCCATTTATATGGTCACCACGCTAAAACCCGAACAAATCAGCGGGTGGATGCTGGGCTGCGCGGATCACATTTTCGATTCCGTGGACACCCTGAAAACTTTTCTGCTTCAACGTTACAACACGCAACGGCAGACGCAGCTCTGGAAGGAATAGTGTGGGGGGCAAGGGTCCTTGCACATGGACAAGAGCTCAAAATCAAGATATTTGACACTCAAGGATTTTAGTCACCGAAGGATTGCATAAATTGTGTGGGGATTTATTTACCGAGAGCAATTGGCCGCGCCTTAAATGCAAAAAACAATCATCGCCGTGGGTAGCACGCGCCGGCCGAAGCTCAACGCGGTCTGGGAAGCGCTGACCATCTTTGGCCCCTGGCTCGATTCCAACGCGCAATACGATGTGGTTGGAGTAGATGTGCCGAGCGGAGTTGGTCACACTCCCATTTCACGCGCTGAATCAATGGCCGGAGCGCGCTCACGCGCAGAAGCACTCGTCCAGCGGGCCCGTCGCGAAGGACAAAGCCACGAGGGCGGCGAACCATGGCGGTATTTCCTGGGCCTCGAAGGCGGCTTGGATGTTGTCCAGGAAAATGGCCGCCGCCTAGTATTTTTGGAAAGCTGGGCGTATGTGACGGACGGAACGGGCACGGATTCGTACGGCAGGTCAGGCGGAGTTCTGATGCCGGAGCCGCTTGCTGTGGAAGTGCTCGACCGGGGCGTCGAACTTTCTGTTGCGATTGACGCCTACGCGGGCGGCCGTGGCATCCGCGACGCCCAGGGCGCCTGGGGAGTTCTTACGCGCAACCTGATCACACGACAGGACGCCTTCCGCGTAGCGGTAATCAGTGCCTTCGCGCCTTTTTTCAACGTCGCACTTTACGAACATCCGCCATCCTCATTAATTCGATAACGAAGTTGTCCTGTAGCGGCAGCATCCTGCCGGCGTTTTTCATTTCCAAATAAAAAACGGCCCCGGCAAATTCAACCGGGGCCGCCTCTCTCAGAGGAAAGAAACTTCTAATTACCTGTGGCCGCCACCGTGACCGCCACCGCCGTGGAATCCTCCGCCACCGCCGTGGAATCCTCCACTGGCTCCGCCACGAAATCCACTATTCCCACCGCGGAAACCGCCGCCTTGGAACCCACCGTTGCCGCGGACTGCGCCGTTGCCGCGGAATCCACCATTGCCGCGGAACCCTCCTCCTTGGAATCCGCCGTTGCCACGGAACCCGCGATCTCCACCACGGAATCCCCGGTCATCGCCACGGAAACCTCCGCGGAACCGCCCATCGCGATCCCAACCGCGTCCATAGAACCGGCCGCCATACCATCCGGGGCGGAACCACGGACCCACGCCGATGAATAGCCCGTTGTAGAAATAATCCGGGCCGTAGTACCCGTAAGGCGCACACTCGTAGGGGTAATAGTCAAAATATCCGTAGGGGCACACAGGAGCGGGGCCATAAGGGCCATAACCCGGCCCAACGCCTATTCCGATTCCGAACCTGACCTGCGCCTGTGTGTTGCCCGCGGGAATCATAAGCAAAAGACCGAGCAAAGCCGCATATTTTAGATTTCGCATTGTCGTGCCTCCTCGTCAGCTCACCCCGTGCTGGGTGACGGTCTGGCTGACGTTCACCCCATTAGATGCAATGCCCGTGCCAAACAACGATCTCGGGGATATTCAGATTACTGCTTTTGAATCAATGAGTTAGGAACGTGAAACTCTTCGACGCTTAGAGAGTGCCGACGCTGGTTGGCTGCATTTCACCAAGGGTGCTGAATTTCAACCACTCGAACCTAGGTATCAATTCTAGGTCAAATCCTCACGCCGAATATTGGCGCGGGATCAGGGGCTTCCTGCATTGGTTCGATTCGCTTCAATTCTTCCTCTATCTGCTTTTCCACAAGCTCCTGTGCTAACTTACGGGTTGGAGGCGTTTGCGTGGACACCGTCAAACACAATATGGGCTGGATCGAAGTTATCGTTGGCCCGATGTTTTCTGGGAAGAGCGAGGAGCTGATCCGCCGCCTGCGTCGCGCCGAAATCGCGCGCCAGCGTGTGCAGATTTTCAAGCCCGCAATTGATGAGCGATATTCCGCCACGGAAATCGTTTCTCACTCCGGATTGGGCATTCGCTCCAACAATGTCTCCAAGGCCTCAGAAATTATTGAGAAAATCGATCCGCGCACGGAAGTCATCGGCATTGACGAGGCCCAATTCCTGGGCGAGCCACTGGTGGCTGAAGCCACACGCCTGGCCAACATGGGGAAGCGCGTAATCATTGCTGGGCTCGACACAGATTACCTGGGCCGCCCGTTCGTTCCCATGCCAACTCTTTTGGCCATAGCAGAAGAAATCACAAAGCTACTCGCGATTTGCATGCGCTGCGGCAATCCGGCCGTCCACACGCAGCGGTTAGTGGCCAGCGAAGATTTGATCGTGGTCGGAGCAGGCGGAATGTATGAAGCGCGCTGCAGGCGTTGCTTCGACGCGAATCTGGCGCACGAAAAAACGCAGCAGGCCGAAGTCGAGCCGACTCCATCGGAGAGGCTGAAAGCCCGCGCCGCCTCTTAACCTTGACGCGCACGTTTTGGTAGGAGAGGGGTCTGCCCCGCCTGGTCCCTCCACTGGGCAACAAATCCGAAATTGCGCTCCCTGCGTACCCAAAGCAGGAGGAGTCCTTGAAACGCATTCATATTCATATTTTTCTTCTTCTGGTTCTCTTCGCAGCAGCGCCTTCCTTCGTCCAATCCACGCTCGCCCAGGAAGCTCCCAAGCTCAAGTGGATTGGCTGGTCTGACTCGGTCTTCACTCAAGCCAAACAAGAGAATAAATTCGTCCTCCTCGACCTCGAAGCCGTCTGGTGCCATTGGTGCCACGTCATGGCCGAAACTACCTAC
>Ga0209167_10000527_pt1 | contig 27049 bp, 25 predicted proteins | sample Coa_R1_9_FD_187154 | JGI IMG/M metagenome (GOLD analysis project Ga0209167, IMG submission 187154) | Surface soil microbial communities from Centralia Pennsylvania, which are recovering from an underground coalmine fire - Coalmine... | ecosystem: Environmental > Terrestrial > Soil >...
GCTGACCCCCTCGGGATCGAGTTTTACCGAGAGCGTGCTCTACGCGTTCCAAGGCGGCACGGACGGCGTGTCCCCGTACGGAGGTGTCGTAATTGACGGTAAGGCCAAGTTGCTAGGACCAACGTTCTTCGGCGGTTCGGGCTCTTGCCAGCTCTCGTCCAAATCCCCACTGGGTTGCGGCACGATCTTCAGCGTTACGCGTTAGGGGCTATTGCGCGGCGGACGGCGGCGGTTGCCGATCGACGATCTGCGCCAGCGCGATTCGCTGCTGCTCGAACAGCAGCGCTAGAGTCTCTCGCAGCGACTCGATAGCGGTATCGTTTCGGCTCGACAAGGTGTCGAGCGCCGTTCCCACGCCGTGGGCAAGCGTTAGCAGTGCGTTGGATTCGTCGGGGGCGTACGCTTCGCCATTGCGTTTCGGCCCGCAGATGAGGGCGCCGACAAGATCGCCGCGTGAGATCATGGGGAACGCGAGTTCGCCGCGTAACTCGGAATCCGGAAGCGCGTGCAAATCCAACGCCTTATGCCACGCGCGCAGCGCCACGATGCCCGGGTCGTTCTCGCCGACCTCTAGGCGGCCGCCGTCACCGGCCGACACGTATTTTGCGGCTCCATCTCGAACCAGGAGCGCCGCGTTCTCGGCATCCGTGTGTTCCTTGACCGTCCGCACGGCCCGTTCGAGCAGCGTGGAGCGATCGGTGATGTACGAGGCTTCGTGCGCGAAGCCTCGTAACGCGGCCTCGTCTTCGTAGCGCTTGCGGAAAATCACTCGGTCGACGAATCGGTCGACGTACTTGTGAATGTAGCTCAGCGAGATACCCAGGCCGAGGGCCACGACCATGCCGATGATGGTGTTGGCCGTGTGTGTGGTGCTGGTGAGCCATGCATTGGCAGCCCATTCGACGAGAACGAACAGACCGATTACGATGGCTGAAACGAGAGTGAAGACAACGGCTCGGCTCAGCACGAAGCCGATATCGATCGCACGCCGGCTGAGTGCTGCATACGTGAGCGCAACGGGAGCCGCAAATGATATGAACGAAAAGACTTCGCTCGTCAGGTTGGCTAAGAAGTACGACATCGGGATCAAGTAGATGTAGCTGCTGAGAGTAGGAAGATATAAGAGTATCGCAAGCGGAATAAGCGTCCAGGAGAGGCGCTTGCGTTCGATTCCACGCGATGCACTTATTGCTAGAATGCTGCATGCAAGACCGGATATCGCTAAAGCAGAGAGCGTAATTTGTGGCCGGAGCACGGGGGCGTTCGGATCGAACCACAGCGTGATGAATCCTATGCTGGCAGCCACATTTTGCGCGACGGAGATCGCAGCGATCGTATAACAGAGCCATTGCGCGATACGCCGCGAGGCCGACAGCGGCCGAGCGAAACCTCCGGCGAATGCAACGGATAGCACTACTGCCAGCGGAAAGGCTACATCCGAAACGAAGTCGGCGACGACGTAAACCCATACCCACGGAAGCGCCCATTCGATATTATTGGACTCATTCGAAATGGCTAACACGACGAGCGCTAGCGCCAACAATCGCATCTCGGGCACATGGGAACGCCGCCATCCGATCAGGGCTGCGAAGAACGCGAGCCAAAGTGTCAAGAACGGTTGGACAAAAAAGGCGGACCCGTAGACCAAAAATGCGGTCCAATTCCAGCTCTTTCCAGCATATATGCTCTGTAAGGAAGCTGGTACGAGGACGACCTTCTCTTGCAGCGCCCCTCTGCGTACCAAAAGCGGTAACGTTCGTCCGGTCAACGGCCGACCGGCAATCCAATAGCGCTCCTGCAGCGAATTCGTTCGCAGATCGATGGTATCACCGGCGCGAAGACCGGCGCGGTCGGCCGGGCCGGCCGGATCGACGGAACCTACTCGTACGCTAAACGGTTCCGAGGCGAGAGCCGGCTGCAATCCTCTGCGGCCGCTCCACGGTGGAGCGCCGCCCAGGCCGACGATGGCAAAAACGCTGGTTACCGCGGACAGCGCAGCGATCGCGCAAAGCGTCAGGATCGCCGCGCGCCACGCCGCGGGGTTCATGGGGCTATTCTCTATTGCTCGAGTTCTTGGAGCGTGTTCGTTTTGGTATCGGTATAGAACAACACCGTATCGCTATCGCTGGTGCCGCTCGCAAGCAGTCCGAAGATGTGAGCAGTCGAGGAGGTGTCGATTGTTTTGGTGTCGAGCACCTTCCCCGCCGGCGTCAGCTCCACGAGCTTGTTTCCACCTTGGGTGTTCGCAACGATGAGGTTTCCGTTGGGCAGCAGAGCGGAGGCGACGGGCGCATCGAGCGGAGCGCCGCTATAGACGAGCGTCGCGCAGGTGTTTTTCGGGTGAGCGCATTTGAACGTCTTTCCACCGGGCTGCACGACGATCTCGTTCTTCTCGAGCAGCTGGCTGGCATTCGAAACGGCGACGATCGTGTTATCGACCCCGTCCACGATATACAACGTATCGTTGCAGAGACTACCGGTTCTTTGGCTATTGTATTGTATTCCCGATGGGCCTAAGATGCTCCATCCGGTACCCTTATTGACCCCGAAACCGGTCATCACTTGGATCAACTTCACGTTGCCGGAGCTAACCGGGACGAACGCCAACTTGATAATCGAGCCGGTCTTGGAATCCGCAGTGTAGATGTCTTCGGGCGCGTAAGGCTCACCGCAGAATGCATCGGCGTCGACGAACGGAGCGTGGATGGGAGGACCGTGACTCTTCTCGAGCTTGCCGCTTTCATTGAAGCGCGAAACGAGACCGCTGGTCAGCCCCGCGCCGTAGACACTGTTTGTGGCAGTGACGGCGTCGCCGTCGCAACCCGCTATTTTAGAGCTTTGCGTGAAGGTCCTCGGTTTGGAGTGCGGGTCGGGATTAAGAACTTCGATCGTGCTCCCTTTCCCAGCAGCGCCCGCGGAGTCTTCGAAGTTGCAAACGAGCAACTGCCCCTTCTTGAGCACGAAGGTCGACCGGACCAGCGAGATGGCGCGCGGGCCCATGTCGCCGTTTTTCGGATCGACCGTCGAGCCGATTTCGACGTCCTTCGTAAGTTTTTTCAGAATCGAGGTCGAGTCGTCGTTTACAACAACGGGAGGCGCGAAGGAGTTTGGGACCGTAGCGTTTCCTCCGCACGCCGACGTTGCAAAAAGTATTCCCGCGGTCAGCATAAGCACGCGATTGTTTAAAGTTGGCATCCTAAACCTCACTCCTAACGCAGTGGTAACGAAACGGGCTTCGTAGTGCCTCTTTCGTCGCCTGCAAGAGCGAGCGACCGCTGTCCCCCTTTCACGAGGGATTTTCCCCGCTTTAGAGGTGCAGGCATCGCCGAACGCCGAGCGAAGGGCAACCTCCCGAAGACGCACCATCCCGCCTTATAGGAGCGGCTTTGACGACTCGGAAAGGCGTAACGTAATGAATACGACTGGTTTAGTGAGGTACGCCGGTGCCCTGGTTGCGGTCGCGATTTGCTCGGCGTGCGCCGGCGGGGCGGTCGGGCCGTCGAACGGTGCGCTTAATGCGGGTTACACCGACGGGGTATTGCCGGTGAACGGAAGGCTGGTAACGGCGGCGCGCGCCAATCTGGGCGAGCGACCCCGTTACGCGACGATCGTTCCCGACCGAGAGGCGAAGTCGAAGACCATTGAGTACATCATTAGCGACTACGGTACTTATGCCAGCATTTTCGACTATCCGAAGAGCGATAAACAGATTGGATCGATCGCCAACGTCGGCGGCCAAGGGTGCACGAACGTCTTGTACGGCTATGGGAAGAAGACCATCTGGATCGTCGCGGGTGCCGACCAGATCACGGAGTATAGGCTCCTCACGAAGGCGCGCAAGACGCTCTCCGTCTCGGTCGGCATGCCATCCAGCTGCGCCATGAATACCAGCGGCGACCTCGCGGTTGGGATATTATATGGATTGGGCGGCGGCGATCTCGTGATCTTCAAGAACGCGAGCGGCTCGGGTACTGTTTACACCACGCCGTTGGTCAGCGAGTACTTCGACGGCTACGATCCCCACGGAAATCTCTACTTCGACGGCTATGACGGCGCCTCGAACTTCGAGCTTGACCAGCTTCCGAAGGGCAGCAGTAAAGCCCGACAGATCACAACGACCAACAACGTGGACTTCCCCGGCTCCGTGCAGTGGGACGGTAAGTACCTGACAGTCACCGATCAGAGGGCGGATGCGATCTATCAATACACCATCCGCGGGACGAAGGCGACGTTGGAGGGCACGGTATCGCTTACGGGTGCCGGCGACTGCGCGCAGACCTGGATCGCAACGGGCGTCGTCTATTGCGCGGACGCGGGCAACTACGGCGCCGAGGTTTTCAAGTACCCGGCCGGCGGTTCACCGATTGCGGTCTTTTCCGGCTCTTTTGACGTGCCGCTCGGCACGGTGGCAGCAGACAGATAATCCGCCGGGGCGCCTCGACCGGGCTACGGGGCGATGCTTACCGACTCGCCCTGTGGATGTGTCGGCGCCCATTGCGAACTGAGGGATTTGGTCGGATTCCCACCAGCCGTGTATGCCCAGTAGCTGACGCGATTGTTGCACAGCATATTACCGCCGACGGCTACATGGCCTTGCTCGTGATTGACGGGGGTATTTTTGCTGCCGACAATAAAAAGCCAATACTCCTCATTTGCATATCTGCTTTCGCACGAGTCATAGAGAATCGTCTTTCCGATCATCTTAAGATCGCCCGAACTTAATTCCTTAACTCTATAGTTAGCGGTCGTGTGATTCCCCTTGTAGTTAGAGTCGGTAAGCACGACGTACTTGCCGTCCCATTGGGCGCTGCCCACAGCGTCAATTGCTCGGCTGAATGAAACCTGCCGAACTCGCTTCGCACCGTTCGCTAAAAGACAGACCGGCTTCGGACCGCTAGAGTACACCTGGCTTTCGAAGTAGAGATTACCTTTGTCGTCGTAAGCTGGTGGAGCTGGCATCGGGCACGCACTGCTGTGGTGCGACGACGGCGACCCTGAGGCGTGGCGCCAGATCTACACGTCCCTCGCTCCGCTACCACTACTCGGAGCGGTATTCGCGACGGCGAGGTCTCCATTTTGCGAGATCATCGGATAGATGCCCCCATGCGCGTATTCAACGACAGCCCCCACCGCAGTTATCCAACGAACCGCGGCTGTTTCGGCAACGCGTTGATTGCGTCGACCGCCAATTGCAGCGTTCCGGTTACGTCGGGGTTGGCCGGTTGGTGGAATCCGATGTGGCTGTCGCTGGTCTGAACGAACTCGAGCGGCTCCGTCGCCGTGGCGGAAACGGCGCGGCCGGTCGGCAAGCCGCCGGCGCCGAGCGTGGCGAACGGATGCAGGTCGCAAAAATACGCGTAGGTCCCGGGTTTGTCGAACCGGTAGCTCCAAACGCCGCCGCGGTAACCGTGTGCGCATCGTCGTCGCGGTTCGTGAAAAGTAACGGTTTGACCGGCCTGTATCGTCAGCACCGGGGGCGAGAAAGCATCGTTGACGAGGGTCACCGCCGGAACGGCTGCCGAAGCCGGAACGGCGCAGTATACGCCGCAGGCCGAAAAACGGTTCGGGTGAAGATTTGCTCGATGAAACGGACGCTACTGACCGCCGCGCTCGTTGGCGCCTCGCTCTTCTTCCTGATGCAAGCGGGCGCGCGGGCGGCGCAGCCATATGCCGCCTTCACCGCGGGGGCGCACGCCTCGCGCGGCTTGTTCACGATCTGGCAGAGCGACGGCGGAACGTATCTCGAGCTGGCGCCGAACCAACTCGACACGGATTTCCTGGAGACGATCGTGCCTGGGAACGGGGTCGGCCGGGATCCGGTCTGGTGGGGCGATACCGATTATCTTCCGACGCAGATCGTTCGCTTCGAGCGACGCGGGGACGCCATCGTGATGGTGTGGCGCAACTGGTACGCGCTGGCCGGGTCGAGCGCGTCGGCACGGCTCGCCAACGAATCCGGCTTCCCGGACTCGGTGGTCGGGATCGGGAAAATCGTCGCCGAGAATCCGGCGAACGGAAACGTGGTCTTCGATCTTTCCTCGCTGCTTGGCGACAATATCGATCTGCGCAACGTGATCAACGGCGCCGTTCCGCAGGATAAGGCCTACCGGCTCGATTCCGACCTCTCGTATTTCGATGCCGTCAAGGCGTTTCCCGAGAACGACGTGATCACGGTGGCTCAGACCTGGGCAACCGATGCGTCGCACGTGATCGACACCGCGCCCGACGCGCGCCGTATTCTGATTCGCGTGGTGTACAACTTCGTGCTGATGCCGCACGACGATTACCGCCCGCGTTTGATGGACGACCGCGTCGGCTTGTACGACGACATCTACGTCGACTTCTCCAACGATACCCGGGCGCGACGCCAACTGCCGTACATCGTGCGGTGGAACTTCGACCCCGCCGATCCCGGCCGGCCCTCGGCGGCGCGCCATCCGATGGTCATCTATTTGAGCAACACGATTCCACCGGCCTACCGCGGGGCGATCCGCGACGCGTGTCTGGATTGGAATAAGGCGTTCGAAAAGATCGGGATCCTGGACGCGATCGTCGTGCGTGACCAGCCGAACGATCCGAACTGGGATCCCGACGACGTGCGCTACAGCGTGATACGGTGGCTCAACGAAACCGAGCCGAGCTTCGGTGCGGACTCGCAGACCCTGTTCAACCCGCTCACCGGCGAAGAGATTCGGACCGGCGTGCTGGTCTCGTCGGTCGTCGGCATGGGGCCGCGTCTGGGGTGGCATTACTTCGTCGATCCGGTGCGGTACGGGCGGACGACCGACCCGGTTCCCGCCGAGTTTCTGCACGACTCGATCTTTGCCACGATCGTGCACGAGATGGGGCACAATTTGGGGATGCAGCACAACTTCATCGGCCACGAAGCCTACAGCGCGGCCGAGCTGCAAAGCACCGCGTTCACTCGCGAGCACGGCATTGCGTCGAGCGTCATGGAGTACGCGCCGATGAACCTCTGGCCTCAGCCGTACAAACAGGGCGAGTTCTTCCAAACCACCATCGGCCCGTACGACTACTACGCGATCAAGTTCGGCTACGCAAACATTCCCGGCGCGCAGACTCCCGAACAAGAGGTGCCGACGTTGCGGCGCTGGGCTTCGGCGTGGTCGAACCCGTGGACGCGGTATGCGTCGGATGAAGACGTCGACTACGCAACGGGGCACGCCGCCGACCCGCGGGTGGAGCAGGGGATGTTGACCAACGACCCGCTCGCGTGGTGCGACGTTCAGAGGAAGATGGATCGCGACCAGCTTGCATCGATCAACAAGTACTGGCCCGCGAGCGGAGAGGCTTACGAGGAGGAGCGCGACGTTTTTGACATCCTCGTGCACCGTTACGACCGTTGCGCGATCGTGGCCGCCCATTATCTTGGCGGGCAGTACCTCTCTTGGGCGCACGCGGGAGATCCCGATGCGCAACCGCCGATCGTGCCGGTTAGCCTGCAAACGGAACGTCGCGCGATGGACGTGCTGGATGCGGCACTCTTTAATCCGAACGCGCTGCCGGTTCCGGCCTCGGTGTTGAGCCGGCTGCGGTACTCGGAGTGGGCGGGCTATGGTTATACCAGTTGGGAGGGTTATGGAAACCTCCCCACGTGGGCGTACGATCCGCCGAAGCGCCACGATTATCCGTTCGTCGAAGAGATCAACGACGCGCAGCTTAGCGCGGTCGATTATTTGTTCCAGCCGTTAGTGCTGCAGCGGATCGACGAGAACCCCGCGCAATCGGCGCAGCCGACGATGACGATCGCCGACCTTTTCGAGTGGCTGCACGCCGGGATCTTCAGCGATTTGCACGCCGCGACGATTCCGCTCGTTTCGCGCAATCTGCAGAGCGAGTACGTCGGACGGCTGGCGATTCTGGTGACGGCGCCGCCCAAAGGCACGCCGCCGGACGCACAGGCGCTCGCTGCCGCCGAACTGTCGCGGATCGCTCGCGACGCCGCAGCCGCGATGAGCGGAAGCCACGATGCGGTGACCCGCGCGCACCTGGCCGCACTCGTGCACGCGGCCAAGAATCCCAGGGTGCCGCCGAGTTCTTCGCAAGCGTCGAATCCGCAAGGTAAGTAGTACGCGCCGGAGGACTCCGTACAAATACGGATGCCCGGCCGGCCGATCGGCGCGTTAGACTTGGGATCAAGGAGGACCGCCAATGCCTTTTCTCATTCGGTTCGGTAGCTACGGTGCCGGCGCGTGTCTTGCGGGCGCTTTGCTTGCCGGGTGCGGCAGCGGTGGCCCTTCGAGCTTTGGGCCCTCGGGACTGACACAGCTTGCGAGGCTGCACGACGCGGCGCTTACGATGCCGCGCTTCGTCCAACCCCACGTCCACGCGGATCACGGCCAATCGTTCATGCGCCCGGACAAGAAGAATGGCGCGCTGCTCTATGTCGGCGACTGGTCGACGAACGACGTCTATGTTTACGACTATCCCAGCGGAGTTTCGGTTGGAAGCATTACCGGCAACGACGAGCCATACGGCATGTGCGTCGACTCCAAAGGCGATGTGTACGTTGCGAACTTCGGCAACGGGACCGTTAACGAGTACGCACACGGCGGGACGTCGCCGATCAATACGTACAGCCCCGGCGGCGAACTGATCGGCTGCTCCATCTCGGCCAAGGGGGACGTCGCGGTCACCAGCTTCGATCCGGGCGAAGTCATCGTCTACCCGAAAGGCAAGACGACCGGCGACACGGTCTACAGGGATTCGTCTTGTCAATACGAGTGGGGGGCGGGTTACGACGCCGCGGGCGACCTCGTCGGCGTCGGCGAGTACACCAGCGTCGACGTGTGCGCCCTAGTGGCAGGCTCCAAAACGGAGACGGTCCTCACGGAAAGCGGCATCACGATCGACTTCCCGGCGGGGACCACGTGGGACGGCAAGTACATCGCACTCGGCGATCAGGAGGCCGGGGGAACTTACAAAACCGGCGTGTGGCCCTCGGCGATTTCAGGAACGACGATCACCGCCGAATCGGCCGAAGTGATGTTCAGCGAGTCGTGCAAAAGCAACTACACCGACGACGTGAACCCGTTCTTCACCAATGGAACCGGCGAGAACATCACGCCGAAGTCCAGGAAGCAGGCCAAGTACATGGTCGGACCCGACGTCTCTTGCTTAAATCTGACGGTGGCCGATATCTGGAACTATCCCGCCGGGGGCGCCCCGATCAAAACGATCCTTCTGAAGCCGGGCGAGCCTTACAGTGTCGCCGTGAGCATCGCCCCGCACCAACGGTAACCGCGACCGGCTGCGACGCTATTCCGTTCGCGACCACGACGAGCTGGCCGGAGCCCGACGAGATGCCGCTGGGAACGTCGAAGTTCGTCGAAACGGTCGCGCTGCCGGTCGCGACGCCCATCGTGCTGTGATCGTGCGTGCGCAAGTAGAAGACCTTTCCGCTCGAGTTCATGGTGACGCGCACTAACGGATAGTTGGTGGCGTTTTGGAACTCGTCGCCGAACGACATCGCCTGCGACAATCCGTTGAACTGCGTGCCCGTGATCTGATACGTTTGGCCCGCGGTGATGCTCGACGGATAGGTTGAAATCGTCGGTGCCCAGCTCGATTCCGGCGATCCGGTGGGCGTGTAAAGGACGACCGAGCTTGAGGCCAACAGCATGATCTGACCCGTGGGGAGCAGCAACGGCGGCCCGTCTTCGGAGATGCCGTTGAGCTGGGTCAGGCTGGTACCGTTCCATTCATAGGCGGTGCCGCTGTCGCCGAAGACGAGGACGTTGCCGCTGGGTTCGAGGACCGCAAAACTATCGCCGGCGTTGTCGCCGTTGGGGAAGTCGGGACCTTTCGCCCAAGTGCCCGCCGTGGTGCTGTAGATCGCGGTATGCCCGGCTCCGTATCCGGATGTATACGATCCGGTGTAGAAAACGGTGCCGTCGGGACGGAGAATCGCCGGACCGATCTCGCCCGGGGGATAGTAGCAGAGCCCCGGTCCGTAGAGCAGACACCCATAGGGCGACGGTGAGTGCAGATCGACGATGGTCGAGCCCGCAGTCTTCCACGTGCCCGTTGACGGGTTATAGATTTCGGAGTTCGGAGCGTTCTTCACATCGGCCGTCAAGATCGTGCCGTTGGGAAGCAGCGTCCAGCCTTCCTCGGCATTAAAGTCGGATTTGCCTTTGTGTTTGAGCGTTTTCCATTTGAGCGTCTTAGGATTCAACGCCGCATCCTGCTCGGTGAGCTTTTGGCCGAGAAGCAACTGCCCGTTCGGCGCAACGGACGAAGGCGAATCGCCGATATATTTCCAGCCGCGTGGATGACCGAGCGGCGTAAACTTATTGGTTGTGGGATCGTAAACGGCGCCCAAGTTGGTGAGCTGCAGATCGTATCCGTTTCCCGGCGAGTTGTACTCGCCGCCGATAATGACGAACCGGCCGTCGGCAAGCAAGTCGGAAGCGGAAGCGTCGGGGCCATAACCGCTCTGAAGTGAAATGGCCGAACTCCATTTGCCGTCGGAGTAGCCGCCGTCGGCATCGGGAACGTAACGATAGAAGCTGTTCCAGTTCGAGCTGCTCTGCGCCAGAATGGAGCCGTCGGTAAGCAGCCACGCGAGCTGCATGCTCGACGGAGGTTGGCTGGTGAGGCGCGTAACCTGGCCCGGGCGACTGGTGCGCCAAGTGTCGAGCGTTTGGGACCCGATTCCGGGGAGCGTCGAGCGGCCGGCGGAACAACCGGCCGCACCGACGATGACTGCAGCAGCGAATGCAACGAGTCCCGATTTAAAGTAGAAACGCGACACGCGAACCTCCAACGACGAACGAGCAGTGAGAGGTTCAGGGCATTCGACGCCCGAGCGTGGGCTTACTGCGCGGCTTGGATGCCGAGATTGACCTCGTTAATCGCTTGCTTTACTAAGTTGATCGCGTTGACCCGATGGCCGTTCTTGTTCGCCGTCGCCGCTTCGAGGTTCCCGAGAGCGGAGCGCAGATCGGTACGGGCATTGATCATGTAAACTTGCGCGGCGAGCACCGTGCCCGCACCAATCCCCGCGAAGCAGAGCGCAAAGAGCAGGGCAAATACGCCGAGGCGTAGTTTAGATTGTAGCATTGGGTGTGTTCCTTCCATTATAAGCCGGGATTTGTATGTAACGTATTCGGCGGGCCTACGGGCCAACCTTGGCGTCGGTCGGCGAGGTTAAGCTGCCGAGCATCTCGATCGCGTGCTGCCGTTTGAAGCGATCGGCGCGATAGACCCAGACGCCAACCACGTCGCCCGTGCACGCAGCTTCCAAGTAGCCGTCGTGCACGTCCATGCCGGTAACGGTTCCTCCAAACATGTACGACGAATAGTTTACCGAGCACTCGCCGGCAGAGATCATGCTGTCGGTGCGGCCCGGTTTGCGCCAACCCGTAATGGCGTCGAAGTCGGTATCTTGCCAGTATTGGGCTTTGCATCTTCTTCCTTCGCAATACGTCTGGTAGCCGATGTTGGCGTAGAGCTTCTGCGCCTCGTCAAATGCGAGCGCGCCGCTAAAGCGAGCCCAGTCGGGATTCACTTTGGGATCGGGCGGAAGGATCGTGATGCTTTGCGTTGACGTACGATGGGGATGGTCGAAAATGTCGAGGCCGAAATAGACCCCACCGTACAGGCGTCCGGCGGCGTCGGTTGCGAGGGGACCGAAGCGGTTGTTGTAGCCGGTGGCGGTGAGGGTCGCAATCGGTTTTGCCATGCCGCCCGAGCGAAACGCCTCGGGGCTGAAGGCCAGGACTTGCGATTCGCTCGAGGTCAAAATTACGTACGCGTAGCCGTCGCGATCGACGGCAAACTCCGTTACCTGGCTGCTCACGGTGAAGGATCCCAGCACGGCGCGAGGTCTGCGGGAGATACGTTCGATACCGGGGCTCGGTTCCATCCGGAGCCGAGGCGGCTGCGTGAGTCGCGCCGAACGATTCCAGCCGCTGATCCGTCCGGATTTAGAGGGAGGCGCGGTGAGGACTTCAGGTTTTAAGCGTTACGCAATAAGCGCCGTCGTGGCCATTGCAATGCTCTCGGGTTGCGGTGTGCCACCATCGCCCTTCGACGGAGTTTATCCCGAGCGGAGTCGAGGGGCTCAGGGTGACGCGCAGGGTTTTGCGAATGCGCGGCATTTTGCGGTGCTGTATCGGTTTCGGGGGTCTCCGGGTGACGGGGCTACGCCGGAGGGCGCGTTGGTGGCGCTGGGCGGTGATTTTTATGGCACGACGGCTCAGGGGGGTTCGAAGTTTGCGGGAACCGTTTTTGCGGTCGGCAAGTCGGGCAAAGAACGCGTGCTGTATAATTTTAAAGGCGATCCCGACGGCTTCGAACCGCTGGCCGGTCCTATCGCGACGCACGATGCGCTTTTTGGCACGACGTTCTACGGCGGCGCGTCCGAACATGGGAGCGTTTTTAAGGTAAGCAGGTTCGGTAAGGAGCGCGTTCTTTATAGCTTCGGCGGCCTTGGCGGTGCGCGACGGCGAGCGGGGCCGGAGGGCGATGGTTCGGGGCCGCAAGCGGGCCTTGTGGCGATGAACGGCATGCTCTACGGCACGACCTCGTTTGGCGGCATGTCGGCCCCGTGCTGCGACAACGGCTGCGGAACGGTTTTTGCTCTCGATCCCGTCTCGGGGCACGAGCGGGTTCTGCATCGCTTCCGTTGCGGCAGCGACGGCGAGGATCCGACCGATTTGGTTGCAATGAACGGTAAGCTTTACGGGACGACGCTGGCGGGCGGCACGGGGAACTGTAACGACGCTCAAGGCTGCGGGAGCGTCTTCGAGATCAGTACGTCCGGTCATAAACGTACTCTCTATCGCTTCGGCGGCGGCGCGGCCGGCGAATATCCCGGAACGCTCGTACCTTTAAACGGCGTGCTGTATGGGATAACTTACGAGGGCGGCGATTTCAACTGCAGCGCCAACGGCTGCGGGACGGTCTTTGAGATCGACGCCTCCCAAAAGGAGCGCACGCTGTACGCTTTTCAAGGCGTGCCGGATGGCGCCGATCCGAACTATCTGATCGGTGCGGGCGGTGCGCTGTATGGTACGACGGCTCTCGGGGGCGCTCGGAACGCTGGGACCATCTTCGATTTGAGCGCTTCGGGCGGTGAGTCGGTGCTTTATAGCTTTAGAGATCGCAAAGGCAAGGAGGGGAGCGGCGGTGCATCGCCGCTGGGCCTTACCGCGCACAACGGAGTATTCTACGGCATGAGCGGCGGCGGCGACCCGTATTGCTATATTTACCGTGACGTCACCGCGTGCGGATTGGTTTTTGCGTTGCGGATGCCGGGGTGAATGTGTTGAGGAAGCTTATTACGAGCGTGGCCCTTGCGATGGTGATGGGCGCGGCGCTTGGGACGGCTGCATCGGCGTCGGCTGATACGACGCAGATTGACGGCGTGACGATCAGCAGCGGCGACATCGCTCAGTTGCGCGGCTCGTTGATCATCGCGCTGAAGCCGAACGACATGACGATCCCCATAGTCGTCACCTGGAGGAGCTGGGACGAGATGCCGCCCTATGAACCGGAGTGGCACTATGACGGTCTGCACGACGTGGGGGACGTTTGGTGGCAGCAGCCCCCGCCCGTGAAGCGTGGCGAAAAAGTGATGTCGATTTGGATTAACGACGCTCTTCTGCAGAACCGAAACGAGGCCGCGACCGCCGTGGAAGAAGCGATTCTGCTGGCGCTGGCCGACGGCGGCTACGGCGGTTCGGCTTTTAAGCAGTTGTACGTCATCTACGCCGCAAAGGATGCTGCGCTGTTTAGCCATACCGTAGATCCATTTCTGAACCGGCGCAAGTTGGCAGCGGCGTTGATGAGTCTCGTCGGGAGCCAACCCGTTAGTTGGCCGGGTGGGAACTCCTCACGGGATGCGCTACGGAGCAAAATCGACGCGAAAGAGGTACTCGCTGACGATCGGTGTGCAAAGAAACGTGGCGGGTGCGTACTGCGATAGAAGTGCGCTAGCCTTGGCCAAATTATCCGCTGCCTCAATTCCGCTCGACTTATAAATCCACGCGTCGACGGGGTGGCCTTCGGAGTCGATGAAGATACCGACCTGGACCGTGTAGGTTTTCTTTACGTTGATACCCGGCGGTTGAAAAGTGCGCGCCACGTGCGCGTTCGTGAATATCTTGCCGCATGGAAGCGGCGGCAGCGGACCAATCAGAACAGCCGCAAACCGTGGCGATGCCGGTGCTTCGGTGGGGGGCGCCTGAAACACGGTCTGCCACGAAAGCAGGTCGTACGGTTCGGTAGCGCAGCTCTTTTCTGGAGCACCATCGACCCGGTAGGAATCGACATATGCGTAACGCAGCGGCGCCGCTTTCGGCAACGTCACAAGAGTCGCCGTTGTAGAACGGTCGGACGGGTTGCCGTCGAGGGGGAGGCCTGTGAGCGCCACATCGTACGCGTCGGTTTCGGAAATCAACTTTACGTGGGCGTCGACCGTGGATCCCGACATGGCATGGAGCGAGAGGACGATGCTATCCGCGGCGCTGCCCGAGGGCGCACTCGAAGCATGGCTCCAAGGGACGGCCGTTATCTGAATGGCGCAGAAAGGATCGGGCCGCGGCGGCACGACCTGGGAGGCCGCGGCCGATGGGGATGGTTGCTGCGCAAAAGCGAGCGTAGTGTTACCCAGCACGCATGCCAAAACGAGTAGGTACTTCAAGAAAACTCGCGTTTCGCTAATAAGGCGCGAAATGCTTGGTTGGAGGCCACTGCCGTCGCTTCGGAGCGGGCGCTAAACTGACGGTTACGCCCAAGGCGGCGTTAAGACTGCCGATCGCTTTGAGCGGTCCGTGGCCGGACGGGTATTTCCAATACGACACCTCTCCCTCACCCTGTGACGGATCGTAGACCCCGATGATCTTACGCCTTGAATCCAAAACTGGACCAGTTTGGCCGCCAGCGCCGTTAATCCGATAGATCGTCGGCTCCAGATTCGCAAACCCGCCGACCGCGACATATTTTCCGTCCCACTGCAGCGCGCTGAGGTCCGGAGATAGTTTGGTTCTGCATACTGGAACGCCGGGGCTATTGACCCCGTCAACGAATGTGTTGCCCTCGTCGTCGTAGCTGCAGCCGTGGGATTTCAAGCGGCGTCCGCGTCTCAAGACGTACGGAAGCCACATTCGTTCGACACTGCAAAGTGTAGAACGAAAACGTCTGTGCGCCGATGGACGCGAACCGAAGCGACGCACGCGCTGGGTGCTCGTCCCGCGACCAGTCCGCGTGGAGAGCAAGACAGCCATCGGTAAAGAGGTCATTGTAGACCCCACCGATACAACCGAAGGGCTTGCCGCTGAAATGCTCAGTGAGACGGAAGTCTTGGTATACGAGAATGCGATTAAAGGGCTCGAAGTATTGCGTAGCGCGTGGGGGACGCGATCCGAACGTTTCAACTCGTGACACCTGGCCTAAGCTACGGCTTATTTCGGAGCGAGGCTGATTGCCATCGCTGCTGGATTATAGAATCCGGTGAGGGTCTCCGTCGCTTGACCACCGGCTGGATAATTCCAAAACTGTACCGTCCTGTCACCCGGATTACCAGCGATCAGTTTGCGGCCCTGAATCCAAAAGGAGATAACGTACTGGTCGTTCGCGAGTACGGTTGAGCCGGCTACAACGCCCTTACCGTGCTTTATGGCGAACTGATAAATCACGGCGTTCCCGCTGAGGCCGGTTCGGTCTGCTACGTCGACGTATTGACCGTCCCACTGGACACCGCCGGGATTAATGCTCTGTTGTTCTAGCGGGATGGTCGTGAGCGTCGAGCCGCCGCTGGGAAGCTCGACCAGCACGGTGTTGTTGCTGTCGTCGGTAGCATCGACAAACAGGTTGCCTTTGTCGTCGTAAGCGCAAAACCACATGACTCCGACGGAGGTGTCCGAATATATCTTTGGCTTTCCGCGAGCCGCTTTATAAATTGTGATGTTTGGGGGGCCGTAGTTAGAGCTACCCTCGTAAGGTCCGGATTCATTCGTGACCGCGAGATCGCCGGTGGTTGGGGAGACGGAGCAGCCTAAAGGTGGACCGCCGCTTGCGTCCTGTAATCGCGCGAACGGTTTCGTTTCGCCATGTCGATATTCGTTGACGCGACCGGAATCGCTCATCACGACGAAGACATCTTGCGCCTTGTCAACGCACGTGCCTTCCGGCTCGCCGAGACCCATCACTTCTGCCATCTCGTCGCCGCGAGGGTACGAGTAGATGAAAAGATTGCCGCCTACCCCGTCGGCGACGTAGAGGAGGTCCTCGCTTTTCGCTTCCGCTAGCATCCTCGACGTGCGGCTGGCGGCATGTGCTGCCGGCGCCGAAGTGTACGGCATCGCGCTCGGCGGCTGCGAGCCGCACGCGGCCAGCATCGCCACAGCGGGGCAGCATATCAGCGCGTGACGGATGTTCGGCGCGGCGGTGCGCGCCTTATAGCGTGATCGAGAAGACTGTTCCTCTGGCATGTGCGCCTCCTCTGACGGTCGTTCCGTAAAGCACCCCCTTAACCTCGATGAGGGACCCGCGTGGGTTTTTGCCGTCTCCCGTGCTGCTGCCGAAGTTATGCAAAATGGTCTCCTGGCCAGAGGACGTCATTGCATACAGCGTGCCGTAGCCACTCGCACCACCTTGGTACGTAGTGCCGTAGAACGTGCCGGCGATCGCGATTGGAGCCGCCCATGGATCCTGGCCGTCGCCGGTGGTGCCGCCGAAGTTGTAGATAATGCTTTCGGTGCCCGACGGCGTGCTCGAGAAGATCGTTCCTCGGCTGTACTGGCCGCCGTCCACGGTCGTGCCGTAGAGCGCGCCGTCATAGTAGATGAGGCCCCCGTATGGTTCCCAGTCGCCTCCCGAGCTGAAGTTGAAGAGAATCATCTCAGCACCGGACGGCGTGATCGAGTAGACGATTCCATTACCGCTTTCCCCGCCGCCCGCAGTGGTGCCAAAGAACGTCCCCTTGACATTGAGGAGTGGTGCGTAAGCATCCTCGCCGTCCGGCGGCCCGGTGAAGCTGTGGAGCACGGTTTCTTTTCCGGATTTGGCGACCACATAGACCGTTCCTAAGTTACTCGTGCCCCCGATTTGCGTCGTGCCGTAGAGCTTGCCATTGGCATTCGCGACACCGCCGTATGGTAAGCGGCCGTCGCCCGAGCCGCCGAAACTGTGAAGCAGCTTTTCCTCGCCCGACGTCGTTATCGAGTACACGCTCCCATCGTCATGCGAGCCGCCGCGCAGGGTCGTTCCAGAGAGCGTGCCCGCAACATTCGTGAGGCTCGACCATGGGCTCGCGCCGTCTCTCGGTTCGCCGCGGAAGTCGTAAACGATTCCTTCGTTGCCGGACGTCGCGATCCGGAAGATCACTCCGTCGCCGTGTCGGCCACCCGAAGATGTCGTGCCGTAGAGCGTACCGTCCAGGTTCGTGAGGCCTGCCTGAGGGTGCGCGCCGTCGCTCCCGGCCGCCTTAAAGCTATGAAGCACCTTGTAGAAAGTCACATGCGTTGGCCTAGCTTGCGTCGCTCGGCTTTGCATAGTGCTCGGCGTGCCAATCGGCGGCGATCCGCCGCACGCGGTGAGCAACGCGACAGCCGCGCAACTGAAAAGGGCACAGCCTTTCAAATGGGAGATATTCATTGCGTTGCCTCCTGGGCATCAATGGATCGGCGACTAGAACTGTTCGGCGCTCGCGATCAGCCGCCTGGCCTCGGCTCGGGATGCGAAAACGGCCTAGCATCACGTTTCATAGCGGGCGAGCGTTGTGCACGATGGGCTATAATCACGTCTCAAATAGGAGGTGCTCGGTTGAAAACTGGCATGACGATTGCTCTCGCGCTGGCTTGCTCCGCCAGCGCCTTCGCACAGGTCCCTTCGCCAAACCCGCACTATCTGACTATGGCGCCAGTCAAGCTATACATGATGTCCAGTGTTGCCGCCGAGATCGCGCTGGCTCGCACCGCGGGGCCGCGATCGATTTCTGCTAAGGCCACGATCCTCGTGCTCACCAAAACGGGCTACGTCACTGCCGTGAAGGGGACCAACGGGTGGACCTGCTTAGTCGGGCGAGCCTTCGCAGGGGGCCTCGATGATCCCGAGCTTTGGAGTTGGCGAAATCGCTCGCCACTCTGCTTAAACCCGCCGGCTGTACAAAGCGTATTACCATACTACGAGGCGCGCACAAAGTGGGCGTTGGCCGGTGCCACACGCGATGAGATGGCGAAGAAGGCGCAAGCTGGGTACGCGAGCCATCAGTTTACTGCCCCATTGCCGGGATCGCTCTCGTTCATGCTTTCAAAGCAAGGCTATCTAAACGATGGCGTGAAGGGGCCGTGGCGTCCGCACGTGATGCTATTCATCGCGATGGGTCAGATGGATACGTGGGCCGCGGGCTTCGACCGATCGCCGATTCTCGCGCCGCCGCCCAACACGATGCGCGCGTACGAGCCAATCACAATCGACATCCCCGTGCACCGTTGGTCGGACGGCTCAAAGGATCCCTAAAAAATAGACGCGGCTCGTTAGAGTGCGCCGACCCCGTGCGGCGTTCCCCAGCCGCCGGGGCCCGAGTAGATTCCGAACTGCCCGGTGCCGGCGGTGCAGAGATACTCGCCGCCGCACGAACCGTTGTTGCCGCTGGTCACCGGATAGATGTCCTTCTTCAGAGCGGCCTTCGAGAGCGTCCAGAGTTTCTTGCCACCATCCTGCTCGGTGGAGTTGCCGGCAAGGCCGACCATTCCGGCAACGAGCGGCGACGAGACGCCGGCTCCGTCGACCGTAATCCAACCGCCTTCGTCGTAGCTGTCGTACTCGGCGGCATTTACCGCAACTGCTGAGATGTCGTTGGCGGTGCGGTACGCGCAGTCGGGATCCTTTTGCCACGTCGGCTTGGGTTCGGTGGAGCAGCCGCCGCCGGAGTCGGGCCACACACTTTCGCTGTAGCCGCGCTTGCCGCTTGCGTTGTTGAGGAAGGTGCCGCCGACGGCGATGACGCGCTGGAATGACGCAGGAGGCTCAACGTCGCCACCGAGGCCGTTGGTCGAACTGGCGAGATACGCAACTCCTTTGTGGTTGAAAACCTTCTCGTCGACACCGCTGCCGCTGTAGCTGCTGTTGACGATCGTCGCTCCGAGTTTCAAGGCCTCTTTGATGGCGGCTTCGATATCGCTCCATTGGCCGGAGTTGGCTTCGACGAGATCGATCGTACACTTCGGGCAGCCGGCCGAGGCCATCTCGACGTCGAGATCGATCTCGACGCCCCAGTTCGGACTGCCTTGGGGATAGTTGCCCATCTGACCGTCCTGGTTGTATTTCTTGAGCGTGCCTCTCGGCAGTGCCATAGCTTTGCGATACGCGGCAAAGTCGCTCGCGACGTTCGGATTGTCGTACGCGTCGATGATGTAGACGTTTTGGCCTCGGCCCTTTGCGACAGGCAGGTCGTAAGCTTTCTCGAGGTCTTTGGCGCCCCAACCCGCGTACATCGAGTGGACCTGGTCAGCCTCGATCAGGACGTCGCATTGGGCTTGACCGATGCGGCTGCCGCCACACGCTGCGCGAGCCGAGCGAGTCGCCGGATGCGCGTCATCCTGACCCTTCGACAGGCCCGCGGGAAGGGCGCCGCAGCCCGCTACGATCGCGATGGCGAGAACGCAGCCGACTGACCTCGAGAGTCGCATCTTTGGCCTCCTTCTTCTTCATGATAGGGCCTCGGTGCCGGTAGAGACCGGATTCCATCATCAGCTAAACGAGCACATCGCGCGACGGACATGCGGACAAGTGGTTTGGAGCGGGTCCGTGCGGCGATGCTTCGTTTCACGGCTTTAACGAAAAGACCGTTCCAGCGCCCTTCACCCCGCCGCTGCCGGTCGTGCCGTAGAGCTTGCCCTTGACGTTGATGAGGCCCGCTAACGGGTTTTCCCCGTCGGTCTTCCCGCCTTTGAAACTGTGGAGCACGGTTTCCGTGGCGGAAGTCGTGATCGAGAAGACGGTTCCGTCGCCCTTCACGCCCCCGCCATCGGTCGTGCCGTAGAGTGCGCCCTTGACGTCGACGAGGCCCGCATACGGAGCTTCACCGTCTGCCGAGCTGACGCCGAAGCTATGAAGCACAGTTTCCGTGCCGGACGTCGTCGACAAGGCCCGCGTACGGATCGTTACCGTCTGCCGAGGTGAGGCCGAAGCTATGCAGCACGGTTTCGGTGCCGGACGTCGTGACCGCGAAGACGGCTCCGCCGTTGCCCGCGCCCCCGTTTCGGGTCGTTCCATAGAGGGTGCCGCTGACGTCGATGAGACCCGCGGTCGGGTTTCTGCCGTCTGTTTCGTCGAAGCTGTGGAGCACGGTCTCGACACCGGAGGTCGTGATCGAGAAGACCGTTCCGTCGCCGTCTGCGCCCCCTTCGTAGGTCGTGCCGTACAAGGTGGCCTAAGCCACGGCCCCCCTTGCAAAGCCCAAATCAGCCGACAGCGAGGCCGCTCGCTTGCCTAGCCCACTCGACGCGAACCGTTGCGCTGAGCATTTTGGCTATAAAGTCTTCGTTTGCATCGGTTGCGTCCACAATGACTTCTTTGCCGATGGCCGCCTTCGTCTCGAGGTGGGCCCGGCGGAGTTTGAGTAGCCTACGCCTGCGGCGCGTCGGTTCTCATCCATTAACGCACAGATGTTTTCGTTCTACACCCTGCAGCGTCGAACGAATGAGGCTCGCGTACGGCTTGAAACGTGGACGGCGTCTGGCATCTATTGTCAAGGCGAAGAGGAGCCGATGGGTTCCCTTGGGTTTCATGTCACCCGAGCCTTCATCGAGAAACTACATCGTCTCCAACTTGAGCTCGACGTTGACCAGTACGTGTTCTCCCGCGAGTCAGACTCCGCTTCGCTAATTGCGCACGACTAATAGATCATAGAAGGCCGCCGCCGGCGAAGCGCCGCCTAGCGGGCCGGTCCATTGCCTTCACAGGTCTAACGAGAATACGGTTCCGTGGTTGTTTGCGCCCGCTCCGGAGGTCGTGCCGTAAAGCGTGTCTTTCACGTTGAGGAGGCCCGCCTCCGGATATGCGCCATCGCCCGAGTCGCCGAAGGCGTGGAGCACCTTTTCCTTTCCGGAGGGCGTCATCGAGAAAATCGTTCCGGCGCTGCGCGCGCCTCCATCGGCGGTCGTGCCGTAGAGCTTGCCGTTGACGTTGAGGAGGCCGGCATACGGAAATCCACCGTCGGCGCCGGAACCGAAACTATGGAGCAACGAGAACTTGCCGGACGTCGTGATCGCGAAGGCCGTTCCGCAATAGTGGCTTGCGCGGCAGAATGGGCCCCCCTCCTCAGTCGTGCCGTAGAGCTTACCGTTCACATCGACGAGATCTGCAACCGGATACTTGCCATCCCCCGGGCCGCCGACAAAGCTGTGGAGCACTTTTTCCTTTCCGGCCGGCGTGATTGAGAAGGCGGTTCCGTCGGCGTTCGCGCCTCCCTCGTAGGTCGTGCCATAAAGCGTGCCGCTCACGTTGACGAGACCCGCAGAGGGATTTTCACCGTCTGCCGAGCCGCCTTTGAAACTGTAGAGCACGGTTTCCGCGCCGGCGGGGGTGAGTGAGAAGACTATTCCGCTGCCGTCGGCGCCGCCGTCAGCAGCGGTGCCGTAGAGCGTGCCGTTGACATTGATGAGGCCCGCAACCGGATATTGGCCGTCTCCAGAAGCGCCGAAGCCGTGGAGCACCTTTTCCTTTCCGGACGGCGTGATCGAGAAGACGGTTCCGTAAATGTTTGCGCCTCCTTCCATGGTCGTGCCGTAGAGCGTGCCATTGACGTTGAGAAGGCCCGCTTCCGGATATGCGCCATCCCCCGAGCCGCCGAAACTGTGGAGCACCGTTTCCGTGCCGGAAGGCGCGATCGAGAAGACGGTTCCGTCGTCGTTCGAGCCGCCCTCAATCGTAGTGCCATAGAGCGTGCCGCCGACGTTAACGAGCGTCGCTTCGGGAATTTCGCCGTCTCCTTCTCCCGAGCCGGCGAAGCTGTAGAGCACGCCGTACGTGACGCTCGGACGCGTTCGCTCTGCGGAAGGGCGGACGCTTGATGGGTTCAGCGACGTGCTGCTTCCCGCAGCGCATCCGGCGAGCATTGCAGCGGCGACGCAAACGCTTAGGCCATAGCGATTAACACGTAGGCTCTTCATCTCCGGGCTCCTTGCTCTGTCAATGGCGGTTGGTGCTATTTTAGGACGATCATCTAAACAAAATCTGAAGAAACTCTGAAGGTAAATCGGGTCTCCGGCTAGGACCGATGTGGCCATGATAATCGCGTCTCTCGTGCTTGCTGCGGCGTTGACGGCAACGGCGGCGCCGCTCGCCGGGCTGCACTATCTCGTCGGTACGTGGCACTGCACGTACCGCGCGGGAGCGGTACGCCTGGCCTACGATGCCACGTACGTTTACGATCGCGACGGCCACGCGTTGCGGCAGATCGACTCCTGGGCGGGCGGCGGCGGCGAAGAGTTGCTCGCATATGACGCGAAGCGGCGCGGCTGGACGGAGGTCATCCTCGACGACCAAGGAACCGCCACGATCCTGCGGGCAACCGGCGGCGATCCGAACCGCATCGTCTACCGCAGCGTCTATCCCGACGCAAGCATCGCCGAAACGTTCGGTCGCGTCTCGGCGACGGAGTACACGCTGCACGCGACGGTGCGGTCGGGTGGCGTAACGATCACCTCCGTCGATACCTGCTTGCGCTGACCGTAATGCCGACCAAACTGTATCCGATCTTAATGCCTTTGGTTTGGTTGCCGCCCTTGGGGTAGTTCCAGAAGCCGATTTCCGCGTTTCCGTTCTCCGGTTGGATGACCGTGCCGTTGCTGATCCAGAACTGGAACGGTTCCGACGCGTTTGATGCCGCGTCGATCGTCGTCGTGCCGACCACTTTCGCGCTCGAGCCCGAGAGGTGAATGCGATCGAGGGTGAACTCTTTCGACGACTGCGTTCCTCCAATAACTATGTGGCGCCCGTCCCACTGAAGCGCGAAGGCGAGCCCGAAGGTTCTAGGGACCGTAATCTCGCGGAGCGCAGCGGCACCCTTGGGCAGCTCGGCGAGGGCGAAGCTGCCGTCCTCGTGTTCGCCGTCGGCAAAAAGATTGCCGCGGTCGTCGAACGTGCAAAAGAAAAACCCGACGATGCCTTGCAGCGAATAGTTTTCGGGCGTGCCCGAGGCGTTCTTGAAGATCGCCACCTCGCCGGTCTCGCTGGCAACGCCAAGATCGCCGGTCTTTGGATCGACCGAACAGCCAGTCGGCGCAGTCGACCCGTCCTGGAGTTCGGCAATCGGTTCGCTGCCGCCATGTGCGAATTCCAAAATGGAGAACCCCTCGCCCATCGCCATGAAGACATTGCCGTCCTTATCGGTGCAGAGCCCGAAGGCGGGGCCGAATCCGAAACTGCAGGCGTCCAGGGTTTGGACGAGCTTCCCGCGAGGATAGGTGAAGACATATACGGGGCAGTAGTTGCCGATGCTTGACGCGTACAGAAGGTCACCCGCGCGCGCCGTTTGCTCGATCGACCGGGTCCCCGCGATGGGCGGCTGCATGTGGACTCCGTCGAGGGGCTGTTGAAGGACGCCGCAGCTTGCCAACGTCGCCGCAGCTACGCAGCTGCATACCGTGCGACTGAACCCTGAGATGCTCATCGCGTTGGTCACTCCTTCGAGCCTGGGTTGTAGGCAGCGCCGGTTACAGAGTCTTCCTTGGACATTGCGTTGTTGAAGCTGTACTCATAGACCATCTTGCTTGGAGCGTACCGGTACACGTCGATCTGTCCGTACTTCACGTCGGCCGCAGCAAACTGGGTCGATGTCTCGTTCAAGTGACCGAAAGTCGTGCTGCCTTCGTAGGCAAAAGGTCCGCCGACGCGCTTGCAGTTCGGATTGCATCCCCGATAGACCCAGAATCCTTGCCCGATGTCGACCGAGACGAGGTTGCCGTGTCTGTCGATGTCGAGGCCGCCGGGATATGCGTTCTCGAAACCCGTCGCAATCTGGCCCGATCCGGCGCACTTTTTGAAGTAGACGAGCACCGCGTAGCTCGCCGAACCATATCCGGATGCCCAGCAGTCGCCGTTCTTTGCAACCGCGACCCCGACGGGGCCGGCAAGGTCCGGATTCGTGAGGGTCGTCGTGCATCCGCCGGAGAGCGTGCAGACCGCGACGTTGCCACCGGTGCTGGTATAAAAGTTCGCAACCACGATCTTACCGTTCTCGGCGTCAGCGCTCGCAGCGTCGTAGACAAGAGCGGTGTCGATGGCTCCGAGACGCGAGCCGCACATAGCCGGTCCTAGAAAGACGATGACTTTGTCGCCGCCGAGCGTCGCCACCATGAGATTCCCTTTGCCGTCCACGGAAATGTCGCCGGTACCCACGCCCGGCGTTTCCGAACACATCGGCCCGCGGTTCTTCTGGTTGGTCAGCGGGTATCCCAAGATCGTGTTTTTTGTCGAAGCGAACCCCAAACCGACGTAGATGCCGCGCGTCGCCGAGGCGGGTGCCGCAATGCCGTGCACGGTCTGCGGCGCGATCGCTCCACCGCAGCCTGCTAGGATTACTGCAGCAACGCTAGCGCCTAGCGCGTATGCGGTTAGAACCGAGACTCTCACTTGCTCTCCCCCACGAAGCCTCGTCGCTTCGGCGCTTTGCGCATGAGTATAGCTCGGCCCGACGCAGGGCAGCATCCGTAATTGTACGGAGGCCCCGTGGCAGCTGTACTTAGACGTAGGCGCGCAGGTCGCGCTTGTGGCAGTCGGTCGCTCACGCTTCCGGAGTGAGTCGCTCGCGCCGAAGACTACTACGGCGCCACGGTGAAGACGAAATCGGTAGTCGCGCAGTGTGCTTCTTGGCGTCGCTAAACGTCAGCGTGCACAAGCCGGGTGCCAGGCCGTACACCCACCTGGTAATTTTCGGGCCTTTCCCGATATCCATCCCGTTGCGAGAATTCATCGTCGCAACGCCGTTGCACGAGGGAAGATCCGCGCTGAATTCCCCGGTGTATCCGCTCTCCGCCACGACAACCTGTTCGGAGCCGCCGAGGTTCTGGCTGTACGCACCACCGTCGCTATTCAACGAGATTTTGGAGGGTGTAACGGTGATCGTCGCTGAGGCTGGGGCGAAAGGCATCGGGAATGCTTGCACCGCCCCGCGGCAAAAGCGAGGAGACCCCGCCAGCGCAGGCGGCCAGCAGCGCAAGGGATATCGCGCAAATTGACCTGGCCCTCAGTGCCATCGGTATTTAGCCTCCCCATGCATTGCTGCACAGCTTCGGTAAGGGCCGTGACGAGTCTTACCCGCTATATGCGGGTTCGATCGACCTGAACGGCACGCTCAACTAAGCGAAATTATTTGCCTATCTAGCGTGTGAAAGGGTTACGGACCACCTCAGCGGCTCGGGGTCTAGCAGGCGCATCGTCTCACACGGCGCGAACGCTTTCGCGATGAGTCTGTTGAAGCATCCCGTCACGTACGACGGTGCGGCACTCGGCATAACGCGCAGGGGCACGGCGTTGTTTCTTTGTGCGTTATTTTGCAGTGGCGCGTTGCCGACGGGGCCTGCGAACCCGTGGCCGGCCGACGAGCGCGGCATCGGCGAAGGCGCCGTCGGCACTTCCTCAACGGGGGCCATGGAGGACGGCTTCGCGCTCTCGCTGACGACGGAGCGGGACTCCAACGAAGCGCCCGAGGCGCTGGTCGAACTCCGGAACCTTTCGCATCGCCCACGCCAAGTGAAGTTCGCAGGTATGGCATATGCCGTCACCATTAAGGACGCGCTGACGGGCCGGTTCGTCGTCGTCGGCTCGCAGTTACGCTCGTGGCATTCAGAGAAGCCGAACGGCGAGCCGCTCTATCCCGAAACGTCGCTCTACGCAAAGTTCGAGCTGGCTAAGACGTATGCTCTCGAAGGCGGTAGGTATCTCGTTACGGTAACCGGATATCCTACGATCGACGGCACTGCCATACGGTTGATCTCCAATTCCATCGTGGTGACGATGCCGCCGCGCAAACTTCCGTGGACCCCGCTTCCCAACGCCTCTAATGTGCTAAAGACCGTTCTTGCATCGAACCGGCCGGTCTACGTTCGAGGGGAAGCGATTCTTTTGCGTATCTGGCTGACCAATAAAACAGCCTACGGGATTGTCTTGTTCGGAGGCGACCACCAAGAGTTTACGATCCGGCGATCGTTCGGTCGCAGCGCCGATGCCCCTCACACAACGACTTGCGAGTTATCGAACCGACAGCTAGTTGGGCGCCCGCTATCGCTCCCAATACAACCCGGTTCAACGATTCTCTTGCAGGATTTTCGCCGGTTCAACCAATGGTATAGCGACTTCAGCAATGCGGCCTGCCGATTTAACGAGCCGGGTTGGTACTCGCTCAGCGCGGGCGCCAGGGCGAGCGGCATCGTCGAAGTGCCCGGCGCGCTCCATTCATTTTCGGAAGCCAACGTGATACCGTCAGACCCGCTTGCGATCCGAATCGTCACGCAACAAGAGGCAGCCACGATCGCGCCGACGCTGCTGGACAACCGCGCGGAAAACGTTGCAATCGGAAGGCTCCTTCCAAGATACGCGGAGCTGCGCCATTCATTGCTCGATTTTATCGCCGAAATCAGGCCAGGCGATACGCAAACGCAAGCGGATGTGGATTTCGGACAGCGTTGGCAAGAGGGATACGATGGCTTCCGTTCCGGGCTCGCGTTGCTAAATGGTTTGGGCGATCCGGCCTCGCGGTATGTGAACGTCACGGCAAACCTCGACGAAGCCGCGTACCACCTGAGGGAAGCTGGGCAGGACGTGCACGATTATTGCGACTCGCTCGCCGCCAGAAGCGCGATTGGCGTCGCAGATTACTTCGTCGCGGCCGTGGACGAAGAGCTTAAAAAAGGAAGCGCCTCCGTTCTCGACGCAAGCGATCCCGCGCCGACGCTGCAGCCGCGCGGCGGCTTATGCCTCGCGCGTTAGGCTCCACACTTCGGGACAGTTGCGGCGGCACCCACCTCTGGTCCAAAGAATACGCCTGCTCGGCGGGTCCGACCACGGAGCACCG
>Ga0209167_10000528_pt1 | contig 27029 bp, 20 predicted proteins | sample Coa_R1_9_FD_187154 | JGI IMG/M metagenome (GOLD analysis project Ga0209167, IMG submission 187154) | Surface soil microbial communities from Centralia Pennsylvania, which are recovering from an underground coalmine fire - Coalmine... | ecosystem: Environmental > Terrestrial > Soil >...
GGACGTATATCTACCGAGCAGCGGAAGAGCGACGGAACGTGGCAGTGCGCGCGGTGCGAAACATCATCGACCGTTTCTGCGGCGGTTCAGCGGAAGAACTCGTGGTCGGTATGGTCGATAATGCCGTAATCGGCCGCGAACAACTCGAACGGCTCGCGCGAAAGATCGCGCAACAGAAGACTCAAGAAAAATCCGTTACGGGCAAGCATTCTTCTCCAACGAAAGAAGAATAGAGATGGGCACAGCAAGTCTTTCGGTCAGTTCCGGCATTTTGAAGTACGTCGCGGAGCCAGCCGCGCGGTCGCTTATGCTTGGCTGTTTCGCCGCGCTTGTGCTGGCCGTGCTGCGAGTCAGAACTGTTTCGCTGAAGTCGGCCGTCTGGCGAGCGGTGCTCGTCGCGGCCCTGGCAATGCCCTTTCTCCGCACCTTTGCGCCTCCGATTCGCGTTTCTGTGCCTCTTCCGAAGATCGAAACGCGCGCGAAGGCGGTGGCGGCGGGGTCCGCACAGCCTGTCCTCATTTCCGAAGCTCGAGCGGCAATCGTCTCGCCCAAAGCGACCGCGCCCGCCGACACTTTGGATCCCGCGCCGATCGCTGAGGCATCGCCGGCACCGGCTCGCAACTCCAGGCACATCGCGTGGCCTTTAATCCTGGCGGCAGCCTATTTCGCGATCGCGTTTCTATTGCTGGCGCGCGTCCTGGCGGGCGCTGCGCTGGCAACGCGTCTTGCACGCGCGGCGACTCCGATTTGTGACGCCACAGCTTTGCGGGAACTTGCTGCTTCGGCCTGCAGAGCGGGGGTGAGAAGGCAGCCCCTTCTCGCCGAATCTGAAGCGCTAGTCGTACCGGTTACCGTCGGCGCTCACCGTCCCGCGATTCTGCTTCCGGCAGCATGGTGCGAATGGGACGACGCCAAACTTGCCTCCGTGCTCGCGCACGAAGTTTCTCATGTCGGGCGGCGCGACCCGCTGGTGCAGCGGCTTGCCCTGATTCATCGCGCGGTCTTCTGGTTCAGCCCTCTCGCGTGGTGGCTCGAGCGGCATCTGGCGGAGCTAGCCGAGCGGGCCAGCGACGAAGCGGCCCTGGCAGGCGGAGCCGACCGGACGCGGTATGCGGAGACCCTTCTCAGCTTCTTTGCCGCCCTTGAATACTCTCGCTCGCGAGTCTGGTGGCAGGGAGTTTCTATGGCGAAATGCGGGCAAGCCGAAAAAAGACTCGATCGAATTCTCGCGTGGAGGAGTGCTATGCCGAACCAGTTGAGGAAATCCGTAATCGCGAGTGTCGCCTTCTTTGCGGTTCCCGTGATTGCTTTCACAGCATCCGTGCACCCGCTGTTTTTCGATTTTCCGCAGTCGCCGGCACCCCTCGCACCGAAACCTGCTTCCGCGCCGGCACCGAGCCCCAACCCTGTTGTCGTTCCCGGCCCGGCAGCAGGATCGCGCACGGTAGCACCAGCCGCGCCCGCTTCGGGCGTTGCGGCGATAGCTCCAGTTGCTCCGGTTGGCCTGTCAGAGGAGGCAATGCCACGAACGCCGGCGCTGCCGAGTACCGAGGAAATGAGCGAGGCGCGTGAAGCGTTGCTGCGCGCCAGGAAATCGGCGGAATCCGCTGCACGTCGAGTAGCTGCCGTGAAGGCGGAGCTTTCCGCTCCGGCCACGAAGGAACAACTCGAATCCATCAGCGCCGCTGTCGAGGAGTACAGCAGAGCGATGGAGGGCTACAACAGAGCGATCCAGCAGTTCCGATCGATGGGCGACGCGCAGGCAGCCGGCGGAGTGAGCGGGGGTGTCAGCGGCGGAGTCCCCGGAGGGATTACTGGAGAGCGGGACTGGGGACCGCGGTTCGTGATCGTCACAAAGGACTCCAATTCCGTCACTATGTCGGGCTCGTCGGAGGACGAGGAGCACGCTAAGGCGCTGCGCAGCGAGATTCCCGGCGATTTCATCTGGTTCGAACGCGACGAGAAGCCGTATATCATTCGCGATCAGGCGACCGTCGATCGCGCAAAAAAGCTCTGGGAACCGGAGGAAGAGCTTGGCAAAAAGCAAGAGGAGCTCGGGAAGCAGCAGGAGCTCCTTGGACAAACACAAGAGAACCTCGGCAAACGGATGGAAGAAGTTCGGGTGAAGATCCCTGATCTCTCGGCGCAAATGGAAAAGCTTGAGGCTGAGATGAAACAGCTCAGCGCGAACGGCGGCACCGTTGAGCAGATCGGCGATTTGCAGAGCGAAATCGGCGAGCTCCAGAGCCGGATTGGCGAGATCCAGTCGGACGCCGGACGCCATCAAGGCGAAATCGGACGCGAGCAAGGGGAGTTAGGACGTAAACAAGGAGAATTGGGACGGCAACAGGGAGAGCTTGGACGACAGCAGGGGGAACTGGCGCGCCAGGCTTCGCGCGAAATGAAAAAACTGCTCGACGACGCAGTCGCGCGTGGACTGGCACAGCCGGAATAGCCGAGGCGAGGAGCGTCAAATCTTTTTCGTTCGCTCCTGTAAGGTAGTGTTTGGCCCGGCGCTCTGCAGCTGCTTTCGGTTCGCGAGGGAATGATTATCGAGTGCTTCGCGAACTTTGCGCGCCAGATCGCGAGCCGTGTAGGGCTTCTGCAAAAACGGCAGACCCTGCTGCTGGATCTTGTGCAGCAGGCCAAAATCGGCGCTGTAGCCCGTCGCAAAGACGACCGGCAGATCGGGGCGCACGGAGCAAATGCGATCGTAGATTTCAGGCCCGTTCAGTTTGGGGAGAATCAGATCGAGCAAAGCGAGATGAATCTCATCCTGATGTCTGCCAAACTCGCTGAGGGCCTGCTCGCCATCGGCCGCCGCAATCACGTTGTAACCAAGCCGCGACAGAGTCTCGGACGCCAACTGCCGCAGCCCCTCGTGGTCTTCAACCAGGAGCAGGGTTTCGGTACCGCCTCGCACGGGGAGTGTATCGTCGCGTTTTTCGAGCGACGGAGCTTTCGCGTTGCTCGCGGGAATGTACACGCGGAACGTGCTGCCTGTCCCGACCTCGCTGTATACGTTCACGAAACCGCCGTGCTGGCGGACAATGCCGTAGATCATGGCCAGACCCAGACCGGTTCCCTTCCCCAATTCTTTCGTGGTGAAAAACGGCTCAAAGACGCGATCGAGGGTGGCGGAATCCATTCCGGTGCCCGAGTCGGTGACCGAAAGCATGACGTAGTCGCCGGGATGGGCCAGGGGCTGAAGCTTGCAGGCCTCCGCGTCGAAATGGACCGAGGACGTCTCGACGATCAACGAACCGCCTTCAGGCATTGCGTCGCGTGCGTTGATGCACAAGTTCATGAGCACCTGCTCGAGCTGCGTGGGGTCTGCGCGCACCAGTGGCAGTTGGGCTCCGAGCGACGTGCCGATGATGATGTTGCCGCCGATCACTTTCTCGAGAAGGCTCAGACCTTCCGTGACACTCTGATTGAACGCGATATCGCGCGGCTCGAGAATTTGCCTCCGCGCGAACGCGAGCAGCTGGCGGGTCAGTGAAGCGGCGCGCTTCCCCTGATGGTGCACCTTCTCGAAATAGCGCCGAAGCTTCGAACCGTCCTCCGTCTCCTCCAATCCCATGTCGGCCCATCCAAGAATGGCGCCGATCATATTGTTGAAATCGTGCGCGATCCCACCGGCTAGCTGCCCGATCGCCTCGAATTTCTGGGCCTGGAGAAGCTGCGTTTCCAGGGCGATGCGCTCCGTGACGTCCTCGACCATGACCTCGATCCATTCATCGTTCTCTCCGGAGGCTGTGGCACGACGCCCCTGGATGCGGACCGTGATGACCCGGCCGTCCCTGCGTTTCCATTCGGCGAAGCCGTCGATGCTCCGCCGGTTCGCATAGTCCTCGAAAAGGACTGCCCGTTTCGACGGGTCGCAGTAGAGCGCCTGCGTATTCCTGGTCGAAATCAGCTCTTCCGCTGTCTCGTAGCCGAGCATTTGAACGAGCGCGGGATTCGCGTAAATCAGGGTTCCGTCCGGCTTCTCCCAATAGACTCCGTAGGTCGCATTGTTGACGAGCCCCCGGTACCGCGCCTCGCTCTCACGCAGCGCGCGCTCCGCTTGTTTTCGTTCGGTGATGTCGATGACGCTCGCGCGGACGAGCCGCTGGCCTGTCGAAGGCAGGACAACCAGGTGAATCTCGCAAGGGATTTCTCTGCCGTCTGGACGCAGAATCGTATATTCGAAGGAAGGCGTTCCGCCAGCGAGCGCTTGCTCAATCGCGTCGTGGGCCACCTCGCTCGAAAGCCGCCCATCTGCCTGTCGCGCGGGCGCGAAGTCTGCAGGACCATGCAGAAGCAGGTTTTCTCGATGCACTCCGTACAGATGCACTGCTTTTTCGTTGCAGTCGATAAACTGGTGCTGGTCCACGTCGCACACCAGAATCGCTTCCGGAGCGCTCTCGACGAGAATGCGATAGTGCTCCTCGCTTTCGCGAAGGGCATCCACCGCGCGCTTCTCGGCCTTCCGGAGCATCGCTTCCAGCCTGGCACGGCGCAGCGCCAGCGGCAAACGGCCCAGTTGGTGCTTCAGCACGTAATCCGTCACGCCGTTCTTGATACATTCGACCGCGAGTTCGTCTCCGAGCGTACCGGTGACGAGAATCAGAGGCACGTCCGGGCACGTTTTCTTAACGATCTCGAGCGCATCCATCCCGGTCCATCCGCTCATGCGGTAGTCGGAAATAACGATATCAACAGCCTGCGTTTCCAGCTTGCGCGCAAAATCCTCGCGTGCGGAGACCACCTCGATCTGAACCGGGATACCGGACTGCTTGAGCGCGCGCACGCACAATTCGGCATCGTTGGCGTTATCGTCGGCCAAAAGCAGTCGCCAGGATTTTTCATTCATCGAATCTGACATGACGCGAGACCCCTTTTCCCGTCGCAGAGGATCGTTGTTATCGCCCCTCGCCCGAGGGCGCGCGACGAGCGATGTTGGTGGGGCTGCTGTTCAGCAACAGCCAGTACATGCCAAGTTGCCGGACTACCTCCTGAAATTCGCTGAAGTTCACGGGCTTCTGAATGTAGCTGTTCACGCCTAATTCGTAGGTCTGTACCAGATCTCGCTCCTCCTTCGACGTGCTAAGCACGACCACCGGGATGGAGCGAGTGCGCAGACCGGCCTTCAATTCCCGGAGAACCTGAATGCCGTCCACCTTGGGGAGCTTCAGGTCGAGCAGAACGAGCTGTGGAACCGCATCCAGTCCGCGGTCGGCGAAGCTTCCACGACCGAACAGAAAATCCAGAGCCTCTTCACCGTCGCGAGCCAGGTGAATGCGATTTGCGAGTTCGCATTTCTCCAGGGCATGTGTGGTCAGCAGCGCGTCGGATGAATTGTCTTCCACCAGCAGGATTTCGACAGGATTAGGAGATTCCAAGTTTCACCTCGTCGGAAGAATGGGATTGTTTGTTGCGATCGTCTCCAAGAGTGAAGAAGAACGCGGCGCCGCGACCGGGCTGGGACTCAGCCCAGATTCGGCCGCCGTGACGGTGAATGATTCGTTGCACGGTGGCCAAGCCAACGCCCGTGCCTTCGAATTCTTCCTGGCTGTGCAGACGCTGAAACACACCGAACAGTTTGTCGGCGTATTTCGGGTCGAAACCCACTCCGTTGTCGCGCACGAAAAACGCTTCTTCGCCATCTTTTGTTAAGGCACCGACATGGATCGCGGGATGCGTCTGGTTCTTCGTGAATTTCGCCGCGTTCGAAAGAAGATTTGAGAATACGAGGATCAACAATCCAGGGTCGCAGTCGCGTTCGGGCAGCGGGTCGATTTGCCAGGCTATCTGGCGCTCGCACCCTTCGGAGGACAGATCCGCAGCCAATTGTCCGACCAGCGCGCCCAGATCCACGTTCTTGCGAGAGAGTTCTTTACGCCCGACGCGCGCCAGGTTCAAGAGGTCGTCGATAAGGCGCCCCATGTGATTGGCGGCGCCGAGAATGCGCCCGAGGTACTGCTCCGCTTCCGGGGAAATATCCTTGGAGTACTCGTCCCTCAGGATGCGGGCGAACCCGTCGATGTGGCGAAGCGGCGCGCGAAGGTCGTGCGAAACAGAATAGCTGAAGGTTTCGAGTTCCTTGTTGATATCCGCAAGGTCCGCAACGCGTTTCTCCAACTCTTCGTTGAGGTCTCGAATCTGCTGGTCGAAACGCTGGCGTTCCGTTACGTCGCGAATGGCGCTGGAGATCAGCACGCCTTCTTCCGTTTCGATCGGACTCAAGCTGATCTCCACGGGGAATTCGCTTCCGTCCTTTCGGCGGCCACGTAGATCAAGTCCGGCTCCCATCGGCCTTCTTCTCGGAGCGTGCGCGTATTCCGCGCGATGCCCGGCGTGCCGTCCCTGAAACCGTTCTGGAATCAGCATCTCGACCGGCTCACCGATCAGCTCTTCTCGCGAAAAGCCGAACAGCCTTTCAGTCTGAGCGTTGACGAGCTGAATCTGGCCGGCGCCGTTCACGATTACCATCGCATCGGGCGCCGATTCGAGCAGATTCCGGAATTTGTTCTCCTGGATTGTGCGCTGAGTGACGTCGCGATTGATTTCGAGAATGCGACTGGGTCTGCCCACCGCGTCGTTCTGCAAAGCCCAACGACTGGAGACGATCACGCGAGAGCCATCCCGCCGGTGCTGGACCAGTTCCCCCTCCCAGGTCCCTTTCTCATAGACGTGGCCTTCGATCTCGGCCAAGGGAAGGTGAAACTCCGTTTGGAGAACCTCGTTGCTGATCTTTCCCCGCACTTCTTCTTCCTGCCAGCCATACAGTCTCTCCGATCCACGATTCCAATATAGGATTTCGCGGTTGACGCCGCGGACGAGAATAGCGTCATGGGTCAGGTCGAGAAGTTCGGCCTGTTGCCGGTAGCTGGCTTCCCTGATACGCAGATCAAGCTCGAGTTCGCGGCGCTCGCGCACCTCCGCCTGGAGCCGAGCGTTCGCCTGGATCCACTCTTTTGCGCTTGGCAAGTGCATCGCCTGTCGCATCAGCCGCGCGAGCAGGATTGCGGTCGGCACGGATGCCGCCGCCGTAATCGCCTTGATCACACCCGAAAGCCAGTAATCCGCGTGCCACAGGTTCCATACCTCTATCGCGTGCGTCGAGCCGCACGCCACGATGAAGACCCCGAACAGCACAAACATCCAGCTGAAGGGAAGGTCGCGACGCTTGCGCGCGAATCTGAGCAGGACGACAGGAATCGCGAAATAGGAGAGCGCGATCAGCGAGTCGGAAACGACGTGCAGCCACACGAGGCCGGGCTTCCATAGGTAACAATAGCCGTGCGGCATGAAATCGCCCGAGCTAAACAACTGCTTCCAGAAATCCATTGGCCCTCCGCCGGAGACAGGCGTTCCCGCCAACTCGTATCAAACGAGATTCCGTTCGCGGCAAGAAGGAGAGGGCTTCTTCCGTACTATGCGTGCTTCAACGGCTCACTGAAGCGCGCCCTCGCTCCGGAAGGCGCATGAAGGGGATTCCATATTTGAACCAAGACGAAGCGATGTCAACCCTGCGCATCGGATGGTGACGTTCGAGTAACCGACTGCGGCTCCGGCTAGCCGCGGCGGTCGAGAGGGATATAGCTGCGCAAATCGTGTCCCAGATACACTTGCCGCGGGCGCGAAATCTTCTGCTCGGGATCGAGCAACATTTCTTCCCACTGCGCCACCCAACCCGACGTGCGCGGAATCGCGAACAGCACCGGGAACATGGTCATGGGAAAGCCCATCGACTGGTAAATAAGTCCGGTATAGAAGTCCACATTGGGATAGAGCCGCCGGCTGATGAAGTAATCGTCCTCGAGAGCGATGCGTTCGCATTCGAGCGCTATGTCGATCAGCGGGTTGCGCCCCATGACGTCGAACACTTCGTACGCGATCCTTTTGACGATCTTGGCCCGGGGATCGTAATTCTTGTACACGCGGTGGCCGAACCCCATCAGCTTCTTCTCTCCCGCTTTCACCTTCTTGATGTAAGCCGGGACGTTGTTCACGGAGCCGATCTCAAGCAGCATGCGCAGCACAGCTTCGTTCGCTCCCCCGTGGAGGGGCCCGTACAGGGCCGCTGTGGCGGCGGCGGTAGCAGAATAGGGATCGACATGCGAACTTCCGACCCCGCGCATGGCCGAGGACGAGCAGTTCTGTTCGTGGTCCGCGTGCAGAATAAACAGAATGTCCAACGCGTGCTCCAGCGTGGGATTCGGACGGTACTTAAGCTCCGTCGTGCGGAACAGCATGTTCAGAAAATTCCCGCAGTAGCTCAAGTCGTTGTCTGGATAGGCGAACGGCATCCCGAGGCTATGACGATAGGCGAACGCCGCCAGCGTGGGCATCTTTCCGATCAGCCGGTACGTTTGCTTGCGGCGGGAATCGGCGTTGAAGATGTCCTTGGCATCCGGATAGAAGGTCGAAAGGGCTGCGACCGTCGAGATCAACATGCCCATGGGATGCGCGTCGTAATGGAAGCCGTCGAGAAATTTCTTGATGCTCTCGTGAATGAACGTGTGATGGCTGACGTTGTAGGTCCACTCGGTTAACTGTGCCTGCGAGGGAAGCTCGCCATGCAGGATCAGGTAGGCCGTCTCGAGATAGCTGCTCCTTTCCGAGAGTTCCTCGATGGAGTAGCCGCGGTAGCGCAGGATTCCCTTGTCACCGTCGATGAAGGTGATCCGGCTGGTACATGATGCCGTGTTGGTGAGAGCGGGATCGTAGCTCATCATCCCGAAATCGGGATCGTCCACCTTGACCTGGCGCAAATCGAGCGCCCGGATCGTGTCGTGCGTGATCGGCAATTCGTACTGGCGTCCCGTGCGGTTGTCGATGACGGTCAGAGTATCGCGTCGAGTCCCCGAAGGCGCCTCGTTGTTGACTACCGAACCGATTTTCGTCGGGTTCATCGACACTCCTCTCCCGAAGCCCGCATGCGCAGTCCCTTGATTACAATTAAGACTCTACACCAATTTCCGGCGTGAGCGGAAACGCGTTTCCGCAAAGCGCAACTTCGTTCGGAGACGCAGCGGTCATCGACAGTCGCGGGACGTCCAGCAGAGGGAATCGCGCAGAGGGCCGCGAATCTGAGTGTTCAGTCGGTTAGAGATCCGGATTGGGAGGGAACAGCAGATATCGGGAGCGCGTGCTTGGACAATTCGCAACGGTTTCTTCCGTTGCTTTTGGCACGGTACAGAGCTTCATCGGCCGAATGAAGCAGGATTTGAGGGCGGAGCGGTTCGGGCCCGCGGCTGGCCGCGATGCCGAAGCTTGCCGTCACGCGGATACTGCTTTCCCCGCACGCGATCACTCGCGATTCGACGGCTCTCCGGATTCGCTCCGCTACACGCAGCGCGGTTGGCGCGTCTGCCTCCGGCACAACGATCAGGAATTCCTCGCCGCCATAGCGCCCCACGGTGTCATAGGGCCGCACCGAGTCCTTCATCGCATTCGTAACCTCGCGCAACACATCGTCCCCGCAGAGATGGCCTTGCGTGTCGTTCACATCTTTGAAGTGGTCGATGTCGGCGAGGATGATCCCGAATGTCCCGCCTTCCCGTCGCTGGCGGGAGTGCTCGCGGTTCAAGGTCTCCAGAATCACGGAGCGATTCGCAAGACCGGTAAGCGCATCGTGCGTGGCACCGAAGCGCAGCGCCTCGCGGGCGGCGATCAGCTTGTCCTGCAAATCGAGAATGCGCTGGCCCGTGCGAAGCCGAGCGTCAAGTTCGGGTGGATCGAACGGCTTTCTGACGTAATCGTCGGCGCCGGATCGGAGCCCCTGAAGCAAGTCTTCCCTTTCCGTGCGGGCCGTCAGTAGCAGCAGGTAAATGTATGGACGGTCGGCCGACTGCGCGCGAAGCTTGCGACACACTTCGGTCCCTTCCATGCCGGGCATCATCCAGTCGAGAATCGCCAGGCGGGGCGCTGCGTCCTCCGAAAGGCATTGAAGCGCTTCTTCACCGTTGCTCGCGGTGACCACCTCGTAACCTCGCTTCACTGCGAACGCTTCCAGCAACCGGCGGGAGACGGCGTCGTCCTCCGCGATGAGAATCTTCGGTTTTGGGTTCTCGGTCATAATTCGATTTGCTGGAATCCGTCCCTCAAGACGGAACCTTCCCGAAAAGGGACTCAATCTCGTTCACGAGCTGTTCCGCCTCATTCTTGAGCGCGTCCCACTGGTTTCGAGCTTCCTCATAGCTTCCGGCTCGGGTCAGCCTTTCGAGCTGGAACGCGGATTCGGAGACCTTGCGGGCTCCGAGATGAGCCAAGGCTCCTTTCAAACCATGGGCCAGTCGTTCGGAGGCGCGCAGGTCGCGGTTCTCGAGAGAGGACTCCAGGGACGCTTTGGTTTTGGGCCACTCTTCCGCAAAAAGGCGCCCCACCTCTTCCAGCAGTCCGCGGTCGCCGTCCATGCGCTCAAGCGCCGCGGTCAAATCGAAACAATGACTCGCCGGCTGGTTAGCGGGTTCTCTGGAGGGAGCGCTATAAGCGATTTTTGCTTTCCGTTTGTAGACGCGCTCCAGCGCCGCAAGAAGATCGGGAGTGTGCGGAGGTTTCGTTATGTAGTCATCCGCACCCGCATCGAGACATTTTTCCCGATCTCCTTTCATCGCATGAGCGGTCAAAGCGATGATTGGCACACGATGTCCGCTCTCTTGTTCACTCGCCCGAATCGTTCGAATGGCGGTGAGCCCGTCCATTTCGGGCATCTGGATGTCCATGAGGATCACATCGATCCGGTTTTTCTCGCGTTCCAGAGCTGCGATCGCTTCGACTCCGTTCTCGGCTGTGAACACCGTATGTCCGTACTTTTCGAGGAGCCGTTTCGTCAACAGGGCATTGACCGCGTTGTCTTCGGCAAGAAGTACAGCTAGACCCTGCTGGGTGGGCGGCGGCTCGCTGCCTTTCCCAGGCGATTTCCCCACGGAGCGAGCATCTGCCGGCCGCGAGACGGCCGCAAGAATTGCGCCGCGAAGCTCGGAGGGTTGGACCGGCTTCAACAGGTGGGCTGCGACGCCTAACTCCCGCAAGCGTTCAACACCCGGTGTTGCGGTCGAACTCAGGATGAGCACGGGCAGTGCGCGGTATTCCGGGACCGTGCGGACTGCTGCGATCAGGGCGATACCGTCCTTGCCCGGCATCTGCATGTCCGTGATCATCAGAGAAATCCTGTCCCTTTCCGTTCGCGCTGTTCTCAGGATCACGAGAGCATCCTCGAACCCGGTTGCCGCTTCAGGCCGCAATCCCATATGCCCAAGCATCTCAACGAGAATCCTCCGATTCGTTTCGTTGTCGTCCACGATAAGAATGCGCTGCCCTCGCAGCGCCAGATCCTGCGGGTGCTGTTCCTCGCTCTTCTTCCGACCGGACACGCCGACGCGGACCGTAAAATGAAATGCGCTTCCGCGTCCCAACTCGCTCTCCACCCAAATTTTCCCTCCCATCATCTGAATCAAACGCGCGCTGATACCCAAACCAAGCCCCGTGCCTCCATACTTTCGCGTGGTTGAGCTGTCGCCTTGTGTGAATGGCTCGAAGATCAACCTTTGCTTGTCGGGCGATATCCCGATTCCTGTGTCCCACACGCGAAAATGGAGAACCGCGCCGCCTGGCGATTGGTCCTCTTGCTCGACCTGGACGCCAACCTCCCCTTTCTCCGTGAATTTCAGCGCGTTCCCCACCAGGTTGACCACGACCTGTCTGAGTCGCCCCACATCTCCCACTAAATCGTCCGGAATGTCTTTCGCCACGCGCCAGGTCAACTCCAATCCTTTCTGGTGGGCGCGGAAGCCAAGGGCCTTCAGCGTGTCGCCAACGCTTTGCCTCAGTGCGAAGTTCATGGGCTCGAGATCGAGCTTTCCCGCCTCGATCTTCGAGAAATCCAGAATGTCGTTCAGGACCACGAGCAGAGAATGTGCCGACGATTTCACCATGCTCAGGTATTCGCGTTGCTCCGGGGTCAGTTCGGTGTCGAGCGCCAGTTCCGTCATGCCGATGATTCCATTCATGGGCGTGCGAATTTCGTGGCTCATGTTGGCCAGAAATTCGCTTTTGGCGCGGCTCGCAGCCTCGGCTGCTTCCTTCGCCTGCACGAGAGCCTCCTGGGCCTGCCTGCGTTCGGTGATGTTTCCCATGACCGCGAGTCCGTACAGCAGCCGCCCTTCGGAATCGCGCACGGGACTGACACTCAAATCGATCCACAGAATTGCGCCGTTCTTCGCCAGGAATCGCGTTTCCAGCTTGTCCGGAGGAGCATTTCCCCGAAAATGCGATTCGGCGCGCTCGATCGTCGTTTGAATTTCCTGGGGATGCATGACACCCGGAAAGGTCAGGGCCGTCAACTCCTCCTCCGAAAATCCGAGCATCCGGCACAGCGCTCGATTCACCTTGATGAACCGGAACTCACGGTCGATCAGCGCTATCCCAATGGGACTTTCCTCGATTGCCAGGCGAAATCGCTCTTCGCTTGCCCGCAAGGCCTCTTCGGCGCGCGTACGGTCCCGAACCTCCCTTTGCAGTTCTTTCGTCCGTTCATCGACACGCAATTCAAGTTCGGTCCGCGCCTGCTGCAAAGCCTGTTCGCGTAGCTGGATCTGGCTCATCATTTCGTTGAAGCGGTCGAATAGGAATCCGATTTCGTCTCTGCTTCTTTTCGTCGCGCGAATCGAATAATCCTTGTGGAGGGAAACCGTGAACGCCGCGCGCGCGAGATCTAGGATGGGCTCAGAAATGCCGCGCTGGAGACTCGAAGAAAGCAGATAGGCCGTGGCCAAAGAAACGAAAATCACGACCACGAAGATTCCCGCAAAGCGCGCCACGCGTGAACGGAGCGCGCCCAGATCGGATTTCAAGTAGATCGTCCCGATCGGCTCGCCGTCGAGCTTGATTTCTCGGAAGAGAACGATATGACTGCTGCGGATCTCCTCGCGATCGGATTCCACTTTCGGAAATGCGTCGCGTTCCTGGTCGCCGCGAACGTAACGCGCCAGAATGGACCCATCCTTTTTGTAAACGCACGCTTCCACGATGTGTTTTTGGGCGCTCAGCGAAGCCAGAATTTCCTGCGCCGCGGCTGCATCCCCGAATGTCAGCGCGGCTGTCGTGTTCGAACCTGTGATTTCAGCCACGGTGACGAGTTCGTTCTTAAGTGAAGCCTGGGAGGAAACAATGTCGTCGACCGCGAAGATGAGGCACGCCAGCAGGATCGCCACGCCACATGTGATAAACACGATGAGCGTCAGTTTGTGGCGGATCGAAAGGTTGCTCGCTCCGAACATCTCAGCCTTTTCCACTGCTTTGGTCGTCTCGAACGATCTTGGCCAGGGCCAGAAGCTTTGAACTGACCTGCAGCCCTGCTCTCCGAATCGCGTCTGGATTGATCGCGAAGCGAACGTGGTTTGCTTCGAGGATGAACTGGATCGCTCCCCCACTGGCGGCGAACCCGTCCGTTTCGCCCACGAGCAGAGCGTTTGCGCCGCGCAGCGCGGAGAAGATGGCAGGCAGGTGCGATTTCTCCGAAGAACTCACGAATAAGATCTGGCACCGCCAGCCTGCCTCGACATTCTTGATTCGCCAGACCGCCACAGGCCGATTCGCAACGAATTTTCCGCGTAACCTCGTTAGTACATCCCCGAAGGGATCTCCGCCCAAGACGCAGATCGAGAACGGCGCCCCTTCGCCCATATAACTGCTTCCCGGCCATTCGACGAACTTTGCGAAGTTAAACAGAAAGGCAGCCTTCACTTGGTACTCGCTCGGTGGCTGTTGACTCCGGACGCAGTGCGCAAAAAACGACGCGGACAAAATGAGAATCGTCCCCGCGCGCACCAAAAGCCGCGGATATCGAACTCGCCAGCTTCGGCGAATTCCAAAGGTGGACCGTGCTTCGCGGGAAGGATTGGGATTCAATCGGGCCTCATCCACGTTAGAGGTTCCCTCTCCACCGCACGCACGCACTGTGCTTGATCGATCTGATTCCGGCACTTCCCGTGGTGTCGACAACTCTTCGCGACGGTCCTTCAATAGGTTCTGCCCTACGACGCTGAGCGAGAACTTCTTGTGCGCCTGGTCGTTCATCTGTTGGTCCTGGGTATTCTCAAAATATCCTGCTCTGGGGCCGAATGCGCAGATGCCCGTGATGCTAGGCCAGCGACCGCGCCAATTTCCGGTGCGATTCCACACTTCACCCCGCTCTTGCCGATGTCACAGATCTCGGGGAAGTCGCGAAGAGGATACAAAGCAACGGGGAGGCCAAGCTCGCCGCTTCTCACGTGGTGAAACGCTTTTGTTATCAGCAGGTTGAATTAAAGGGCCGGATAGGGGATCGGGAGACAATTCCCGAAATGCTCCCAGACGGACCTGGCCGCCCCAATATGAAACGCCCGTTAATATTCCGTTACATCGCTCCCCGGGGACCTAACCGCCTTGCTTCTAGGGGGCTTTTTCCGTATGGTGTCATCGGCAAATTTCGAGAGAGGCGATGAAACGAGTTCTGCTGATTGAGGACGATAAAGACATCGTCGAATTGGTGAGATATAACCTGGACAAGGAAGGTTACCAGTTCTTCAGCGCAGGCGACGGAGCCACCGGCCTAGCCCAGGTTCGCAAGACGCCCCCTGACCTGCTGATCCTGGATCTCATGCTGCCGAAGATCACGGGCCTCGATATTTGCAAGGAGATCCGCAGGGATGTGAGCCTCAATCGTCTGCCGATTCTGATTCTCACGGCCAAGGGCGAAGAAGCGGACCGGGTCGTCGGCCTCGAATTGGGCGCGGACGACTACGTCACCAAGCCTTTCAGCCCGCGAGAGCTCGTCGCACGCATCAAAGCTTTGCTCAGACGATCCGAGCCGGGCGCCCCTTCGGAAAAACTCGTTGAGATTGGCGCATTGCGCATCGATCCCGCGGCCTATCGGGTTACCCGCGGGGGAAAACCCGTGCCCATGAGCACCCTGGAATTCCGCCTGCTTTATTTCCTTGCCTCACGGCCGAATCGCGTTTTCTCGCGTGACCAACTGCTGGATGCCGTTTGGGGAACCGAGCGATTCGTCACGCCGCGCAGCGTCGACGTTTACGTCCGCCGCCTACGCGAAAAAATCGAGATGGATCCGCAGCGCCCGGCCTACATGAAAACGATCCGCGGAGCCGGGTACCTCTTCGAAACTCGTGCGAGCTAAGCTCTTTTGGAAGCTCGGCCTGACCTACCTGGTCCTGCTTCTGGGCGTGCTGTTCGCCGTTGACCTCTACTCCGCGCGCGTTCTTCGCCGCGACTATATCCGCGAAGCCAACGATCAGCTCGCCGCGCTTATGAACCTGGCCATGGCCCAGCCATTGCGCACCGACACTCCGTCGGGCCTGGAGGCGTGGGCGCGGCGGATGGCAAGCGGCGGCGCGCGCGTTACCGTGCTGGCCGCGAATGGCGCCGTGCTTGCGGATTCCGTTTCGAGCGGGGACTCCTCGCCCGCGGGCGCGCCAACGCCTGAGGTTCAGAAGGCGCTCCTGACCGGCGAAGGAGACGCCGTGCGGTATGATCCCGGACTTCGCACCGATGTCGTCTTCCGCGCCGTCCGGTATCGGCCGCCGTCGGGCGGTCTCTTCGTGATCCGCATGGCGATTCGGCTTGTACAGGCCGACGTTCAGCGTGAGCAGATTCGTCGGAGCCTTCTTGCGGCTTCCATCGTGATTCTCATCGCAGGCATCGCCGTTTCCTTCGTTTTTTCTCGCATGCTCGCGGGCAGAATCGAACAACTGAAGGATTTCTCCAGGCGCGTCGCGAGTGGAAACTTCCGTCCGGTGCAATTCGCAGGCCCGCGCGATGAAATCGCCGACCTCGCTGACGCTCTGAACGAGACGGCCGCGCGGCTCGACGCCACGATTCAATCTCTGAGCGGCGAACGCAATCGTTCGAGCGCCATTCTGCGCAGCATGGTTGAGGGCGTAGGCGTGATTGATGCGCGCGAGCGGCTTATCTTCTTCAATCGTGCTTTCGCCGGCATTCTGAATTTGGACGTCGAAGAGAGCGAAGGCCGCCCGCTCATTGAAATCATCCGCAACTCCCAGCTACTGGCGCTGATACGGAAAGCCTTGCAGGGTGAGGAAGGGTTGCAGGGCGATATCGCCATGGGCTTCGTTCAGCAGCGCAGCTTCTCTGTCACCGCCGCTCCAGTGAATCCCCTCGATCCCGTTGCGGGGAAAGGCACGCCGGGAAGACCGGCGGAAGGGGGAAAACCTTCTGGCGCCGTGGTCGTGCTCCACGATGTGACGGAGCTTCGTCGCCTTGAGCGCGTCCGCCAGGACTTCGTCGCCAACGTTTCTCATGAATTCAAGACTCCGCTCACCGCCATCCAGGGCTTCGCTGAGACCCTTCTCAGCGGAGCGATCGACGATCCCAACAACAACCGGCGCTTCCTGGAAATAATTCGTGAGCACGCCTCCCGTTTGGCCCGCCTCACCGACGATCTCATGAAGCTCGCGCGCATCGAAGCGGGCAAACTCGAACTGCAGTTCTCTGCCGTTAATCTTGCTGATCTGGCGGATGCGTGTGAAGAAATCGCCCTTCTGAAGGCCAGCCGCAAGCAAATCGCCCTGGAGATGGACGTTCCCGCCACACTGCCTCCTGTGCGGGGCGATGCGAACCTGCTCCACGAAGTTCTGCAAAATCTTCTCGACAACGCCGTCCAGTACACGCATCCGGGCGGCAAGATTCACGTCAGCGCCACGGTACGCGAACGCGATGCGGTTGTCACCGTCTCGGATACCGGAATTGGAATCCCGCTCGCGGCCCAGGAGCGAATTTTCGAACGATTCTACCGCGTTGATGCCGCGCGGTCTCGCGAAGCCGGGGGAACGGGCCTTGGCCTCTCCATCGCGCGGCACATCGTCGAAGCGCACGGCGGCCGCATCTGGGTGGAAAGCGAAGTGGGGGTCGGCTCCAAGTTTTCTTTTTCTATTCCGCTTGCCTCCTGAAACGCTTTCCTCCGCACTCTCGCGACATTTACGCAATGTTCATCCGCTTGCAATCTCTTGAAGTCAACGTGGAATGGGGCGGAAGAGAAATGGGAGCGACGCCTCGGGGAGAACAAGCTCATGGGACCCGTAAGGACCGGTTCGGAAGCAGTCTTGCAGAGCGTTCTCGTGAATTACTTGGTTTTGCAGGCTCGAACCGTGGAGGCCTCGCTGAACCGCGCGCTGTGCGCGCTTCTCGAGCGCGACGAGAAGGTGGCCAGCGAGGTTTTCCTGACTGAGCCTCGCATCAATGAAATGGAGATCGTGATCGACGAGCACGCGATTCGCTTGCTCAAGGACAAGAACCTGCTGGACACCGACCTCCGGCTTATTGTCGCGGCCTTGAAGATCAATAACGATCTGGAACGGATGGGCGACCTTGGAGTGAACCTGAGCCAGAGCGCCATTTCCCTCGCCGGCATGAAGGATGTGACTCCTCCCGCTGAGCTCGAGCCCATGACCGTCGCCGTTCGCTCGATGGTTTCCAAATGCCTCGGCGCGCTGATTTATCAGAACGTGGATCTTGCCGCCCAGGTCCTCGAAAGCGATGACGTCGTCGATCAGTACCGCGATCGGGTGTTCGAAGGCCTTCTCGCCGGAATGACGCGCTGCCCTACCCAGGCCGCGCCGAATCTCCAGTTCATTCTGGCTTCGCGCCATCTCGAGCGCATGGCGGACCACGCAACCAACATTGCCGAAGACGTTCTGTTCTGGGTCCGCGGATTGGAAGTACGCCATGGCCGCGCGCGTCAGGCCGAATCCGGCAAGCCCGGCCGGAAGGTCGCCGAAGCAAGCGCGTAGTCTCGTGATTTTCAAGGGATTGTCATCTGCGGTTCAAAAAGCGGCTCTAGGCTGCGTTTATCCGCCGTTGGTTCGCTCATAGCGAGCCCGGATGGATTCAAAAACACCGGCGAAGTCTCTGACCTAGAGGCGCGGTCCCACCCTCACCCCGAAACCGCGCCTCAACCCTCCCCCATTTGGTGGTCATTTCTTCTGCGGATAGTCACGAAGTTTTCACAAATCACTCATATTGAGTTCAAGAGGCACACCTAGACTCCGCCCTCGTGATATTCGGCTCACTCCTTCGTCGGCCACCGCTGCACAGCCGAAAAATGCAAAATGAGTGACGCCACGCCTGATCGGCAAGACTCGAGTAAGTGTTTAAGTTCAGCGTTTTGCTGAACTGGTACGGTCAGTTGCCTTGCCCCACGGAGGCGCGACGTCCCCACACCCTTGGGCCACACTTCTCCCACTAGAAAGGGGCGCGGGCGGTTTCATGTTGAATTCTCGACGATGTAACGTGGTTGTAACAATTCCGCAACAAACTGAAGGAGGGAATTCTACGGCTATGAAAAAGAGTCTGCTTTTTGTGTCTCTTGCGTTGAGTCTTGCGATTGCAGCTAGCGTTCTGGCGTTGGCAGTTGTATCTTCCGCCGACGAATCCACTATAACCGGTGCCGGCAGCACCTGGGTTTATCCCTTGGTTGCCAAGTGGTCTGCCACCTACCAAACCCAAACCGGCATTAAAGTTAACTACCAGTCGATTGGCTCCGGCGGAGGAATAGCCCAGATCAAAGCAGGCACCGTGGCTTTCGGCGCCAGCGACATGCCGCTCAAGCCCGAAGATTTGAAGGCCGCTGGGCTGATTCAGTTCCCGACGGCGGTGGCGGGCGCTGCCATGTCATACAATCTCCCCGGGATTGAATCGGGGAAGCTCATTCTGAGCGGCCAGGTTATCGCTGACATCTATCTCGGGAAGGTGAAGAAGTGGGACGATCCGGCCATCACCAAGCTCAACCCTGGTCTGAAGCTGCCCGACATGGATATCACCGTCGTGCATCGGTCTGACGGGTCGGGGACAACCTTCACTTTCACTAATTATCTGACAAAGGTCAGCCCGGAGTGGAAGGAGAAAGTCGGCTCCAACACCTCGGTTGCGTGGCCGGTCGGGGTTGGCGGCAAGGGGAGCGAAGGTATAGCATCTTACGTGCAGCGCATCCCGGGTTCGATTGGCTACGTCGAATATGCCTATATTCTGGAGACGCATGGGTCCTACGCGCGCATGATCAACGGCGCTGGCAAGGTCGTCAGCCCGACGCTCCAGGGCTTCCAAGACGCCTCGGCGCATGTGGACTGGGCTAAGGCGCAGGATTTCTACGTGATCCTCACCGATCAGCCCGGCGCAGACACTTGGCCGATTTCGGGTTGCACATGGCAAATCTTGCGGAAGAATGCGCCCAAAGAAGCCAATATTGCAGTGATGAAGTTCTTCGATTGGGGCTTTGAGCACGGGCAGCAAATGGCCAAGTCGATCTCGTTCGGCCCGCTGCCGCCAAGTACCGTCAAGGCTATCCAGTCCTACTGGAAAACCGAGCTCGGCTACGGCATCTAAGGCGTCGGCACCGAATCGGGGTACGGCTTCAGGATAAGGGAGAAGCATGAACGGCTCGGACGTTGTGGTTGGGATCGACACAGGGCCGGCGTCCGAGGAACCGAGAGCCGCCGCGAAGCCGTTGCGGCTCTCGGGCGATTCCGTGTTCCACGGCGCGGCAATGTTCGCGGCGTTCGTGGCCGCGACGACGCTGTTCGGTACGGTTATCGCCATCGCCTACGATAGCCGATTGTCGATCCACGCGTTTGGTATTTGGGGTTTTCTCAAATCGAGCGAGTGGAATCCCGTAACCCAGACGTTCGGGGCGTTCCCGTTCATTATCGGCACGCTGGTAAGTTCGACTATCGCAATGGTCCTCGGCGTGCCGGTCAGCTTCGGAATTGCGGTGTTCATTGTCGAGATCGCTCCGGAATGGATCAAGAAGCCAGTGGCCGGAGCGATCGAGCTGCTGGCGGCGATTCCCAGCATCGTTTACGGCTTATGGGGGCTGGTGGTGTTCGCGCCGGTCTTCGCTCAAATCGAGCCTTGGATCAGCCACTCTTTCGGGGCAATCCCGGGGATAGGAGCGTTGTTTCAGGGGCCGCCAATGGGCATCGGCATGCTGACCGCCGGGATTGTCCTGGCGATCATGGTTCTGCCGTACATATCATCCATCATGCGCGACGTGTTTCTAGTGGTACCGGCGTCGTTGCGCGAATCTGCCTACGCTTTGGGAGCCACCACGTGGGAGGTGGCCTGGGACGTGGTCCTCCCCTACACGCGTTCGGCTGTGATTGGCGGGATTTTCCTGGGTTTGGGCCGTGCGCTGGGTGAGACGATGGCTGTGACTTTCGTCATTGGTAACAGCAATGTGCTTTCATCGAGCTTGTTAATGCCGGGGGCGACCATTCCTTCGGTGCTTGCCAACGAATTCACCGAGGCGACAACCAAGTTGTATGTTTCTTCGTTGATCTACCTGGGCTTGATCCTGATCGCCGTCACCTTGGCCGTGCGCTTTCTCGCTGTGCTGCTGATCCGTCACCTCGGCCGCCGGGAAGGAGCAGCAGCGTGAGGGGCGTCCTCGCAAGACGTCGTGCCGTCGACGTGGTCAGCAAAATCCTGATGGCTACGGCGACCGTCATCGGGGTCTTCTTTCTATGTTGGATCATCTGGGCAACACTGAAATACGGCATTCCCGGGATGCATTGGGACCTGTTCACCAAGGACACACCGCCGCCCGGCACCGACCAATTCGGTTTGCGTAATGCCTTTGTCGGAAGTCTGCTTCTGTTGGGGCTGTCGATGGCGATCGGGGTACCCATTGGGTTGATGGCAGGCACATGGCTGGCGGAATACGGCTTTCGCAGCCGGACGGCCGAGACCGTGCGGTTCCTCAATGACATCATGCTCAGCGCGCCGTCCATCGAAATCGGCTTGTTTGCCTATGCTGCCGTAGTGGCCCCGATGGGGCACTTTTCGGGGCTGGCGGGCAGCGTTGCTCTGGCGATCTTGATGATCCCGATTATCGTGCGGACGACCGACGAGATGTTAAGTTTGGTCGGCGGCGACGTGCGGGAAGCTGCGATTGCGCTGGGAGCGCCAGCTTGGGTGGTGATCACGAAAGTGACGTGGAAGGCGGCCCGCGCCGGCATCCTGACCGGAGTATTGATCGGCTTGGCACGCATCACGGGCGAGACAGCCCCCTTATTGTTCACCGCGTTGAATAACCAGTACTTCTCGGCTAATATGTTCCGCCCGATTGCGAATATTCCGGTGGTAATCTTCCAATTCGCGCTGAGCCCATATACCAACTGGCAGCAGATGGCTTGGGCCGCAGCTTTTATCACGGTGCTGTTCGTGCTTGTGCTCAGTCTCGTTGCGCGCTGGTTCCTGGGTAAGGTGCAGGTCGCCAAATGACTGCCGATCAATCGGAAGGGATCCGAATGGTGAGCGCCCCGCTTTCCGTCAAACCGCCGGATACAGCGCAGAGCAGCGGTGCAACCCCGGCGCCCGTGAAAATCGCGGCGCGGAACTTGAATTTCTACTATGGAAAGTTCCATGCCGTTAAGAATGTCAACGTCGAAATCCGCCAGAATGTGGTCACGGCCTTCATCGGTCCATCTGGTTGCGGCAAGTCGACGCTGTTGCGGATTTTCAACCGCATGTACGACCTTTATCCCCGCCAACGGGCGGAGGGTGAGGTCATCCTAGACGGCCAAAACATCTTGACTGTAAAAAGCATCCGCCAACTCAGGTCAAAGGTCGGCATGGTCTTTCAAAAACCGACGCCTTTCCCCATGTCGATCCACGAAAACATCGCGTTCGGCATCCGGCTATATGAAAAATTACCCCGCTCGGAAATGGACGATCGCGTACGGCACGCTTTGACTAAGGCCGGCCTGTGGGATGAAGTGAAGAATAAGCTCAACCAGTCCGGGCTTGGCCTTTCGGGCGGGCAGCAACAGCGATTGTGCATCGCGCGCGCCCTGGCAGTGAATCCCGAAGTGCTGCTGCTCGACGAGCCGTGCTCGGCGCTCGATCCGCTGTCTACGTCGAAAATCGAGGAGCTGTTGTTCGAACTGAAGGAAGCTTGTACCATCGTCATCGTCACCCACAACATGCAGCAAGCCGCTCGCGCCAGCGACAACACCGCGTTCATGCTGGAAGGCACGCTGATCGAGTATAGCGAGACCTCCAAGCTCTTTACGACACCCTCAGATCCACGCACCGAGGCTTACATCACAGGTCGGTTCGGGTGACGGCAAAGGTCTGAGGCCCAACAACGGACGAAAGGCCCATGGAACACATGGAACGCCACTTTGAACATGATCTCGAAGAACTGAAGCAGCGGCTGCTTTGGATGGGGAGTCTCGCCGAGCGAGCGGTCCATCAATCCGTCCATGCGCTCCTCGAGGCGGACGAGGCGGTAGCGGAATCGGTCCTGGCCGAGGAAGACGCCATCAACGAGATGCAGATCGAGATCGACGAGCGCGTACAGCGCTTGCTCGCACTGCAGGCGCCGATGGCCGTCGACCTGCGTTTCCTCCTCGCGGTTTCTCGCATCAACGGCGACCTCGAACGCATCGGCGACCAGGCGGTCAACATCGCGCAATCGGCTATGCGCATCATGCGCCACCCTCAAGTGAAACCCTACGTCGATCTGCCGCGCATGACGGAACTGGCGGAAGGAATGGTGCGGGACAGCCTGAACGCGCTGGTTCGAGGCGATCAGGAGCTCGCCCAGAGCGTGATGCAGCGCGACGATCAAGTCGACCGGCTGCGCGACCAGCTTTTCCGGGAACTGCTCACGTACATGATGGAGAATTCGGCCGTCGTTTTCGCGGCCTTCGAGCTGGTGCTGGTGGCCAAGAACCTGGAGCGCATCGGCGACCACGCGACGAATATTGCCGAGGACGTGATTTATTTCGTCGCGGGCCGCGACGTGCGCCATCCGGCGCTCGATCGCCGCTGATGCTCACCTTTTAATACGAGATTCCTTTTCTTCGGATCTGTTCGCTCGACGGGCCGTAGTTCTTCTTCTCGATCACGCTGTCGACTGCCGACAGAAACACCGCGTTCGTGCCGTGAAAATTGGGCCTCATCTCAAGAGGCCGTGGTATTCTTCCGCCGCCGCGAACCCGCGCCGGAGAACCGAGTGACCCTGAAGAGACTTGCACGGCCCGCCGTGGCAATTCCCGCTTTGTTCCTGACGCTCTTCGCGCCAGCGCGGCCCGATAATCCGATGAAGGCACAGGAGGGCGCGGCGGGCGCGGCCCACTACGGCGCGATCTTCACCAAAATGGATGTGATGATTCCGGTTCGAGACGGAGTGAAGCTGCACACTGAAATTTACGTCCCCAAACACGCCACTGAGCCCCTTCCCTTCTTTCTGACTCGCACGCCGTACGGCCTGAGCGACGACCGGGAAGGCTACTCGCACCTCCTCGATCTTTATCGCGAGATGATTCCCGACGGTTACATCTTCGTGTTTCAGGATATTCGGGGCCGCTACGGTTCCGAGGGCACGTTCGTGATGCAGCGCGACCCGCGCGATCAATCCGATCTGCACTCGACCGACGAAGGCACGGACACCTACGACACGATCGGCTGGCTGCTGAAGAATGTCCCGAACAACAACGGGCGCGCCGGCGAGGCCGGAATTTCCTACGGGGGCTGGCTGACCTCGATGTCGTTGATCGAGCCGCATCCGGCGCTCAAAGCCGTGTCGGAGCAGGCTTCCCCCGCCGACATGTTTCTCGGCGACGATTTCCACCACAACGGCGCGTTTCGCCTGAGCTACGGCTTCGAATACGCGGCGCTGATGGAAACGGACAAAACCAATTTTCAATTTCAGTTCGACCGGTACGATACGTACGATTGGTATCTGGCGCTGGGACCGCTCTCGAACGTGAACGCAATCTATCTGCACGGCAAGCTGCCGACCTGGAACAATTTCGTGGCGCATCCGAATTACGACGAGTTCTGGGACAAGCAGGCGTTCACGCGCTATTTCAAGAACCTGACGCTGAAGGTGCCCGACCTGAACGTGGCAGGATGGTGGGACCAGGAGGATTTCTACGGTCCCGTGCGCATTTATCAATTGCTGAAAGCGCACGACACGAACCACGACGACTATCTGGCCGTTGGGCCGTGGAATCACGGCGGTTGGGCTCAAGGCCCCGGCCGTTCGCTCGGGAACGTCGAATTCGGCAGCGACACCGCGGAATATTTTCGCGCGAAGATTCAAGCGCCGTGGTTTGCGTACTGGCTGAAAGGCAAGGGCGAACTGCCTCTGCACGAGGCGGCCACGTTCGAAACGGGCTCGAACGAATGGAAGCAGTGGAACGCCTGGCCACCGCGCGAGAATATCGAACAGCGCCGCTTATATTTCCGGGCGAACGGTGCGCTGTCCTTCGATCCGCCTGGCGCGGAGGAGGGCGCCGCCAGCCGAGGCGCGGGCGCGAAGGAGACGTCCGATAGTTACATCTCCGATCCGGCGAATCCCGTTCCGTATCGCCACCGTCCCATCGAGGAGACGTATTCGGAAGGCAGCCGGTGGTATTGGTGGCTAACGGAGGACCAGCGGTTCGTGGAGCACCGCCCCGACACTCTGACGTGGGAAACCGAGCCGCTCGCGAAGGACGTCACGGTGGCCGGGGACATCGTCGCGCACCTGTTTGCATCAACGACAGGGAGCGACAGCGACTGGGTCGTCAAGCTGATCGACGTATACCCGGAAAAGTACGCGCCGAAACCGAAAATGGGCGGCTACGAACTGATGGTTGCGGACGAAGTCTTTCGAGGCCGTTTCCGGAACAGCTTCGAGCATCCCGAACCTCTCGTACCGAACCGGATCACGCCGTTCAACATCGATTTGCATACGAACGATCACACGTTCCTGAAGAGCCACCGGATCATGGTGCAGGTTCAGAGCACGTGGTTTCCGATCATCGATCGCAATCCACAGGAATACGTACCGAACATTTTCAAGGCCAAAGCTTCGGATTATCAAAAGGTAACTCAGCGGATCTTTCGTTCGAAACTGCATCCGTCCAATGTCGAGATCCCGGTCGTGACGAGATGAAGCCGGTGTGACGGCGGGGCTGGCCTTTGGGCAGGGATTTGCAGCCAGGCATTCGGAGGAAAAATGAACACCAGCCTCACGCGCGACATGGTTACCACGGCATTCGAATTGCCGGGGCATCGGATCACGCGAACCGTTGCGCTGGTTCGCGGCGTGACGGTTCGCTCGCGCAGCCTTTTTGGAACGCTGGGCGCGTCGCTCCAGACCGTGGTCGGCGGCAACATCACGCTGTTCGAAGAGATGTGCGAGAAGACGCGCGAGCAGGCTCTCGATTTGATGATCGCGCACGCCGCACAGCTCGGCGCGAATGCTGTAATTGGCGTTCGCTACGACGCGACGGAGGTGATGCAAGGCGTCACGGAAGTACTGGCGTACGGCACCGCGGTAATGGTTGAGCGCGCATCTTAGTAGAATTCGCCGATTTGCGGTCTGCTTCCCCGGGGGCTACAATCTCGATCGTGAAAAAAATAATGCACCTGAAATGCTGGCGCTGGATCTTGATCGGGACGGCCGCGGTCTTTTCATTCGCCGCGCGCGTAGAAGGCGCCAAGACGCAGACGGTCCACTTCGAGGCCAACAAAACCACAATTGATGGGTTTCTGGCCGTGCCGGACAAGCCGGGACGCTATCCCGGTCTCATCGTGATCCACGACTGGTGGGGACTCACCGACTGGGTGAAGCAACAAACCGCCAACTTTGCCGATCAAGGGTTCGTCGCGCTAGCCGTGGACTTGTACGGTGGAAAAGTTGCGGCCACGGCGGACCAGGCCGCCGACCTCAGCAATGCGCTGTCGAACGACACTACGGTGCTGGACTTGATGGGAGGAATCGTTTACCTCACGACGCAGAACGACGTCGAACGCGACCACATCGGGGCGGTTGGGTGGGCCATGGGTGGTTACTACGCCTTACGGTTGGCCATGCACGTTCCACGCCTGGGCGCGTGTGTCGTTAATTACGGCGCGCTGCCCACCGATCCCAACGAAGCTGAGGGCATCGGCGCGCCCATTCTGGGCAATTTTGGCGCCGATGATCACGGAGTGACATCCGCGGACGTCGACGCTTTCAAGAAAACGATGAAGACTCTCAACCGCGTGATCGACGTGAAAGTTTACGACGGCGCAGGACACTCATTCGAGAATCCGAACGACAAGAATTCCTATCGGCCTGAGGCCGCGCAGGACGCATGGAACCGCAGCGTCGCCTTCCTGAATAAGTGGCTCAAGTAGACCGCCCGAACCCGCTCGGTTGCGGTTCCATGCCGAGCGGAATGCCTCCCCCGCTGTGCTAAGATAGCGAAAGTTCAGGCCCGTAGCTCAGTTGGTTAGAGCGCCACCTTGACACGGTGGAGGTCTGCGGTTCGAGCCCGCACGGGCCTACCATTCCTTTCAATCGCTCTACGACACGCCCTACATCCCGACTGTTTTTGCGGCTGGTTCTTGTCATTGGTGCATCTCTGCATACCCGAGTGTGTTTCGCCTGGCTACGGCGACCGAAATGGCCGGGAGCGAGCAGCGTTCGTCTACCACGACGACCGGACTTTGCAGCGCATCGAGCGCCCTCCGCGATGCGTCCTCATACCAGACGTTCAGGCGGTACTTCCCTGCCGGAACTTTGCTGATCGATACACGGCCCGCGCGGTCGGAGGTGCCGAAGTAGGGCGATTCGACCGTCAAGACCACCGCGCGACTTCGTTTCGAGAATCTTTACGCGAACGGTGATTTCAGAGGACGAAGCGACCAAGGGAGCGCCAGCTCTGCCCGTCGCGTTCAGGGCGATCGCGCTGAGGAAAACCAATGATCCGCCGTAGAGCCTGACCTTACCCACAATCGCGGCCAAGTAATGCATATTCATGGGCTTACTCCTTTTTTGAAGCCTCTTGCGCCGGTTCGAACGGGTTCAGCACCGTCAGCTCCGATAGGGCCCAAGCTTCCAATCGCAGCCACCGTTAGCGCTTGATGCCGCCGAGTCTGCACACCAACGCGAGATTCGACAATGGACCGGAAATCCTTCCTTCGAGAAAAGCGAATCCCCTGGTAATCGTCAGGTTCGCTTAGACTTGCCCGAACTCCTACCC